>Ga0308160_10001473_pt1 | contig 32797 bp, 28 predicted proteins | sample PhyFR1_FD_201036 | JGI IMG/M metagenome (GOLD analysis project Ga0308160, IMG submission 201036) | Phyllosphere microbial communities from UC Gill Tract Community Farm, Albany, California, United States - DLSLF.R1 | ecosystem: Host-associated > Plants > Phyllosphere > Unclassified | place: USA... | reverse complement strand
GCCAGAACGGGCCGATCGGCGGCACGGTGTCGGTGCGGCGCTGGTCGAGCCAGGTGATGGCCGGGCGCAGCGGCTGGCCGTCGTGGCCGAGATTGACCACGGTGCCGCGCTGGGTCGTCACCGCCACCGCGCGCACGGCTGCCCGGTCCGCGCCGGGCTGGGTCCACAGGCCCTGGCAGGCGCGGCACACGACTTGCCAGTAGTCTTCCGGCTCGTGCTCGGCCCAGCCGGGCTGGCGCGAAAAATAGGCCTCCAGCGGCACCTGGCACTTGGCAACGATGTTGCCGCGCAGGTCGAACAGCAAGGCGCGTACGCTCTGGGTGCCGTTGTCGATGGCGAGGATCAGGGGGTCGATCTTCATGCTGCGGTAACTGGTTCGTTGCTAGCGGCGGACGGCAGGCTGTAGTGGCGCGACCAGAGCGCGGTGTAGGCGGCTTGCTCCTGCTCCCAGCGCGCATCGTTCCAGGCCAGCTCGGCCTGGCAGATGGCGCGGATGCGGTCCAGGTACGCGGCCCCGCCGCCGCGCAGCAGCAAGCCGATACGGGTACGGCGCAGCAGCAGATCGTCCAGATGTTCGACGGCCTCGGCGCGCGCGGCCCAGCGCAGCTCGGCCCACAAGGTTTCGGTGCCGGGGATGGGTTCCAGCTCGCCGTCCTGCGCCGCATCGACCAGGGCCTGGGCCTGCGGGCCATGGCGGCCGGCCAGGCGGCGCAGCAATGGCGCCGGCATGCGCCGCGGCGCAGTGGGCGTTTCGACGGGCGCGTAGATCGGGCAAGGCGCCAATGCCTCGTTCCAGCCGGGCAGCTGGGGCCGGGCCTGGCGCAGCACGTCGAGTGCAATCGCACGGAAGGTGGTCAGCTTGCCGCCGGTGACGCTCACCAGGCCCTTGCCGCACCAGACGGCGTGTTCGCGGCCCAGCGTCGACGGCGCATCGCCCGTGCCGCTGTCGACCACGGGACGCACGCCGGCATAGGTAGCGATCACGTCGGCCTCCTGCAATGCCAGCTCCGGGAACTGGGCCTGCAAGGCTTGCAGCAGGTAGTCGAGCTCCGGGCGCGTGATCGCCGCTTCAAGCGCCAGGCCGTCGCGGTGGTCGACGTCGGTGGTGCCGACCAGGGTCGCGCCCTCCCAGGGAAAGGCAAACACCGGACGGCCGTCGACGGGGTGCATCAGGCTGATCGCCTGCGCCAGCGGCAGGCGCCAGGATGGCAGCAGCAGGTGGCTGCCGCGCAGCGGACGCAGGCGCGGCCCGCCCGTGGCAAGCTGCCCAGCCCAGACGCCGCCGGCGTCGATCACCAGACGCGCGCGTACCTCGAACAAACCGGCGCCGTCCGCCTCGTCGCGCAGCACGGCGCCGGTCACCTTGTCGCCATCCTTCAGCAGCGAGCGCACAGTCACGTAGTTGACGGCGGCAGCGCCGTGGCGGCGCGCTTCCAGCAGCGTGCGCAGCACCAGCCGTGCATCGTCGGTCTTGGCGTCGGTATAGACGATGCCGCCGGCCAGCCCTGCGCGCGCCACGTTCGGCGCCAGCAGCGCAAATGCGCCGGCGTCCTGCCAGTGCCGCTCACGCCGGCCGGCAAACAAGTCGTACAGCGCCAGCCCGGCCAGCATGGTGCGGCGCTTGCGGCTGCTGGCGCCGTAGTCGGGAAAGGCAAAGCGCTGCGGCTCGACCAGGCCGGGTGCATCGCGCAGCAGGGCTTCACGCTCGCGCACCGCTTCGCGCGTGAGTTTGACGTGGCCCTGCGCCAGGTAGCGCAAGCCGCCGTGCACCAGTTTCGACGAGCGGCTCGACGTGCCCCAGGCGAAGTCGCGTCCCTCGACCAATAGCGCGCGCAGGCCGCGCCGCGATGCTTCGAGCAGGATGCCGGCGCCGGTGATGCCGCCGCCGACTACCAGCACGTCCCACTCGCGCGTCAGCAGTTCGGGCAGGCTTGCCCGCCATCCGCCCTGCCAATCCGCATGGCCGCCCGCGTTCATGGCAGCACCAGCTTGCCGGGGTTCATGCGGCCTTCCGGGTCGAACTCGCGGAACAGCGCGCGCATTGCAGCCAGTCCCAGCTCGCCCTTTTCGGCTTCCAGCCAGGGCGCGTGGTCGGCGCCCACGCCGTGCTGGTGGCTGATGGTGCCGCCGCTGGCGACGATGGCGTTCGACACGGCCTGCTTCAAGTCGCGCCAGCGCGCCAGGTCGGTCTCGAAGTCGCCGCTCAAACGGTACACGAAGGTCGCGTACACGCTGGCGCCTTGCGGGTAGATATGCGACAGGTGGGTGTAGGCGTGCACCCGCTCGCCGTGGGCGGCAAACGACTCGGCGGCTGCCGCTTCGACGGCCTGCATGGCGCGCGTCACACCGGGCCAGTCGACGGCCGTCTCCACGGTGTCGATGGCGTAGCCGTGGGCCCAGGCCGTATTGCGCAGGTAGACGTTGCGGAAGCGCCCGTGGCGCCAGCGCTCGCCCAGGGCACGGCCGATGTGCACGCCGCCGGCAAGCCGCAAGGCGGCGCGCAGGGCCGCCTTGGCCTGCACCCTGTCGCCGGTCACGCCGATCATCAGCATGCATTTATTCGCGCCACAGCCGCGCCAGCCCAGGTAGCGTTCCAGCAGGCCGACTTGCCTGGCGTGGCCGGCCAGCGCCAGCATGGTCGTGGTCTCCACCGCATTCGACAGGCGCAGCATCGACAGCGGCAAGCGCGCCTGCGACAGTTCGCGCACGGCGCGTTCGGCGCGTTCCCAATTGGGGAAGAAGACCGCGTGGAAGGCTTCGTACTCGGGCAGGCGCGAGACGCGCACGGTGGCCTCGGTGAGGATGCCCAGCCGCCCCTCGGAGCCGAGCACCATCTCGCGCAAATCGATGCCGGCGGCCGAGGCCGGGAAAGTCGGGATCTCCAGCGTGCCGCCTGGCGCTTCCACTCGGCCGCCGGCGAACAGCCCCTCGATGCGGCCATAGCGCAGCGACTGCTGGCCGGACGAGCGCGTGACCACCCAGCCGCCCAGCGTGGAATACTCGAAGGATTGCGGGAAGTGGCCAAGCGTGTAGCCATGCGCGCGCAGCTGGGCTTCCAGGTCCGGACCGGTGACGCCGGCGCCGAAGGTGGCCAGTTGCGCCTCGCGGTCCAGGGCGATAAGGCCGCGCATGCGCCGCATGTCGATGCACAGCGTGGGCTGTGCGGCGTCGGGCACATTCACGTGGCCTGCCACGCTGGTGCCGCCGCCGTAGGGAATCACGCCCGCGCCACAGCGCTGGGCGTGCAGCAGCAGCGAGCGCACCTGCTCGGCGCTTTCGGGAAAGGCGACGCCGTCCGGCACCGCGCCCAGGCGGCCGTGGCGCAGGCGCAGCCAGTCGGGCAGGCTCTGGCCGAGCGCATGCAGGGCGCGCGTGGCGGGTGCGGTGTCGACCAGCGGATGCGGCGCCAGGCGGCTGGCGCCGATAGCCGCGCAAGCCTCGTCGAAGCCGGCATCCACCGGCGCCCTGCCCTTGCCGATGCGTTCTGCGAGGAAGGACAACGCCTCGTCGCCCAGTGCCACATCGACCGTGTCGTCACCCCAGCCATTCCACCGTTTCATGCAGGTTTCCCTTTATACTCTTTCAACATTCGCGAAGCGTATGCGAGAAGCCAGCCGCCGTATTGCTCCTTTATGACAAAGCCTTGTTCGATTGCGCCAGTCGCCGACAACCCGCCGCAGCGGGTGACCGGCTCCTACCTGCAGCCGCTGCTCGACGCTGCCGCCGCGCGCGGCGTGGCGCCGGCAGACCTGGCACGCGCCGCCGGGCTGGCGCCCGAACGCCTGGCGCCCCTGCCCGACTCGTTGTCCGCGCCCGACTACATCCGCCTGCTCGACGCCGGCGCCGACCTGGCTGGTGATCCACACTTCGGCCTGCACGTGGGCGAGTGCGTGAAGCTCGGCACCTACAGCGTGTACGGCCTGGTGCTGCTGGCCTGCCGCGACATCGGCCAGGCGCTGGAACAGACCATGCGCTACGAGGCGCTGGCCCACGACCTGGGCCGCTCGCAAGTGACGGTGAGCGGCGCCACGGCGCGCTACGAGTGGATCAGTCATTACCCGACTGCCAGCCGCCACCTGGTGGAGAGCGTGTTTGCCGGCATCCAGACCTTCGGGCGCTGGCTGGCGGGCGGCGTGCTGCCGGTGGCGCAGGTCTCCTTTGCCCACGCGGGCGATGCGGGCATGGACGAGTACGAGCGCGTGTTCGGCAGCCGCCCTGTTTTCGATGCACCGGCCAACTGCGGCGAGTTCGACGCCGCGCTCCTGGCGCTGCCGGTGCCGAACGCCGACATCTCGCTGTACCCGGTGCTGCAGCAGCACGCCGAGCGCCTGCTCGGCCAGCGCGAACCGGGCGCGCCGGCCATCGTCGCCCAGGTGCGCGCCGCCATCATCCGCAACCTGGCGCACGACCGGGTGCGGCTAGCGTCGATCGCCCAGGAACTCGACCTGTCGCCGCGCACCCTGCAGCGCAAACTCAGCGAGGCCGGCGCCAGCTTCCAGGGTGTGCTGGACGGCGCCCGTTATGCGCTGGCCCAGGATTACCTGCGCCAGCCGGGCCTATCGCTCGCCGACATCGCCTTCCTGCTCGGCTACCAGGAACAGAGCGCGTTCACCCACGCGTTCAAGGAATGGTCGGGCACGAATCCAGGCGCGTGGCGGGAGCGCGCCATATAGGGCGCTGCTTTGGCGCGGCCCCTTTTTATCGGCGCTATAATGGTTCTTTTCGCATTGCCCCGGGACCGCCGTGAATCCACATCTCGACAAACTCCACCCCTACCCTTTTGAGAAGCTGCGCGAGCTGTTTGCCGGCGTCACGCCGCATGCGGACTACGCGCCGATCAGCCTCGGCATCGGCGAGCCCAAGCACCCGACGCCCGCCTTTATCGAAAAAGCCCTGACCCACGCGATTGCCGGCCTGGCCAACTACCCGAGCACGATCGGCAGCGAGCCGCTGCGCGCAGCCATCGCTGCCTGGCTCGAACGCCGCTACGCGGTTCCCGCGCTCGACCCGGCCACCATGGTGCTGCCGGTGAACGGCTCGCGCGAGGCCTTGTTTGGGATTGCCCACGCCGTGGTCGACGCCAGCCGCCCCGACCCGCTGGTACTCAGCCCGAACCCGTTCTACCAGATCTACGAAGGCGCGGCCTACCTGGCCGGCGCCTCGCCCTACTTCGTGAACTCGGACCCGGCGCGCAACTTCGCGCCCGACTTCAGCACCGTGCCGGACGACGTGTGGGCGCGCGTGCAGCTGCTGTATATCTGCTCGCCCGGCAATCCGACCGGCGCCGTGCTCTCGCTCGACGACTGGCGCGAGCTGTTCGACCTCTCCGACCGCCACGGCTTCGTGATCGCGGCCGACGAGTGCTATTCCGAGATCTACTGCGGCGCCACGCCGCCACTCGGTGCGCTGGAAGCGGCGCACGCGCTTGGGCGCAGCAGCAGCGAGCGGCCGTATGCGAATTTGATCGTGTTCTCCAGCCTGTCGAAGCGCTCGAACGTGCCGGGCATGCGCTCGGGTTTTGTTGCGGGCGACCCGCAAGTCATCAAGAAATTCCTGCTGTACCGCACCTACAGCGGCGGCGCCATGTCGCCACCGGTGCAAACGGCGTCGATTGCAGCCTGGAACGACGAGACCCACGTGCAGGACAACCGGACGCTGTACAAGGAAAAGTTCAGCCTGATCACGCCGCTGCTGCGCCAGGTGATGGACGTCGAACTGCCCGACGCCGGCTTTTACTTGTGGGCCGACGTGCGCCGCACGGGCCTTTCCGACACCGAGTTCGCACGCCGTCTCTACGCCGAATATAATGTGACGGTTCTGCCCGGCAGTTATCTCGCGCGCGACGCGCACGGGACCAATCCGGGCCGCAACCGTATCCGCATGGCGCTGGTGGCAGGCGTCGACGAAGGGCTGGAAGCAGCCACGCGCATCGTCCAGTTCTGCCAGAATCTGCGCACCGCCTCCTGAAACAGAGATTATTCAATCATGACCCAACAACTCCAGAACATCATCGACACCGCGTGGGACCAGCGCGCGGACTTCAGCCCATCGACCGCCCCTGCAGACGTGCGCGACGCCGTCGCCCAGGTACTGGCTGGCCTCGATGCCGGCACCCTGCGCGTGGCCCAGAAAGAAGGCGGCGAGTGGATCGTCAACCAGTGGATCAAGAAGGCCGTGCTGCTGTCGTTCCGCCTCGAGAACAACGTCCAAATGCCGGCGGCGGCGGGCTTCGGCGGCAGCCTGCAGTTCTACGACAAGGTGCCGACCAAGTTCGCCGACTACACCGCTGAAGATTTCGCCAAGGGCGGCTTCCGCGTGGTGCCGCCGGCCGTTGCGCGCCGCGGCTCCTTCATCGGCAAGAACGTGGTGCTGATGCCGTCGTACGTCAACATCGGCGCCTACGTCGACGAAGGCACCATGGTCGACACCTGGGCCACCGTCGGCTCCTGCGCCCAGATCGGCAAGAACGTCCACCTGTCGGGCGGCGTCGGCATCGGCGGCGTGCTGGAACCGATGCAGGCCAATCCGACCATCATCGAAGACAACTGCTTCATCGGCGCCCGCTCGGAAATCGTCGAAGGCGTGATCGTCGAAGAGAACTCGGTGATCTCGATGGGCGTGTACATCGGCCAGTCGACCAAGATCTACAACCGCGAAACCGGCGAAGTGACCTATGGCCGCGTGCCGTCGGGTTCGGTGGTGGTGTCGGGCAGCCTGCCGTCGGCCGATGGCAAGTACAGCCTGTACTGCGCCGTGATCGTCAAGCGCGTGGATGCGCAGACGCGTTCGAAGACCGGCATCAACGAGCTGCTGCGCGGGGTTTGATGTCGCTTCGCGGCTGAATTACCGCTGGTAAACCGCGTGGGCACAGGGGCGCCCACCCTACATGCATCGACGGTCCGGTATTAATGCCGGTAACATGTGCGAACGTAGGGTGGGCGCCCCGTGCCCACGCGTGCAACGCATGATTTATCGATAAATTTGCACCACACGGGGAAACCACCATGGCCATGGACCGCCTGTTCCAACTCATGAAGGAAAAAAACGCGTCGGACATGTTCTTCGCGGTGAACTCCCCCGTCCACATCAAGATCAACGGGAACCTCATCCCGATCAACCAGAACAAGCTCGACCCGAGCAACGTCTTCTCCCTGCTGTCGGAAGTCACCACGCCAGAGCAGCGCGAGGAACTCGAGCGCACCAATGAACTCAACATGGGCATCTCGGTGCCCAACCTCGGCCGCTTCCGCCTGTCGGCCTTCCGCCAGCGCGGCAGCATCTCGGCCGTGTTCCGCTTCGTGCCGGCCACCATCCCGCCCTTGGGCGAACTCGGCCTGCCGCCGGTGCTGTCCGAACTGATCATGGAAAAGCGCGGCCTGCTGCTCGTGGTCGGCGCCACCGGTTCCGGCAAGTCGACCACCATCGCCGCTATGCTCGACTACCGCAACGAGCACCGCACCGGCCACATCCTCACGCTGGAAGACCCGATCGAATACCTTTTCAAGAACAAGAAATCGATCGTTAACCAGCGCGAGATCGGCAGCGACGCCCTCGACTTCAACATGGCCCTGCGCAACTCGCTGCGTCAGGCGCCGGACGTGATTCTGATCGGCGAAATCCGTGACCGCGACACCATGACCGCGGCGCTGGCCTACGCCCAGTCCGGCCACCTGGTGGTGGCTACCCTGCACGCCAACAACAGCTACAACGCGCTGAACCGCATCATCAGTTTCTACCCGATCGAGAACCGCGCTGCCCTGCTGCAGGACCTGGCGTCGGCGACCAAGGCGATCGTCTCGCAGCGCCTGGTACGCGCCGCGGCCGGCGGCACGCGCCAGCCGGCGGTCGAGATCCTGCTGAATACCCGTTACATCGCCGACCTGATCGAAAAAGGTGAACTCGGCGGTATCAAGGAAGCGATGGACAAGAGCTTGTCGCCGGGTTCGCAGTCTTTCGAAGCGGCGCTGCTGGCGCTGGTGCAGGCCGGACTCGTGACGCAGGAAGAAGCGCTGGCGAATGCGGATTCGGCGACCAATCTGCTCTGGCTGCTGAACAATGGGCCGGCGAAGGATGCGAACGAGACGGGCAAGAAGGATGAACCCGACTCGCCGACGTTTACCGAGTTCACGCTGAATAGCTAAGGGCCTGCAACGCCAGGGTCGATGGCTCGTGACAAACAATCGTAGGGTGGACGGCAGAGCCGCCTTTCGTGGCCCGGTCCACCCTACGTCTGGGGCCTGAATTAGCAGCCGCCCGCTCTCGCATTTCCCAGCGATATCAACCTAACAGGCAGTCCTCGCCTGTGCTATTCTCGCCCCTTCCCGATTTCCGCCTCACCGCAAGCCCGCCTTGCCTCGCACGATTACGCCCATGACCATCACCCTCTACGGTATCCCCAATTGCGACACCGTCAAAAAAGCCCGCACCTGGCTCACCGATAACGCCCACGACTTCAGCTTCCACGACTTCAAGAAACAGGGCCTGCCGCGCGAGCTGGCAGCGCGCTGGCTCGAACAGCTGGACTGGGAAGTCCTCGTGAACCGCAAGGGCATGACCTGGCGTAACCTGCCGGACGAGCGCAAGGCCGCCATCACCGGCAAGATCGCCGCCCTGGAGCTGATGCTGGAGAACCCGTCCGTCATCAAGCGCCCGGTGCTGGAAGGCGCCGGCCCGCTGAACGTGGGTTTCTCGGCAGACCAGTACACCCGCATCTTCTCGGAGGCTGCATGATCGCCAAGCCCTCGCGCACCCTCGACCTGGCCCAGGAACTGATCGCGCTCGATTCGATCACGCCGCACGACAAGGGCTGCCAGCAGCGCCTGGCCGAGTTGCTGCTGCCGCTGGGCTTCGTGTGCGAGACCATCGAATCGAACGGCGTCACCAACCTGTGGGCACGCAAGGGTCTTGAATCGCCGGTACTGGTCTTCGCCGGCCACACTGACGTGGTGCCGACCGGCCCGGTGCACCAATGGAGCTCAGCTCCTTTTGAGCCGACCGTCCGCGACGGCAAGCTGTACGGCCGCGGCGCCGCCGACATGAAGACCTCGATCGCGGCCATGGTCATCGCCTGCGAAGAGTTCATCGCCGCCAATCCCGACCACCTGGGGTCGATCGCCTTTTTGATCACCAGCGACGAGGAAGGCCCGGCCGTGGACGGCACTGTGGTCGTCTGCGACCTGCTGGAAGAACGCGGCGAGACGCTCGACTACTGCATCGTCGGCGAGCCGACCTCGAGCCACATCCTGGGCGACATGATCAAGAACGGCCGCCGCGGTTCGCTCTCGGGCCACCTGGTGATCAAGGGCATCCAGGGCCACATCGCCTACCCGCACCTGGCGCGCAACCCCATCCACCAGGCCGCGCCGGCGCTGGCGGAACTGGCGGCGGAAGTCTGGGACGAAGGCAACGAATACTACGCGCCGACCAGCTGGCAGGTCTCGAACCTCCACTCGGGCACCGGCGCCACCAACGTGATCCCGGGCGACATGACGGTCGACTTCAACTTCCGCTTCTCCACCGCCTCGACAGCCGAGGGCCTGGAAGCGCGCGTACATGCCATCCTCGACCGCCACGGCCTGGAATACCAGCTCGACTGGACGCTGTCGGGCCAGCCCTTCCTCACGCCGAAGGGCACGCTGTCGGACGCGGTGTGCAAGGCGATCTTCGACGAGACCGGCGTCGCGACCGAACTGTCGACCACCGGCGGGACCTCCGACGGCCGCTTCATCGCCCGCATCTGCCCCCAGGTGATAGAATTCGGCCCACCCAACGCCAGCATCCACAAGATCGACGAGCACGTCGAACTGCGCTTTATCGATCCCTTGAAGAACGTCTACCGCCGTACGCTGGAACACCTGCTGGCCGCCGCATAACCATTGAGCCGCTAACACGCGAGAACACACCATGACTCCCACGCCTTTCAGCACCCCGCGCGACCTGCTGCGCTATGCCGTCACCCGCTTCAACGCCGCCAAGCTGTTCTTCGGCCACGGCAGCGCCGAAGCATTCGACGAAGCCGCCTACCTGATCCTGCATACGCTGAAGCTGCCGCTCGACCGCCTCGATCCCTTCCTCGATGCGAAGCTGCTGCCGGAAGAAGTGCTGCAGGTGCTGCGGGTGATCGAGCGCCGCACGAGCGAGCGCGTGCCGGCCGCCTACATCACCAACGAAGCCTGGCTTGGCACCTACGCCTTCTATGTGGACGAGCGCGTGCTGGTGCCGCGTTCCTTCATCGCCGAACTGATTCCGCACTTCTTCAGCCCGTGGGTGACGAACCCGTTCGAGGTCGAGAACGTGCTCGAACTGTGCACGGGCTCGGGCTGCCTGGCGATCATGATGGCCGACGTCTACCAGAACGCCGTGGTCGATGCGGTCGACATCTCGACCGACGCGCTGGCCGTGGCCGAGCGTAACATCCGCGACTACAAGCTCGAAGGCCGCGTGAATCCGATCGAATCCGACCTGTACGAGAACGTGCCGTTCAAGAAGTACGACCTGATCGTCACCAATCCTCCGTACGTGAATGCCTCGTCGATGGCCAAGCTGCCGCCGGAATACCTGCGCGAGCCGCAGATCGCCCTGCACGGCGGCGACGACGGTATGGACCTGGTGCGCAAGATCGTGGCCGGCGCCGCCGAACGCCTGACGCCGGAAGGCATCCTGGTGGTCGAGATCGGCAACGAAGCCGAGTATGCGGAAGCCGCCTTTGGCCACCTGGGCCTGACCTGGCTGACCACGAGCGCCGGCGACGACGCCGTGTTCCTGCTCACCGCCGAACAACTGCAAGCACAATAAGAACCACATGATCCGCTTCCTGAACGTCAGCCTGATGCGCGGCACCAAGCCGCTGCTGGAAGGCGCCGACCTGACCCTGAACCCGGGCGACAAGATCGGCCTGATCGGCGCCAACGGCGCCGGCAAATCCAGCCTGTTCGCCATGCTGCGCAACGAACTCCATGCCGATGCCGGCGAGATCGATTTCCCGTCCAAGTGGCGCATGGCCTATGTGGCGCAGGAGACGCCGGCGCTCGACCGTCCGGCGCTGGAATACGCGATCGACGGCGACGTCACCCTGCGCCGCCTGCAGGCCGAACTCGACGCGCTGGAAGCGGCGCCGCACACCGAGGAAAACGGTATCGCGATGGGCAACGTGCACGGCGCGCTGATGGACGCCGACGCCTATACCGTGCAGTCGCGCGGCGAACAGCTGCTGCTGGGCCTGGGCTTCTCGCTCGACCAGATGCAGCAGCCGGTGGCGAGTTTCTCCGGCGGCTGGCGCATGCGCCTGAACCTGGCGCAGGCGCTGATGTGCCCATCCGACCTGCTGCTGCTCGATGAACCGACGAATCACCTGGACCTGGATGCGATCATCTGGCTGGAAGACTGGCTCAAGCGCTATCCGGGCACCCTGGTCATCATCTCCCACGACCGCGATTTCCTCGACGAGATCGTCAACGTGGTGGTGCACATCGACGAGCGCAAACTCAAGCGCTACTCGGGCAACTACTCGTCGTTCGAGCGCCAGCGCGCCGCCGCCCTGGTGCTGGCCGCCAGCGCCCTGGAAAAGCAGCAGCGCACCCGCGCTCACCTGGAATCCTTCATCAACCGCTTCAAGGCGCAAGCCACCAAGGCGCGCCAGGCGCAAAGCCGCATGAAGGCGCTGGCCAAGATGGAAGAACTGGCGCCGCTGCGCGCGGCCGCCGAGTTCTCGTTCGAGTTCCGCGAGCCGCTGGCCGCGCCCAATCCGCTGCTGGTGCTGGAAGACGTGGACGCCGGCTATCCGATCCTGGACGAGTACGGCGACCGGGTCGACGCCAAGACCATCGTCAAGCGAGTGAACTTCTCGCTGCAGATCGGCCAGCGCATTGGCCTGCTGGGTGTGAATGGCGCCGGTAAATCCACGCTGATCAAGACCATCGCCGGCGAACTGGCGCCCGTGAACGGCATCGCCACGGTCGGCAAGGGCCTGTCGATCGGCTACTTCGCCCAGCACCAGGTGGAGATGCTGCGCCACGACGAGTCGCCGCTGTGGCACCTGGCGAAGATTGCGCCGACCGTGCGCGAGCAGGAGCTGCGCAACTTCCTGGGCGGCTTCAACTTCCCGGGCACCATGGTCACCAGCCCGATCAAGCCTTTCTCGGGCGGCGAAAAGGCGCGCCTGGCGCTGGCCCTGATCGTGTGGCAGCGCCCGAACCTGCTGCTGCTCGATGAACCGACCAACCATTTGGACCTGGAGACGCGCGAGGCGCTGACACTGGCGCTGGCCCAGTTCGAAGGCACGCTGGTGGTGGTATCCCACGATCGCCACCTGCTGCGCGCCACCACCGACCAGTTCATCATCGTCGCCGACGGCAAACTGCAGCCCTTCGACGGCGACCTGGACGACTACAAGGACTGGCTGTTCCAGACCAAGCTGGGCAAGGGGACCGTTGGCTTGCCGATGGCGAAGGACAAGGAGCCTGTCGCGGCGCCGGTGGCCGTCCAGGCGGTTGCCGCTGCGTCAGTGCCGGCTGCAGACCGCAAGGAGCAGAAGCGCCTGGGCGCCGAAGAGCGCCAGCGCCTGGCGGCCCTGAAGAAGCCGATCGAGAACCGCATCAAGCGTGTCGAGGAGCAGATGGCCAAGCTGAATGCGAAAAAGGCCGGCATCGACGCGCGCCTGCTGGAGCCGGCGGTGTATGAGGCGGACAAGAAGGATGAGCTGAAGAACCTGGTGGCGGACCAGGCGTTCTGCGTGCGTGACCTGGGGACGCTGGAGAACGAGTGGCTGGAGTTGCAGGAGCAGTTGGAGGGGTTGGCGGCTTGATGTAGTCTGCGGTTTGGATTCGACATTCAAGCGCTGCACCGCGTGGGCTCGAGAGCCCACCCTACGGTTCCCTATCTTTGCATCATGTTCGAATTATTTTGCGCTTTACCGCGTGGGCTCAAGAGCCCACCCTACGCAAGACCGGGGTTCGTAGGGTGGGCTCTTGAGCCCACGCGGCCTCACCGGATGATCAAAGGCAAAGCCGGCAATCAAGCCACCTGCCGCCGCGCCCCGTTATTAATCGACATCAGCCTGTCGATATCCACCAGTATCAACCGCCTTCCATTCGTCACCCCCAGCCCGATCAGGTAATCGATCGCGCCGCCGTCCGCCCCGGGAATCGGCGAAATCTGTTCCGCCCCCAGGGTAACGACATCGGTCACGCCATCGACCACCATTCCCATCACGCAGGTCGAGAGTTTCAGGATGATGACGTCGGTCGTCGGCGTGGTGGCCACCGGGTGGCCGCAGAAGGCGGCGCGCATGTCGACGATCGGCATGATGACGCCGCGCGATACCGCGACGCCTTCGACGATCTCGCGGCCTTCGGCGAAGCGCTCGAGCGACTTGAGCACGCGCAATTCCTGCACCTTGCCGAAATCGAGCCCGTATTCCAGGCCGCCGAGGGTGAAGCTTAGGAAGTCCTTGCCCGTTGGGCGGTGCAGCATGATGTCCTTGTGCATGATGGTCCCCTGTCGATCAGCCACCATGCTACGTCGCGCCGGCTCCTCCTTTGTTGAGAGCAGTCAACATTTCCAAGCATCATTTTTTACTGCAACATCAACCTGCCTGTACAGCCTCGCCGTTGTTCCACTGGTAGCCGCTGCCGGCGCCGGTGTGCAGGCGCGTGCCCTCGGCCCCGCGCAGGCGCAGCTTGATCTCGCGCGGCGCCAGGTGGTAGAAGCAGGCGCCGTCCGGATCGTAGGGCAGCATGCGCACCTGCGTGTCGCCGGCCAGGTGGCCGATGTGCACGCGCGTAAAAGCGGCGCGTTCGGCGCGCTGGGCCTCGAAGCGTCCCAGCAGGGCCTGCCCTTCGGTCTGCTCGGCCTCGGCGGCCTTGCGCGCGTTCGAGACTTCGCCGATCTTTTGCAGGTCCGGCGCCACCACCTGCCCCATCTGGCGGAACTGGGCGTTCTGCGCCGGGCTCAGGCTCATCTCGCCGCTGCGCACTTTGCCGGCGATCTCCAGGTACTTGCGCACCTCGGGGCGGGCGCACAGGTGCGCCAGTTCGGTCTTGTGGTGGTGCACGACGCCGGCAATCTGCGCCAGGCGCGCGCGCACCTGGCCCAGCACCTCGTCGATGCGGCCGCAGTCGGCGGCCATGGCGTACACCAGCATCTCGCTGTCGCGCCAGGGCGCGGTGGCGTCGATGCGGATGTTGCGCGCGGCCAGCGCGCAGCCTTCGGCGCGGCCGAGGTGCAGTTCGTCGGCGATGATCTCGCAATTTACCGCATGCTCGATGCGTACCCGCGTGGCACTGATGACGCAGTTCTCGGCGCGCTGCAGGGTGACCGTGCCGGCCAGGGTCGCGATCTGCGCCGACGACGCCACGCCGTCGACCACGATGTCGCCGGCCTTGTTGGTGGCGCGCCCGCCGACCAGGTTGGCGCGCAGGCGCACGGTGCCGCCGCGCGAGACCAGTTCGCCGTACACGTCGCCGTGCACGGTGATGCTGGTGCCGTCGATGACGCGCTTTTCCTGGACGTCGCCGAATTCCTCGTAGTCGCCGGTCAGCTGCAGGTTGCCGGTGGTCCTGGCGCTGACACCGTCGCGGCTGACGATCTTGTCGCCCACCGAGATCTGGCGCGTCTTCGCGTCCACGTTCAGGAAACCGGTGCGGGTGGCGACCAGGTATTCGCCGTCGCGTCCCTTGTCGATGTTGGTGCCGTCGCCGGCGTAGGTCGAAAAATCGAGGTCGCGCGGAATGGCCGGCTCGATGCGCGCGCCGGACAGCTCGAAGCCCGCCGTGCCGACCTTGGGCGGCAGTTTTTGCAGCAGGCGCGTGCCGCCCTTTACCTGCGGGAAGCGGTTCTGGAAGCACATCAGGTCGAGCTTGCCGTTGGCCAGCTGGCGCGGCGCGTTGCTGCGGTGGATGTCCTCGGAGACCTCGATCACGGTGGCATCGTCGCCCGGCACCGGCTCCAGGCGCCGCGCGACCACGACGCGGCCGGCATTCCCGCTGGCGATGGCGCCGCGCACGGCGCCGATGTCAATGCCGAAGCGGATGCCCTTGACCCACATGTCGGCCACGAATTCGTCGATGTCCAGGCGCACCGGCACTTCGGGCTGGCCGTCGGCGCCGCCCAGGTGTACCGGTTCGAACATGTACTCGGCCTCGGGGCCCGCAATGCGCACTGAGCGATACAAGGGGCGGCGCTGCAGGTTGAAGGGCACGATGTCGTCGGCCAGGCGCACCAGCGGCACGCCGTCGGGGCCGAGCGGCAGATTGGGGCCGGTATCGAACAGGGCTTTCAGCAGGACCGGGTAGTTCAGGCCGGTGAAGTAGCGGCCGGAGCGCAGCACGCTGTCGACCGCGGCCAGGACGGTGGTGCCGAGCACGGCGGGATCGGCAAAGACACCGTCGGGGCGGCGCTCAAGGCAGTGTTCGGGACCGCTGGATGCAAAGCGCGTCACCGGCGCGGCGGGAGAAGTGGCAACAGCAGAATCGGACACGTTCGCGCTCCAGGTGAATGACCTGCCCTTAACAAAGCGTCAAGGGTGAAGCGCAAAGCCTACCATGTTGTTAGTCATTAATGAATAACAAACAGCAATCTTTTGGATAACGAACGGCAATGTTTCGCCTAAACACAACATCGGTTGCGGCGTCAATACGTAGTGACCGCAGTGCGACGGACGGCAGATACCGGGCCGGCTTAAGGGCGCCAAAGAAAAAGCCGGGCAAGCCCGGCTTCCTGTTCAATGCGCCTCAGCGGCGGCGCGCATTCGGATAGATGTCCGCCCCAGCCTCGTTGATCTGGCGCCGCAGGTCGCGCCGCTCGTCGGGCGTGAGGCGCCCTTCGCGCCGGCCTTCGCGCGACGACTGTTCCTGCATCTGCTGTCGCCGCTGCTGGTCTTCCATCATGCGCTGCTGCTGCTCGCGCTGCTGGTCACGCATTTGATCATACCCCCGCTGTTCGCGCCCGTCGACTTGCGGCGACGGATAACGGTCGGCGCGTGCCGGCGGCGGCTGCATGTCGTCGCGGCGGCCTTGGCCCTGTGCATGCGCGGCGCCGAGGCCGACGCAGGCAAGCATGCAAACGGCGAGACCACGGCGCGCCAGGCGGGCGAACCGGGAGCCTTGGCCCCGGGCTGCTGCATTGGTTTTAGTAAGCGCGTTTGTCATGGTGTTCCTCTTCCGCGATGCCGGATAAACAGATAAGCTTCGATGGGTCCCAGTGTATGTGGAATGCCCGGTGGGTATAAGACCAATTGGGTAAAGTTTGTAACACAATGTAATGCCCTGCCTGTAACACCTACCTCGAAGCGGCAGTGAAGTTACCATAGCGATACGAATCTGACAAATTGACAGCATATGAATACATCGTCCAACCCGAACCCGGCCACCCCGGTCAGCACCGGCAGCCATAGCGCAAAGATCATGGTCGTCGACGACGACGTGCGCCTGCGCGACCTGCTGCGCCGCTACCTCACCGAACAAGGCTTCCAGGTCGTCACCGCCGAAAGCGCGCCGGCCATGAACAAGCTCTGGCTGCGCGAGCGCTACGACCTGCTGGTGCTCGATTTGATGCTCCCGGGCGAAGATGGCCTGTCGATCTGCCGCCGCCTGCGCGGCGCCGGCGACCAGACCCCGATCATCATGCTGACCGCGAAGGGCGAAGACGTCGACCGCATCGTCGGCCTGGAAATGGGCGCCGACGACTACCTGCCGAAGCCCTTCAACCCGCGCGAACTGGTGGCGCGCATCGGCGCCGTCCTGCGCCGCAAGGGCCCGGACGAAATCCCGGGCGCGCCGTCGGAAACCCCGCAGACCTTCGAGTTCGGCCAGTTCGTGCTCGACCTCGGCACCCGCACCCTGAAAAAGAACGGCGAGACCGTGCCCCTGACCACCGGCGAATTCTCGGTGCTGAAGGTGTTCGCGCGCCACGCGCGCCAGCCGCTCTCGCGCGAAAAGCTGATGGAACTCGCCCGCGGCCGCGAATACGAAGTCTTCGACCGCTCGCTCGATGTGCAGATCTCGCGCCTGCGTAAACTCATCGAACCCGACCCATCGAGCCCGCTCTACATCCAGACCGTCTGGGGCCTGGGCTACGTGTTCATCCCTGAAGGCCAGCCGCGCTAGTGTTCGCATCGTCTTCCTCGTCGCGTCCGGGCCGCATGCCCTGGACGCGCAGCGGCCTGTTCTGGCGCACCTTCTTCCTGATGTCCCTGCTCACGGCGCTGTCGATGGGCTCGTGGATCGGCATGCTGAACGTGTTCCAGCGCGGGCCGCAGGTGCAGCAGACCGCCGAACTGGTGGTCTCGGTGGTCACCATCACCAAGGCGGCGCTGACCCACTCGGCGCCCGAACTGCGCCGCGAACTGCTGCTGGAACTGGTGTCGAACGAAGGCATCCGCATCTTCACGCTGGAAGACACGGACAAGGTCGACCCGCCGCCGGCGAACGCCCTGATGCCCGACATCGCCGCCGCCGTGCGCGAAAAACTCGGCCAGCAGACGCGCTTTTCCAGCCGCGTGAACGGTTCGGCCGGCTTCTGGATCAGTTTTAATATCGACGACGACCAGTACTGGCTGATGCTCGAACGCGAGCGCCTGGCCGGCCTGACGCGCGTGCAGTGGCTGGGCTGGGCCAGCGTAGTGGGCCTGCTGTCGCTGCTCGGCGCGGCGCTGATCTCGAGCCTGATCAACTTGCCGCTGGCGCGCCTGACCGCCGCCACGCGCGCCTTTGCCAAGGGCGAGCGCCCGGCGCCGTTGCCGGAAAAGGGCCCGCAGGAGATCATCGAGGCCAACCGCAGCTTCAACCAGATGGTCGAAGACCTGGCGCAGGTGGAGAAAGACCGCGCCGTCATTTTGGCCGGCATTTCGCACGATTTGCGCACGCCGCTGGCGCGCATGCAGCTCGAACTGGAGATGGCGAACCTGTCGCAGGATGCGCGCGAAGGCATGCAGTCCGACATCGCCCAGATGGACGCCATCATCGGCCAGTTCCTCGACTACGCCAAGCCGACCGAGGCCGCGACCTTCGTCGCCATCGATCTCTCCGGGCTGCTGGCCGACAGCGCCATGCACGCGGCGCGCATGCCCGACGTGCGCACCCATACCGACATCGAAGAAGGCGTCGTCGTGCTCGGCAACGAGACCGACTTGCGGCGCGTGTTCAACAACGTGGTCGAGAATGCGCGCCGCTACGGGCGCACGCCGGACCAGGACCATACCGATATCGACTTCGCCTGCCACATCCGCACCACGCCGCAAGGCCGGCGCGCGGTCGTCGAGATCGGCGACCATGGCCCCGGCGTGCCCGACGACCAGATCAACCAGCTGCTGAAGCCCTTCACGCGCCTGGACACGGCGCGCGGCCAGGCGAACGGCGCCGGCCTCGGCCTGGCCATTGTCGAGCGCGTGGTCAGCCGCCACAATGCCGAACTCACGGTGCGCAACCGCGAAGGCGGCGGCCTGCTGGTGCAGCTGGCCCTGCCGCTGGCTTCCTGATGTTCTTTTCCCCTTACCTGCCATGACCACTTCCCTGCAGTACACCGACGTCGAACAGGCCGCCGCACGCCTCGAAGGCGCCGCCCACCGCACGCCGGTGCTCACCTCGACCACCTTCAATGCACGCGCGAATGCGACCGTGTTCTTCAAGTGCGAGAACTACCAGCGCATGGGCGCCTTCAAGTTCCGCGGCGCCTTTAACGCCATCGCGCGCTTCACCGATGCCCAGCGCGCGGCCGGCGTGCTGACCTTCTCGTCGGGGAACCACGCCCAGGCCATCGCCCTGTCGGCGCGCCTGGCCGGCATCCGCGCCACCATCATCATGCCGAAGGACGCCCCGGCGCTGAAGGTGCAGGCGACGAAGGAATACGGCGGCGAAGTGATCTTCTACGACCGCTATACCGAGAACCGCGAAGAGATCGGCCGCCGCCTGGCCGAAGAACGCGGCATGACCCTGATCCCGCCCTACGACCACCCGGACGTGATCTGCGGCCAGGGTACGGCGGCGAAGGAACTGTTCGAAGAGGCCGGCCCGCTCGACGTGCTGCTGGTGCCGCTCGGCGGCGGCGGGCTGCTCGCGGGCAGCGCGCTGGCGGCATCCGGCCTGGCGCCGGGTTGCAAGGTGATCGGCGTCGAGCCGGAAGCCGGCAACGACGGCCAGCAATCGCTGCGCAAGGGGGAAATCGTGCACATCGGCGTGCCGGACACGATTGCCGACGGCGCCATGGTCACCCACATCGGCACGCACAATTTCGAGGTCATTCGCCGCCGTGTCGACGACATCGTCACCGTCAGCGATGCGCAACTGGTGGAGACCATGAAGTTCTTCGCCGAACGCATGAAGATGGTGGTCGAGCCGACCGGCTGCCTGGGTGCGGCGGCGGCCTTGCACGGCGTGTATCCCGCGGCCGGCGCTCCGGTAGCCGGCAAGCGCGTGGGCGTCCTGATCAGCGGCGGGAATGTCGACCTGTCGCGCTTTGCCCAGCTGGTAGGCGCCTGACGGCGTTGATCCAGCCGGCCGGGCTAACTCATCCGTGGTTTTTTTGACAATTTTCCACCCACGGTGAGTCACCTAACAGAGACAGGCGGCCTCGGCCGGGAGAATGGCTCCATCGAACAAGGAGCCAATCATGAAACACCTGGCCACGCTGAGCTTGACCCTTGCCGCCCTGGCGGCCGCCCCTGCCGCGCTGGCAGGATCCGAGATCCTGAAGTGCGTCGACCGCGCCGGCAACGTCACGCTGACCGACCAGCCATGCGAAAGCGGCGCCCGCGCTACGCGAATGGTCAGCACTGCCACATCCGCTCCTGGCGCCGTTCCCACTGCGTCATCTGCTCCTGTCCAGGATGCCGCCTACGACGTGCAGGCCGCCCCGAGCGCCGAGCAGCCGCAAGCCGAGCCGGTCCAGCGCTTCGCTGGGTCGCAGCGCATGCAGCAACAGCACGACTGGCGCCCGCGCATGCCGCAGCGCGACCGTCCGCTGGCGCGCGACGTCGCCACCCTGAAGGCGGCGCGCGCCCAATTGCTGCTGAGCGACGCCGACCGCACCCAGCTGGTCACCAGCCGGTAGGATGATCGGCTCTGCACTGCCGCGTGCAATGACGCGGCCGCGCTAGCCCATGCGCATGAAACCGCGCAAATCCAGCGCCCCGCCCGCCCCCAGCGTCGGCAGCATTTCCAGCAATTGCTCGTCCTGGATGAAGCTGGCCGACGACGGCGCCTCCAGCATGCGCTCCGGGGCCAGCGAGCGCGACACGGCCCAGCCCTGCACGTAGTCGACGCCGATCTCGGCCAGGGTCTGCACCGTGGCCGCGTCTTCCGCCCATTCGGCGATCGTCTTCATGCCCAGGTTCACCGCCAGATTGACGATGGCCTCGACGATGGCCACGTTGGCAGGATGGGCGTTGATGTTGACGATGAAGTTGCCGTCGATTTTCAGCACGTCGGCCGGCAATTCCTTCAGGTAGGAGAACGAGGTATAGCCGGCGCCGAAGTCGTCCAGCGCCACCTTCACGCCGAAGTTGCGCACCTGGTCGATGAAGCGGCGCGTGTTGTCGAGGTCGTGCAGGGCCACGCTTTCGGTGATCTCCATGCACAGGCGGCTGGTTACATGCACGTGGCGCGCCAAAATCTCCAGCGTGTCCTGCACGAAGCGCTCGTCGTTGAGCGAAGCGCCCGACAAGTTCATGCACACAAAGCGGGTATGCGGCAGCTTCTGCACGTTTTCGGCAATCCAGGCCAGAGTGCTCGACAGCACCCAGCGGTCGATCACGCCGGCGCGCCCGCACTTCTCGGCCGCACCGATCAGCGGGCCGGCCGGCAGCACGCTGCCGTCCGGTCCGCGCATGCGCAGCAGCACCTCGAAGTTGAGCGAATCGTGCGGATTCTTCAGGGACATGATCGGCTGCATCTCGAGGAACAGCCCTTCGGTCGCCTGCGGCCCCTGCAGCTTGGCCACCAGGTTCAGCTCGGCCTCGCGCTCGTGGAAGGCGCGCGCGTTGCGCTCGTACACCACCAGGCCGTCGCTCGATTCCTTGGCTTCGCGGCAGGCGCGGTCGGCGGTCGAGATGGCGTCCTTCATCGGCATGCCGTGCGACACCTCGATCAGGCCGACCGAGCCGCGCACATGGAAAGCCTTGTCGCCGACGCGGTAAGGCGTGCCGCCGATGCGCTCGACGATGCCGCTGCAGATCAGGGAGGCCAGCGGGATGGCCGTGTCAGGCATGACGATCACGAATTCGTCGCCGCCGACGCGGCCGATCTGCTGGCCGCCGGCCAGCATCATCGCCATCCGTTCGCAGACCTGCTTCAGGACTTCGTCGCCGGCCGCGTGGCCGAACAGATCGTTGATCAGCTTGAATCGGTCGAGGTCGATATAGGCCACCGACAGGGGCTTGCCCGAGGCCAGCGACGCCGCCGCCCCCTCGAACGTCTTTTCGATGCCGCGCCGGTTGAAGACCTTGGTCAGCGGATCGTTGTTGGCCATGAAGCGCAATTGCTCGGTGGCCTTGGTCTTTTCGGTGATGTCTTCCAGCACGCCTTCGATGCGGCCATGGGCCAGGGTCGCGCGCACCAGGAAGCGGCGCTCGCCGTCGCGGCTGGCAAGTTCCATCTCGATATTCGTCTGCAGGTGCACTTGTTCGCGCAGGTGGAACCAGGACTGGTCGTCGAAGAACTGCTGCCACAGGATACGGCTGCGATCGGCCTGCGGACCGGACTCGAACCCGGACGCCGATGCCGAGGCCGATCCGGGCAGCGTGCAATCGAGCATGCGGCACAGGGCAGGATTGGCCGACAGGAAGCTGCCGTACAGATCGAGCGTGAACAGGCCCACCGGCATCGCCTCGTAGGCGTGCTCCAGCTCGGCCTGGACCGCAATGCGTTTTTGCGTCTCGAGACGCATCTGCTCGGCCACTGCCAGCGCCGCCAGCAGGCTCGAGGCCAGGGCGGCGGTGACGCTGTTGACCACGCCCAGCATTTCGCGCAGGCCGACGGCGGCGGAAATCACCTCGGCCAGGGTCGACATGAAGGTGACGGCGAACGATGCCGCGAACCACATCGCCACCCGCGCCTGGGCATTGCGCATGATGCCGAACAGGCCGATCGTCATCAGGGCCAGGCCGGGGGCGACCAGCACCCACATCGCCGGCAAGTAAATGCTGAAAGGCAGCAGCAGCGCCATCGGCAGCAGGCACAGGCACAGGCCCTGCGCCACCCGCAACGGCACGGCCACGCGGCTGCGCGCAAGTTCCTCGCCGAACAGCTTGAAGTACAGGGCCATGGTGGCGATCCCGTACAGGGCCGTGGTCACGGCGCGGCTCGGCGCCAGCCAGGCTTGCGGCAATTCCTGGCCCAGCCACTGGATGTCCCAGCCGGCGGAGATGGCGCCGACGCGCAAATTCAGGATCAGCCAGACCGCGAACTGCAGGTAGAGCAGCTGGCGATTGATCAGGGCCGTGATCAGGATGAACAGGCTCAATACGATCATGCCGCCGTCGAGCAGGCCGGACTTGCGGTGGAATTGCTGGACCGAGAGGGTCATCTCGGCGGCCGGCCATTGCACGGCGCTGACGCGCGCCGGGCCGGTGAAGCGGGCGCGGCAGACGACGTCGGCCGGCATGGCCTGGGGCCTGAGCACGAAGCCGGCCTTGGCCGGGCTCAGCGCGCCGTTCGAGGCTTCATGCGAGGCGAAGCCCAGGGCTTGCCCGCTGGCGCCGTCCCAGCAGCGGATATCGATGGCGTGGCGCGAAGGAAATTCGATGACTTGCGGTTCCTCGCCCTGGACCTGTGGACGCAGGGCGAACCAGAGCGGCGCTTCGGAAAGGTGGGTGTCGTAGCGTTCGACCGCATGGCGGTGGGCCAGCTGGCGCAGGGCTTCTTCGGGGGACAGCGCCGGGCCGCGCTCGGCCAGCACGCGCAGCGGCAGCACCACGTCGCCCCTGGCGACGTAATGGCTGTTCCAGGAAGCCAGGGCCAGGATCGACACCAGCGCCACGCCAATCGGCACCAGGTAGACCGACAGCAAGTGCATGCCCGCCGTGAACAGGCGGTCGAGATACACGGATAAGGAAGGTCGTGCGGGCGTGGACGGCTTGGGCATAGGCTGGACGAATCTGACTGACAAGCGCCAGCCGGCTGCCAGCGCGCTTCACCTATTCAGGATACAGCCTGGACTACATGCCGTCATGCAATATTTGTTCAGGCAGCGGCCAGCTGGCCCAGCGGAGCCGAAATCGGCGCGTGCGGCGCGGCAGGTGTCGCCTGCACGCCACGGCCGGGATTGACCCCACTTGCAACGCCGACATGAATATCGGGGTGGTGCGTATGGCGGAAGAACTTCAGCAACGGGTGCTTGGCGGCGCTCCAGCGCGCTTCGCCACTGGCGATCTCGAAGGCCATCACGCGGTGCGGCATGTTGCCGGCATGGCGCAGCGGCACCATTTCCTTGTCGCCGAAGACGTCGGTGAACAGCAGCTGCTCGTAGTGGCGGTCGACCGGAGCGCGGCCGGCGATCACAGCGTATTCGATGCCGGTCTTTTCGAAGTACTCGAAGAAGGCTTTTACCAATGCCACCTTTACCATGTGGCCGATGCGGCCCTCGCCCACGCCAAGGCGCTCGACCTCGCCCAGGCTGCGCCCCTGCAGCCACTGCGGCAGCACCACCGATTCCTCGATGTGCAGCGGGTGGTGGATGTTGGTGCGGATGCGCGCCGTACCCAGCGGCGTGCCGTCGAGGCGGGACTCGGCCAGCAGGACCACGGTATCTTCCTCATAGTCGCAGGCTTCCGGCAGGGCCAGCGAACGGGCGAACTCGGGCACGTGGCGCGCATACGCGGCGTGGCGGATGGCAACGGCTTTCTTCAGGCTGTCCTCGTTCTCGACCCGGCGGACCGTGAACGGCAGGCGCTCGGTCGGCATTTCCGGGCGCGAGGGAGTTGCGGAAAACATTGCTGGGGTACGCATTTCCATGACAGGACATTCCTTGAGAAGTGATGTTGGCTAACGGCTGTTATTGACCATTATCAATCTTCCGAATGTAAGCAAAACGTCAATAAGAAGCACTTTTTGCCTTCTATTCACTATTCTTGGAATGTCTGTGCTAACCACCTGCCAATACTCGCGCTCGGCAATACTCGGGTATGCCGCCCTACATGGAACGTGCCGTACCGGACACGCGAATCGATCCGCCCGGGGCGCCATCGAAACTGGCACGCAGGCGCGAGCGCATGCCCATGTCTTCGCCCTGCACCACGTCGATCTGGCCGCCGTGTGGCCACCCCAGGTCGCGCAGGTAGCCGGCCAGGGCCGCAGTGCCGGCGCCGGTGGCCGGGTCTTCATACACGCCGCCGGCGGCGAAAGGATTGCGGGTGTGGAACAGCGTGTCGGTCTCGGCCCAGGCCAGCACCACGGTCACGATGCCGAGTTCGCGCATGAAGATGCGGCCCGCATCCAGCGCGTACTGCATCGCCGCCAGCAGCGCGCGGCTGCGCAGGGCCAGCACCAGGTGGCCGGCGCCGGCGTGGGCCAGGGCCGGCGGGATGCGCGGGTCGAGGTCGTCCTGGCGGTAGCCGAACAGGGCCAGGGCGCGTTCGACGACGTGTTGCGGCGCCGGCGCGCTGCGCGTGGGCGGCGATTGCAGGGCGGCCGAGACCAGGCCGGGTGCACCCTGCCCCTCCTCGCCCGCGCTACTTTCGCCACTATGCTCGGCGTGGCGCCGGCCTTCGACCGTGATGCGGGCGCCGTTCAGCGCCAGCGCATACACGCCGTCGCCATGCGCGGCTGCCAGTGCGGCGCCGAGGGCGATGGTGGCGTGGCCGCAGAACGGCACCTCGGCTTCGGGCGAGAAATAGCGGACCCGGTAGCCGCCCTCTCCTGGCGCGGCGTCCAGCGGCGCGGCAAAGGCGGTTTCGGAAAACCCGATGGCGTGGGCGATGCGCTGCATTTCGGCCTCGGGCGGCAGCGCGGCGCCGATCCAGACGCCGGCCGGGTTGCCGCCTTCGAGGCCGTCGGAAAAGGCGGCGATGCGCTGCACGCTGGCGACATCGGCCTGGCCCTGTTTCCCGCCCTGATCCCGGGCGGCTTGTTCGGAAAATTGCATGATTGACTAACAAGGGTGGAGTGGAATGCTGCCTTTATGCCAAGCCGTTCGGTGTTTCAGGGATAGTGCACCGGCTTGCCCAGCGTGTCCGGCAGCGGGATGAATTCGGTTTCGCCCGGCACCTGCGGAAAGGCGCCGTTGCGCCAGTCTTCGCGCGCCTGTTCGATGCGCTCGGCGGAACTGGCGACGAAGTTCCAGGACAGGTAGCGCGGGCCATCCATCGGTTCGCCGCCGAGCAGCATGGCACGCGTTTGCCCCGGCCCCGGTGCGCGCAGGATGACTTCGGTCTTGGGTTTGAGCACCACCAGCTGCCCGGCCTCGAACACGCCATCGCGGCCGAGGTCGATGCTGCCCTCGACGATGTACAGGGCCTGCTCGTGGTACTCGGCCGGCATGGCGATGCGCGCACCGGGCTGCAGGGTCAGGTCGACGTAGAACATGTCGGAATGGGTCGGCACCGGCGCCTTCTTGCCCCAGTAGCTGCCGGCCACCACGCGTGCGCTGACGCCGCCGTCCTCGATGAAGGGCAGCTCGCTCTTGCCGATGTGGGCAAAGGCGGGATCGCTTTCCTCGACGGCGCGCGGCAGCGCCACCCAGCATTGCAGGCCGAACAGGTCGGAACCCGCCTGGCGGCGCTCGGCCGCGGTGCGCTCGGAGTGGACGATGCCGCGCCCGGCCGTCATCCAGTTGACCGCGCCGGGCTGGATTGCCTGCACGCTGCCCAGGCTGTCGCGGTGCAGGATTTCTCCGCTGAACAGGTAAGTGACAGTGGCCAGGCAGACGTGTGGGTGCGGACGTACGTCCAGGCCCTGGCCGGGCGTGAACACGTGCGGGCCCATCTGGTCGAGGAAGACGAAGGGACCGACCATGCGCCGCTGGCGGCTGGGCAGCGCGCGGCGTACCTTGAAGCCGTCGCCGAGGTCGTGCGTGGGCGGAACGATGACGATGTCGATGTCGTGCATGCCGCTGTCGTGGTCAATGGTGTCCAAACTGCCTCCTGTGCATCGGTGAGTGGCGCTGCAGTTACCGCGTTTGCCGCGTTTGCCGCATGAGCTGCGAGTGCGACGGCGACCGGCGGCCGCCTGCCCCACAGTTTAGCTGCTTGTGCAAATGTTCACATCGGACGCGCTGATGGATGAGCTTGGGGCTCGGTTATAATGTCGACTCCCATTGGGGAGTAGCCTGCTTCCTCTCAGGAAGTTCCTGTATCAACATACTCGGCCAGCAAACACAGAAGGCCGTGGTACAGGCAGCCAAGCGCGCGTGTTCACCACCTTGTCCATGAACCCCTGCCCTGTCGGTTGGCAAGACCTTTGGCAAGCCTGCGCGCGTGTTCGGGCCGCGCGGGCCTGCCTTTGCGTTCGCCCGACAGAAAGCTTTCCATGAATGTCGCCGCCACCGCCTCGCTCGCCCTGGCCATGTCCACCGATGCCTTTGCCGCCGCTGTCGGCAAGGGTGCTGCACTGCAGCGTCCGCAGCTGCGCGAAGCCTTGCGCACCGGCCTGATCTTCGGCGTGATCGAGGGCCTGACGCCGCTCCTTGGCTGGGTGCTCGGCAATGCGGCGGCGCCCTACGTCCAGGCCTGGGACCACTGGATCGCCTTTGTCCTGCTTGGCCTGCTCGGTTTGCGCATGATCCGCGAAGGCTTCAGCGCGCCCGACATCGACGACGACAAGCCGTCGAGCCACGGCTTCTGGCGCTTGGCCCTCACCGGCGTGGCCACCAGCATCGACGCCCTGATCGTCGGCGCCGGCCTCGCCTTCGTCGACGCCAACATCGTCGTCACCGCAGCCGCCATCGGCTTCGCCACCTTCGTGATGGTGACGATTGGCGTGATGCTGGGCCGCGGCCTCGGCGCGCTGGTCGGCAAGCGCGCCGAAATCATGGGCGGCGTGGTGCTGATCGTGATCGGCAGCCTGATCCTGTACGACCACCTGAGCGCGGCAGCGGCGTGACGGTGTCAGGCCATCAGGCGCACATGCTCTTCATGGCCTCCTGCATTTCTTCTTCCGATACGTCGCGGATGTGCTGGGCCAGCGACCAGCGGTGGCCGAACGGGTCTTCGATCTGGCCATAGCGGTCGCCCCAGAACTGGTCGGCCAGTTCCATCTTGACGGTGGCGCCGGCGGCCACGGCCTGCTCCCATACCGCGTCGACATTCGGCAAGGCCAGGTGGATGTTGACGGACGAGCCGTTCAGCGCCAGTGGGCCAAAGGCGCCGTAGTCGGGAAACTCGTCCGCCAGGAACAGCGGCGAGTCGCCGATGCGCAGCATGGCATGGCCGATTTTCCCATCGGGCATGAGCGAACGCATAACTTCGCGCGCGCCAAAGGCCTTTTTGTAGAACTCGATGGCCTCGTGACAGTTGGCGCAGGTCAGGTGGGGGGTGATGGTGTGCATGCCGTCTTCGACGGGTTGAACGGTCGAACTCGATTCCGAACTCATGTTGCGCGCTCCTTTCAGGATGGGTGACCACTGGGGTGGGTTCTTGTACTACGCCGCTCGCTGTTTTCTTTCCACTGCTGTTCGAGCGTAGCGCCAGCTTGAAGTTCGTGCAACAAGCGGCTGTGCTGCGTTGCGCCAAACGAACGCAGCATTCTTCGCGCGCTCCCGCTAGTTTTCCAGCACTGGCGCCAGCTCGCGCGCCAAAAAATCCACCAGCGCCGTCACCCGCGGCGCCAGTGCACCCTGCTTGTAGAACACGGCCCACACCGGCTGGTCCCAGGGCAGCGCCGCTTCGGGCAGCACCGGCACCAGGCGGCCGGCCGCGATGTCGGCGCGCGTGAGGAAATCCGACAGCGAGGCGATGCCGGCGCCGGCCAGCGCCAGGTGGCGCACCGTTTCGCCACTGGATGCGGTGACGGCGGGCGTGATCGTATAGCCTTCTGCCCCCTCGTGCGCCAGCGGCCAGGTATTCAGCGTCGCCGGCCTGGTGAATCCCAGCAGGCGGTGGTGCGCCAGCTCGGCCACATTCGACGGCGGGCCGTGGCGTTCCAGGTAGCCAGGCGCCGCCAGCACGCGGATGCGGCTGCTGCCGAGGCGGCGCGCGTTCAGCGTCGAGTCCGGCAACTGGCCGATACGGATCGCCAGGTCGGCGCGCTCCTCGATCAAATCGACCACCGTTTCGCCGCTGGTCAGTTCCAGCTGCACCAGCGGGTAGGCGTCGAGGAAGGCCGGCACCAGCGGCGCCAGCAGATGGTCGAGCGCGGGCGTGGCGGCGTTCACGCGCACCAGGCCCGACGGTTGCGAGCGGCGTGCCGCTGCTTCCAGCTCGGTGTGCTCCAGATCGGCCAGGATGGCGCGCGCACGCTCCAACAGCCAGGCGCCCTCATCGGTGAGCTGCAGGCGGCGCGTGGTCCGGTGCAGCAGGGTCATGCCAAGGTGCTTTTCCAGGCGCGCAATGGTGCGCGAGACACCCGACGGCGTCTGCCCCAGGCGCTCGGCAGCGCCGGAAAACGACCCCGCATCCATGACTGCGGAGAATGCAATCAATGCCTCTACGTCGATAATTCGTGACTCCCAGTCAAAAGTGTATTGTAGGGCAAAGGTTTTTTCTTCTCCTGTCCAGCGCGCACACTGCAGCCCTGCTTTCAAACATTGGCTACAGGAGAACAATATGCCACTCGCACTATGGGCGCTCACATTAAGCGCCTTTGCCATCGGGACGACCGAATTCGTCATCGTCGGCCTGATCCCCGACGTTGCCGCCAGCCTCGGCGTCTCGCTGCCCTCGGCCGGCCTCCTGGTCAGCCTGTACGCATTGGGCGTGGCCATCGGCGCCCCGGTGCTGACCGCCCTCACCGCGCGCGTGCCGCGCAAGCGCCTCTTGATCGGCCTGATGCTGCTGTTCACGGCCGGTAACCTGGTTGCCTCGGTCGCGCCCGGCTATGCCGCGTTGATGGCGGCACGCGTGCTGACCGGCCTCGCGCACGGGGTCTTTTTCTCGATCGGCTCGACCATCGCCACCAGCCTGGTACCGAAGGACAAGGCCGCACGGGCGATTGCCCTGATGTTCACCGGCCTCACTGTCGCCCTGGTCACCGGCGTGCCGCTCGGCACCTGGATCGGCCAGCAATTCGGCTGGCAGTCGACCTTCCTCGCCGTTGCCCTGCTCGGCGTGATCGCCATGGTCGGCAGCATGCTGCTGGTGCCGGCCTCGATCGGCGCCGGCAAGCCGGTCAGCCTGGCGGCGCAATTTGCGGTCTTGAAGAAGCCGCGCCTGCTGCTGGTGTACGCCATCACCACGCTCGGCTATGGCGGTTCGTTCACCGCCTTCACTTATCTCGCGCCGATCCTGCAGGACGTCGCCGGTTTCGCAGCCTCGAGCGTGGGCCTGGTGATGCTGGTGTATGGCGTGTCGGTGGCGGCCGGGAATATCTGGGGTGGGCGCCTGGCCGACCGCAAGGGGCCGGTGCGCGCACTGCAGGTCGTGTTCGCGCTGCTGGCCATCGTGCTGGCCGTGCTTACCTTCACCGCGCCGCACCCGGTACTGGTGGTGGTCACCGTGCTGGCCTGGGGCGCGGTCGCCTTCGGCAACGTGCCTGGCCTGCAACTGTACGTGGTGCAACGCGCCGAACGCGATGCGCCGCAGGCGCTGGACATGGCCTCGGGCTTGAACATCGCCGCCTTCAACCTCGGCATTGCACTGGGCGCCTGGGGCGGCGGGCTGATCGTCGAACACGTGGGCCTGATGGCGACGCCGCCGATCGGTGCACTGGTCGTGCTCGGCGCGCTGGCCCTGACCACGCTGGCCGGCCGCCTCGACCGCCGCGATGCGCAGGCCCTCAAGGCGCAGCCGCAGCCACAAAACCCGGCAGAACTCGTTTAATTCACTCAAAGGACATCACATGAACATGCCCAACATCGGCGCCGGCACCTTCCGCCTGGGAGGCCAGCAAGCGATCGACAGCGTCGCCAACGCCCTCGACCTCGGCTACCGCCACATCGACACCGCCCAGATCTACGGCAACGAGGCCGAAGTCGGCCAGGCGCTGGCAGCCAGCGGCGTGCCGCGTGGCGAGGTCTTCGTCACCACCAAGATCTGGACCGAGCATCTGTCGCGCGAGGCCCTGCTCACCAGCCTGGAAGCGAGCCTGCGCAAACTGCGCACGGATACGGTCGACCTGACCCTGATCCACTGGCCTTCACCCGGCGCCGCCGTCCCAGTGGCCGAGTCGATGGAGGCGCTGATGGCGGCGCGCGAACGCGGCCTGACCCGCGCCATCGGCATCTCGAACTTCACGATCCCGCTGATGCGCGAAGCCATCGCTGCGGTCGGCGCGCAGAACATCGCCACCAACCAGGTCGAGCTGCACCCCTACTTGCAGAACCGCGCGGTGGCGGCCTTTGCCCGCGAACACGGCATCCACGTGACCGCCTATATGCCGCTCGCGTATGGCAAAGTGATCGACGATCCGGTCATCCGCGCGATTGCCGCGCGTGTGGACGCGACGCCGGCCCAGGTGACGCTGGCCTGGCTGCTGGCCAAGGGCTACGCCGTGATCCCGTCCTCGACGCGCCGCGCCAACCTCGCCGGCAACCTGGCGGCCGGCGCCCTGACGCTCGATGCCAACGATATCGCCGCCATCGATGCGCTGGAGCGCGGCGAGCGCCTGGTCAGCCCGGACTTTGCGCCGCAGTGGGATTGAACGTTTTCAGGCATCCAGTTCCGGGTAGTGCCGGAAGATGCCTTCCTCGTTGAAGGGAATGCGCCGCTCCGAACCCAGGTAGGCGGCGATACGCGGCCGCTCGGCCACGCGGCGGCGCAGTGCATCGAGCTGCGGATGCTCGGCCAGCACGCGCGCCGTCGCTTTCGGGAAGGCGTAGTTCAGCCCTTCCAGCAGCTGGAACAGGGACAAATCGGCGTAGGTGACCTCCTGTCCCAGCAGGTACTCCTTTTCGTCCAGCACGCGCGCGAAATAGCCGAGGAACTTCGGAATGCGCGCGGACGTGAATTCCTGCGCGCGGCGCAAGGCTTCGGGCTTCTGGTCCTCGTAATACAGGTTCATGCCGGCCGGATGGTGAGTCTCGTGGACTTCGGCCACCACGTCGGCGATCGTCAGCTGCAATTGCTGGGTCCAGAGCCGCCCGGCGGCATCCTGCGGCGCCAGGCCGTGGCGCTCTCCGAGGAACATCAAGATCGTCGAGGTCTGGCCGATCGTCAGGTCGCCGGCGCGCAGGAAAGGCGGCGCGAACGGGGGCGTCGGGCCTTCCTTCAGCGCCGCCATCAGCTTGTCGACGCCGTGCGGGCCGCGCGCCACATCGGCATAATCGATGCCCGCTTCTTCCAGCGCCAGCCGGACGAATTCGCCGCGGCCCTGCAAGCTGGGCCAGTAATGCAGTTCGTAAGCCATGGTTCTCTCCAATGATAAACCGGCAGTATCGAGCAAAAACCGGAGGGAGCGCGCGCGGCTCATGTTATTCTTGTAAGAAACATGTCATTACGTTTGACAAGAATCAGATCCCAAGGAGCATAAACGTGTTCGCTATTTCCCGTCATGGCGTCGGAAAGATTGCCTCAAAGAATTTATTTCTCTTGAGCAATCTCACCGCTCGTAAAAGGCAGCTGAGCCACCATGAGTTTGCCTGACACCGCCACCTACGGAACGCGACCATGATCTTCGCCCACCTCGCCAAGCATTGGACGGCCCCTCGTGGCCAGGTTTCCTTCACCTCGCGCCTGATGGCGGTGCTGCGCAGCGCGCGCGTGCTGCGCTACTGGCGCGACCATGCCTCGCTGTGTCAGCTCGACGTGGTGCGCAACTACGTGGCGGCACCCGCCAACACCGACCTGTTCCATCACCTGAGCCACCGCCATTACCTGGCCAAGGGCCTGTCGGCGCGCCAGCGCGTGCAGTGCGTGCTGTCGCACTACCGTTTCGAGGAAACCAGTTTCAATGCCGCCTACAAGCAGGCCGTGTACGCCAGCGGCGGGCTGGCGCTATGGCAGCACGAGGCAAACGGCAGCCAGTTCCTGATCCGCCTGGAGATGGCTTCGCGCATGAACGCCGAGGGCGACCTGACGATTGCCCTGGTGGCCGACGGCAAGGTGCTGCACCGGCTCTCATTCTCCTGGGTCGACGGCGCGGTGGCCGGCCTGCCGCCGGGACTGGTGCCTTTCGTCACCCGCAACCAGGGCCGCTGGACCGATTCGGGCGACGCCTTCGAGGCTTTCGAGAACGCCTTCCCGAATAATTCGCCGAGCTTCTTCTGCTTCGCCGCGATGCAGGGCGTGGCCCAGGCGGTGGGCATGGAGCAGGTGGCGGGCGTGAAGTGCACCGCGCACCCGGCCTATGATCCGCAGGACGCCAAGCATTTCGCGAATGCCTACGATGGTTTCTGGAAGATCTTGGGTGGGGTCGAGCTGCCCGGGGATACCTGGCTGATCTCGCTGCCCTTCTATCTCAAGCCGCTGGCCGACATGCCATCGAAACACCGCAAGCGCGCGGCGCAGCGGCGCGACTACTGGCGCGCGATCGAGACCTCGGCGAAGTCGACCTTGCAGCGCCACCTGCTGCATGCGCGTGCGCACCATGAGCATGCCGCGCCGGTGCGCGAGGCCGCCGAAGTGTAGGGTGGGTACTCGTACCGACCATTCCTACTATTTGAACAACCGGTGGAATTTGCTGTTGTAGGGTGGGCACTTGTGCCCACGCGGTCGTACCCATGAACACCCGACCGTCTCACGCGCCGCGTCCAATCACACGGTGAGACCGCGTGGGCACAA
>Ga0308160_10001472_pt1 | contig 32799 bp, 40 predicted proteins | sample PhyFR1_FD_201036 | JGI IMG/M metagenome (GOLD analysis project Ga0308160, IMG submission 201036) | Phyllosphere microbial communities from UC Gill Tract Community Farm, Albany, California, United States - DLSLF.R1 | ecosystem: Host-associated > Plants > Phyllosphere > Unclassified | place: USA... | reverse complement strand
GCAAACAAGGCGAGAGATACAAGCGACTTGCCAAAGTGCGTGATTTGATCGCCAGTGCGAACGCTGATCGGCAACCTGTGGGGAATCAAGAGGATATGATCAATTTCGCCATTGGTCTCCATGTCTCTGGCTGTCTGTATAGAAGCTGCTTCGCCCTTCTGACTGGTCCTCCAAATGCCTTTAGTCAGCCCACCATGTTCTTTGACCAACATAGAACCGCAGGGATGTATGGGGATCTCTGTTTCTTGTTCTTTGCCATCCTTCAAAAATTCGTAGCGAAAGTAGGACGGGGCAATCGTTGAGGGTGCTTGAGAAGTAGAGGTAAGGGATTGATGACTGGACATGATATGACAATTGTAATATAGCGCTTGGGGGAGGTTGATGCGACTGTGGTTTGATGACGAAGTGCGGGTGAGTTTATGAGAGCGCCGAGTGGCCAAAACTCACTCTACTGTTATAGTCAAAAGTACATTTATCTTTCCCATCGACTCAAAGAGCTCCGCTATGTGATACGTTTCATCCCTTCCACAAAAGGATTACAGGATGACGGAGAACAATGGAGCTGACTCGATTTACTTCACATCAATTTGCTCCACCTGAAAGGTCGCTTTCGGACTCTCGTGTCACCCCTGCGCAGCAGTCAAAGGATCATGACTGAATTCAAAATGATTCTGCCGGCCGTACCCCACTTGGATGGAGTCACGGTACCAACGACTGAGCTTACCGCTTTGATCAGAAGACTTGTATTTTATCATGGAGCTGGACCGCTTTTTCAATCACTCACCAAGACTTTTCAGCAGGTATGCTTATCGCACGTCATGACGGGTTGACCACAAGAATGCTGGAGATGTCGGTAGCCGATTGTCGGGTTGGGGCATCTGTGTCAGTGCTAACCCAGTGCTACGCTGTCAGTAGACTAAGGGCTGCCATTGGGTACGCAGGCGTGCCATCCCAGTGAAACCCCCAAGGTCTACATCAGTCCCTTTGTGAGCCTTGTCCACACTCTACCTAATACACGATGAATACCATAAGTCCAACTTCACAGTCACAAACTACTCTGATAGAGCTTCTGTTCCACCGGTCTCTATTCCTCAGCACTTGTCGACCTCTCACCGTGACCCTGCTCTGTGATGTTGTCCCCATTGTCCCCTCCCAGTGTAAGCAATATGGACGCATCGTGAGTGACGGGCGGTTCATCTCCCACCTGAGACGTGGGAGTGCCTTTGGCATCAAGAAAAAGAGTACAGGGGGTGCCGAGGACCGTTTCTTCACCACCATGAATAAGACTTAGACGGGTAAGGTTTCGTACTTTCAAACATCGCGATCTCCGGGGCTCAAGCAGGTCCGCTGTTGCCAGGGAAGGATTTTCGCTATTGTCGCAACAAATCCTCCAAACCCCTGAGCGGTTACTGAAAAGCCCTTGGTGATGACTGATTTTGAACATTTCATTTGGGTTGAGAACGCGAGTGCGGGACCGAGACTTGCTGTTATTGCCAGTCCATTCCCAGTGAAGCTCAGTAATGGGAGTCTTGGAGGGTTGTGTCATTGGGGGTAATGTCTAGGCGCGGGCGCGGGATGGTGTGGTAATAGAGATATGGTAGGAGCTGAGATCGCGGTACAGTAGTGTTGTGCGAAGAAAAGTGGATGAAGACTTGTGTTGATAGCACAATTGGTTCTGCCCACTAGCTCCGGAAACCTCTTTTGGCAACTGCCAAGAAAGGGAAACACGGCAACACAAATCAAAGGATGGTGTGCTTCATGTTTCACTTGTGAGGGGTAAACCTGGAAGGTAGCGCCTACATCTTTGTCACATCATTGTCCGCTGGTGAAAGGATCAATCTGACTATTGCAAATCATTTTGCCGGCAAGCTGAACTACTCCACCTGAATGGAAGTCAGAATCTGAGCTGAAAGCTTCAAGCTAGGATTGGTCTTGTTCCATCCTGCCCATGCCTGTTTCTCATTCAACGGAACACGCAAGCAGCTATGTGTATTGCTTTGCAAGAGCAGTGGGAATACTCAGTCCCACTTTGATATCTGTATAATGCCAAGGTCAAATCAGAACTTCTCCAGCCCTCTGAAGCCCATTGTACCATTATACACCCAACAGCATCTGCTTTGCATTTCCCAATAAATCTATTGTTTTTGCATATGGCCTTTGAAAGAGGGTTCTGTAACATCTTCAGCAGTCACGTTACTTCCAACGGTTGTCCCCTTTGGTGCAGTACTCCCCCTCAATTCCTGCAGCCTCTTGCTGTTGCCACGAGGCATTGGTTTCAAGATGGCAGAGTCAGGGAACCTCACGGTCTTTTCGGCATTGGTGATCAAAATGGACCCTAGTTTAAGAGGAGTCTGCTTGCCATCTGGAGTGATGAGGGTGAGTACAGTACCGGCAGACCAAGCATATCTTCTCGCTTCCGTGTCAAGGTCAAGCTGACTTGCCCTTTCGACGCTAGGCGGAGCACCCTTGGTGGAGGATTCGTAAAACACTGAGAGATCGCCACGATGATCTTCACCAACTTTGTACCCGTGATTTGGTTTCAGGGGAAATGTATCGTCCTCGTCGTTGTCGCCCTTTACAGTCCCTTGGATGTAGGGGCATTCCACAGTGAGTGTATCGGACATTGCGTGGATAAGGGATTCTGGGAATAAGCTGTGCAGTGGAGATGCTGTGAAGTTATGGGAAAGTGATGTGGTAAGAGACGAGCGAACAGAACGAGGCCCAAGCGTTATATAGCCTTTCGGCTCTTGCCGAAGTCCGTACCATATAAAATATGAATGGACAACTGGAAGACTATCTTGAATGGATTGCTCACTTGTATCTTTCGCATTCACTCCACCTGAAAGGATGAACTCGCCGTAAGGATGAATGGTTGGATTCTGGACAAAACAGATAGTGTCTCACTAGCACCTGGAGCTGACCCTACCCACTGGCTGTCGGCTCCCAATCGTAAATTCGAGAAAGGATCAACGAAAGACTCCATCAACGGAACGACTTTGATGTTTTCACATATTTGCTCCACTTAAGAGGTAGCGGTCAAAGGATTGATTTGACTATTTCAAATCATGCCAACAAGGGAAGTCCAAGGCGCTCCACCTGAATGGACACAGTACCCACCTTGAACACTTGCCGTCTGGAGCTGATATGATCAAAGAGTTCTATCTCCATCCAATGCAGTAGTGTGAGTGTGCGCATCCGCACAAGGGCTATGGATCAATGGTCGATTCGTCCATACCGGGGCACACCGAACTCTGTGTAGGCCTTGCTGCTTCACACAACACGCAGACGGAACAATCTTCTACCTCTTCGCATATCTCTTCTACTTACTAATACGGTAGTCTACCGGGAGTCGACTCTGAGACACTAGCGGTTGTGAGAGATCAATTAGGTCCAGGTATTCTGACAAAAGTGGAGGGCGGTTCCCCTGGATAGGGTCTTGTACGTCCATAAACACCGTCAGGACACCTTGATCCAGCATTTGAGCCCCTGTGTATCTCGGTGTTCCCAGTCTCATCAGTCGCAATAGCAAATGGTGTGAATAATTCCTTTGCCTTGCTATCATCATCGCCCGGCCCAACAAAATGGTATCTAGTGTTGTGGCCCATCGGCAAACACTTCTACATGCCGTTGGTATCCCAGACTGTACATTTGTGATAGTCTGGGAGGTTGTATTTGAGAGTGAGACTCTCGGTATGGTTTGGAGGTCTTTGACCTACAACAGCCTGGTTTGGCTTCATGTCCCTCCTTATGGTTCTCTTGACATTCCCGGAATAGTCCGATTCGGTCATAATGAGGCAGGGAGAGCGTTTTGGTGGGGTAGTTTCGGATGGGGACATTGTCGTTTGCTTTTGGGAGACTTCTGTCACCTTTGGCAGAGTTGATTTCGTCAAGGGAATTTTGGTCAGGGGGACTTGGGTCGGGGTGACTGCCGCTGAGCGAGTGTCTCTCTTCCAGCTCTGCAATGATGATCTGGGCGGTTGTGATATATTGGGTCTTGGGCGGGCCCGCCTCCTGTATCGCCGGTATGAGTGGGGTGATCTTGAGCGGGATTGCGATGAGCTGGACGGTGTCGAGAGGGATCGCGTCGAGATGGTCGAGTGGGATAGTGTCAAGAAGGATAGCGTCGATTTGTTTGAGTCGGTTGGTGATGAGTAAGCTTGTGATGGGTGATTTTGTGTAGGATACTTTGGGCTCAAGAGGGTCGGATTTGAGCCTCAGGAGTTTCTAAACCATCTCTATGGACCGTAGCTCGATAGCAAGGTTCGAAGTTTCTGCATACGGGATGGAGTTGAGTGAGTAGTCATAGTGAGGTGTGAGGGTGTTTGGCAATGATGGCCGGACTGGTGTGATATGGCGTGACGGTGTGGTTCGGTATGCGTCATGGTGTGGAGCTGGAGCGGTGGTGTTGTGATTAGGTAGGATGAAAAGCAAGTGAGAGAGAGACCTCTGTCCGTTCACTGACCGTACCATGACACACGTTACTTCTTGGATGAAAGAACCACAGGAGGACAGCTTGAATGGATCGGGATTGTGTTGCTTTTCTGGGAGCTGAACCTGGGAGGTTGCTCTTTTTGCCGGAATGAAAGGATTGACGTGGTTGTGTTTAGCATAATCAGCATTGTAAAGCGCCACTCTATCTCGCTTCACTCAGGATCAGATCAGTCAGCTATCCTGTGAAACCATGCATGACCATGTAATGTAAACTACCTGACCAGCTTACCCACATCTGCATGTTGTGACCGTGGCTTTCAAGTATGCTACCTTGCAAAAAGTCACCAGGCAACAAGATGCATACTTCTTTGACTTTCATTCTGCGTATATACATGTGGTGTAAAGGAAAAGGGGGGAAGGGTGCTCAGTTGACGTGTTCAGTCACAGTGATAGCGGGAACCTGTGTGCCTGCAGTCCTCCCGCCGGAAGACGAGGCAATTGAGGCATAATGGGTGATGGGATCGCGCCCTTTGATCTGCGATGTCGCGACACCTTCAGAATCGGCGATAACGGCGAATGACGGCGACAAGATTGTGGGATAGGGAGCACCAGTGTGAAGCCTGTATACCAAGTGTTGGGACATGGTTTCGTCGGGGAGACGCCAACAATCAGACAAGGGCTTGCTCCCGTACGTCGACCCGCTTGATTGATTCTCGGGCTTAGGAACCTTCAGAGTTGGTTCGGGACTGGTATCCTTTCGGTATGTGGCTTCCGTCTTCCATGCTGCGCTCAATAAGGCGGTCTGAAGCTCGGTCGGCGAAGGGGTTCTGGAAGAGACTTTAGAAACGGTTCTGTGAGCGGTTTTGTTTCCGACGGCTTTGTAAAGCCAATGGTCCCCATTTCCAACCGTCATGGACTCGGATGGTGTCAAATTGAAATTCTTCCATACTTCCTCACGGTCCTTAGTCTTCACTGAAATTTCAAGGTATGGTATAGTTGGTGCCGGTACGGGTGACCCCGAAAGAGCTTTCGATCTTGCCCGCATCTCCTCTATAGTCTGCTCTTTCTTGGGCCAGTAATTTAGCATGCGAGCGGCGTTGTGAGAAATGTGATGAAAGAGCCGTATAGGATTGACCTGACCTTTATATATGATCAATTTCATGCTTCCAAGCTCCGACCTGCCCCAAAGAAACGGCATGAAAGGATAACAGAATGACGCGATACATACATATGTACAAGGGATTCATATTTATTTCACATATGAGGTTGGAGCCAGTGGGTCAATGTACTCCACCTGAAAGGATACATCCGACATGGCACTTGCCACCTTGGGCTCACTTGATCAAAGGTTGATTTGATCCATTCATGATGCCGCACTGCTTTGCTATTCAATGGAACCATGCAAGCAATATATGTATTATCTCCCAAGAGCATTGAGAATGCTTTGTCAATTGGGGCTGTGATATACAAAGGTGAACCAATCAGAAGATTTTTGGCCTTACAAGCACCGAGAAGCCATCTGCGGTTCTATTAGCCTTGTTGCATTCCCATTTTCTAGCCCTTAGTGATAATGTACATGATATATGGAATGTAAACGTCCTTCAGCAGTATCAGCGATGATCATTTGCCCATGGATGATTTGCCTCTATCCCTCATTCTTTGCCGGAGCCTGGCGCTTTCCGTAAGGCCTGACTCACGGGAGCCAAGGGAGAGGGGGCGTTCCATGCTACCAATGGTAGTGACTGGTTGAGGGATATGCGCGCAGGATTCCTGCCCGGTTTCTGAGCCCTTGTTGGTGATAGGTGAACTGCCCTGGGTGGAACTTTTGGGTACAAGGGCTTTGTATGTGACATTGGTGTTGGCATCGGTGACCAAAGCAATTTTGGAGGAGGGACCGAATGTTATGTCCTCTGTCTGGGTGGAAATCATGAATTCATTGTGCGATTGCAGACAAATTGGATGTTGACGCGGTTCAAGTTCGAGACTCAACGCTGCTTCGATTGAAGGAGGTTCCTTGCTTGAGGGGCCCAAGAGGAGAATACGACCGTATTCAGAATGGGAATACACGCGGATCGTCTCGTTTGGCCCTAGCTCACGATCTTCCCAGACTTCCTTGTCGCCTTTGCCATTGACTGTCCAACTGAAGTAGGTACCTGTAAGCTCGCGGGCCTGTCTGATTTCCTCGAGTTCCTGCTTGTCCGCAGCAGACATTGTGAGATGCAGTAGGATGGTGAATGAGGCTTTGTTTTGGTGTAATCCGAAGATGAATTCGTGAGTTGGCAAAGAGTAGTGTGGTTATGAGAAGGAGAAATGTGGGAACCATGCATCTTGTACATGTAGACATTGGTTGTCCGCATCGTTCCATGTATCATCCCTTATGTTAAAGGATCTCATGAAAGGTTGATTCCGCCGTGAAGATGAATGGATCGATGTTATGGCAGACGGGCGGAACCCAATCTTGACGCGGAGCTGACCCTCGCAGGTACTCATCCTGAGACACCCTCATTACCCCTTAATGAACGGATGGTGGGAAGACGAGACCGAGGAGATCGATCTTTGTATGTATATTTACCCATTCGAGCTGCTCAACTCGGAGTTCAAATCGGAAGCGGTCAATGACTCGAATCACCTTTATCAGTTCACAACATACCCGTCAAACCCCAAGCGGTCCACCTGAATGAGACTTCCACACGATCTGACCTGAAGTGGCCGACCGTGTTCGGTATGAGCAGCTTACTATTACTATTGAATACATGTTGACCGATGATCAATACACCAAATTCAGCTCCACCTCGGCAATCATCTCTCTCACCCACTAATTTACCCAGGTAATCAATCACGTCATCTCCAATTACCATTGTTCGCTTGTTCCTGATTTAGACAGGTCAGCATCCATTGTTCCCTGTTCAGCACCGTACTGCCAATCATGGTGCAGGTCACTGCAACCCAACTTCGCGACCGATATAAAGCATATCTCGAGGCGGTCAATACCAAACAGTGGACCATATTACATGGATTCCTGGCTAATACGATCACATACAACGGAAAGGCCCTAAATCAAGAAGAGTATATAGCTCTCATCCCTACCGATATCCAATACGTCGCGGTCGATTCTGTTGTCGATACAGAGTCTTTGCAAGTGGCTGTTAGACTCGAAAATGTCGTAAGAGGAGTCAAGCAGACTGAACATTGTTTTTATCAGTTCACGAATGATTTACTTCTTGAGAAAGTGTGGAGTCTTGTGGTTGATGGTGAAGCTACCGGGCCTCACAAGGGATAATCAAGAGCAAGCTGATAGGGTCAGTATTGAGGCTCGCTCAGAAAACACCAATCACCTCACCTGATATAGCTTCCTTTGAGGCAAAGACGGCTGCGACCACTCTGCGAAACCTCTGTGCACGCTGAGCGACGTCGTCTCTATGTATCCAGTATACGCAGAACTTTGGAGTAGACTCGTGCTTCATATGTTTGCACTTTCTGACTCCCATGCCCTGCATCTACTCTGTCCAATTCATTCCTCATTCAAGTTGCTGCGGTTAAGACGAAGCCAGGCGCAAACAAAGCTGAATCGATCGCAGCAGTAATCACTTGAGATACAGACCTTCCCATCACCTCCAGGATCCTGGACTTGCCCTGAGGGGTTGTATTTCTAATGATGATGCTTATTTCTCGCAAGTGAACGCAAAATCGACACCAGGCGGAGAAAGGCGGAGCTGAACGACGTAGAATAAGAGAACTGGAGCTTCTTGATATACACAAAAGCGTCGCTCGGATCCACTCCCTTCCCCGTAATGTAGACTGTATCCGTTGTCGTACATCTTGTCGAGGCCGAGTCAAGGTCGATGCTCTGAGCTGGCTGGATGTTATTTGGATGATTTCCTTTTATGGCGTCATCAGTCAACGGGGCTATTGTCCATCTGTTGCAGTTGAGTGTCGGAAGTAAAACACCTATCCTGTGAAACCATGCATGACCATGTAATGTAAACTACCTCACCATCCCCGACTCCGATGCGCGCCTACTCCCTCTTGACTTGTAAGTCGGAAAGATCAACTGATCCTCCTACAGGTAGACAATGTGGGGAAGCTTGTTCGAAGTGGCTGTCATCAGCTTGGTTCTCAAGTGTATCTATTCCAGTCTCCCATTATTTCCCTCCTAATTCTCCCTACTCTCTCCCCCCGGAACAACGCGTCCGAAGCCTGTCCATGATACAGCCACCCCCAGCCTCTCCACACTGGTTAATTGTTGACGGTACAACAGATTTCCGTTGCCCTCACACTCTATGTCCATCACAATTGACGATTACAGCTCCGACTGCAGCGTCTCCTCTGCCCTCGCAACTCGCTTCGCTCGTAGCTCGGACTCACCTAGGAAACCTCATCCTATGAACCCTAGGCCTCTCCGCCTCCTGGAACAACAACCTCTCGCCAGCCTTTTCAGCACTCAATTCCAAATGCTTATCATTCCTCTCGTATGTAGTTTTAGCGTCAGGTGTGTATTTCGCTAGTAATCGAGTAACGAGTGGTGTTTCCGAGTTGGAGGTTGATGCGTGTGCTTCTGGAGATAGAGAGGGGGATAGGGATTGTTTAGATGGGGATGGGAGGTAGGGGTAGATTAGGATTGAGGCTGTTATGAGGATTAGGGTGTTTCGCCATGGAGGGGATAGGAAGGCTGTTGTAATGAACGAGCGACCGAACGAAGTGAGGGAGCAAGTTCATTTAGATTATATATGTTAATCGCGTATGGTGTATAGTCGGCCGGGTAGAGAAACTCGGTCAGTAATACTTCAAAGCGTATATTGGACAGACATACATTCGTGGGTATGGGTAGAATCATCCTCCGAGTGGGATTCCTGATGTCCAGCCCTTTTTGGTCCAGTCGAGGAAATACCCCTGACGGCAATAGCTTTACGGGCGTTAAGTGAACGTAGTAGTGTTGGTCTGATTGACATTGTATATAGTATGTATAGGTTATAGAGGTATATGAAGCATAGGAGGATAGAGAGGGAGGTACGGATAATTCGGAATTTGGGTGATGTGGCACTTGTGGACCAATGGGCTTGTGGGTTTTACGGTGCAGATATATGGTCATGCATGCATACAACACCTCGGCTAGGGTCTTTGAAGACGGTGAGACGCATGGTGCTGAGAGAATGGACACAGTATGCATGATGTTGTGATGCATAAGATCCATGGTGTTGATGCTCCACCTTTCTGGTAACCTTACTCAATTCACTTTAGCCAGTCCCCGATCACATTGTTCCTGAATGCGGTCCGTGGCTGAAAGTCCATGTAGATCCCCACCTAGCCCCACCAACGACATATACCACGATAGCAATACATTCTATCCACACGACCTATCTGCTCCATCTCACCACCACAATCTCATTCAGCTCTGGACATAGTAAGGAAGAAAAAGAACAATAAACAAAACATACACACACGCGACCCTGATGTCGGACCTGCAAAGTATAAAATGTGGGTATACATACTCTTGCTTCAGTATTTGTGTTTGAAGCTGATATAAAGGCGTAGTAGTCGGTGATGGTGCTGTTGGAAAGGTATGTCCATTCTACGCTTAACTGCATGAAGGAAGTAGGGCTGATCGGTAGACGTGCCTGTTGATCTCGTATACCACGAATGCCTTTCCGGGAGAGTGAGTCCTTTACCCAATCTTCCCAGACAGTCGCGTGTGGTACGAGTAAGGAATGATGATAAGAGGATACAAGCTGGAGGGTGTCATCAATTGGGCCGAGTGCGGGAAGGCGAAGAACGGGAGGAGTCGCTAATGCCAGATATGTACCAACAGTGTTCGACAATTACTCGGCATCAGTCCTAGTCGACGGGAAACCAATAAGTCTAGGACTATGGGATACAGCAGGACAGGAGGATTACGAGTGAGTCCAAACCTTGTGACGACAGGTCCGAGGACTGCATGTGCCTTTCATTGCGAAAGACAGGTGGTTCCAGATTTCTGGCTCCTGAGGATACAGGTCCAGGACGAGAGGGCCAAGACGAATGAGACTCAAATAATAGAAGCTAACAATCCAGTCGTCTGCGCCCTCTTTCATATCCCCAAACGGACGTTTTCCTAGTTTGTTTCTCAGTAGTCTCACCACCTAGTTTCGAGAATATCAGAACGGTACGTCTTTCTCCTGCAATCCAAGCTGAAAGCTGACATCTCCAGAAAGTGAGTACAGCTCCCTTTCACTATTAACCCAAGAGGATCTACATCATTCACACTTCCGTCTTCATGAGCTAGCATCTCGCTCTAGCGCTCGATGCATAAACACGCTCGCATCTCGCGGCTACGCCGCTCGACGCTCGCTAACAAACAGTGGATCCCAGAAGTAACCCACCACGCCCCATCTACACCAATAATCCTAATCGGAACAAAATTAGATCTACGAGATGATCCAGTAACTCTCCAACGATTACGTGAGAGGAGATTTGAACCGATTACATATGCCATGGGAGCTGGGTGTGCTAGGGAGGTTGGGGCTGTGAAATATTTGGAGGCTAGTAGTAAAACGTAAGTGCTCGAACGGAGCGTAGCGCAGTGAGAGCAATCAGAAGGAGATGAGGTTGAGAGTGTAGCGAAGGAAGAGTAGCTGGAGAACGAGATGAAGTCGGATGCGAGCGAGTAGGAGCGGAGCGAGGATGATCAGCTTGAAATGAGTGGGAGAGTCAAGGTGGAAGCAACGCGAGGGCGAGGGCGACCGGAAGTGGAAACAAAAAGAGGGTGATATGGACCCCAAGGATTGGAAGGGACGTCAGGGAAACCTCCGACGGACACCGACATTGGGACGGGGGCGTTGTCGAGGTTAGGTAACGATAGAATGGAAATTAACGATGCAGGCAAAAAGGTCTCAAGAACGTATTCGATGAAGCTATTCGTGCGGTCCTAGTTCCAGCCCATCGCTCTGAGGGGAATCAGAAGAGGAAGAAGAAGCAATGTTTGATCCTGTGATTCAGGACAGGATCGGATGAGCAGAATCGGATGGTGCGGACAGGGCGCAGAATGAAAGGGGACGATGTGCTTATACTAGATGAGTATTTCTTGTCATGTATTGGATATCTTGTTCATCAACTACCTCACTAAGTCGGGCCTCGGGAAATCCCTCATCGACACGACTTCGCCTTTGTCGTGTAAGCCAAGCTGAGTTTTGAGTCTGGTCGTCATTTGGCAAGTCGAACATAAAGGTAGACGCGTCAAAGGAGAGCTTAAAGACTGGCGCTTTCTACGCCTTCGGAACATAGAGTTCGTTGTCTTCCACTTACATTTCTTCACTGTTAGATCAGGAATCACATACTGCATCACCCTCACGTTTGACACCATGGAATACGATGAAACACGATACGGCTCTATCGCCGATGAGGACCTCCCATTGGCACTGATGTTGCAGAGAGCGATTTGCGAAGGTGAATTCTCTACATTGCCTTCTATGTATCAGAACTGATGTCTTCAGCCGACAACGTCAATGCGTCCAAAACACCTTCTGCTGGCTCTGGATGCCTGACAGCCGAAGAGTCCTCTCGTCCCTATACCATAGCTTCAGCATCGACTAAGCCGACCGCAGGCAAAAGCTACTCCAACGAATGGCACTGGGCCCGTGAGAAAACTGAGGACGGCACAGTTGAGGAAAAGTGGGTTACCGTCAATCCCAGAGGAAAGAAGGTGAACGTGATCACAGTACTACTCAACCTGGATCGAGAGACAGGAATCTCGATCATGGTCGCTTTCCCCGAGCTTTTGGACCGATCGACGAACCCAGCACCATATTGGGCGAAAGCATCGAATCGCTCACACGTAAAGGACCTCGTCGAGACAATCATGAATACCTTGAACTTGTCTGCTTGTCTACACGAGTCAATCATGCGAAAATCTCGCGCACGAAATACTGAGGAGTTTAAGGAGGAAGAGGAGTTTTTGATCAAGGCTGCGAACACCTTGACGGAGAAATTCAAGTTGAATGAACCGTCGGCGGTGGGGGAGAACCGCGTCTCCCACAATGTTGTTTTTCGTCAAGCCAGTGCTTGGGACAACATCGTCGCCGGTGAGCACCATGTGAACCAAAAAACCCTCTTTCGAGATTGGTCTACTCGACGGCACGCATTGCCACCGGCTCAAGGGAATCAAATTTTCGAAAAGATCAGTTCATTGGGTGATGGTGATGATTTGAGGATGAGGGAGCATGCTGGCGGGCACTGAGAGCTGTTTGGATCCAGACCGGTGACGAGCGGTCGAGTCACCATTGTACGAGTGTTTAAAGCTGAGCCCATGTATGGCGGTCGAGGAGTTCGTGTGGCCCATAGCGACGCATGCATTTCCATCGTGTCTGATTATCCATTCTCGGAAATTTCAATGCTCCCTCCTTCCAGCACAACATATGCGTCCACTTCTTCGTCTATCCCCGATCATAATTAGGCCTTATCCGCCTTGACCCCCCGCTTGAGTTTACTCTGAGCATGAGCAATCGCCCTAGATGTGCCTTCCTGATCTGTTAGCTGTGTTTCGAATTCCATGTGATTGACAGCTTACCTTTCCAGCCCATCCCCTAGCTCTCAACCACTTGACAACCTTAGGAGTCCAAGCAGCCGTCAAGCCAGCCCTAAAAGGCAAAAGCAATGTCTTGTGGATCGTATACGCAATAGCAATCTCGGCCCACATCATCCTACTTCCCCAATACTTTGCTCCCTTTCCCTCCGTCTCCTTCTTAACCTCCGCTCTTCTCTTTACATCTTCAGCCTCAAGTTGAGCAGTTTCTTCTTCGCCATGACGCCATAATCTGAATTGACGGAGTGAAGAAGCGAGGAGAGGTTCTATACGTTCCGCCCCTACCGAGTGGACGACAGCGTAGGAGAGAGTGAAATCTATTGTTGATAGGATCCAGTACATTCCAAATGCGTACCATCCGTATTTTTTGGCTAGGACTTTGAAGCGTGCGTAGGCGGATGTTGGTTCGGGTTCGGGCGCTGATCCATTGGGTCCAGAGCTTGACGATGATGAAGTGGAAGGTTGTTGTGTAGGGATGGAAGTTGGGTTGGTGACATTAGGATTTTGTACGGAATAGCATCGTCTAGAGAAGGAGAGGGAGAGGGGTATACGGTTCAACCCCAATCCTAGATTTGTCGCCGATCTAGCCAGAGGTCTGAAAGCGGGGATATCGAGTATTGGGCTGGACCTCGATAGAGTCGATATCAGCCGTGCTGAGCGATTCATTTTGATCGTTGCGTCCTAGTGATTTCCGAACTGAGGATTATGGTATACAATAGTATTAAAGTGCGGCATGAACGTTTGAATTGACGTTTCAGTCCGGCAAGGTGTTTACGTAAGATAACCTCGGTCATCGGTCCTCTGTGTTGTTTGAGAAGGCCCGTATGCATAGCCACTGAGAGTACATGACCTGAGCGGTATCTCCTGTGCCGATAGCAGTCTAGCAGAGAGCATAAAAAGTATGCATTGCGGTGCAGCGGCATATCCAACAAAGTCAGAAAGATACACGTGATTCCTCCTTTGTTCCCAATCTAATCTCGCCCACTAGCTCCATCATTTACTACTTCACATTCAATTATTCTGGTTACCTACGACAATGTCAACCGCACCAGTATTTAAAATCGTCCCTGGCTTACAGAGTTACGCTTGGGGAAAGAAGGGCTCATCATCTCTAGCTGCTCAGCTTGGATCGAGGTCTATTCCGGATTTCGAGATTGATGATGAAAAGCCCTATGCTGAGGTATGTCCGTATCTCCTATGTTCCCGCGTTGTCCTAGATGGGCAAACGATACATTACCCATGTTTTTACATCATTCCAGAAGGACTGAGCTGACTGACAGCTATGGATGGGTACACACCCAAACGTCCCTGCGACCCTTTCATCAAACACATCCACCACTTTAGCTCAACACCTCACTTCCAACCCTAAACTAGTTGGCGACAAAGTGAATGAGAAGTTCGAAGTCAAAGATGGAAATCTACCTTTCTTGTTTAAGGTGCTCAGTATTGGGACTGCATTGAGTATTCAGGCTCATCCGGATAAGAAGTTGGCAGAGAGGTTGTTCAAGGATCATGGGGATATTTACAAGGGTACGTACAGCCCACTAGGCCGAAATACATTTCTAGCGATACGCCTATCTTGCTGGAGAATAAGATGGCCATGAGCAAAGCTGACGGATAGATCCAAACCATAAACCCGAAATGGCAATTGCCCTAACCCCCTTCCTCGCCTTCCTAAACTTCCTACCATCCCAATCGATCCTCCTCCACCTCCTTACCGTACCGGAAATCAACAACCTAGTCCCCCAAGACCTGATCAACCAGCTCGCAAAACTCCTAAACCTCCCAACAACTACACCAGCGGACGAATTTTTATTCCAACCTACAAAAGCCGCCCCCACCACCGAAGTCAAGGAAGTTTTAAAGAAGATCTTTGGAGCTATCATGTCTACCGACGAGGAGACTTATAAAAAGGCAGTAGGGGAGCTTGTGAAGCGATACGAAAGTAAAGATGAGGATGTGAAGGTGGTGGATAGTGAGAAAGGGTTGGTGGATCTGGCTTTGATGTTGAATGAGCAGTATCCTGGGGATATTGGGGTACTTTGTGTTTTCTTGTTGAATGTCGTCGAACTCAAGGAGGGAGAAGCGGCTTTCTTGGGTGCAAACATGCCTCATGCGTATATCAAAGGAGGTGAGTCATTCCCCAACTTTCCGCTTTCCATCTTCTGTTCAGAGGATTGAGTGAGAGACGAACAGCTGACAATAGACATCATTGAATGTATGGCGACATCCGATAACGTCGTTCGAGCCGGCCTCACCCCAAAACTTCGAGATGTCGACACACTAGTCGAAATGCTCACATACGAAGCAGGACCAGCATCTCAACAACTACTCCGTCCAACCCCATTCTCCGATTCCGAAGAGAAGACCGACTTGTTATACGATCCACCGATCGATGAGTTCTCCGTTGTGAGGGTATCACTGGAGAAAGAGGGCAAGACGAAACATAGGGCTGTTGAGGGTCCTTCGATTTGCGTAGTCACTAAAGGTGAAGGTCAGGTTTCTTGGGGTGATGATAAAGAGGAGGTTAAGAAGGGCGATGTGGTCTTTATTGGGGCTGGGGAGGGAGTCGAGTGGATTGCTCAAGATGGCTTAGAGGTGTTTAGGGCTTTTGTAGAGGTCAAGTGAGCGTAGAAGGTGGTTTATGATGAATAACGTGAATCTACATTCCATGATTTCATTGTGATATCATGATGTATCTCCTCCCAGCCTCGAGTGATTATAACGCCTGAATCCGCCCTAGCCTGGTAAGCAGTTGGCTTGGCTCTTCATAACTGTTCTGTAGCCAGTTTAAGGTTAAACGCTCGGTGATAGCGGGAATCAGATCATGCCGTAACTGGATCTGATCATGTTGATATTTCGATGATTATGATGATTCCAGTCATCAAAAGTCATCACTATATGTATCACATGATGTCATGTAGTACCGAGCTGGTGTACAGGTACAGGCTGACGAGTATATAACCAAGCAATACGGATCGTCGACTCGCTTCTATCAATCATATACACACCAAAATGTCAAACAACATCATCGACCAAGCCGAGCAATCTATCAACTCACACGCAGCTATCTCCGGTACCGGAAAGCAGTCTGATTCAGGTATGTTCCTCTTCCCTCTATGTCTAAATCACGGAAGAAGGAAGAAGAAGCTGATAAATAGCAAATGAGTCCGGAGTAAATGAGGGAGTCACTTCCCAGTTCCCTGGTTCCACCGTTCAAGTCGGAGGAACAAAGAGGGGAGAGAACCCTACGATCACCGATGAGGAGGGAGGAGAGTTGAACAAGGCTTCTGGACGGTATGTCCCCCGACTTCACTTCTCCCCTTCTTTGCTTCCCTAGTGACCGATTGAAGAGATTCGAGGGAGCAAGATGGAGAGAAGGAGCAAGCGCTGATATGTAGACAAACCAAGGCTAACGAGTTTGAGGGAACTGGTGGACCTGAGGATAAGATTGATGAGGCTGTTAGGGATCGACCTGGAGATGATGATGTTACCGCCAACGTCAGGTAATCGAGTCTTCATGACGGTGTAGGGTTGGATGAAAGATAAGCAGTATGCATGATATGAAGGATCACGTCGTGATGTGGGATATTGACACTCGCTCAAAGAACAGTCATCCATTGAGACACACCTCGAACCACAGTCATACACACCTCACCATACTTCTGTATCGTCACCCTCCTTGCTCGTTCGACTCTTCTTGAACCGGGCCTGGACCTGTCACAGTATGTTCCAGATCAGAATACCTGTCCCCTGCATCGGTCCCACCTTGAGCCTTGGCGACACCTCCCTCCTCACACGTTCCTTACCCCGACTCATCTCCCAACGGCACCAGAGTTTCTGTTTGTCGTCCCGGACTCGTACTCAATCGTAGATTCCGCAAACTCGATCACAGTGGTGATCGTCTCTTTCGAGAAGACCATCGTGCCGATTTCGGGAGTCACGAGCGATCCAACGTCGGTAAGGTGTAAGGACTTCTCGATATGGAAATCTAGTTCCCGGACCACCTTGCAAGCTGGTCCCAAGGCCTTTGGTTCAGAAGCAACAAACCTCTCGTCGTCGGAGGTGAGGTAGTAGGAGGAGCCGATCTTCTCATCTTGTTGGGGCTTGAACCGTTCGACATCTCGCTCATGAGGGCATGATTGTGTGCTTCATCCACACCCTGTGAGGAATTGATGATCTACCTGGAAGGGATGGGTCCTGTAATTGCTGGGCAGAGGCAGATTGCATTCTTCTCGATGTGATTGCAATTTTAGTGCTGTTTTTGGCGTGGTGTGTACTAAGCCAATCAGGACGGCTGAGCCTGGTGTGAAAAAGCTAGCTTTGAAATATGAGATCCTTTCATAGCTCAAACTCACTTGGACTGGTTTGAAAGGAGGCCATTGGCACTAGGATATTCCATGGCGTGTCTGACCTTTCTCTCTTTCGTTTGTATACCTCACAACAGTACACTCCACATTCGACCACCATCATCGAAATTCCTAAATTTGTTGACAGTCGGCCATTTCAGACACCGTCATAACCACCCACACATTATGTCAAACGACAAGCCGGATAACGAATGGATGAGCGTATACGGTATTGGCCCGGGATCCGTGGATTGGGCTGATATTTGGAAAAGCGCCAAAGAAGGCTCTGGACAAAAGTACACACTCCCGCCGTCTGTTCCCCAAAGAACACCCGCACCCCCAAGTTTCCAATCTGCAAGCAATTCCAAGGTGACGCTCCCTCCTCTGTCAAGCATCTGCAAGGTGAAGCTCCCTCCTCCCTCGGAAAAACATTGGCGTTGGAAATGCAATGATGGCCAACCAGACCGATATATTGTGAAACCTGCAGAGTCACACCTCCAGCCCGTGATTACAATCTTTGTTGACTACAACCCGGAAAGCAACACTACACTACTTTCACCAGTGCTACCAGCGTGGAACGATGCCGAAGCCGCCACATGGGCTAAGCCAGCAGTCCTGTCGGAAGCCTTTGCCAAGTTGAGCGAGACCCTTGACATAATCGATCCATCAGCATGCTGCAGCGTGAAAGCACCCGCCAGGCAAGGGAGTGCTGCGTATGAATGGTGGCATGTACGCGCGCTCAATACTGTGGTGGCCGCTTCAGACGTCTATAGCGTCACAGTGGGAGAGAGGGAATATTATCTTAGATTTGACAAAGCACCCACTGGAACTCATGTCAAGACTGGACGTCATTATTCAGAGCTCAAAGACATCACCCTTGGGGATGAGCCCCCGAAGCGTTTGTACGTAATCCCTTCTCCTCAGAAGGGGAAGTTCCTTGATAAGCTTCCTGTTGATCACCCCTCCTATCAACCTCTCAAGACAGATGATAAATAGATCTGTAGGGGCAAGCACAAGTGATGGGAACGGAAAGGCAATGCTCGGTGTTGTGTGGGGGTATCTGGGATCATTATCAGTGCTAGAGATTCATATGATTCAAGTTCACGAAACGTCTCATGCAGTAATAAGCGTAACAAGCAGGATCCTCACGACCCTTGGCTTGGCCTGATCTTTGAGACGGGCTCCAAATCTCACATACCTGGATGTTCGAGCAGTACTGCAGCGCTCGCCTCTTGGGCCCTGCACTGTCAACTACACTGTTGGAGACGCAAGCCGTTGCTACTAGACTGGCGGCCAATTGTCTAGCAGATCTGACATTCCCTCAATACACCAATATCTCGTTCTCAAGAGCATGATTATGTCCTTTATAGCCATTGGTCAAGACTAAGCTCACAGGGTATGGACAAGTATGAGTATATCAATCACCACGCTGTAACGATACGACGTTTTGCTGAATGTTAACGACGATTATGCAGTGCTGTGATATGTGTGCTCCTGGATTCGGAGACGGAATGTTCCTACGGGTTTCCCGATTTATTCCGAGTGACGAATATCAATTGATTTTCAGCGGCCGAGAACTTTGTGTTCCTGGGTCGGACGATAGATGTTCCTGGTATTTTAACCAAATCCCATGTGCGGTTACCGAGTCAATCTGTAATTCGGATCGTCTAGGAAGAAGCAAAGGATGCTTGGTAATTCATGGACGGGATGCCGCATCTCCGAGATACTATATCTTTCACTCGTCCACTATCTTGACTAGACTATCATCTTCGAACTCAACATCGACCAACAAATATTAGACCCTCTTCGACGCAATGAAAGTAAGTCGTACCTAATGAAGACGCGCTGATCTCACTCTAGTTAATCACCAATGAAGAACACGACGCCTACTTCTCCTACGTAGTCAAACGAGGCGCTGCAGGTGCACTGCTCGGTCTAGCTTTATGTGTACCGGCACACTACTCCCTCCGAAGATTATCGACATACTATCGCGCCCTTCCCATTCAACGAAGAGCATATGGATCTTTATTCATCGTCTTGCCATCACTATCCATCGCAGCGGATCTGGCGGCACTGGAGTATGAGAAATCTAGGTGGACGGGGGCGGAGAGGAGAGGATTGGATGTGATCGAAGGAAGGGAGGAAGAGAGAAGGGGGAGAATGAGCAAATTGGAGAGGGCGAAAGATTGGGCGGGAGGACATAAATATGGAATGATCATGGGCGCGTGAGTCATACTTCTTTGACTCGGTTCCGGATGCGATGGGATCCCGAGGTCGGGTGAGCATTGCAGGGGAGTCATGGGTGGTGTGAAGGGGAGCATAAGAGCGCGTCGGGGCTCTAATCAAGTGGATTGGCATGCGCGTGGAAGGCAAGGGGACGAACCAGATATGGAAAGTCGGGCGGTGCTCTCGATGCTGGATACTACCTGCTTGAGGAAGCGGCGTTCTCATCTCCTTTAGAGGCGTCACCCACCCCCGGTCTGTCTAATCCCCCTCGATCTCAAGCTGCCCTGTCTTCACTGCGAGACCGGTGACACGCACTCGTATACCCTACCTCGTCGATATACAGTACTGATACCTAGGTGGGCAGCATCAATGGGTATCGCCATGGCCATCGTATCGCGCAATCGACATCAGACCTTCACCCAGAAAGTACGTTGCATCTTTTATCGTGATACGTAGCTAACGATCCAGCTTGTTCAGGCTCGAATGTGGGCTCAAGGTAAGTCTGTCATTGACCTCTCCGGATCTTGGCTGATATTAGGCTTGACAGTCGGAACTCTCATAACCTCGGCGATCGTCACTGGTGCCGCCGCTCCGTCCGCACATGCGAAACCTCTGTTCAAATCTGATCATTCGTGGGAGGATATTCTAGGTGAGTCCTTTTTCGTAAGCTGTCATGTCTTGGGTATGGGCTTATGATAGTGGCTAGCGGCCACATCGGACGAGAAGACGCTGCGTACGCTGTCGTACCCCTAGATCGCACCTAAACCTATATAATATTCTGCTTTCGTGCTTTTGTCGCTATGCACCATGTATTCGCCCTGCGGAGCGGATAGTGGATAATCCCGGAGTCGAGACCGCTCTTCCCCCTTTCTCAGATACTAGTGTCACCCAGATCTTGATGTCCTGCGGGCCATTTGGCACTCGCGTATCAGCCGCCCTTGATAGTTGATTTCACAGTCGATGATTGGAGACATGAGAAACCGTGGTCTCCAAGGGATCCGACCTATATCTCGCATGTCCCGGAATGCATATTTTCGCCTACGGGTCTTCTGCCAGATCCCAGACCCACTGCGGTGGATTCCACATTTTCCCTTTGGCTTTCCTATTCCACTCCTTTTCATATGGTCCTGGCTGCTTGAAAAACCAGCTGTGCATCGCTACATCCCCTTTGACGATTATCCGAGCGGGATCGCCCATTCGTCTGAGGTAGTCGTATCGATAGAGACCGGTTCGGGGGTCTCTGGCAGGCGGAGGGGGAGCGTAGCCCCATGGTGGTGGTTCATGAGGATCACAAAATGCTGGCAGAGAAGATAGTGGGGTCGAATCCGAGACGCGGCAATGTGGTGCGGATGGAAGGTCGAACTGAAGAATCAGTAAGAGACATTATGGATCATAAACGACTATTGGGGATACTTACCATGAGTTCACCAGTGAGGACATCGTCATCGTACCAAGTTTCGATATCTTGCCGAGACATCTTTCCAATGCCCGAGGCAAGCGTTTCTACCTAGACCGTTACAAAGGGACATTTCCAAGTGAAGAACTCACAAGTCCCCAGGAGAATCCAGTCAGCATACCTGTGAAGTGATGCTGGAATGGCGGCCAGCGGTTCAGAGATGTACCAAGGTATGTCGGGGTTTTGGGATCGAGTGCAATCAGCGAATCGAGGAAAACAGGCATGTCCACGACCGTCTAGATAGTCAGTCGACTTGAACTTCTCGAACTAGAAGCGCTCGAAAGCCAATGATCTTCTACTCACGTCATCATCCATCTTGAAGAGATACCACCCTGGACGTCCACCATCATCCCCCGTCCCCGCTGACCTGATCCAGTCCAGGATCTTGCCCTCTCTCAAATTCTCCCCATGTACAAGGTTCAGTCGGACCAAATCTCCATATTGTCTTTGCTCTTCCGCCAGCAGATCCTCCATCTCCTGATCCACGACCCAATCTCCCTTGTACGCGTGACCCATGACAAACTTTAGCTCCACCAAATGCCTCAACGACTCGGGTATCGACAATAATGGCGACAGTCTTCTGATCTGATGACGCTTCAAGCGGGCTTTCTCCGAGACCGTTGAGAAGACGTGAAGCTTGATGAGTGCCGGGCTGGTTACTGTGCGTGCCTCTGTCGAAGGGTCGTGCACATAGGTCGGTTTTGCGAGCATCGGTATCTCCCAATCGCCCATCCATGGCGCATCGTGTATCTCTTGGATCCACCGTGGGGAGCTGTTACATTGCTCGAATCGACCATTAGGAACGATAGAAGCCATGATGGGGTGGAACGATACCCAATAATTCCAGAACCACCGACCAGCATGCTCGTGACGGACGAGTAGCCAAGCGATAAGATACGGCGCAACGAGGCCAACGATTATAGCTGAATAATTGGCGAGGCGTCGATTTTGGTGATAAAGCCGCTTCACATGCTGATATGGGATGCTGGGTAGCCTCATGGCGGTTGAGTGGGTGATGTACAAAGTGCTGGTGCCCAACACCAATTGTCAACGATGATGTTGACGGGCCTCGGGGCCGCCAAGCATCACACTGCTGGCGAGCTTGAACGTTCCCATATGGGTGTTCAGGGTTTAAGGGACAAGCCGATTCCTATCACTCATCCATCATCTTCCATAGCAAAGCTTATCCACCTGATTTAACTAGCGCCCGGATTCATCCGCTCTGACACCTGACCGTGTAGTAATGCTACATTTTGTAATTGGTACTCTGGCGCTGTTGGCTTCCACCCGCCCGACTGACCGGAGGTATCCCATACTGATCACTGAATGGAGAAAGTTGGATACCCATATTAGGGGCAAGCTCAGGTGCCGAGTACAAATGACCGCAGATTGGCAAATGTCTGATTTCCACCACCAAATCTGCACCTGTAGTGTCGATAACTGCTTCCAAATTTATAATTGGCCATTTACTGCTTTGCACCGCTTACCTTTGCTCTTCGATAGGACCCAGATGTTGACACAGGAACACTCGCGGGAAGTGGTCTATTTGCCCCAAAATCAGTACACCTTCTCAAGTGTCTTTAGGTGAATAAGCTGCAGCAACTTATCGCTGGATTGTATGTCCGGGGTGTATTTGACTCGAGCGAGGGAACGACGGTCCAAACGCTTGAGCGCAGAGCCGAACTCCTTTCATAGCTCAAACCCCCCTCGATTTAGCTTGAAAGGAGGGTGAGGGAGTTAGCTCCGCCAGAGACTAAGCTCCAGGTCTTCGCCACTGTGTTTATACATTGCCTTTATACTTGTCCAGCCAGACCGCTGACCATAAGTCGCCGACATGACCGAACAAAACCCTTTTGAATTCGACGACGATGCCAATTGGCGTAGACCGTGGCTGGGGTCCGCAATGTACCGTAATGCGACGGACCGATTCGGAAAGGGATCCACCGACTCGGCTGCTCAAGCGACCATGCACCAGGATGCGACTGAGCGCTCGGCACCGGGATCCACCAATTCAATTGCTCCAGCAATCACGGCGGTGTTCACAGAAGCAAGTGACAATCAAGGCTATTGTCCCCCTCCCACCACGACAGACTCACTTAACCCAAATCACCGTTGCTATCAACCCCACGGTAAGATACAGCCTACGACTGTGATGGCGGATCTTTTGGGAAAATTTGACGCTGAGACAGGAACACTCCAAATATCAGTGGTTGCATTTTACCCATTTGACTACATGAAGAACGAAAGCCTGGGATGGGACAAATTCGAAAACAAATCAGCCGCGGTCACAGCCATCAACCATGCCTTGCATACGGTAAAACCCAGCTTGTATATACGTCTCGCAAAAGAAGGCGCAGCTCGAATACTAGCCAGCCTCGGAACAGAAAAAAACACGGTTGGTGGTGGTCTCATGCGATTTCTCAATTCGATGATATCGGACTATAAGGTAAACACGTTTGAGCTCAATGACGCCAAGGAGACAGTTTGCCGAATATTGTTTCGGGAGGCGACGTGGATATGCCCGGATGCTGCAAGCGGAAACGACAACAACACCAATACGCTCAATAAATTGGGACCATGGCTTGCGCCATATGGCGGAGGTTTGGTATTGGGACCAGACGACCTGCAGAATGCTCGAAACCTCATCTTTAGAGGCCCTGATAACGTGAAGGTGCCCAAGAAGATCCCAAATTGTGTGATTGGCACCGTACCCATGTGGACGGAAGGCCATAAAGCACAATAACCATCGCCACAAGGATGTTGACAGGCTTTCGCTTGTTCAGCTCCTTCCCACATTCATTCTGCTACACCAACACCATCATCTGCCTTGTGAACTTCCACTTCTCCCCTCACCCATATTCTGGGTACCACACACGCTTCCCATCATTGCATCAGGGCAATCTCCGCATCAGCATCTCATCACACCCAATCCTGGTTGGCAGATACCCCACCAGGCGCTTTTGGTAGAAAGTTTGTTGGAGAGGACCCCTTACTAGGTAGTCTACTGTTCATAGTTTTCCAGAATATGCAATCAAGCCGTTCAGAGCAAGAGTATCATTCAATATTCTAGTGATGCCTACCTTGCATAATCACATAGCATCAAGGAGAGAGAGAAGTTCAAGCTCTTGAGATGGGTGAAATTGATGAGTACCGCCAAAGCCCCCATTTTGTCGAACTACAACTTTTTAAGAAGCACTAGCATCGTCTCTCCCATAAAAGGACGGCGCGCTCCTTTGCCACACATCGCCCAGGTCAAAATCGCTCTTTTCATCATTTCGCAGACCGCCTGAGTGAGTCGCACATAAAGCCAAGGGGAATCAGCCCTGTTTCTGTCTTCCATCACACTACTTTTGCCACCAATACCGCAATAAACCTGGGTTGCTTCAGATTATACTTCCAAGCCCATTACTACGCCGATGTCGGACAATCATGATCCCAATAACCATGGGAGCGATGAGGAGGGCTCTGTTGAGGATTGGGACTACTTTCTGCCTTCGATAGACGGTACCATGATTGTACAGCCATGGCGGGAGGAGCCCTATTTCTATGATCACCTGCCAGCATCATTGCAACAACTATCAAACCCTTCGACCTCGGCCATCGTACAGCCCAAGCCCTCACCTTTCACCATTCCGCTCTCGCAACCACAAGCATCCAATCAACTCAACTTCCTTACTGCCTACAGCCCTGAGAACCCCACGGCGACCGGCCGAGCGGATACCTTCTATACCCCGCCTGAAGATGGAAGGTCTGTGATATTGGCCTTTCACACAAGCCTAACACCCACTGAGCCGCAAAAATGCGGAACGGACTACAAGTCTGAGGAGACACCAATTGAGACTCTCTTCATATCCGCCCAGTTGAGGTTTCCCGTCCCGGAAGGGAGCATGGCTGATTCGTATTTGTGGAGTAAGGAGCGACGTGACGAAGCCGCGTTGTGTATCAACACCAAACTCGGCAGGCTGTACTCGCAGGGCGCCTTGTCCGGCTGTATGGCTTATAAGAATTTCGACACACATGCGAGACTGATGAGCGGCAATGGAGCCCAGTTCTGCGGTCAACTTGATGCGCTCTTACGAGCAGATGAGGCCTTGACACCAGCGGACGATGGACCGGCAGATCCCACCTCCGGGCCTTCTACCTTTCCAAGCAAGACCCCGACGCACGCACTGATCACGGTAGGGTCCGATACCTTCCCTCTAGAGATTGTACAGGCCGCACCATTTACCGGTCCCGGTACCAGCGCATGGAAAGAAGGTCAATCTTACTTCGACCCAGATATACCCCTCAAGCACCTGGACAAAGTCAAAAAAACAAGGCGATTCAATGACAATAGGATAAAACTACTCCAAAACTCGATCAACGAGAGTATCGAGAGAAAGAGCTATGAAAGCTCTATGGTGAGATCCTTCTTTGGTAATGTCGTACTTTGTGGACCAGATGCGCCCCGCACGATTGCAAGTTCAAGTACAGCGGTTGCAAGTTAGCCACCGCCACAAGGGGTGTGCCACCGGTTATCACCCGGTCAACTCCTCATTCTCCCTTTCCTGTACATATTTCATCCTCCTACTCGTTATCCTCATTCTACCACCCATACACCGACCGTCGACAATGTCCCAACCACCCCGACAAGACCTTATTCAAAATGCAATCCTATTCCTCCAAGACCCCAAAACCCAATCTTCACCATTGACTTCGAAAATCGAATTCTTACAAGCTAAAGGATTGAATGAGAGTGAAATTCAAGATGCTTTATCCCGTTCCTCTTCATCACCTGCGTCTACATATAACTCGAGGAGTATTGGAGAATCAAGTGGAGGAGGAGGGTATGGGATGAGATATGAGATGGCTCCTGTACCGCCTAAACGCGATTGGAGGGATTTATTCGTATGTCCTCTATTATTATAGCTTGTACTAGATGGATAAGATGCTGATATTAGATCATGGCAGTAGTCTCTGGCGGCGTGGTATACGGTCTAACAGCCCTTGCACGAGTAAGCTCGCTCCTCCTTCGACTTCGGGAAATCGAGCTGATATTCAGAAATACCTAGTCCCACATCTCCAACCACCTTCCACTACCGCCTTTCAACAGACTTCGGCAGAGATCACATCACAATATGATGAAGCCGCAAAACTGCTACAGGAATTACAAGAACAGACTACTCAGCTACAGACGACGTTAGATGGGGATAGGTACGTGTCCATCTCCCGCTTTCCTCGTCCAAGGGAGAGCGAGAGAGAAAGAGGAATAGAGAAAGAGAAGAAAGCTGATATATAGGGAACGAGTGAACAAAGTGGTTCATGATGTTGAAGAAGCTGTTGTATCGGTCAGGGAAGCCGAGGAAAGTTGGAGAGGTGAAATGAGGGAGATTAGGGGTGAGGTAGAGAGTGTTAGGGAGTTGGTACCGAGGGTGAGTCGCCCCACTTTCATCCACCAAGAGCTCTACCCCTTCGTAATAACTCATGACCAATCGTCTTGATATCACAATGGGGGAGAGGCGGGATATGTGGGAAAGGAAGCTGATATAAAGATGATCGAAAAACATTCCGCAACCCAATCGTCAGCTCTATCAGACCTGCAATCCGAGCTCAAATCACTCAAAACTCTCCTCCTTTCCCGTCAAAATATCCCTTCCTCCTCTTCGACCACCTCACCTCCATCCGGAACCAGCGGGGGCGGAGAGTCAAATACGAATACTGCTGCTAATGCCTTACTGGGGAAGGGGAGGAGTATACCCGCTTGGCAGATGGGTCCTTCAAAGAGTGAGAGTGGGAGTGAGGGGGAGGGCAAGGGGAAAGAGAAGGAGGCTGGGGGTGGGGCGTAGGTCTTCATTTGGAATAGAGTCACGGCTTGTTGGGGTAGATGCTGCCTTTGAGAGTACAGGCTATGGGTCGAGTAGTACGGTAGTACGATAACGCGATTGTAGAATCACATTTGGTATAGATATTATATGCATACATCTATGAACGTACAGTCTTTCCCAGGGGCATACCTTGATGTAATATAGTCCTTGAGACGGTTAACTGGCATTAGGTCTTCAGTTTGAGTGAATGTGGCACTTCCTCTTCCTCTGTCATCAGACCGCGAATCACTCTTTCTACACCGCATAACCAATGCATGATCCTCCGGGACGCGCCCACAGTACTTCTAGTCGGCAGAAGACAGCTTCAGAGCATCACCAGAGCCCAAAGTTTACTTGGAAAAGACTCTCAATCGGCAAAACAATTTTCGACTGGGACGTTTCGTATCATAACTTTCTGCATAACTCATGTTCCTGCTACTTTCTGACTTTACTAACTACCCTTCCTCACTCGTGATTACCCAGCCTATCATATGAAAACTCTGCGAGTCCAATCACAAGGTAACCTGAGCCCAATCGGAGACTTTTGATAATTGAGGATATCCGGCTGAGGGGGGTTCACTGGGGGGTCAATTTGGGTTCTTTCGACTCGGAATGAGCGTGCTTACCTGATGCTCGTTTCCACGAAGACCTTGTTAACGCCTGTAAAAATTTGAGCCGAGATTCAGGGAGAAGGAGGGACAACTTACCAGCATATCGCTTATCAAAAGCGTTGTACAATTCTGGGAAATCTTCAAGCTTGACTCGGTGAGTGACTAGGAACTTGGTATCGAAAGTACCATCCTTCAAGTACTCCATGATCTCCTCCCAGTAGAGGTGGACTTATTGTTAGCTGACTGATGAAAGGAAAAGAATACAGATGGAAGACGTACCTGGAGCTTGACCATTTCCGATGAATCTTACACCCTTCTCCATTAGTGCTCCGATGTTGAAGTGGTTAGTGTAACTATCTGTCAGACTCCATCCTTCGTCCCGGGATCTTGCACATACCCAGAGTAAACTCCGATAAGTCCAACTCGACCCATCTTCTTGACGAGGAAGATCATCTTTATATCAGCTTCTGTCTTGATCGATTATACAGAGGTCATACCTCATTAGGAGTCTCAGGGACATCGGTCTCGAGCATCAAAGCCTTTTCGACTTTATGAAGAATAGTCTTAGGTTCGTGGAAGGTAGTAGCGTCGATACAGACTACTTATCAACTTCTCTTCGTGACGACGGAGGAGGGAGGAGACATACCATCAAGTCCACCAGGAACAGCTTCCTGAATAGTCTTGCATACATCCTGAGCCTTGAAATCGACGGTGATAACCTCGGGACCGATAGCTTTGGCCATTGCGAGTCGGGCGGGGACTGTATCGATTGCGTAGACTTTGGAAGCTCCCTTGAGGATTGCCCATTTGATGGCGCAGAGCTGGGATTAGTACTTTCTAGGATTAGGTCAGGTGGAGGCTTACTCCGATAGGACCCAGACTGGATTGTTAGTTCAGCCTCATGTCGAAAAGAAAGAAACTTACCCCCAGATACCGACTACATCGCCCTTCTCGACACCAGTGTCCACTACTGCGTGGTAGGAGGTAGGGAGGATATCGGATAGGTCTATCATCAGATGTATTCCCTGGCAATGGGATAAAACGCACACAAAGCTTGCTCGTCTATACTCGTCAGCGAATTCAGTCGGGAGATAAAGGGACATACCGGCAACACCCTTGGGTACCTTCAGACAGTTGACCTCTCCGAATGGAACTCGGACATATTCGGATTGACCACCTGGTAGACCTCCAGTCCTGATATTAGCTCATCCCAGATATCTTCGGGAAGCGTACATGTGTCCATAACCGAAGAAACCTAGAATCAGCCTCAACTCTTATTATACAAGATAGGAGATAGGAAAGAAGACAGAAAAAGGAGGAAGAAAGGGGAGGGGACTCACCAGCATCCCTCTGACCGTACATGCTAGCCATTAATGAAGAATTGTTGGTCCTCTCGCAGAATGACGACAACTTCTTTTGGCAGTATCGACATGTTCCACAAGCAGTTTGGAAAGATACGACAACTTTATCTCCTGGGGCGAGGGTAGAGACTTCATCTCCGACTCGGTCCACGATACCCCTGTTTATCAGTTTCATCCCTCTTTGGAACTTTCGTTCCGAAGCATTGAAGCAGAGAAGGGAAACTTACATGAACTCGTGTCCTAGGATATCTCCTTTTTTCATAGCGAGCATCTCTGAGTGGTAGAGATGTAAATCCGATCCACAGATGGTAGTTCCAGAAACCTTGATAATTACGTCTTTTGGCTCAGAAACGTCGGGGATGGGAGCATCAATCATCCTCATATCTTCCTTTCCGAACCATGCTAGAGCTCGCATAGTCTCTCCACCTGGTCGAGACTTGTAGGTGGGCTGAGTAGCCACTGATTATTAGTATCTGCAGCGGAAACGATCTTGGCTTAGACACGGGGATGTAGAGAGAAGACTAACCTGGGGCTGGACCCATATAATCTTGTACTGCGTTTGAAATAGTTTGCATCTTTGTTGGTGTTGTAGTGGTGGTGAGATGAAGAGTAATTCTAGATGATATATAAGGAAGAGAAGCTTACCTACCCCCACATGGTGTCGATTCCAGTAAAGTGGAGGTTACTTGTATAATTTATGTCATCAGTGACGATGCTGACGTCACGCTTACTAAAAGTGCACAGTGCCTGATTCCGGTAAATACGGGAGATTGATTCAGCTTCTTACTAGAGACCCTCAGCCTTTGAATAACTTACCGCAGCATAGGTCGGTAGCAATTGTAGCTGGTCGGTGAATAGGTGGATATTGGTTATCAGTACATCTACCCAAATAGATGTCTCAGTAGTATATGGACATGAGTATATACATCGGTTACGGGTACAACGTGGTGATAGTACAGACAGGTCAACGGAGCTTGGTACGTTTTACAGGTGCGTTGATAGCGGATGGAGGTCGGAAATTACTACTTGATGGTAATCGAGGGGCAGCTAGTGATGGTGGTAATCTGTATAGTGTCAGTATAGTCATGATATGAATAAGGATACCACGTACGACCCCATTTTAGCATCACCATTATCTTCATGAGTCACCCTTCTTGATGGATAGGTGATTGAGCTTCCCTCAAACACGCTCCTACTCGTCAGCTCTGTTCTCTTATTTTCCCAGGTCGATATAGTAGCGTCGAATAGTCATGGTGTCGAGATGGATGATATGGAAGAGGACTTACTCGGCATCAACCCCACCCTCCTCCTGAAACCAAGCATGTTGTAATGTCTCTCTAGCCGTGATTCGCTTTGCGGGATCCCAATCGAATAATCGACATAGTAGATCGTATCCTAGTGCTGAATTTGATCGGGTAGAGTACCATGTTGGTAAGGGGTTTGTGGTTGGATATGGACCTGTTTGGAGGTATGTTTTGTATTCTGGCATGTGGACTATTCCGGGCCATTGGTCCGCTGCTTGTCAGCTATTATTCTGCACACTCGAGCCAATTTGAAGAAAGAAACCAGCGATCGAGTGGGTGGAGGAAGTGATCATTTCTAGGTAATGGAAATTCGCTGAGGAAGGAGGGATGGACGCTGGTGGACAGGATATATAGCGAGTGGGCAGAAATTTACTTACGTTTCACCGGACCCAGGATCTCACAGATTTTCCCCATCTGATCACGTTGAAAAGGGAGTTGTTTCTTGGTATCAATCTTTGCTTCTTCCGCTTTGAATATAGGTCGAAGGGAGAGCATTTCAGCGTAGATGCATCCTACGGCCCAGAGGTCTGTCATCAGCATGAGCATGTATCGCGAAGCGATGTGCGAAGAACGGGTAGTATCTGGAAGGAAATAGGAAGGACTCACCAACAGCAGCAGTATAATGCTTTGCCCCCAATATCAATTCCGGAGCACGATACCAAATAGTAACCACCACTTTATCACCACCAAATAACCCACCGACAGCGAGGGGGCGATGCCATAACCTCGCTAAACCTAGATCACCAATTTTAACTACTCCTTTTGAATTTACTAGGATATTGGCTGGTTTTAGATCTCGATGAAGGCAGAAGTTGGAATGGAGGTAGTGGACTCCGCAGAGGAGTTGGTGTAGGAGGCGTCTTAATGTTGGAGTTGGAATGGGTGTTCGGACGGTTTGGGAGTGGTGGTGTATTATTTGCTGGATGTCAGCGTGCCGAAGGCGCGGTGCGGGTGAGGGGATTTCATGTCGTTGTGTTGAATAGGGCGCTGACTTCGGGATTCAGGTGGGTCGATCCATTAAGAGTGGTAAGACTAGAGATGGTACTTACGAGGAAATCATGTTCGGCGTACTCGAACACCATATAAATTGACTTGTCCTCCAGTATAACCTCCCTCAGTGCAACTAAATTGCGATGATGCAGCTCCCTATTCAACTACACATTAGCTTCTGGACCAGTTATTATTCCCGCATGATACCTCACGGCATTCTTTCAAGCAGCACTCGAAACGCCAAGCCCCCGCTGACTCACCATAATCTCCCTAGCCCCACTCTGACTAACCCCCGCATAAGTCTGTACATCCCCTTCCTTATCGGGTTTGAATTTCTTAATAGCAAATACCTCTCCTTCCTTCGCCGGTAAATCTCCAGGTCGCATACATAATTCCGGATTAGCTAATCTGTCGGAAGGTGACTGGGATGGTATTGAGAGTGCTTTGAGCGTTGAGGGGGGTAATGTTGATGTAGAGGAGGGGAGTAGGATGGCTTTGTAGACCCTTCCGTATGTCCCTGGCTGTCAGGCCTTATTCTGACTCTGTCACGCTTTAGCAATTGGACTGACCTGATGAGATGAATCCTAGGATCTTGTAGGTCTTTAGTACCCTGCCATCAGCCCTTGCTCGAGATTCAACCAAAGAAAGCTCACCCCCTACGCTCTCGATCCCGCTTGGCGCGGTACAAGACCATAGGGTCATACCCGCTAGAACCACTCAGCGGCGGCATATCCTCTAGGACTCTCTCTGGGATCACGAAGGTCTGTTGTTGGTCTCTTGCTTTCGTATTGTCCAAAGTAGCACGAACCTCTACACAAGCCATATCTTCGGGGTAAGGTAAGGTACGGTGGTTGATGAATCAGGGTCATACCACGTGACACTACCGCGACTGATTTCATGAAATACTTCCGCGTTGAACCCAATCTGAATATGAAGTAAACAACCGTACCTGTACCTGTACATCATTCTCCATCTACTTATAATACAATACAATGACATCCCCAGCTAGACCGAAATCGAGACAATCAATGAACCCATCTGTGGGGTTGGTGGAGAGGGATCTTAATGCTGAGAATAAGATGAAAGGAAAGAGAAGGGCTGTTATGAGTATGGGTGGGAAACCTGTCGATGATACTCTAAGCCCAAAGAGTCTAGCTAGGCGTACTGCTGTATGTCCTTTCCTTCTCCAAGTGTTCATCTTCTAAGCTCGATTCACTCTTAGCCTGTCCGCTATCGATTGAAGTCAGAGGATTAGGCTGATGATAGAAACCCCGTAAATCAATATTGAAAGCATTCCCAATCCCAAGTTTCGGAGGTAACAACGAGAATGTAGAGGATGACACGACAATTGACCCAACGATACACTCTACCAGGGAGCTCGAGGTGCATACTATCAATTTTGGAGGGGGGAGACCTAGTATGGGGAGAAGAGTCGCTTTTGCACCTAGCGCGCATGTTAGGTATGTTCCTCTTCCATTTTCCGTATTAGACTCATGGACAGGATGTTTGAAAAGCCAGTTCCTTCCCGAAGACGATCATCAATAGCCCCTCCCCAACCCGCCCCTTCAATTCCCGGTCAACCAAACACTTTCGCCCTTCCCCCTCCTACTCAATCAGGGCCATCACGACAATCAACAGGACACGGCCGACGATCAAGTATCCAAAACATCGCCG
>Ga0308160_10001471_pt1 | contig 32810 bp, 28 predicted proteins | sample PhyFR1_FD_201036 | JGI IMG/M metagenome (GOLD analysis project Ga0308160, IMG submission 201036) | Phyllosphere microbial communities from UC Gill Tract Community Farm, Albany, California, United States - DLSLF.R1 | ecosystem: Host-associated > Plants > Phyllosphere > Unclassified | place: USA... | reverse complement strand
TCGAGCTCGTGGGTGACGACGATCATCGTCCACCCCTCCTCGGCGAGCTCCTTCACGACGGTGAGCACGTCGCCGACGAGCTCGGGGTCGAGGGCGGAGGTCGGCTCGTCGAAGAGCAGCAGCTCGGGCCGGAGAGCCAGCGCGCGCACGATGCCGACGCGCTGCTGCTGCCCGCCGGAGAGCTCGACGGGGTACGCGTCCTCTCGGCCGCCGAGGCCCACTCGCGCGAGCAGTCCGCGGGCCTCGCTCCGCGCCTCCTCGGGGTCCCGCCCTTGGACGCGGATCGGCCCCTCGACGACGTTCTGCAGCACGGTCATGTGCGGGAAGAGGTTGAAGTGCTGGAACACCATCGACGACCGGTCGCGCAGGGCGAGCAGCTCGCGCTTCGACGCCCCCGCCCCGAAGTCGAGCACCTGCCCCGTCGAGAGGGCGACGGTGCCGCCGTCGGGCACCTCGAGGCTGTTGAGCGATCGCAGCACGGTGGTCTTGCCCGAGCCGGAGGGCCCGATGATCGCGACCACCTGGCCGCGGCGGACGGAGAGGTCGATGCCCTTCAGCACGGCCGTGCCCCGGAACGACTTCGTGAGGCCGGTCACCGTCAGCACGGCGGGGCTGGCCGAGGAGGCGCGGGCGGGGCCGGCGGCGGAGGCGTCAGCGGGCGACATGGCGGTCCAGCTTCTTCTCGAGGGCGCCCTGGCCGGTCGACAGGGCGAGGCAGATGACCCAGTAGACCAGGGCGGCCTCGAGGTACAGCAGCATGAACTCGTTCGAGACCGTCGCGATCTGCTGCGCCTGCCGGAAGAGCTCGGTGACGAGGATCAGCGAGGCGAGCGAGGTGTCCTTGACGAGCGAGATGAACGTGTTCGAGAGCGGGGGCACGGAGACGCGCGCCGCCTGCGGGAGCACGACGCGCCGCAGCGCGAGCGAGCGCGACATGCCGATCGTGTGCGCCGCCTCCCACTGGCCGCGCGGAACGGACTGGATCGCGGCCCGGATCACCTCGGCACCGTAGCCGCCCACGTTGAGCGAGAACGCGATGATCGCGCTCGGCCAGGGGTCGAGGCGCACGCCGATCGACGGCAGCCCGTAGAAGACCACGAACAGCTGCACGAGGAGGGGCGTGCCCCGGATCACCGAGACGAAGACGCGGGCCGGCCACCGCAGCCAGCGCGTCGGCGACAGCCGCATGAGGGCGACCACCAGGGCGATGACGAGCCCGATCGCCATGGAGGCGAGGGCCAGCGGGATCGAGGCCACGAGGGCGCCCGACACGATCGGCCAGAGCGACCGCCAGAAGAGGTCGGACGACGGCACGGGCTACTCGCTGACGTCGCTGCCGAAGTACTTCTCGGAGATCGAGGCGAGCGTGCCGTCGGCGCGCAGCTCGTCGAGGGCGTCGTCGATCGCGGCGACGAGGTCGTCGGACCCCTTCGCGACCACGAAGGCGCTCTCGGAGACGTCGTCGGTGGTGGCGCCGACCTTGACCGCGGCCGCGGCCGTCGGGTCGGTCTGCTGGTAGTCGAGGAAGGTCAGCTCGTCGTTGACCGTGGCGTCGATGCGCCCCTGCTCGAGGAGGGCGATCGACTGCGCCCAGCCCTCGACGACCTCGACGTCGGCGCCGGCGTCCTTGGCGGTGGTGTACCAGTTGCTCGACTGCGACTGCGCGGTGGTCTTGCCGTCGAGGTCGGCGAGCGACGTGATCGAGGTGTCGTCGGCGGGCACGATGACCACGCCGCGGCTCACCGTGTACGGGGCCGAGAAGTCGTACTTGGCCTCGCGCTCGTCGGTGATCGAGACCTGGTTGGCGATGAGGTCGAAGCGGCCCGCGTCGAGGCCCGCGAAGATCGCGTCCCACTGGGTCTCCTGGAACTCGGGCGTGACTCCCAGCTTCTCGGCGACGGCGGTGACGACCTCGACGTCGTAGCCGGTGAGCTCGCCGGAGCCGTCCTCGTGGAAGGTGAACGGCTTGTAGGTGCCCTCGGTGCCGACGACGAGCTTCCCGGCGTCCTGCACGTCGGCGAGGGTCGTGCCCTCCCCCGCCGCGGCGGTGCTGCTGCCCGTCGGCGCGCTGACGACGCCGTCGGTCGACGCGGGGGCGCAGGCGCTGAGGCCGAGCACGGAGGCGGCGACGACGCCGGTGAGGGCGACGGTGCGGACGGTGCGGGCGAGGCGGGTGCGGGGCGCGGTGGTCTTCACGTCGGACTTCCTGGTCGGGGGTGCTCCTGCGCCCGGGTCGGGCGTGGCTCCCGACACTAACCGCGCGTCGCCCCCGCTGATTCCCGATGACGCCGCGTCTCGTCGTCGAGCCTCACGTGCACGTGCCGGACGTCGTCGGCGGCGACCGCGACGAGGGAGAGCGACAGCGACCCGAGCCAGCGGCCGTCGAGCAGGTCGGAGCGCACCAGGGCCTCCGGGTCGCGCTCGTCGAGCGACGTGCTCTCGCGGAGCACGTCGAGCCACGGACCCCACGAGGAGCCCGCGTCGGCGAGGGCGTCGAGACCGCCGAGCCCGTCCGCCCGGCTCTCGGCGGGCGGCGGCCCCGTGGGCGCCTCCGCCGCGCGGAACCGCGGGGCCCAGCGAGCCACGCGCGGCACCGACGGGTCGTCCACCGCTCCGTGCGTGAGCACGTGCACCCCCGGGGCGAGGCGCTCGGTCCGGAGCGCGGAGCCGTCCCACGAGGTCACCAGCGCCCCCTCCCGGTCCGCGGTGAGGAGCGTGAAGGGACGCTGGCGCGGGCGGCCGACGGGCAGGTCGCCGTCGGCCGCCGCGCGGAGCGGCAGGACCCCCCGGGTCTCCCACCCGCCCTCCGGCTCCGGCGGCCGTTCGTGCCGGTTGAGGACGACGGAGGCGCGGGCCGGGCCCGTCGCCGTGGCCAGCCAGGCCCCGCCGGCCTCTCGGTCGTGGACGCCCTGCACCCGCTCGCCGAGCTCGGGCCACCAGGCGGCCGGAGGATCCCACGGGCGGTCGGCCGCCTCGTCGCGGAGGCCGAGGAACACCACGGGCCAGGGGCCGGACGGGGCGACGGAGACGACGACTGTGCACACGGGGAGGCTCCTCGGCCGGGTCGGGGGCGCGACCACCCCGGGATGGGGCATCGTGGAGGCAGCAACGCTACCGGGCCGCCGGCGCTTCCCCGACGGCCCCCGACGTCAGGGGAACCGTGACCGGACAGACCGACCGTGGCCAGCACCGACGAGACGACGACGGCGACGGCACCCGGCGCCTCACGGTCGTCGTGGGCGTCTCGGGCGGCATCGCGGCGTACAAGGCGGTCAGCGTCGTCCGCGGCCTCGTCGTGCGGGGCCACGACGTCCACGTCGTCCCGACGGAGGCGGCCCTGCGGTTCGTGGGCCTGCCCACCTTCGAGGCCATCAGCCGCAACCCGGTGCACACCTCCGTCTTCGACGACGTCGCCCAGGTGCGCCACGTCGCGCTCGGCCAGGCGGCGGACCTCGTCGTCGTCGCGCCGGCGACGGCCCACACCCTCGCGGCGATCGCGCACGGGCTCGCCGACGACCTCCTCGGCACGACGATCCTCGCGAGCACGGCTCCCCTGGTCGTCGCCCCCGCCATGCACACCGAGATGTGGCGGAACGCCGCCACCGTCGCGAACGTCGAGCTGCTCCGCTCGCGGGGCGTGGTCGTGGTCGGCCCCGACGACGGGCCGCTCACCGGCGGCGACAGCGGGCCGGGTCGCCTCAGCGAGCCGGACGTGATCGTCGAGGCCGCGCTCGCGGCCGTCGCCGAGGAAGCGCGCCCCCGCGACCTGTCCGGTCGCCGTGTCGTCGTGACGGCCGGCGGCACCCGCGAGCCCCTCGACCCCGTGAGGTTCCTCGGCAACCGCTCGAGCGGTCGACAGGGGCTCGCCCTGGCCCGGGCCGCCGCGTCCCGCGGAGCGGCCGTGACCCTCGTGGCCGCGCACCTGGACGACGACGTCGCCCGGGCGGCGGCGCTCCTCCCCGGCGTCGAGGTCGTGGCGGCGGGCACCGCGAGCGAGCTGCTCGACGCGACCACCGCCTCCTCGATCGGGGCCGACGTCGTCGTCATGGCGGCGGCGGTCGCCGACTACCGCCCCGTCGAGGTGGCCGCGTCGAAGATCCGCAAGGACGACCGGGGCGACGAGCTGACGCTCCGCCTGGTCAGGACGACCGACGTGCTCGCGGCCCTCAGCGCCTCACGCCCGGCCGACCAGGTCGTCGTCGGCTTCGCCGCCGAGACGGCCACGTCGCCCGAGGAGCTGCTCGACCTCGGGCGCCGGAAGCTCGCCCGCAAGGGCTGCGACCTGCTGGTCGTCAACCCGGTCGGCTGGTCGACCGGGTTCGGCACCGATGACTCCGACGTCGTCGTGCTGGGCACCGGAGGCGACGAGGTCGGCCGCCTGGCCGGGACGAAGGACGAGGTGGCGCACCTCGTGCTCGACGCCGTCCTCGCGACGGGGCGACTCGACCTCGGCCTCGGCGGTGGCGGCGTCGCCTGAGGCGGCCGCCCGTGCCGCGGCGTCGTCGGCGCGCTGGTGCAGCCAGATGACGAGCACCACGCTGAAGACGACGAGCACCGTCCACGAGCCGATCTTCGACGGGTGCACGATCGACCAGCCGTCGGCCTGGGAGGCGTAGGCCCAGGCCCCGACGAGGGTCGCCGCGTTCTCCGCGAGCCAGATGAAGACGGCGATGAGCGCGAACGAGACGAGGAGCGGCATGCGACGGACCCTCCCCCGGACGGTGAAGGCGACCCGGTGCCGGCCGAGGAGCAGGACGGCCACCGCCATCAGCGGCCACCGGACGTCGGGCAGCCAGTGGTTCGTGAGGAAGTTCAGGTAGAAGGCGGCCGCGAGGGCCAGGGCCGGGCCCGTCCGCACGCGGTCGACCCGGAGGTCGAGGCGCCGCCAGGCCTGGCACACGTAGCTCCCGACGGCCGCGTACATGAAGCCGCTGTAGAGCGGCACGTCGGCCACGCGGAGGACCCCCTCGTCGGGGTAGGACCACGAGCCGACGGCCACCTTGACCACCTCGAGGCCGAGGCCCAGGAGGTGGAAGGCGCAGATCACGAGCAGTTCGCGGCGGCTCTCGAGCCGCCCGACGACGAAGGCCGCCTGCACGGCGACGCACCAGACGAGCATCGCGTCGTACCGCGGGATCCCCACGTCGACGACCGAGGTGACGGCGAGGCCGACGAGCACGGCGACGGCGAAGGCGCAGGAGAGGGCCTGCTGCACCGCGAAGGCGACGAGGTCGCGGAGGGCCTCGACGGCCCGGTCGAGGGACGGCGCTCGGCGACCGGCGGCCGGGGAGCCGGCGGGCAGGGGGCCGGAGGCGGGCGTGGCGGACATGTCGGCGACGCTACGGGCGCCGATGCCCGCCCCGGATCGGCCCGGAGGACCACCGTGGTCCTCCCCGCGGACGACCGCTCCTGCGCCCCGGGCTCGCCCGTTCACCTCGGTGTGCCACCATGCCCCCGTGAGCAAGAAGATCGATGCAGCCCTCAAGACCCTGGTCAAGGCCCTCGAGCACCACGGCGAGGTGATGGGAGATCGGCCGCTCTCGGCGAAGAAGGCGGGGCGCGCCACCGAGCGCGTACGCCAGGCGGCCGCGGAGTACACGCTGGTCGTGGCCGACAAGACCGGTCAGCCGAACCCGTTCGTCGACTTCCTCGACCCCGAGACCGTGCGCTCCCTGCGGGGCGAGCGCGACGCCATCGCGGCGAAGAAGGGCACGGGCTCGACCGAGCCCTCGTCCTCCTCCTGACCCCGGGGGCCGCCGGCGCCGTCAGCCGAACGGCACGACGGCGACGGCCCGCGGCGTGAACGCCACGTGGACGGACTCGCCGACCTCGCGCCGCTCGTGCGCGCGGTGGTCGAGCACGACGACGTCGTCGGGCGACGTCCGGACCCTCGTGCGGCAGACCGCGCCGAGGAACGACACCGACTCGACGACGCCCGCGACCCCGCGGTCGGCGAACGTCACGTCCTCCGGGCGCACGTAGGCCCACGCCTCCCCGTCGTCCGGGGAGCCGACGGCGGCGACCTCCTGCCCGGGCAGCCGCACCCGCCCGTCGACGACCTCGGCCCGCAGCCGGTTGCTCGACCCGACGAACTCCGCGACGAACCGCGTCGCCGGCGCCGAGTACAGCTGCTCGGGCGTGCCGATCTGCTCGATCGCGCCGGCCCGCATCACGGCGACCCGGTCGGCGACGGCCAGGGCCTCCTCCTGGTCGTGCGTCACGAAGAGGGTCGTGATGGCGAGCTCGCGCTGCAGGCGTCGGATCTCCTCGCGCAGCTGCACCCGCACCTGCGCGTCGAGCGCGCTGAGCGGCTCGTCGAGCAGCAGCACGCGGGGCCGCGTGACGAGCGCCCGGGCGAGCGCGACGCGCTGCTGCTGGCCGCCCGAGAGCTGGTGCGAGAACCGGCCGCCCAGCTCCCCGAGGCCGACCAGGTCGAGCATCTCGGCGGCGCGGGTCGCCCGCTCGGCCCGCGCCACGCGCCGGGTGCGGAGCCCGAACTCGACGTTCTGCTGCACCGTCAGGTGCGGGAAGAGCGAGTACGCCTGGAAGACCATGCCGACGTCCCGGCGGTGCGTCGGCACGTCGACGACGTCGCGCCCGTCCACCGTGATGCGGCCCTCGGTGACCGTCTCGAGCCCCGCGAGGGTGCGCAGTGCCGTCGTCTTGCCGCAGCCCGAGGGGCCGAGGAGGGCGACGAGCTCCCCCGGCGCGAGGTCGAGGTCGACGCCGCGGAGCGCGACGTGGCCCGCGTACTCCTTGACCACGCCGCGCAGGGCGACCGCGGCGCCCGCGGTCGACGTCGTCCGGGCGCCCGCGGCCGCGGAGCCTCGACCGGTCGGTGACGTGGCCGAGGAGGCGGTGGTCGGGTCGACGGGGGCGGTGGCGGTCACGAGAGGGCCTTCCGGGCGGGAGCAGGGGCGGTGGCCGCGACGTCGCGACCGGGGAGGACGGGGCGGCCCGCGCCGGCGGAGCCGACCCTGCCGACGACGGCGAGCAGCAGGAACGCGAGCAGGAGGGCGAGCAGGGCGAGGATGACGGCCGCGAAGGGGTCGCTGCGCGAGACCTGGACGAGCGACGTCTGCAGCGTCACCCGGTTCAGCAGGCTGGCGATCGTGTACTCGCCCAGGACGACGGCCACCGTGATGAACGCCGCGGCCAGGAGCCCGCGCCGGAGCGACGGCACCACCACGTGGAGGAGGGTCGCGACGCCGCCGGAGCCGAGGGTCCTGGCCGCCTCGGTGAGGGTGCGGAGGTCGGTGGCGGCCAGGTCGGCCTGGACGGCACGGTGCGCGTAGGGCAGGACGGTGACCCCGTAGGCCAGCGCGAGGGTCCAGGCCCCCGAGCCGGCCACCCGCGAGACGACCGAGTACACCGGGGCCAGCCCGACGACGAGCACGATCGCCGGCACCGTGACGGGCACGAGGCAGACGAACTCGAGGGGCCGCACCAGCGCCGGGTACCGCAGGTGCACGACGACCATCGTCGGCACGAGCAGCACGAGCACGAGCACGGCCGTCACCGCCGCGAGGACGAGGCTGTTGGTGACGCCCTCGACGAGGGAGCGGTACGCCCTCTCGTTCTCGGGGGCGGCGAGGGCGGTCCAGTGCCCCAGGTCGTGGCCCGTCCCGTCCGCCGAGCGGAGGGAGAACGCGACCATGGCCGCGATCGGGACGGCGAAGACGGCGCCGACCACGGCGAGGACGGCCTTCCGGAGCGCCGTGCCGGGGGCCCCGCGTCGGCGGGTCACCGCTGCCACCGCTCCGTGCGGCGCTGGAGCAGCGAGTAGAGCGTCATCAGCACGACCATGACGACGACCATGCCGAGCGCGAGCACGCCGGCGACGTTCTCGCGGCCCAGCACCGTCTCGCTGACCAGCGCCGCGCGGATCTGCAGGGGCACGATCTGGGCGCCCTGGCTGATCAGGGCCGCGGCGGTCGCGTACGAGGAGAAGGCGTTCGCGAAGAGCAGCAGCACGCTGCCGACGAAGGCCGGTGCGAGCACGGGCACGACGACGCGGAGCAGGTGCTCGCGCCGCGTCCCGCCCAGGGTGGCCACCGCCTCCTGCCACTGGGGCTTGAGCCCCGTGACGGCCGGCATGAAGGTGATGACCATCAGCGGCACCTGGAAGTAGACGTAGGGCAGCAGCAGCCCGGGCACCTGGTAGAACCAGACGCCGCCGGCGAAGACGTCGACGCCCAGCCGGGTGAGCAGCAGCTGGGTGACGACGCCCTGGATCCCGATGGTGGCCGTGAAGGCGAAGGCGAGCATCACGCCGCCGAACTGCGCGAGGACGCTCGCGGCGGAGTCGACGAGGCTGCGGACGAGGCCGTCCGAGCGGAGGGCGGTGAGTCCCCAGCAGACGACGGCGCCGACGACCGCGCCGACGACGGCGGTGATCCCCGACACGAGAGCGGAGCTCCCGAAGGCGCGGAGCACGAGGGGCTCGCCGAGGGCGGCGAGCGCCGAGAGGCTGGGTCGGCCGTCGCCCGTCACGAAGCCGGTGCCCAGCGCGACGACGCAGGGCACGGCGAGGAAGAGCAGGACGTAGACCGCGAACGGGGTCAGGGCCCACCACGCCGCCGGACGGCGCCGGGCCCGAGGGGGCCGGGCGCCGTCGAGGCGGTCGCGGTCGGCCGCGGGGGGCCTCCCCTCGACGAGCGCGACCACGATCAGCCGATCGCCTGCGCCCAGGTGCCGGCGAGCAGCGCGGAGGCGGCCTCGGTCTGCTCGGTCGTCAGCTGCACGGTGTCGGCCGGCTGCTCGCCGACGGCGTCGAGCGCGCCCTGGTCGACGGTGCCGGCCTCGGTCATCGCGGCCAGGCGCACGGGGTAGGCCCCGGCGGCGAGGTACAGGTTCTGGGCCTCGTCGCTCATGATGAACTCCTGCCACAGGCGTGCGGCGGCGGGGTGGGGCGCGTCGACGTTGACGGCCTGGTTGTAGTAGCTGCCGAGCGCCGTCCCGGGCAGCACGGCCGTCCGCCAGTCGCGCCCTCCCGCGTCGGCCGCGGCCGCGAGGTTGTTGTAGCTCCAGTCGAAGACGACGGGCGTCTCGCCCGAGGCGATCGTGGCGGGGGTCGGGTCGGTGGGCAGGAAGTTGCCCGCGTCGGCGAGCTCGCCGAACCAGCTGACCCCGGCGCTGACGTCGTCGGCGCTGCCGCCGTCCTGGAGCGCCGCCCACTGGACGGCCGCCGCGGCCGCGCCGGCCTGGGTCGGGTCGCCGTTGATCGCGACCTTCCCCCTGTACTCGGAGCCCAGCAGGTCGTCGAGGGTCCCCGGCTCGGGCACGGCGTCCGCGTCGTAGCCGACGGACATCAGGCCGGTGTAGTCGTGGACCCAGGCGCCGTCCGCGTCCTTGTGGTCGTCGGCGATGTCGTCCCACGTCGCGACCTTGTACTTCGCGAACTGGTCGAGGTTCGCGAGCGTCACGGCCGAGCCGAGGTCGAAGACGTCGGGCGCGGTGTCCTGCCCGGCGAGGTTCTCCGCCGCCGTGATCTCCTCTGCGCTCGAGACGTCGGGGCTGTCGCTGTTGACCGTGATGTCGTACTCGGCCTCGAACGCGTCGATGATCTTCCCGTAGTTGGCCCAGGTGTCGGGCAGGGCGATCACGTTCAGCTCGCCCTCGGCCTCGGCGGCGGCGATGAGGGCGTCCATGCCGCCGAGGTCCTCCGCGCTCGTGGCGGTCGCGGCCGTGCCGGAGGCGGCGTCGGCGCCCGCGGCGTCGGCGGCGGTGCAGCCCGCGAGGCCGAGGGCGAGGACGGTGAGCGCCGCGGCGGCGGCGAGGGGGCGGGTCGGGGTCACGGTGTCCTCCAGGTGCGGGGCCGCGGGCGGCCGCCGGTCGTGCGGCCGGTCGTGCTGACCGGCCCGCGAGCACCGTAGGGAGCGAGGACGACGAGGAGGCGGCGCCCCGGTGACGGGACGGTGGACGCCGGGTGGCCGTCCGAGCGGGCCGCCCTCAGCCCCGCGAGTAGCGGACGACGACGCCCGGTGACACCGTCACGCGGTCGGGCTCGCGCTCGGCGAAGCCGGGCAGGCCCGCCGCGGCCAGGAGCCCGTCGTCGAGGCGCGTGACCGTGCCCGTGCGGAAGGTCCACGGCTCGTGCGCGCGACGCCACCAGCCGGTGACGCCGCGGCGTGCGGTGTGCACTCCCCAGCGCTCGGAGAGGAACCTCGTCGTCTCGTCGGCGTCGGCCGTGGGCGGGGCGACCGTCTCGGGGACGAGGGCGACCCGGACGACCGAGCCCGCGCCTCCTGCCCGGCGCTGCGTGCGGTGGGCGACGTCGTCGTCGCGCACCCGGCTGCCGGCCCGGGCCCGGACGTAGGGCAGGCCGATCAGCCGAGCCGCGACCACGGCGGGCGCGTGCTGGGTGTCGATCGAGCGGTACGCGATGCCCCGACGGCCCTCGTCGTCGACGGTCGCGAGCTGGACGACGATCTCGGTCATGGTGCCGAGCCGCCCCAGGCGCGGCAGCGGCGGCACGGTGCTGTCGACGAAGCGGTAGGCGACGAGGCTCGCCCAGGCCGCCCCGTCGTGCAGGTCGGGCCTCGTGCCCCGGGGCACCAGCGGCGCCGCGAGGGCCGGGTCGACCGCCCAGTGCAGGCCGACGACGTCGCGCCAGTCGTGCTGGGTGACGGGGCGGTGCGGCAGCGGCGGGGCGGCGGGCATGCTCCGATGCTGCTCCCCCGGAGCGGGTGACGGTACGGTCACGGGATGAGCGACACGCCCCCTCCCGCCCCCACCACCGCGTCGTTGGCCATCACCGCCGGCATCGCCTTCCTCGGCCTCGTCTTCGCGGCGGAGGCGCTGCTCTCCCCCGACGGCTCGTGGGTGACCATCGTCGTCGGGGCGGTCATCGCCGTGGTCTACGGCGTGCGGACCGTGCTGGCCGTCCGTCGACGGCGGGCCGCGAAGGCGGGCTGAGCGTCGACGGCGGCCCGCCCGGTGGACGCTGTCGAGCCGTGGTGACCACGACGGGTGCGGCGGAGGCGCCGCGGGCCTAGGCTCCTGCCACCGGAGGCCCGGACCCCGGTGGGCTCGGCACCGTGCCGGGCCGGTGCACGCACAGGGGGTCCCCGTGGACAGGTTCGTCGTCTCGCTCTCGCTCGTGGCCGCGGTCGGCCTCGGGGCTCTCGCCCCGGCCTCGGCCCAGGCCGCGCCTCCGCCCGTCGTGTCGTCGACCGCCACGGTGCCGGCCGCCGCGGTGCCGGCCGCGACGGCGACGGGCACGGTCTCCGTCCGGCTGCTGCGGTCGTCGGGCACGACCCTCGGCCTCCCGGGGGCCACGGTCCGCCTCGTGGGAGCCTGGCCCTTCGAGCGGGACGCGACCACCGACTCCACCGGAGCCCTGACCTTCGCCGACGTTCCTGTGGGCACGCGCTACTGGGTCTCCGTGACCCCGCCGCCGACCGCCGGTCACGGTCGTCGGACACCGGTGATGACCACCGACCTCACCGTCCGGGCCGGCGCGTCCACGGCGGTCGACGTGACGCTCCCCGTCGGGGGCACCCTGGGGGGCCGGCTGGTCGGCCCGTGGCCCTCGCCGCCGGCCGGGCTCACGGTCGAGGTCTACGGCAACCGGACCGGCACCTCCCTCAGCTCGGTCACCGACGCCGAGGGGCGCTACTTCTTCTCGGGCATGCCCACCGACCTCTACACGGCCACGGTCGTCGCCGCCCCGGGTGCGGTGCCCACCGTGTGGCGACAGGACGTCGAGGCCGAGACCGCCACGACGCCGGCGAGCCACGTCGCCGCGGCTCCCCGGTACGTCCACACGACGTACGACCTCCAGGTCGTCGTCGACGAGCCGGACCCGGTGAACGCTCCGGGCCCGGACCTCGACGGCGCCGTCGTGACCATCACGGACACGGTGACCGGGGCCGTCATGACGCAGGCCCTCGACGCCACGAGCTCGCCCCGCAAGGTGGCTCAGTTCATCGTGCCGAGCGGTCGCTACACGGTGGGCGTCGAGACGGCGTCGCACCAGCGCTGGTGGTGGGCGGGGCAGTACGTGCCCGTCCCGCTCGTGCGGAGCGCGGCGGAGGCGGTGCCGGTCTCGGTCACGTACGGGGCCGATCAGTCGACCGACGTGTTCCTGGCACCGCAGTCGTCCACGCCGTGACGGGCGGTCGGCCGTGATGCCGGGCGGGGGCATGAGAAAACCCCGGCGGACCGGGGTTCTGCCGACATGCTCTGCCGGGGGAGGTTCTCTCGAGGGAAGTTCTGTGTGGGCGATACCGGGCTCGAACCGATGACCTCTTCCGTGTGAAGGAAGCGCGCTACCAACTGCGCCAATCGCCCCTGCGGGACTCGTCGATGCTAGTGCATCGGAGCGGCCCGGCGCCATTCGAGGGCCCGACGCAGGGGCGGTCGAGGCCGCTGATCATGGCCCCCAAGACACGAACTTCCCTCGATTTGTTTTCTGCCCCGGGTCTGGGTATTGTTCTTTTGCACGCAGAAATGCAAAGCGAAATGCGGATGTGGCGCAGTGGTAGCGCATCACCTTGCCAAGGTGAGGGTCGCGAGTTCGAATCTCGTCATCCGCTCGAGTGTAATGCTCACCAGAGGGTGGTCCACCGACTGGTGGCTCCCCCTCTGGGAGCTGCTCGTATGGTGGAGTGGCCGAGAGGCGAGGCACCGGCCTGCAAAGCCGTTCACGCGGGTTCAAATCCCGTCTCCACCTCCATGTCGTCAAGACTCCGGTCTATGATGTCGTGATCAACTGAATACGTCGCCTCGGCGACATGCATGAGCGATTGGCGCAGCGGTAGCGCGCTTCCCTGACACGGAAGAGGTCGCTGGTTCGATCCCAGTATCGCTCACACAGAGAAAGCCCCCGGTTCGCCGGGGGCTTTCGTCGTTCCCGGGGGCTTTCGTCGTCCCCCAGTGGCTGCCGACGCCCGAGGAAGGTGCGGTCCTCCCCCGCGGGCGCCGTCCGCCTCAGCCGTCTCCGCCGCCCGTCCCGTCGTCCCGGACGTCCTCAGGTGGCCTCCTGCGCCTCCCGGCGTTCCTGCGGGGCGCAGCAGCCCGCCTGCGCGGCTCAGGAACTCCCCCGCCACAGACGAAGGACGGCCCCGGTCGTGGTGACCGGGGCCGTCCTGGTGGAGCAGCGGTGACGAGCTAGGCGCGCGAGTTCTCGAGCACGTAGCCCTCTTCGCCGTGCAGCGCGAGGTCGATGCCCGCGACCTCGTCCTCGTTCTTGACCCGGAAGCCGATCGTCTTCTCGATGGCCAGGCCGATCAGGAAGGCGAGCACGAACGAGTAGGCCATGACGGCGAGGGCCGAGAGGGCCTGGATGCCCAGCTGGCGGAACGAGCCGGAGAAGATCAGGCCCGAGTTGTTCGCGAAGAAGCCGAGGTACAGGGTGCCGAGCAGGCCGCCGACGAGGTGGATGCCCACGACGTCGAGCGAGTCGTCGAAGCCGAGCTTGAACTTGAGGTCGATCGCCAGGGCGCAGACGGCGCCGGCGACGACGCCGAGCACGATGGCCCAGAACGGCGACAGGGCGGCACAGGCCGGCGTGATCGCGACGAGGCCGGCGACGGCGCCCGAGGCGGCGCCGACCGAGGTGGCCTTGCCGTCCTTGACCTTCTCGACGACGAGCCAGCCGAGGATGGCGGCCGCGGGGGCGGCGATCGTGTTGAGGAAGGCGAGGGCGGCGACGCCGTCGGCGGCGAGCTCGGAGCCGGCGTTGAACCCGAACCAGCCGAACCAGAGGAGGCCGGCGCCCAGCAGCACGAAGGGCGGGTTGTGGGGCTTGTCGGCGCCCTTGGCGAAGCCGACGCGCTTGCCGAGCACCAGGGCGAGGGCCAGGGCGGCGGCGCCCGCGTTGATGTGGACGGCCGTGCCGCCGGCGAAGTCGATGACGCCCATGCTGGCGATCCAGCCGCCGTCGACGACCGAGCCGTCCTCGCCGAGGGTGAAGTTGAAGACCCAGCTCGCGACGGGGAAGTACACGACCGTGGCCCAGACGCCGGCGAAGATCATCCACGCGCCGAACTTGGCGCGGTCGGCGATGGCGCCCGAGATGAGGGCGACGGTGATGATCGCGAACGTCGCCTGGAAGGCGGCGAAGGCGATGGTCGGGTAGTCACCGACCGGCGCCGCGCTCTCCTGGAAGAGCGAGTCGAGGCTGAACATCGACGGGTCGAAGCCGAAGACGCCGTCCCACCCGATGTAGGTGTCGGTGCCCGCGGGGCCCTGGGGGCCGTTCGAGAACGCGATGGAGTAGCCGAAGAGCACCCAGAGGACGCCGATCAGGCCCATGGCCCCGAAGCTCAGCATCATCATGCTGATCACGCTCTTGGCCTTGACGAGGCCGCCGTAGAAGAACGCCAGGCCGGGCGTCATGAGCAGCACGAGTGCCGCGCAGATCAGCATGAAGGCGGTGTTGCCTTGGTCCATGTGTGTGTCACCTCTCGAGTTCTGACAAGCCAGGGAGGCACCGGCCGCCCCGACCGTGGGGGTGCCACGGGCTGTGCGGGACGATGCGGGTGGTGCCGCCCTCAGTGTCTCGACGAGGTGTTTCGGGTCGTGTGCCGTCGTGTTTCGGGGATGTAACACGTATCGCGCGACTGTGAACAACGTGTTTCGCCCGCCTCCGGAAGGCCTCCGAGGTCACGGCCCCGGGCGACACCGCCGCGCGGCCCGGAGGGTCAGCGTGTCGACGTCAAGGCGCCGACGTGAGCGCCACGAGCCTCGACGTGGCCCGCAGGTACTTCTTCCGGTAGCCGCCGGCGAGCATCTCGTCGCTGAACACCGTGTCGAGCGGTGCGCCGGACGCCACGACGCGCACCTGTGCGTCGTAGAGCCGGTCGACGAAGGCCACGAAGCGGAGCGCGTCCGTCTGGCTCGTGAACGGGCGCACGTCGCGCAGGGCGACCCCGTCCAGGCCGTCGATCAGCTTGACGTACCGGCTCGGGTGCACCGACGAGAGGTGCGCGACGACGGCCGCGAAGTCGTCCACCGACACCGTGCCCGGCAGGGAGGCGACCGCGGCGTCCAGGTCGTCGACCGTGTGGGCCTTCGCCTCGACCTCCCGACGGCGGTAGTCGTCGCCGTCGATGCGGAGGGTGCGGAAGCGGTCGGAGAGCCCCTGGATCTCGCGGAGGAAGTCCGCCGCCGCGAACCGGCCCTCGCCGAGGGCGGCCGGCGGCGTGTTCGAGGTCGCGGCGATCCGCGTCCCGCCCTCGGCGAGGTCGCCGAGCAGCCGCGTCATCATCATCGTGTCGCCCGGGTCGTCGAGCTCGAACTCGTCGATGCAGACCAGGGAGGCGCCCTCCAGCTGGCGAGCGGCGCCCGCGTACCCGACGGCGCCGACCAGGGCCGTGTACTCGATGAAGGTCCCGAAGTAGCGGCGCCCGGTCGTCCGGTTGAAGAGGGCGGCGAGCAGGTGGGTCTTGCCGACGCCGAAGCCGCCGTCGAGGTAGAGGCCGGGGAGCACGTCGGGAGAGTCCGCGCGTCGGCGGAACAGGCCGCGTCGTGCGGGACGCTCGGCGGCGCCGCCGAAGCCGGCCACCGCCTCCACCGCTTCCGCCTGCGACGGGAAGGCCGCGTCGGGCACGTAGTTCTCGAGCGACGCCCCGTCGAACTGTCGGGGCGGGACGAGCTCGGCGACGATCTCGGCGCCCGTGATCGTGGGGGCGCGCTCGGTCAGCGCGACGCGGGCGGTGAGGGGATCTGGTGACATCGGGCGACCTCGCAGGCAGGGGACCAGGGGGCGACGCACGTCGGGGGCCTGGCCGCGGTGTGCGTCGGGGCGATCTGTGTCAGAGTCTGAGGGGCGCCCGGACGACGCTCACGCCGTGTGCGTAGCCTCGACGGTGACCCGGGCCCGAGTTTAGCCACCGGGCACCGGCGCCCGACCGCAGCGCCCGCCGCGCTGCACCCGAGATCGTCCGCCGTCGCCGGCGGCGCTCCGTCCCCGCGACGGAGAGACACAGCAGGAGGCACCCATGGTCGTCGAGCACGACGCATCACCGAAGTTCCAGGAGTTCGCGCACCCCGAGCGCCTCGTCAGCACCGACTGGCTGCAGGAGCACCTCGGCACGCCGGGGCTCGTCGTCGTCGAGTCCGACGAGGACGTGCTGCTCTACGAGACCGGGCACATCGCCGGCGCCGTCAAGATCGACTGGCACCTCGACCTCAACGACCCCGTGCAGCGCGACTACGTCGACGGCGAGGCCTTCGCGGCGCTCATGTCGCGCAGCGGCGTCACGCGCGACTCGACGATCGTCGTCTACGGCGACAAGAACAACTGGTGGGCGGCCTACGCCCTCTGGGTGTTCTCGCTCTTCGGCCACGAGGACGTGCGCCTGCTCGACGGCGGCCGCGCCGCGTGGGAGGCGGAGGGCCGTGAGTACACCACCCAGGCCCCGAGCCCTGAGCCGACCGACTACCCCGTGGTCGAGCGCGACGACACCGTGATCCGTGCCTACAAGGACGACGTGCTCGCCCACCTCGGCCGGCCCCTCATCGACGTGCGCTCCCCCGAGGAGTACTCGGGCCAGCGCACCACCGCCCCCGCCTACCCGGAGGAGGGCGCCCTGCGCGCCGGCCACATCCCCAGCGCCCAGAACGTGCCGTGGGGCAAGGCCGCGGCCGACGACGGCCGCTTCCGCGGGCGCGCGGAGCTCGACGCGATCTACCGCGACGGCGCGGGTCTCGCCGACGGAGACTCCGTCGTCGCCTACTGCCGCATCGGCGAGCGGTCGAGCCACACCTGGTTCGTGCTGCACCACCTGATGGGCTTCGAGGACGTCCGGAACTACGACGGCTCGTGGACCGAGTGGGGCAGCGCCGTGCGCGTCCCGATCGTGCAGGGCACCGAGCCCGGCGCCGTCCCGGCTCGATGACGGCCGTGGCCGACACCGCGGCCGGCGCGGGCGACCTGCCCGCCTCGCTCGCCGAGATCCGTGACGAGTTCCTCGCCCTCGAGGTGCGGGACCGGCTCCAGCTGCTGCTCGAGTTCTCGAACGAGCTGCCGGCGCTGCCCGCCGAGTACGAGGGCCACCCCGACCTGCTCGAGCGCGTCGAGGAGTGCCAGTCGCCCGTCTTCATCTTCGTCGAGGTCGTCGACGGCGTCGTCGCGATGCACGCCACGGCCCCTCGGGAGGCGCCGACGACGCGCGGCTTCGCGTCGATCCTGGCGCAGGGCCTCACGGGCCTGACCGCCCAGCAGGTCCTCCGTGACGTGCCGGACGACTACCCCCAGACGATCGGCCTGGTCGAGGCCGTCAGCCCGCTGCGGGTCCGGGGCATGACCGCCCTGCTCGGGCGGGCCAAGCGCCAGATCGCCGAGAAGACCGCGCAGGCCGGCACCGCAGGCGCCCCGGGGGCCTCGGGCGCGTGAGCCTGCGGGTCCTGCACACCGCCGCCCCGGCCTCCCTCGCGGCCGCGGGCGACCTCGTCCCGGTGGAGGGCGACGGCGACGGGGGGCGCGAGACCCTCCGGGGCCTCTACGCTCCCCCGGCCGAGACCTGGCTGCGCCTCAACCTCATCGCGGCGGTGAGCGGCGACGCCGCCGGCGAGGACGGCACCTCCGACACGCTCAGCAACGCCGTCGACCGTGCGGTGCTCGCGGTCGTCCGCGACCTGGCCGACGGAGTGGTCGTCGGCGCCGCCAGCGTCCGCGCCGAGGGCTACCGGGTGCCCAAGACCTCCCGGCTCGTCGTGGTCACGTCGTCCGGCGACCTGTCAGGCCACCGGATGGACCCCGCCGAGGCCGAGCGCGTCGTCGTCGTGTGCCCCGCCGGTGCGACCGACGCCGTGGCCGCGAGCCTCGGGCAGGCGGTCGCCGAGGCGGCGACCGTCCTGGTGGTCGACGACGTGGACGGGCGTCTCGACCCCGCGACGGTGCTCCGACGGCTGCGTGACCACCGCCTCCTCTCGCTCGTCTGCGAGGGCGGGCCGTCGCTCGCCGGGCAGTTCCTCCGCGACGGCCTCGTCGACGAGCTCTGCCTCAGCACCTCCCCGGTCGTGATCGGCAGCGGCCTGCCCGTCTTCGGCCGCGAGAGGTTCGACCCCGCGCGCCTCTCGCTCAGCCAGCTGCTGAAGGACGACCACGACGCGCTGTACGCGCGCTGGCTCGTGGCAGACGGCCCAGCCACTCGCCGATGACCCGCTCGAAGCGCTCCGGGTCGTAGTTCCAGATCTTCGTGTGGCGAGCCACGGCGAAGACCTCCAGCTGCACGAGGTCGGGTCGCGCCTCGGCCAGCGCGTGCGACGCGGTCGACGGCACGAACCCGTCGTCGTCGCTGTGCAGCAGGAGCACCGGGACGTCGAGCTGGTCGGCCCGCGCCACGAGGTCGAGACGGTCGAGGTCGATCGGCCCGTCGCGGCGGCCGAGCCGCGCCGCCGCGGGCGACTGCAGGAGTCGCAGCGCGAGTTCCTGCACGAGGCGCGGCACGTGCATGGCCCGCCCCTGGAAGCGCAGCGTCGTCCGCCAGTCGACGACGGGCGACTCGAGGGCCACGCCCACGACGCGGTCGCCGTGCCTCGCGCGCGTGACGGCCTGCAGGACGGTCGCGCCGCCCATCGACCAGCCCATGAGCACGAGGGCGGTCGCGCCGGAGGAGACCGCGTGCTCCATCGCGGCCTCCACGTCGCGCCACTCCTGGTCGCCGAGGGCGTAGCGGCCGTCGGGAGACGGGGGCGCCTCCCCGTCGTTGCGGTACGAGACGAGGAGCGAGGTCCAGCCCGCGCGGTGCGCGGCCGGCGCGGCGCGGATGGTCTCGGCCCGCGTGACGCCCCGGCCGTGCACGCTGATCAGCCACGGCCCGTCGGTGCCGCCGGGAGCGGGGACGAGCCACGCGGGCGCGGGGCCGACCGGGGTGCCGACCTCGACGTCGACGACCGGCAGGCCGGCGTCGGCCGGCGTGCGCCAGAGCCAGCCCCCGAGCCGCCCCCGGCGGGCCGAGGCGAGGTCGCCCGCGTCGACGGCCTCGACCGACCGGACCACCCGGTGGCCGTCGTCGCTCAGCACCTCTCCGACGCGGGCGTGGCCCCGGCCGTGGTCGAACCAGAAGCTGTAGCGGCCGGGCAGGCGGGTGTCGGGGTCGGAGCTGAGCGTGACCGAGGGGACGGCCGGATCGTCCCCGAGCACCCGGACGCCGTCGGCACGCCGCCGGGCCGGCGTCACGACCTTGTCGGCCATGACCAGGGCGCCGGAGACGACGGCCGCCGCGGAGATGACTGCCGTGGCGACGACGGAGGCCGAGAGAACGAGGCCGACGCCCCGGGCACGACGCGCGCCGAGGTCGGGGGACGGAGTCGAGGCGCGGGTCACGGGAGCTCCGATCGACGGGGCGGCGGGCGGACGCGGCGTGCCGCCCACCTCGGGATCAGCTGGGAGCCTAGTCTGCTGGGGTGTCCGACACCCCCTCGACGCCGACGACCCCGTCCGCGTTCGCCGCAGCGGTCGAGTCCGTGCGCCGAGCAGTCGCCCGCGACGACCTCGCCGTGAGCGAGATCCCCGCTCCGGGCGGCCTCGCGCCGCACGCCCTCGCCCTCGCCGGCGACGTCGTGGGCGCCTCGGGCCGCGCCGACCCCGACCTCGGCACGGGCCGCTTCGTCCTGCTGCACGACGAGTCGGCCCCGGAGGCCTGGGGCGGCGTCTTCCGCGTCGTCTGCTTCGCCCAGGCGCCGCTCGAGGCCGACCTCGCGCTCGACCCCTTCGTCGCCGACGTCGCCTGGTCGTGGCTCGTCGACTCCCTCGCCGCCGGCGGGGCCTCCCACCACTCCGCCTCCGGCACCGCCACGAAGGTGCTCTCGACCGGCTACGGCGACCTCGCCGAGCAGGGCGAGGGGGCGCAGCTCGAGCTGCGCGCCTCGTGGACGCCGACGAGCACCGACCTCGCACCGCACCTCGAGGCCTGGAGCGAACTGATCTGCACCCTCGCGGGCCTGCCGCCGACCGTCGAGGGCGTCACCCTCCTCGCGTCGCGCCGCGTCGGGCGCGACTGACCCGTCGCCCACCGCGACACCTCCGAGCCGAGAACAGGACCGCCGAGACATGGACACCGTCACCCCCGACCCGAGCGAGACGCCCTCGCCCGAGGCCGACGCCGCTCCCCGAGTGACCGTGGCCCCCGTCGTCGCCACGGCGGACTCCGCCCACGGGCACGTCGACGTCATCGACGACCGCGACGGCTACCTGGCCGCGGTCGAGGCGATCGCCGCCGGGACGGGGCCGATCTCGATCGACGCGGAGCGCGCCTCCGGCTACCGCTACTCGCAGCGCGCGTACCTGATCCAGGTGTTCCGCCGCGGCTCGGGCGTCTTCCTCTTCGACCCGCCGGCCATCGGCCGCTTCGACGAGCTCCAGGCCGTCATCGGCCACGAGGAGTGGGTGCTGCACGCCGCCAGCCAGGACCTCGCGTGCCTGCGCGAGGTCGGCCTCGACCCCGACCTCGTGTTCGACACCGAGCTCGGCGCCCGCCTCGCCGGGCTGCCGAAGGTGGGCCTCGGGGCCGTCGTCGAGCAGCTCCTCGGCGTCCACCTCGCCAAGGAGCACTCCGCGGCCGACTGGTCGACCCGGCCCCTCCCCCAGAGCTGGCTGGTCTACGCGGCCCTCGACGTCGAGCTGCTCGTCGACCTCCGGGACGCGATGGCCGAGCTGCTCGAGCGAGACGGCAAGCTCGACATCGCCCGGCAGGAGTTCGCGGCTACGGTCGCCCGCGAGGTCAAGCCGGCCAAGGCCGAGCCCTGGCGTCGCCTCACCGGGCTGCACACCGTGCGCGGGTCGCGGGGCCTCGCCGTCGCCCGTGAGCTCTGGACCGCACGCGACGACTACGCCCGGCAGGTCGACACCGCCGCGGGCCGGCTCGTGCCGGACTCCTCCCTGGTCGCCGCCGCGAAGGCGCTGCCGGCCGACAAGCGCGCCCTGGCCGGCCTCCGCGAGTTCGTGGGCCGCGCGAGCCGGAGCGAGCTCGACCGGTGGTGGGCCGCCGTCGAGCGCGGCCAGGCGACCGCCGACCTGCCCTCGCACCGCGGGCCGGCCGGCGACACCCTCCCCCCGCCCCGCAGCTGGGCCGACAAGTCGCCGATGGCCGACGCCCGGTACCGGCACGCCCGCCCCGTCGTGGCGGCGATCGCCGAGCGCCTCGACCTGCCGGTCGAGAACCTCCTCACGCCGGAGCTCCTCCGCCGGGTCTGCTGGGAGCCGCCGATCCCCTTCGAGCCCGAGGCCCTCGCCGCGGCCCTCACCGAGCTCGGGGCCCGCACCTGGCAGGTCGAGGCCGTCGCGGGGCCCCTCGCCGACGCCTTTGTCGACGCCCACCAAGAGCCCGAGACGCAGCCCGCCGAGCCTTCGTAGCAATCCGCGAAGGATTCTGCCCGCCCCCGCCGCCTCCCTAGGATCGGACCAGTTCCGAGCACTGGAGGCAACGTGGCCGAGAGAACAGAAGTCGTCTTCGTCGACGGGGTCCGCACCCCGTTCGGCCGGGCAGGGGAGAAGGGCGTCTACTGGGGCACCCGGGCGGACGACCTCGTCGTCAAGGCCATGAAGGGGCTGCTGGAGCGGAACCCCTCCCTCCCCCTCGACCGCGTCGACGACGTCGCCGTCGCGGCGACCACGCAGCAGGGCGACCAGGGGCTGACCCTGGGGCGCACGACGGCGCTCCTCGCGGGCCTCCCCCGGTCGGTGCCCGGCTTCGCGATCGACCGGATGTGCGCGGGGGCGATGACGAGCGTCACCACCCTCGCGGGCGGCATCGCCTTCGGCGCATACGACGTCGCCGTCGCCGGCGGCGTCGAGCACATGGGCCGCCACCCGATGGGCTTCGCCGCCGACCCCAACCCGAGGTTCCTCACCGAGAAGCTCGTCAGCGGCGACGCCCTCAACATGGGGTCGACGGCCGAGCGCATCCACGACCGCTTCCCGCAGCTGACGAAGGAGCGCTCCGACCGCTTCGCGATGCGGTCGCAGCAGAAGCTCGCGGCCGCCTACGACGCCGGGCACATCCAGCCCGACCTCGTGCCGGTCGCCGTGCCGTCGGCCGAGGGCTGGGGCCTCGTGACCCGCGACGAGGCACCGCGCCCGGAGACCACGATGGAGGCGCTGGCCGGCCTGCGGACGCCGTTCCGACCCCACGGGCGGGTCACCGCGGGCAACTCGTCGGGGCTGAACGACGGCGCGACCGTCAGCCTGCTCGCCTCGGCGGACGCCGCGCGCGAGTACGGCCTCGCCCCTAAGATGCGTCTCGTCAGCTTCGCCTACGCCGGGGTCGAGCCGGAGATCATGGGCATCGGCCCCGTGCCCTCCACCGAGAAGGCGCTCCGCAAGGCGGGGCTCACGATCGACGACATCGGGCTCTTCGAGCTCAACGAGGCCTTCGCCGTGCAGGTGCTGTCGCTGCTCGACCACTTCGGCGTCGACGACGACGACCCGCGGGTCAACCCGTGGGGCGGCGCCATCGCCGTCGGCCACCCGCTCGCCTCGTCCGGCGTGCGGCTGATGATCCAGCTCGCGCGCCAGTTCGAGCAGCACCCGGAGGTCCGCTACGGCCTGACCGCGATGTGCGTCGGCCTCGGCCAGGGCGGCAGCGTCATCTGGGAGAACCCGCACTTCGACCGGAAGGCCGCACGAGCATGAGCACGACCACGAACGCCCCCCTCGAGGCCCTCACCGAGCTCAGCCACGACGAGGTCGTGACCCACAGCCACGTCCGCGACGTGCCCCTCCCCTCCGGCGGGGTCCTCGCGCTCGTGACCCTCGACAACGGCCGGGACCACACCCGGCCGAGCACCCTCGGGCCGGCGACGCTGCTCGAGTTCGGCGCGACGCTCGACGAGCTCCGAGCGCGTGCGTCGCGCGGCGAGGTCGCGGCGATCGCCGTCACGGGCAAGCCCTATTTCCTCGCCGCCGGGGCCGACCTCAGCAAGGTCAGCCAGATCCCCAGCCGCGAGGTCGCCCGCGAGCTCGCTCGACTCGGTCACTCCACCCTCGGCAAGCTGCACGACGCCGGCGTGCCGACCTTCGTCTTCGTGAACGGGCTCGCGCTCGGGGGCGGCCTCGAGATCGCCCTGCACGCCGACTACCGCACCGTCGACACGTCCGCCGCCGCCCTCGCGCTGCCCGAGGTCTTCCTCGGCATCGTCCCCGGCTGGGGAGGAGCGTGGCTGCTGCCGAACCTCATCGGCATCGAGGCCGCCCTCCGGGTGGTCATCGAGAACCCTCTGAAGAACAACCGGACGCTGAAGCCGGCGCAGGCCCTGGAGCTCGGCATCGTCGACGCGGCGTTCGGCCCGGCGGCCTTCCTCGAGGACTCGATCCGCTGGGCGGACGGCGTGGTGGCCGGCACGACGAAGGTGGCGCGCCCCCACGTGCCCGGACGCCTGGAGCGCGCGGTGAAGTGGGACGCCGCCGTCTCGATCGCTCGGAAGTCGCTGGAGGGCAAGATCGGCACGGTGGCGCGCTCGCCCTACGCGGCCCTGGAGCTGCTGAAGGCCGCCAGGTCGACCGACCGGGCCACGGGCTTCGCCGCGGAGGACGAGGCCCTCGCCGGGCTCGTCGCGGGCGACCAGTTCGCCGCGAGCATGTACTCGTTCGACCTCGTCCAGAAGCGGGCCAAGAAGCCGGCCGGCGCTCCCCCGCGCGACCTGGCGAAGCCCGTGACCAAGGTGGGCGTCGTCGGCGCGGGCCTGATGGCCAGCCAGTTCGCCCTGCTCTTCGTCCGCCGTCTCCAGGTGCCCGTCGTCATCACCGACCTCGACCAGGCCAGGGTCGACGCCGGCGTCGAGCGCATCCGCGGCGAGATCGTCGAGCTCGCGACGAAGGGCCGCATCTCGGGCGACGAGTCGAATCGGCTCTCCGCGCTCGTGACCGGCACCACCGACCTCTCCGACTTCGCCGACTGCGACTGGGTGATCGAGGCCGTCTTCGAGGAGCTCGGCGTGAAGCAGGACGTCTTCGAGCGGGTGGAGGCGGTGGTCGCGGAGGGCGCCGTGCTCGCCACGAACACCTCGTCGCTCAGCGTGGAGGCGATCGGGGCCCGCCTCCGCCACCCCGAGCGGCTGGTCGGCTTCCACTTCTTCAACCCGGTGGCCGTGATGCCCCTGGTCGAGGTGGTGCGCACGCCCGCCACCGACGAGGCCACCCTCAGCACCGCCATGGTGACGGCGGCCGCCCTCCGGAAGAACGCGGTCATCACGGCCGACACCCCTGGGTTCGTGGTGAACCGCATCCTCGCGAAGCTGCTCGGCGAGGCCATGCACGCGGTGGAGACGGGCACCCCGTTCGAGGTCGTCGACCGTGCGACGGCCCCGTTCGGCCTCCCGATGACCCCGTTCGAGCTCCTGGAGCTCGTCGGCCTCACGGTCGGCGCCCACGTGCTCGACACGCACCACGCGGCCTTCCCCGACCGCTTCTTCGCCAGCGACGGCCTGCACCGCCTCGCCGAGCACGGGACGATCTTCGAGCGGGACTCCAAGGGCCGCCGCAAGGGCTTCGACAAGAAGGCGGTCGCCCTCGCGGCCGGGCCGGGCACCGCCATGACGGACGAGGAGCTGCGTCGTCGGATCGAGGACGGCCTCGCCGACGAGGTGGGCCGGATGCTCGACGACGGCGTGGTGTCGGCGGCGGAGGACATCGACCTCTGCCTCATCCTGGGCGCCGGGTACCCGTTCCAGATGGGCGGGGTGACGCCCTACCTCGACCGTGTGGGGGCCACCCGCCGCGTGCGTGGCACCGCCTTCCACGACCCGATGATCGTCGGGCCCGAGCACGTCGACGCCTGACGCCACGGGGCAGAGCGGTCGGAGGGCCCGCCACGACGACGGTCGTGGCGGGCCCTCCGCCGCTCTCGGCCCGACCCGCCGAGATCGGACGGGCGTCAGGCGGCACCGAGCCGGCGCGGACGTCGGCGTCGGGTCAGTCGTGCTGGGCGTCCACCCGACGCTCGTCGGCGTCGTCGAGCGGGCGTGCCACGGGGATCTTGCTCCCGAGGACCTGCGCCACGACGTCGCGCGCGATGTGCTGGGGGGTGAGGCCCGCCTCCTCGAGGATCTGGGCCCGTGAGCCGTGCTCGAGGAACTCGTCGGGCAGGCCCAGCTCGGTCACGGCCGTGTCGACGCCCGCCTGACGGAGGTCCTGTCGGACCCGGGTGCCGATGCCCCCCACCCGGACGCCGTCCTCGATCGTGACGACGAGGCGGTGGTCGGCGGCGAGGTCGACGATCGACCGGGCCACGGGCACGACCCAGCGCGGGTCGACCACGGTGGCGCCGATGCCCTGGGCGGCGAGGCGCTCGGCCACCTCGAGCCCCACGGAGGCCATCGGCCCCACGCAGACGAGCAGCACGTCGCGGCGCTCGTCGCTCGAGAGGACGTCGACGCCGTCGTCGAGTCGACGCTCGGCCTCGTGCTCGGTGCCGACCGTCCCCTTCGAGAAGCGCACGACCGTCGGGGCGTCGGTGACGGCGACGGCCTCGCGGAGCTCCTCCCGGAGGCGCGTGGCGTCGCGGGGCGCGGCGAGCCGGATGTGCGGCACGATCTGGAGAAGCGCCAAGTCCCAGATGCCGTGGTGGCTCGGGCCGTCCGGCCCGGTCACGCCGGCCCGGTCGAGCACGAAGGTCACGCCCGCCCGGTGCAGGCCGACGTCCATCAGGACCTGGTCGAAGGCGCGGTTGACGAAGGTGGCGTACAGGGCGACGACCGGGTGGAGCCCGGCGTAGGCCAGCCCCGCGGCGGAGGTGACCGCGTGCTGCTCGGCGATGCCGACGTCGAGCACCCGCTCGGGGAAGCGCTCGGCCATCTTGTGCAGCCCGACCGGCCGCAGCATCGCGGCGGTGATGCCGACGACGGTCTCGTCCTCGGCGGCGACGGCGACCATCTCGTCCGCGAAGACGCTCGTGTAGGAGGGCGCGGCGGTCGTCTCGAGCGGCTCGCCGGTCTCGGGGTCGATCTGGCCGACCGCGTGGAACTGGTCGGCCACGTCGGCGCGGGCGGGGTCGTAGCCGCGCCCCTTCTCCGTGATGGCGTGGACGATGACCGGCGCCCCGTAGTTCTTGGCCTGGTGGAGGGCCTCCTCCATCGCGACCTGGTCGTGGCCGTCGACGGGCCCGATGTACTTGATGTCGAGGTTCGAGTAGAGCGCCTCGTTGTTGGTGAAGCGGCTGAGGAAGCCGTGCAGCCCGCCCCGGACGCCGCGGTAGAACGCGCGCCCCGGGTGGCCGAGCCGGTCGAAGACGGCCTCGCTGCCCATGTGCATCTCGCGGTAGGTGCTCCGCGTGCGCACCGTGTTGAGGAAGCGCGCCATGCCGCCGATGGTGGGGGCGTACGACCGACCGTTGTCGTTCACGACGATGATGAGGCGGCGGTCGTTGTCGTCGCTGATGTTGTTCAGCGCCTCCCACGTCATGCCGCCGGTCAGCGCCCCGTCGCCGACGACGGCGACGACGTGGCGGTCGGACTGGCCCGTGAGGCCGAAGCCGCGCGAGATGCCGTCGGCCCACGAGAGGCTGCTGGAGGCGTGGGAACTCTCCACGATGTCGTGCTCCGACTCGCTGCGCTGCGGGTAGCCCGCGAGGCCGCCCCGGAGTCGCAGGCCGCTGAAGTCCTGTCGGCCCGTCACGAGCTTGTGCACGTACGACTGGTGGCCCGTGTCGAAGACGAACGCGTCGTGCGGCGACCGGAACACGCGGTGCATGGCGAGCGTCAGCTCGACGACCCCGAGGTTCGGCCCGAGGTGGCCGCCGGTCTTGCTGACCTCCGCCACGAGGAACGCCCGGATCTCCGCCGCGAGGTCGACCATCTGCTGGTCGGTCAACGCGAGGAGGTCGCGCGGACCGCTGATCGTCTCGAGAATGCTCATGCCGGCTTCCTTTCCGCCTACCCGGAGGCAGCCGGGCTCAGTTTATGCGTCGACCCGGCGAGAACGCCGGAAGCCCCCACCGGGCGTCGGCGACGCGGGTGGGGGCTCCTCGTGCGGGCTAGACCAGGCTGCGCAGCACGTACTGCAGGATGCCGCCGTTGCGGTAGTAGTCGGCCTCACCGGGGGTGTCGATCCGGACGACGGCGTCGAACTCGATCGTCTGAGCACCGGCGGCGGAGTGCTCGGTCGGCTCGGCGACGACACGGACCGTCTTCGGCGTCACGCCCTCGTTCAGCTGCTCGAGGCCGGAGATGCTGATCGACTCGGTGCCGTCGAGCCCGAGCGACTCCCAGCTCTCGCCCGCGGGGAACTGCAGCGGCACGACGCCCATGCCGATCAGGTTCGAGCGGTGGATCCGCTCGAAGCTCTCCGTGATGACCGCCGCGACGCCGAGCAGGCTCGTGCCCTTGGCCGCCCAGTCGCGGGACGAGCCGGAGCCGTACTCCTTGCCGCCCAGGATGACCAGGGGCGTGCCCTGCTCCTGGTAGCGCGCGCTGGCGTCGTAGATGAACGACTGCGGCGCGTCGGGCTGCGTGAAGTCGCGGGTGTAGCCGCCCTCGACCCCGTCGAGGAGCTGGTTGCGCAGGCGGATGTTCGCGAACGTGCCGCGGATCATGACCTCGTGGTTGCCGCGTCGCGACCCGTAGGAGTTGAAGTCCTTCCGGTCGACGCCGTGCTCGTCGAGGTACCGGCCCGCGGGGCTGTCGACCTTGATCGAGCCCGCCGGGCTGATGTGGTCGGTGGTGACCGAGTCGCCGAGCTTCGCGAGCACGCGTGCCCCGCTGATGTCGCGGACCGGCGTCGTCTCGAGGGTCATGCCCTCGAAGTACGGGGGCTTCCGCACGTACGTCGACTCGGAGTCCCACTCGAAGGTGGCGCCGGTGGGCGTCGGCAGCGACCTCCAGCGCTCGTCACCGTCGAAGACGCCCGCGTACTCGTGCGTGAACATGCCCGTGTCGATCGACGAGTCGATGGTCGACTGGACCTCGGCCGCGTCGGGCCAGATGTCGCGGAGGTAGACGTCGTCGCCCTCGGGCGTGGTGCCCAGGGGGTCGGACTCGAAGTCGAAGTTCATCGAGCCGGCCAGCGCGTAGGCGATCACGAGCGGGGGGCTCGCCAGGTAGTTCATCTTGACGTCGGGGTTGATGCGGCCCTCGAAGTTCCGGTTGCCCGAGAGGACCGCCGTGACGGCGAGGTCGTTCTCCTGCACGGCCGACGAGATCTCGTCGAGCAGCGGGCCCGAGTTGCCGATGCAGGTCGTGCAGCCGTAGCCCACGGTGTAGAAGCCGAGGTCTTCGAGGTAGGTCGTGAGGCCCGCCTTCTCGTAGTAGTCGGTGACGACCTTCGAGCCGGGCGCGAGCGTGGTCTTCACCCACGGCTTGGCCTTGAGGCCCTTCTGGCTCGCGTTGCGGGCCAGCAGGCCCGCGGCGAGCATCACCGACGGGTTCGAGGTGTTGGTGCACGAGGTGATCGCCGCGATCGCGACGGCGCCGTGGTCGAGGGTGAAGGTGGAGCCGTCGCCCAGCTCGACCGACGTCGGCTTCGAGACCTTCGCCGGGGCGTGCGACGTGTGCGAGATGCTGTGCGGCTGCGCCTCGTCGTCGTCCTCGGCGGTGAAGCCGATGGGGTCGGAGGCCGGGAAGGTGCCCTCGACCGCGGCGTCGACGTGCGAGTGGTCGGTCGTCGCGTAGTTCTCGAGGTCGACCTCGAACTGGCTCTTGGCCGCGGTGAGCTCGATGCGGTCCTGCGGGCGCTTCGGGCCGGCGATCGAGGGCACGACGGTGGCCAGGTCGAGCTCGAGGTACTCGCTGAAGACCGGCTCGGCCGACGGGTCGTGCCAGAGGCCCTGGAGCTTGGAGTACTTCTCGACGAGCTCGATCTGCTCGTCCGAGCGACCGGTGAGGCGGAGGTAGTCGAGGGTCACGTCGTCGATCGGGAAGATCGCGGCGGTCGAGCCGAACTCGGGGCTCATGTTGCCGATCGTGGCGCGGTTCGCGAGGGGGACCTCGGCGACGCCCTCGCCGTAGAACTCGACGAACTTGCCGACGACGCCGTGGGCGCGGAGCTGCTGCGTGATCGTGAGCACGACGTCGGTGGCGGTGACCCCGGTCGGGATCGAGCCCCGGAGCTTGAAGCCGACGACCTTGGGGATGAGCATCGACACGGGCTGGCCGAGCATCGCGGCCTCCGCCTCGATGCCGCCGACGCCCCAGCCCAGCACGCCGAGGCCGTTGACCATGGTGGTGTGCGAGTCGGTGCCGACGAGGGTGTCGGGGTAGGCCTGCAGGACCGTGCCGCCGCCCTCGACCGCGACGTCGCGGCTGTACGTGACCCGGGCCAGGTACTCGATGTTGACCTGGTGGACGATGCCCGTGCCGGGCGGCACCACCTTGAAGTCCTGGAAGGCCGTCTGGCCCCAGCGGAGGAACTGGTACCGCTCGCCGTTGCGCTCGTACTCGATCTCGACGTTGCGCTCGAGCGCGTTCTCGCTGCCGAAGAGGTCGGCGATCACCGAGTGGTCGATGACCAGCTCGGCGGGGGCGAGCGGGTTGATCCTCGTCGGGTCGCCACCGAGGGCCGACACGGCCTCGCGCATGGTGGCGAGGTCGACGATGCACGGCACGCCCGTGAAGTCCTGCATGACGACGCGCGCCGGCGTGAACTGGATCTCGGTGTCGGGGTCGGCCGTGGGCTGCCACTCCCCCAGCGCCGTGATCTGGTCGCGCGTGACGTTGGCGCCGTCCTCCGTGCGGAGGAGGTTCTCGAGGAGGACCTTGAGGCTGAACGGGAGCCTGGCCGAGCCGTCGACCGCGTCGATGCGGTAGACCTCGTACTCGGTCGCGCCGACCGTCAGGCTGTCCTTCGAGCTGAAGCTGTTGATTGCAGACACGTGCCGTCTCCCTTGCTGACTACGCCCTCATCATGGTCGCCCGACCCGGAGCCGCACCAGCGAGGCCAGCCTAAGTCGATCGACCGCGAGCGGCCGTGGCCGTCGATGTATCTCGATGTCGAGACAACGGTACCACCAGGAGTCGCGGAAGAGAGGTCAGGAGCGCTGCGGATCGCCCTCGGCGGCCGCGTCGCCGACCTCGGCCTCGGCTCGGCCGCGGTAGACCGTCCGCACGAGCAGCCACGTGACCCAGAGCAGGCCCGCGTAGAGAGGCACGCCCATGATCAGCTTGAGGGTCGCGAGGGCGGTGATCTGGCCCGCGAAGAAGAGCGGGAGCTGAACTGCGAGCCGAGCGGCGAACAGCCCTGCCCACAGCACGGTCGCGAGGGTGAGGACGCGACGTTTGGCGCGATCGCCCCGCCAGGCGGAGCCCTCGTTGGTCAGGAGGCCGACGACGACGCCGATCAGCGGCCAGCGGACCACGACGCTCGCGAGGAGGGCGAGCAGCGACACGGCGTTGATGACGAGCCCGGGCACGAAGTTGCCCTCGGCGCGACCGCTGAGCAGGGCGATCGCGGCGGAGATCGCGATGCCCAGGACGCCGGCCAGGGCCTGGGCCACGGGGCCCCGCTGCACGGCGCGGGCGACGACGAAGGCCAGGGCCACGACGACCGGGATCAGCACCGACGGGAGCACGTCGCGCGTCACGGCGTAGACGACGACGAAGCCCAGGCCGGGCACGATCGACTCGACGAGGCCGCGGACGCCGCCGATCGCCGAGAGGAGCGCCGACGCGGTGGGCACCTCCCCGGGGGCGACCTGCCCGATGCCGGCACGCTGCGCCGCCGAGCGGAGCTGGGCGGAGAGGGAGACGCGAGGGTCGTCGAGCGGCGCCGCCTCGCCGTCGCCGAGGTGGGTGCCGGTCGCGCGGGGATCGTCGGCGTCGCCGAGGCCGGGCGTGCTCACGGGCTCGGTCGCGTCAGACGCGCGAGGGCGTCGTGCTGGGGGCGTCGGTCGGGCCGGCCTTGGGCATCGTGAGCGGGATGAGGTCGCGCGGGGCCATGGGGGTGCTGCCGCGGACGACGACGACGCTCCGGAAGAGCTCCTCGATCTTCTCCGCGGCCTCCGGGTCGACCGCCGCCTCGCCGGCGATGACGCCGCGGAGGAACCAGCGGGGGCCGTCGACGCCGATGAAGCGCGCTCGGCGCGTGGTGCTGGCGTCGCCGCCCATCACGGGGATCTCGGCCCTGACCTCGGGGCCGAACGGGCCGTCGACCTCGGCCGTGGTGCCGCCCTGTCGCTGGATCTGCTCGGTGATCTGCTCACGGATCTCGTTCCACAGGCCCGTGCTGCGGGGGGCGGCGAACGGCTGCACCTGGAGCGTCGACTTCGCGAAGTCGAGCCCGACGGCGACGACGCGCTTGCTGCCCTCCTCGACCTCGAGGCGAAGGTGCAGGCCGTCGCGCGGCAGGATCTTCACGCCGCCCAGGTCGACGTACGGGCGGACGGGGCTGGCCTCGGTCTCGTCGAGCGGGCCCGTGTCGGCACGGTCGGCAGGAGCGGACTTGGAGTCGTCGAAGACCTCGACCTCCGCGTCCTCCAGGGACTCGATGCTGACCTCGACGTCGTCGAGGTCAGCGGTCTCGACCTCGACCTCGGTCGTGGCCAGCTGCTGCGCTTCGCGCTTCGACTTCCTCATGATGCGGTGCCTCCGGTGGTGTGTGCGTAGCCCGTGGAGCCGAAGCCCCCCTCGCCGCGGGCGCTCTCGGGGAGGGCGTCGACGGGGAGGAACTCGGCCCGGACGACGGGCATGACGACGAGCTGGGCGATCTTGTCGCCGACGGCGACGTGGTGCTCGGCCTCGAGGTCGGTGTTCAACAACGCGACCTTGATCTCACCACGGTAGCCCGCGTCGACGGTGCCCGGGCTGTTGACGACGGTCACGCCGTGCTTGGCCGCGAGCCCGCTGCGGGGCATGACGAAGGCCGCGTGGCCCTCGGGCAGCGCGATCGAGACCCCCGTGCCGACCAGGGCACGACGGCCGGGCAGGAGCACGACGGACTCGCTCGCGAGGAGGTCTGCGCCGGCGTCGCCCGGGTGGGCGTACCGCGGCGTGTGGTCGACGGCGGCCGTGCCCGTGGACGGGTCGGCGGGCGACCTCCGGGCCGTGAGGGGGACGTCGAGGCTCTGGGTCACGTGTCGAGGGTAGTGCAGAAGTCTGGTCGAATGGACCCATGAACCCCTACCGCGAACGGCTGCTGCCGCCGCTCACCGTCTTCCTCGCCTCGGCGCTCCTGGTGCCCGCGACCCTGCTGGTCTTCCTGCCCATCGACCCCGTCGTGGGCGTCGTGGTGGCCGTGCTGTTCTACGCGGCCGCGGTCGTGGCGCTCGTGGTCAGCTCGCCGGTCGTCCGGGTGGACGACGAGGGGTTCCACGCCGGCCGGGCCCGGCTGCACCCCGACGAGATCGGCGAGGTGACGGGGTTCACGGGCTCCGCCGCCACCACGCAGAGAGGGCCCGGGCTCGACGCGCGAGCCTGGACCCTCTTCCGGGGCTGGGTGGGGCCGGTCGTGAAGATCACGCTGACCGACGAGTCCGACCCCGCTCCTTACTGGTTGGTGTCGACGCGACGACCGGACGAGGTCGTGCGCCGGGTGGAGGAGCTCAGGCGGCGCACTCCCGGCAGATAGCGCCCAGCTTGGTCTCGTGGTCGAGCTGCGAGCGGTGCTTCACGAGGAAGCACTCCACGCAGGTGAACTCGTCGACCTGAGGGGGGAGGACGACGACGTCGAGGTCGAGGTCGGAGAGGTCCTGCCCGGCGAGCTCGAACGAGCCGGGGTTGTCGGCGTCGTCGTCGATGACGCCGGTCGTCTTGTCAGGGGTGCGCTCCTTGAGGCCCTCGATCGACTCCGAGTCGTCGTCGTTCTTGCGAGGTGCGTCGTAGTCGGTGGCCATGCCCATCCAGTCTTCGTGTTGATCGTTGCCCGATTCGGCGGGCACAGTTTGCATCACTCGTTGTCGAATAGCAAACCCGCCGCGGGGGGCCTCTCGGCCGCC
>Ga0308160_10001469_pt1 | contig 32824 bp, 43 predicted proteins | sample PhyFR1_FD_201036 | JGI IMG/M metagenome (GOLD analysis project Ga0308160, IMG submission 201036) | Phyllosphere microbial communities from UC Gill Tract Community Farm, Albany, California, United States - DLSLF.R1 | ecosystem: Host-associated > Plants > Phyllosphere > Unclassified | place: USA... | reverse complement strand
CCCTTCCCCCCCCCCCCGCCCCCTCTTCGTCTCCGTGCCGGCGACCAGGCCTGAGAGGAGAGGGAGGGACTGACTGACGTCCGACAAGCGCTGACTAGGCCAGTGCTCGCAACGCCCACCCCTTTCGACGACGAGCCCTCCTTCTTCCCTCGACCGGCAGAGCGCTGCCTCGCGTCCTCGCCGCCTCAGTCAATAAGCGCTGCACACGACCTCGTCAAGCAACAGCTTCGCGAGTGCGAACCCTCCAGCCGAACGCGCACCGAGTCTCAGCCGCAAGCCATGCCGTCCTCGAGCTTGCCGGCCGGCCCGTCCTCGTCCTCGTCGTTCGCCATCCCCATCCCCGCCGTCTTCCTCGCCTCCTCTTCCTCCTCGTCATCATCCTCCTCGTCCCCCTCATCGTCGCCCAACGACGCCCTCGACGACGACAAGAGCCGACTCGTCCGCGGCGCCGGCTTCGACCGGGCCTCTGCCTCGGCCTCGCCGGAGAACAGCGACAGCAGTTCGTCTTCCGGCTCGAGCTCGCCGAGACCGGCCGTCGTCCAGGACGGCGTTGGCCAGGCTGGGCCTTCATCTTCCTTTGCTGGCTGCTCGATCTGTGCGTCCTACGTCCCTGCCTCCCATTATCCAGCAGAAAGACTGACGGCTAAACCCCCTCTTGCGAGCAGCCCCCGGCGGGTCGCTCCAGCCGCCCAAACCCCGCCTCCAACGCCAGCGGACCAACCCGCTCCTGTTCGTCCGTCACCCGCCGGCGCCGCACGAGGCGCCAATCCCCGTCCGTCTCAGATCGTCCTACATCATCCACGACCCGACGTCGCCCTTCCATCGGAGGTCGATTGCACCGGCCTCAACAGCGGCGACTTCGGCGGCGGCGGGAGCTGCGCCGACCGTAACAAGGAGCACAGGGCCGGCAGAGACGACGACGACAACGACGCCGGACCTACTCACTGCGACGGGCGGCAACGGCAAGCCGCACCGCTAGACGCCCCGGATCAGAGCCTATGGAGAGGGCCACAATTATCGCACGGCCCTCCTACGAGGAGGGGGGACCCTCGCTGTACCACTAGACACTGGGAATCATCCCCGACCCTGCATGACCGCCGGGGTTCGGCTGTAATCTGCTCGTCATGCACTCTTGGGACTGGACCCACGGGGGCGCTCCGAGAGGGTTGGCGACTGGCGTCTAGAAGAGAGCGGACGGCGGCATACAATCGGGCGGGCAGGACGGAGGTCGTGTACGTCGAACGACAAAGGGGCCCCCTCGAAGGGGCGATCTAAGGGGCAGGGCCAGTCTGTGACGGGAAGAGAAAGGACGGCCGAGAAGCGGGCCGACGGGGCAAGGAAAGGGGCCTGCGTAGGGCGTCCTGTCGGGCAAGGGATCTAGGGCGAGAGCGGGAAGGAAGCGACGAGCGTCGTCCAGACCATGGAAGAGAGCGAGCAGCGCCGCTTGCGATGGCTGTCAACAAGGGACCGGCGCAAGAGGCAACCCCAGCCAGCCTGCCGCCTCGTGCAAAAAAGGAACGCGAGGACGCAGTGTCTCCGATCAGACGTTGGGCGTCAACCGGTCGTACTTGATCCAGGTGTCCCAGTCGACCTTGACGCTGGCGGCAAACTGGCGGGCTTCGAGGTAGAGCCAGATCTGATTGGGGTCGGGGTCGAGTGAGCGAGGACCAGTAGAGATGCCACAGGACAGCTGGCGAGAGGCTTGGAAACACACCTTGAGCATCGCCCCGAGGTCGTTACCGGGGACGGCGGCGATCGCCTCCTTGGTCCCCATCCGGCCACCGACCTGCCGCAGGATGGGCAGCGCGCTCTTGAACAGGTCCAACGCAGGGTCGAGCTGCCGTCCGATGCCCTCGAGCAGGAGGATGCTCAGGATCGTGTTGACAAAGTCGCCCTCCATCTTGACGTGGCTCGCCTGGACGCCCTTGAGAACCTCGGTCAGGACGTCCGAGATGCGGACGGCGCTGAGCGTAAAGGCCGTCGCCTTGACCGAGAGGACAATGTGCTGGATCTTAAGGGCAAAGTGTTCGGGCTCGATGACGAGCTCGGGCGTCCGGCAGCGCTCGACCATGAGCTTGCCAGCCCGGTAGCCGTCGAACTCTGCGATCGCCTGGAAGCTGTGCGGGCGCGGCGCGGGGTGGGCAGCACAGGTTCTGGGTCAGCCTCTCGCAAAGCGCACATGAACGCTCAAAGTAATTAAAAAAAACCGCTGTGCGCAGAAAAGAGGAGGGAGGAGGGGTACGAACAGGTCGAGGAAGTTGCGCCTGTTGGTCTCGTCGAGGCAGGTGACGAGGCCGGCGTCGATAAAGACAAGTTCGGGCCGGTAGCCCTTCTCGTAGAGGGCCTCGAGCGTGCCGAGCCAGGCCTGCCGGTCGTGCTTGACGGCGAGCAAGCGGGCGACGACGTCGTCGGATTCCTCGGCCGCTTCGGGCGACGAAGACGAGGGCGAGGAGGACGAGAGGTTGTGCAAGAGGTAGTCGTAGGCTGACTTGAGCAGCGTGCGCGTCGTCGGCCGGTAGAACTTGACCTGCACGAGGATGCGGGAGGAGGGGTGGAGCGGTGTCAGAGTCTCAGACTCTTAGGGTCACAAGGGCGGGACCGGAAGGCGGCGGACCATGATGTTGCCCGGGTGCAGATCGCCATCTACAAGATGTAGGGCAAGGTCACGTCAGCTAAAGTGCGTTGCGATCGGGCGAGCGCGCGAAGGGGGAGACATACGGGTAAAGTTGTCGAGCAGGAGCATTTTCTGACGCGAGGGAAGGGAGGGGAGGCCCAGGTCAGCACACGGAGGGCGGCAGGTATCAGGGGTTTCGCAGAGAGGGCTGGCGCTCACGAGGAAGGCGTCGAGGCCCATGTTGGCGAGCTGAGGGTCGTAGGCGGCCCCTCCGTTGCGGAGGAACCACTTGAGCGGGCAGCCATTCTCAAACTCCTCGACGAGCAGGTCGCGCGTGCCAAAGTTGGGGACCGGCCTCGGGAACGAGACGGCGGCCCCGCGCCGGTGGGCAAAGTTGGCCTCGAACCGGGTCAGGTTGGCCGACTCGATCCGGAGGTCGAGCTGCTGGTTCATCATCTCGCCGAAGACGCCGACCTCTTCGGGGAGCGAGAGCCAGACCATGCCCGGGAGCAAGTTGAGGGCCGAGGCGAAGAAATGCATGATTTTGAGGTCGCGAGCGACCGTCTTGTGGACGGACGGATGGAGGACCTTGAGCGCGACGGCCGTCGTAGGGACCTCGACCTGCCTCGGGTCGCCCCCACTGACGACGCCGCCGATGAGCGCCGGGCCCGGCTCGGCATGGGCCTTGGGCGCGCGGTACTCGGGCGGGAGGATGTCGGCCCGGAGAACGGCCTTGTAGACCTGGGCGATCGCACCGCAGCCGATCGGCTCGCGCTCAAACGATTCAAACACCTCGTCAAAGGGTCGGCCGAACGCGCGCTCGACGACGCGCTGCGTGTGTGAGAAGGCGTGCGGCTTGCCGTTGGAGTGAAGCTGGCCAAACTGGGTGCAGAGGGCCGGGGGGAAGAGGTCGGTCCGCGAGCCGGCCCACTGGGCGAGCTGGAGAAGAGGGGAGCGAAATTTCGTTACCGATTTAAAGAGGTCAGTCAGTCGGTCGGCCGAGCCAGGAGATGGACGAGGCGCAAAAGGGGGCGACGGGGGGGGGGGGAGGAACGGGTGACGTGCCTTGATGAACGAGGGCCCGGCGGCCTGCATCGCGCCCACGAGCAGCTTGTACCACCAGATGGCCATCCTTCGCTCGCCCTTGGAACCATCCCGATTGCGCTCGTGCGGGCCGACGAGGACGAGCGGGCTGAGAACGAGGACGGGGAGGAAGAGGCCGACGAGGTGGAGGAAGCGGAGCGTCGTCAGGAGCGGCTCGAGCAGATAGGCGTTGAGTGGGTCGAGGAAGGTCCGCTGGAGCAGGGACCGGTCTGGGAGGGCCGGCGCCGGCTGCTGCTCAGCTGAGGGCGGCGTGAAGAAGGTTGAGGACGACGACTCGGCGGTGGCAGGTCCGCTAGCCGAGGCGTCGGCTGACGACGACGATGATCGGAGGACGAGGTAGGCGCCGGCTGAGAGACCGACGGCGGCAAGCCCGAGGCTCGGATAGGAAGAGTTCCGCGGCGGCGGCGGCGGCGGCGGCGGTGGTGGTGGTGGTGAGCTCGACGAGGACGACGCGGCCGATGAGTATGGCGAAGGCGACGCTGGCGACGAGGTTGGACCCTTGGCCGGTGATGAACCCCAGGCAGCGGCGCCGGCCGCAGCCGATCGACCAGCCGCTGTCGTCGTCGTCGTCGCCGACGGCGACTCAGCCTGCGGAGGGAGACCTGCGAACGCCCGCTTCACAGAATCGAGCTGGGCGTGGCAACCAGTCGAGCTGGCGAGGTTGAGCGACGTGAAGAAAGGGTGAGAGGGCCGGCCGCCAGTCGATCGGACGGTCGGTCGAGGGGCGAGAAGCACGAGGCAACGCCGGCTGCCCCCACTGCGGCTGCTGCTACCGGAGCTGCTTGACCCGGCGATGGCGGCGGCAGCGAGCGAGGCGAGTGTGCTTGGCCGGGCGATGGCGGCCCTTGGGAGACCTGGGACGAGGGCCATCGCGGAGACGGGGTGGGTGAGGCGAGGGAGGAGGGGAGGCGGTTGGCGGGCTGGGAAGGGGGGGCCGTCGGGTCGGCCGCGTCATCCGGCCGCGAACCCGGGCAGGGCAGGGCAGGGCAGGGCGAGAGGGCCTGTCGTCGTCGTCGGCCAAGGCAGTAGTGGTGGGGAGCGACCGACCTGCGCTACCTGCCAGGCGAGACGGATCCATCCGAGTCGTCCCAAAGGGCCGCGAGCTCGGTCCGGCCAGGTTCTGCATGATCGATCCCCTGTCGTTCCCTTCCAGTCGCCTCGACGAGCCTGGCGGGCTGGCTGGCTGGCCGGTCGAGGTGCTGCGCCGCCGCCCGACAGCCCTCGTCCCCCCGCCCGCCCGCCCGGCATGTCGAACCCCTTTGACCCCCTCCTCCCTCTCAGCCCTTCACCTCCCTCCTCACCCTGGCATGCCCCCGCGTCGAGCTCGTCCCTCAGGCCAGTCATCCGGCCCGTCGCCTCCGGCCATCGTCCGCAAGCTGCTCTTCCCACAGCTGCCCGCCGACGAGCCCCTTCCGGCACTCTTTGCCGGCGGACGAGGCCGGTCCGGCGGCGGTCGAGGACGACGACGACGACGGCGAACGACGACGGCCGTCGACGACAACGGGACAGAGGACGAGGATGAGACACATGAACGGCAGCTTGGGGATCTCGACGCCGAGTACGTGTCGCTCCCCTCTTCCTGCTGCTCTTGTCGAGCGCACGCCGGCCGGGGGTGCGATGAGCCTCCTGCTGACGCGCCTCGTTCTTCCTCCGTGCTCACACGCGTCGACCCCCTCCGCCTTGCAGGGTCTATCTCCTGATCGCGCTCCTCCTCCGAGCCTACGTCGTCCGTCTATCCTACCTCCCACCCCTTCACTTCTTGCATTGACATCCCCCCCCCCCCGCCATCCATAATGCCCACCCATAATGCGCAGAACGTCTGGTTCCACCCCCTCTCGCCCCGGTCGACCGACCTCCTCCCGTCCCTCGCCCGCTCCCTGTCTCTTGCGCTCCAGACGGCTCAAGCGCGGACGACGGCGTGCGAGGTGGCCGAATGGGTCAGGACAGACGTGCCGGACGTCTTGGGCTTGCATTTGCGGGCCTATCGGGCAGCAGAAGGGCTTGTTGGCGGCCGGGCGGCAGGCGGACAATGGAAGGACGAAGACGAGGGGATGTCGGCGACGACGGCCGACAGCAGTCGCCGTAGCAGGAGGAGGAGAAGGAAGGTCGACGAGCTGTACGGCCACCTGAACCCACACATTGCCCTCCTCCCCATCTCCCACGAGACGGCGCCGGCCACAACTCCCGACTACTACCCCCGCTCATCCGAGCCCATCATCGCCCGGCCAAGCTCCCCCCTCGCCCCCTCCCCCCGCCCGGAAGCCGATCGTGCCCGGGCGACAACACCCGGCGGAAGAGAAGGAGGAGGAGGAGAGGGGGACGGTGAGAGTCCGATAATCGATCCGCTCTACCTCACCCAACTCGCAGGCCACCTCCTCCCTTTCCTCCTCTCTCCTCCTCTAGAGGTGCCGTCCGCCGTCCAGCAACCCCCTACGCCTCTTGCTCAGTCGCCCAGCGAGGATCCCTCCCCCTCGCACAACGGCTCAACGTCCCGCTTCCGACCTCCTCAACGACCTATCGACATCAAGCGCTCAATGACGACGACGACGACAACGTCCCGGCTCGCCACCCCTCTCGAACGGTCGATCGCGAGCGAACTCCTCGGCCGGACCGTCTTCCTCTCCGTCCTGAGCAAGCTCAGCAAGCCAGCCTTCGCCCTCGGTCTCCTCTCCAGGCGCGAGCCGCTGCCGCCGCCACTGGCGGACCGTTCGAGCTCGGAAGACAAACAGGCAGAGCCCCTCAACGACCTGCCTTCAGAGGCGTCCGAGTCGGCGAAGACCGTATCCGTCTCCAGTCGCTCTCGGCCACCTCAGCCGTTGGCCACGCCTACCTGCCCGCCGCCGTCGTCATCGTTGTTGCGAGAAGGGCCTCGAGAAGCAGCCCTCCTCGGCCTGGCCCTCTCGGCGCTCAATGGCCTCGCCCTCTTGCTCGTTTTCGGCCGCAAGGGTCTGGGCTGGGCGGTATGGACGTGCCGGGTTTGGAGGTCGGCGAAGGTGGAGGAGAGACGGAGGGAGAGGAGATGCTCGGGCTCGAGCGGGAGAGGTTGGCCGAAAGAAGACGAAGACGACGGCGAGCTGCAGAGCAAGGGAAGTGTCGGTGCCGATCAGGGCGAGGGCGACCTGTCTGGCGGCGGCGGTGTCGATGGCGAGAGCCATCGTCAGGCCGGCTACGCCTCGTACAGCAACGAGGTCGACGACGACAGCAACAACGACGACGGTCGACCACCGGCCTTCGACGGCGACTACCTCGATCCCTGGCTCAGTCTCATCCGCGAGCTCTGCTCTGGCCCTACCGATGCTGGGGGCAGCAGCAGCAGCATTGGGGGTGAGACGGCCCACTTCGTCTGGTCGGCGATCGGCCTCCTCTCACGCGTACTCCACTGGGCTGCTCTCAACACGTCCGTCCTCAAACGCTCTCTCTCCCCCCCCTATCCCCATCCCCGCTGTTGCCTGGTCGAGGTCGCTGACCCCTTTACACCGTTCTTCGCATGGGGCAACGGCAGAATCATGCCCCATCTCTTGCAGGAGACACTCAGCTCGCCAGCGCTCGCGACGGCGGTCGTCCGGAAGCTCAGGGCCATCATGTTCCCCCTTTCTTTGGACGGCAGCGGCAGGCCGCCTTCACCTCGGCCTTCCTCTCATCTGCCGCCGTCGTCGTCGTCAAAAGATCCGATGGGCAAGCGGCCGCCGCTTCCGTCGGACGAGGATGCAGCCTCAGGGGCGTGGACGGCCGTCGACCGGTCCGAAGCGGACTTGACCGAGGAGGCAGAGTGGGACAAAGTCCGCCTGCAGATCGAGAGGAGCATACCCAGTTGCGTCATCCTGCCCTCGCAATTCACAGGGTGGGAAAAGGGTGAGGAGAGACCGCTGTGCGCTGACTGCTTGCCTGCCTCGGCGTGCTCGCAGACGTCGTCAAGATGCTCCTTTTTCCTTCCTCGAGCGCAAGCCCGCGGACGACAACGACGGCGCCTCGTCCACCGTCAGACGCCCGCTCCTCGTCCCCCCACGAAGGACCGGACATAGACAAGTCACCGCTACCAGTCGATCGGCAGCGGCATCCGCACCCACCTGCGCCCCCTCAGCAGCCTGCGACCCCAATAGCCAATCGTCTGCTCGACCCTTTCATCCACTCGCAACGGACAAGCGCGACGGTCCTCCTCCAGCTACTCGACGCCCTCGTCCTCCGGCTCTTCCCTGAGCTCGAACTTCGGACGTGAGAGAGATAGGTCGTGCGTGCGTTAGGTGGCGATTGAGCCCGGTGGCGGCGCGGGCGAGAGTCATGCCAGATGCAGTCGTGTGTGTGGGGGAAGGGAAGGGTTCATGCTAAAAGGGGGGATTGGGGAGGATTGCGCTGAAACAGGCAAGTTGGTCGGCCAGGGATACGAAGCCGAGTTACACCAGCGCGCGCGCGCGTGAAGATGCGGCCAAGTTTGAGCCTCAGCCGTTGCGAGACTTTTCGCGGGCGGTTGGCTACGGTTCGCGAAGCCAGGCAGGCGCGCTCACGCCCGCTGAGCCTCAGCGGCCCTCCCTCCCGGCGGGCTCGCAACCCTGACCTTGGCGCCGACGGCCGGCCCCCAGTTGCTCGCTGCGCTGTTATTGGCCCCTCCCGCTGCGCTGGTACCAGCGCCCGAAGACACGGGTCCGAGCGGGACGCCCCCGCTGATAGGCCCGCCGGCATGAGCGCCGAGGCCAGCGCCGACGGCGGAGGAGGCACCTGGCAGGGGGTTGCCCGAAGCGTGGCCGAAGGAGCCCATTCGGCCATGCTGCCGGCCGCCGAAAGCTGGGTGTCCAGGGACAGAGCTCGGGGCCGGGTGGTTGAACGAGCCCGAGCGACGGTGAGCATGGCCTGCATTTGTCGGCAGACCCGGCGGGGGCGCTTGCTGTAGCGAGGGCTGGCCGAACTGCTGGACGGCATAGGGGTTGACCGGCGGGAACGTGAAGGACCTGCTCGGCGGGCGGACGCGAGACGTCAGCGAACATTGGCTCTCGTCGCTCCTCCATTAATGGTGGCAGGCTTAGCGAAACGCACCCGTTCCCGCTCGTCGACGCTCCCCGTCCATGTCCGCTCACGCCGGCGGCCCCCGCCCGACCTACACTACCGCCAGCCCCGCCGCGGGCATTGACGGCTGCGATGATGCTCTGCGCGTCCGGTCCGTCGTAGGGCTTGATGGCGACATCGGCGCCAAGTGTTGCGTGTGGCCTGAGGAGGGTCGACAAGTAGGCCTTCTTGGCTTAGGGCGGCCGACACGGCCGAGAAGCAGGGGTGGGCGCATGTCAGCCCCTTGAGCCGCGGCCGCCAAGAGCCTGCGATGGAAGACCATGTCCGGCGAAAGAGGCGAAAGAGTGACACTAACCGACGGCAGGACTCTCAAAGACGATCAGCAGATTCGTGTCGTCCAGCCACTTGACCTTGTACGCCGCCGCTGCCGGTCCGCCGCCCGCCTGCTGTTGCTGCTGCTGCTGCGGGTCGGCCGTCGCCGCCGGGTCAAACTCTGCAAACGCAGCAAGGATGTCGCGCGTCTTGAGCTCTTTAGGAAAGTTGGAGAGGGCGAGGATGCGGGTAACGCTAGCGGAGCTGTTGGTGGTGAAGTAGGAGGAGGAAGGGGTGATGGGGGTGACCGGCGCGTGCCCGGAGCAAGGCGAGCGACCGCGTTCAGAAGAAGACGGGCATGAAGGACGGTCGGCCGGTCACACGCGCACGTCCCGGGTCGAAGTCGGTTTGCGTGCAAGGACGCGTTGTCGAGGCGATAGAAGAGGGCGGGAGCCGGACCGAGTAGCCAACGATGAGGGGAGCGATGGACACGTCCGAACGCACGCGCGCGGTCGGCCGCAGCGGCGAGCGAGGAAGGTTGGGAGTGTCAGCCGTCAGCACCGCTCTCAGTGGGCCACTTCATGCCGGGGTCGCGCTAGTTCGTACAGGCTAGAAGAAGTCATCACTGGCAAGCCGGTTGCGAGCTTGCGAGTGGGAGGACTGGGTCGGCCGTTCGGAAGGGCCAAGAGTAGCAGCCGGTCTCAGAGCCTGCGTGTGCGCGTGCGGTGGACTTGGAGATTGGCGGTGACGGTCGGACGGGACGAGTGACGACTCGCCGGAGAAGAGAAAGAAAGCGCACGAATCGATGCCTGGGACCTGCCGAGACTGCCGACGTGAGCGAGGTGAAGAAGGAGGAGGAGGAGGAGGAGGAGGAGGAGGAGGCGATGGCCGGGGGCCGCGATGAAGGGGCCAGAGCGGCAGCAACAGCAGCGAGGAGGCGCAGCTCCCCCGCCGGCCAGGGTCTCTCGTGGGCAAGAGTGCCTTCGCCTGTCAATGACTCTCGACCATCACGACCTCCCTCCCTGAGCGAGCCACACAGCAGAGGACGAACCTGTACGTCCCTTCCGGTCGCACTGGCCCGCTTGGTACCGCTGACGATAAGCCCACTTTCCCCAGACCAGACTCCTCGCCATGTCGAGCCCCCCTCCTCCTCCACCGCCGCCGCAGCACCCCTTGCTCGGATCGGTCCTGTGGCTGCTCGACGAGACCAACATTGTCGTCACGTCGGCTTCGGCTCTGTGGTTCCTCCGCCGGCCGAGCGCGCTCAAGGTCTGGTTCCTTGGAGGAGCAATCTCTGCTTCGCTTGTCGGTGCGCGCCCTGTCTTCCGCCACGACCGCATCAGTGCGAGTTGTCCCAGGCTGACGCGGGCGCTCCTATTCCTGAGTAGCCAAGGTGCTCAAGCATCTCATCCAAGAGGTTCGACCAGCAACGCACAAGCCCTCTTCCTCGACGGCCACGCTCCTCTCGCGTTCCCACCTCCCCCTCCTCACCACCGCCGGTGGCAGGACGCCAACCACGTCGTACGGCATGCCCTCGACCCACTCGACGACGATCGCCTTCTACGGCGCCTCGCTGCTCCTCTACGTTCTCCCTCTAGCACCTCTGCAAGCACTCGCAGGGACCGCTTTCTGCGGGGCTGTCTGCTGGAGTCGAGTCCGACTGGGCCACCACACCTGGCCCCAGGTCGGCGCGGGCGTTGCGCTCGGCGCAGTGCTCGGATTCGGCCAGTGGCTCGCCTGGCAAGGAGTGGGGAGCTGGGAGGGCGTCGGGCCAAGCGCGGAGGGCGGGTGGGCGCTCGTCGAGAACGTCGTCGGCCGCGTGCGGGCGCAAATGTAGACGACCAATAGATTGCGCTGCCGGGGGATCGCCCGGTTCAGCAGCGCGTGGTGAAGAGCAGCGACGTGTCTGGCGCGAGCCGGCCTCCGCACAAGGCAAGATGAGACGCCGAGCCACCAGCCCGCAGTGAGCACGTCTCCGCATCCTGACGCCGGCAGACACGACGCATAGCGCGAGCCGACGACTCGCCGTCGAGGCGTCGTCGGTATGAAGGGGGGGGGGGCGGGCGTGGGCGGCCGCCCCCGGGCGCCGCCCCCGCCCCCCCCCCCCCCGTTCCTGCCTCGAGGTCAGCTAGCAGAGACGTCAGTTCGCCAGAACGAACCAGCGCGGTGACGAAGCCGGTCGGCAACGCCAAATCAAAGCTCCGTCGGCGCCGCATCCTACCCGGCACACCAGCGCTCGACGACGGCTGCGCGTCGGGTCGAAGCGCAGGCTGCTCGTGCCTACGGAGGCGTCGCTCGAAAGGGGGCTGCGACCGCCTGCTCCCGTCGTTGTCGCCGTCGTCGGGTCACGCTGCTTACGACGGCAAAGACCTCCGTCGCCGCCCGCGCGCCCGTCCCGGCTTGCCCCGGCCAACGCTGTAGCCGGCCTTGCCGGGCCCTGCCTCATGCTTCCTCTCTCTCTCCATCGACCCCCCCCCCCTTCCTTCAGCCCACAGCAGCACAGCAGCTCCTCCTCAACACCCACTCAGCATCGCACCCCATGCTCTCACGCCGCCTGCTCAGCGTCAGCATGGTCTCGAAACGCACGCTCCCAGCCCTCGGCCCGTCCAACGCCCAGGTGCGCCCTCGTCCGGCCCGACCCCGACTGCGACCGCCCTGGGCCTCATCTCATCCCCCTGACCTATCTCTCCCTCCCGCCTGTTCCTCAGCCGATGACCGCCTCCTCATCCTCAGCCATCAAACCTTCGGTCCGCAAGAACTCGACCAAGCCCCCGGCGCCCGAGCCCCAATCGGATCCGTCGGCGCCGGCGATGCTCCGCTTTGAGCCCTACTTGCCAAGCCTGCCGGTCCCGCCGTTGTCGCACACGCTGCCGCTCTATCTCTCGACGCTCTCACCCCACCTGACGGCCGAAGAGCTCGCCGTCTCGAAACGGGCGGTCGACAAGTTTGCCACGAGTGAGCTCGCCCAGACGCTTCAGAGCCGGCTCGAGCATCGCGCCAAAGCCGAGGGCCGCGACAGCTGGCTTGCAGAGTGGTGGGACGAGGTCGCCTACATGTCCTACCGGTGCGTCCCGCCCTGGCCAGAATCTCAATCTCGCCCACGACCTGACGCCAGACTCCCTCTACCGCCGCGTGTCTGCAGCGATCCGGTCGTCCCTTACGTCAATTACTTCTACACGCACAGGGGCACCGGCGGCCCGGGCAAGACGCAGACGCGCCGCGCAGCAGAGCTCATCCGGGCGACCGACGTCTTCCGCGACCTCGTCGAGTCGTGCGTCTAGCTTAGTTGCTTTGACGACAGCTCCTTGACTGCAGGGCTGACCTCAAGACACTCTCTCCTGCCACTGCAGGAAGCAGCTTGAGCCGGAGCGCGCGCGGACGACTCCGCTCGCGATGTCGTCGTACAAGAACCTGTACGCAGCCCTGACTTGGCGACCTGCAGTGCTGCTCCTGCCCGAAGCTGACGAGCTGTGATCTGAGCCGCTTTAGCTTCAATGCCTCGCGCATCCCCGTCAGTCCGTCCGACACGCCCAAGAAGTACCCGACGGCCGATGGCCAGAACGACCACATCATCGTTCTCCGCAAGAACCGTTACTTTGAGGTCCGGGTCGGTGGGCTTGGCGTCGACGAGATCGAGCGCCTGCTGAACGAGATTGTCGACGAGATTGGCGACGTCGCCGGCAAGGAGGAGATCGGTGTTCTAACGGCCGCCAACCGGGATGCTTGGAGCAAGGCACGTCTGATCTGCACCCCGGAGCTTTGTGAGGGCTCAAGCTGACGGCCGACGACTCTCTGCTCGCAGGCTCGTGACCACCTCTTAGCCCTCTCGCCGACCAACAAGGCGACGATTGAGAAAATCGAGGCGGCGACCGTCGTTGTCGCGCTCGACGACACTGAGCCCTTTACCGTCGAGGAGGAGGTCGCGGGCGACAAGGAGCGCAGACTCGTCGACCTCAGCTGGCGGCTCTGGGTCGGCGAGCAGGCGAGCAACCGCTGGTTTGACAAGCACCAGTGTGCGTACTTGCTCCTTCATGAGGTGCAGCGACGGATCTGGAGACTGACCAAATCCTCGCTTTTTTTCGCAGACATTGTCACGCCCTCGGCTCACTCTGGCTTCAACGGCGAGCACTCGATGCTTGACGGCACGCCGACGCTCCGGATGAACGAGTTTGTTCTGGCCTCGCTCGACAAGGGCCGGATCGAGCTTGAGCCGGTCAGCGTCAAGCCGCATGCGGCACCTAAGGGTGGCAAGGCTCGCGAGCTCGAGTGGGTCGTCGACGACCAGGTCCGCCAAGACGTCGCTGATGCGCGCGAGGCCCACGTTAAGCTCATGGGCGACCACCAGATGGAAGCCCTCCACTTCACTGGCTACGGAAGTGCGTTTGGCGCTACCTGGTCCCTCTCGTCGCGAAGCGTCACTGACCTCTTTCTGACCTGCCCCTGCAGAGGACCTCATCAAGAAGTTCAAGACGTCGCCCGACGCCTGGGCGCAGATGGTTAAGCACCTCGCCTTCTACAAGATGGAGGACCGGATGGGTGTCTGTTACGAGTCGGCCCAGACGCGCAAGTTCAAGCTCGGCCGGACCGAGGTCATCCGGAGCGCGAGCCAGGAGGCCAAGGATTGGATCACGAGCATGCTCGACCCCCATGTGGCGGTGCGTGCTGTCGTCCGGGTGCAAGCAAGGGCGACCACTTGGGCTGACCCGTACCCCTCGTATTTCACCACCCACCTACTCCAGGACTCGAAGCGCGTTGAGCTCTTCCGCAAGGCGTGCGCTCGGCACCTGACGTATGCCGCCCTCGCGGCCGACGGCAAGGGCGTCGACCGGCACCTCTTCGGCCTGCGCATGCTGCTCAAGGAAGGCGAAACGAAGCCGGAAATCTTCACCGATCCGGCCTTCGCAAAGACAAGCCACTGGGAGATGAGCACGAGCAGCCTGCTCTCTGACTACCTCGACGGCTGGGGCTATGGCGAGGGTACGCCCGGCCGCGCCTTGAGGGAGACGATCGCTCGCGCGCGCTGACTCTGCTCACGCCTCTCCTCATTGTCTGTTAACAGTCGTCGAGGACGGCTACGGCCTCGCCTACTCGGTCGGAGTGCGTTGCTTCATTTCCCTCGGCCCGTTCTCCTGCCGGAACTGACGAGCTCTTCCTCCTTCCCCTTAACGCAGGACCACTTCCTCCGCTGGGTCATCACCGCTCGCAAGAGCAAGAAGGCGCGCGAGTACAAGCAGTGCCTCCAGTGGGCGTGCGAGGAGGTCCAAGGCATGATGGAGCGGGCCGAGAGTGAGGCAGCTGCCGGGAGCAGCAGCGGCCAGGCAAAGCTTTGAGGCGGTCGCCTTCTGGCGCCTGCACTCTCTTCCTCGCATGATCCCGAGCTAGATACAGATACAGATGCTCGTCCGCGACAGCCATTCTCGCAAGACGTTGTGGTCGTCGGGTGGGACGCTCCATTGCAATCGGCTTCCGGTCAGCATCAGGCAGGTGGCTTCGCGACGCCGAGGACTTTGAGGAGCGCCCGGCCGAGCTCGACGCCGTCGTGCTTCTGCTTCGCTCGCTCGCGCGCAGCTTGAGCGAACGAAGGCGAGAGCGTGCCGTCCTCCTCTGCCGGAAGGAGCCAATTGGAAAAATGAGATGGTCAGGCGGGTCAGGGAAGTGTGTCGGAAGAGGGCCATGGACGGACCGAAATCGTTGATGAACGGGATCTGCCGGACGGAAAAACATCAGGAGAGAACGGGAAAGGCTCAGGGCTCACGGACGGGTACGAGAGCGGAGAAAGTGAAAAGTGGGGGGAAGGGACAAACGATAACCGAATGCTCCCATTCCGGGTGTCCCTGAAAAGCGATCATGTGCACGCGCCTCCACGGGTCGGGCGGCAGCGGCTCGTCCGAGTGAACAAAAGCCGGCGGCCGCTTGTCCTCGGGGTAGAAGTGGGCGATGCCCTGGATGGGCGAGATGGCCGACGAGGCGAGCAGAGTAAAGTCCGACGGGAGCGACGTGCAGATGTCGCCGTGGATCTGCTGCGTCATGAGGTGATCAGGCAGCTCGCCGGGGTCCTCCTCGCCCGTCGTACCCCAGATGAGCTTCCGGCCGATGCCCGTCAGCTCGATGCGTGTCGAGCCGACCTCCCAGCCCTTTGGGTTCCTCTCGACCCGCGAGGGCCCGAAGGCCCGGACGAGCACCTGGAGGCCGAAGCAGATGCCCTGCTCGGCGGCGAGATGAAGTGGTGTCAGTCAATTGGGAGATGTCATACGCACGAGCGAAGAGGGAGGAAGGACCAACGATGATGCGGATCCTCGGGAAGCTATCATTCAGTTGGATGAGGAAGCCGCAGAGCCTGAGGATCCACGTCTCGTCGGCGACGCTGTCGTCCTCAAAGCTGCCGGTGACGAGGACGGCGTCGACCGATTCGAGGTCGGCCTCGGACGGGTAGGCCCGGGCCGTGACAACGTCGTAGGCCTGCGTCTTGAGCGTCAGGTGCGGGGCGACGTCGGCGACGATCGGCTCAAACAGGTTGTGCAGGACATCCTCGTACGTGCCGTGCTTGGGCTGGCTGTCGACATGGAGTCTGCGGGCCGCGCGCGAACCAGGGGAGAGGCGAGAGACGCTGCTCGTCAGTCCATCTGGACGACTCTTTGAACCAAGAGGTCGCAGTCCGGGACGAGAGGTCCGATGCGCATCGTTTGGAAACCGATCAAACGCGAGAGGAGGAGGAGGAGGAGGAGGAGGAGGAGGAGGGCAGCAGCGGTTGGCGGAATGGCCCATGTAGACCTCGCTGAGCCCGGCTGACGTCTTCTTTCACCGCTTTCTAGGCCTCGGCCCGGCGCTTGCGACGGCGGGCCTGCAAGGAGGGTGAGGTGAAAGTGACTCAACTTGTCGCACTTGAGCACGGCGATGGACAGGACGCCGGTCGGCTCGGCCCGCTGCTTGTGCTCGTGCTCGCTGCTGCTGCCGTCGTCGTCGGCAGGCATGCTCCTGGTGTGAAGGGGCTTCGGGTGAAGCTGCGGGAGAGAGAGAGAGAAGGTGAGGCTGGCAAAGAGAAGGTTGTGCTCGGGAATGAGCGTTCGAGGCCAACAGCAGTCAGCACCTCGGCCCAGCTCCTTCAGTCGTCGACGACCATCGGGACGAGTTGACGGGGCCGCCAAGGCGCGAGAGGGAGCGGTGACGCCGCAGGCGGTGGATGGCCTTACCGGGGGGATGTCAGACCGCCAGGATGCATTAAACCTGTATTGGCAATTAGCAGGCCGGTTCGAGCCGCGCCGGTTGAGCCGCCCCCCGCCCGCGCCATCTCACCGCCCGCCCTCCAACCCATCCATCCCCTTCCCCTCGCCTCCCTTTCCCTCCCCCTCACGCCTCCCTCCTCACCCCCTGACCATGCTTCGTTCGACCCTCCGGTCCGTCAACTCGCCAGCGCTCGGCCGCCGCGCCGCCTCTTCCATCTGGGCCAACGTCCAGGCAGGCCCGGCCGACCCCATCCTCGGTCCGTCTCTCCGACCGCTCGCCCGCGGCGCGCCCGTTCACATGCGCGCACCGCACGCCTTGCTTCCTCTCTTGCTGGCCCCGTCCCCGCGCGCGCCCTATTGACTCGACCTTCGTTCGCGTCTCTCGCATGAGGCAGGTGTCAGCGAGGCCTGGAAGGCTGACAAGGATCCTCGAAAGATCAACCTCGGCGTCGGTCAGTGCTCCTCGTCCGGGCAGGGCGGCAAGTCGCCCGCGCTTCGGCCCGAACCGAGAGCTGACTTCTCTCCGCTTTACCCCGCCTCCTCCTCCGTCTTACCCGGCCGTCGGCGGCCCCTTCCCTCGTGACCCGTCGTCCCTGAAACGGCCTCCAGGCGCTTATGTACGTCTCCTACCTCGCAACCCCCTATCTCTTCTTACTCGAGGCCCGGGATCGGTCGGACTGGCCTGAGAGACAACGCGCACGCGCGACACGAGGCCGCTGGCTCGAGAACCGCTCGGCTTGCCTGACGGTCCGGCGGGGTCAGGCGACCTTCATGAGGCCTGGCCATGGACGGCGCCCCTCTCGTCTTCGCCCGGTCGCTGTAGAGCGATGACCGAGACGCTACGAGCGAGCGGGCAGATCTATACTTCACCCATCTGTCTTCCTGTCAACACCGACTTCCTCCCTCCCGCCCCTCCCTCCCGCCCCCCTCGACGTGTGACTGCAGGTTGACCGGCTTTCCCTCCAACTCAGCGCGATGCCAACGGCAAGCCGTACGTCCTCCCCTCGGTCCTCGCCGCAGAGGAGCGCATCATGGCCGCCAAGCAGGACAAGGAGTACCTGCCGATCACTGGCCTCGGGTGCGCCTCTTCATCTCTCTGATCGGTCGGAAGAGCCGTCCAGGAGCTCATTTGCGCCAGCGATACTTGACAGCGACTTCACGAAGCTTGCCGCCAAGCTCGCATACGGCCCGTCGTCCGCCCCTATCGCCGAGGACCGGGTGCGTCTTGCCTCCTGACCTCTGATGCGCTTTTCGTCCCCGCTCTTTAACACCCTCCTCCTTCTGCAGCTCGCCGTGACGCAGTCGATCAGCGGAACGGGCGCGCTCCGGATCGGGACCGCCTTCTTTGCGCGCCACTACCCGGGCGCGAAGGCCATCTACCTTCCGACGCCAACCTGGGGAAACCACATGTCCGTCCTCCTTCCGACACGCGCGAGGCTTTACCTCGGCGCAGATCGACTGACCTCCTCTTGCCCTTGAACATTGCCGCAGCCCCATCTCGCGCGACTCGGGCCTCGAGGTCAAGCAGTACAGCTACTTCGACAAGAAGACGGTCGGCCTCGACTTTGCCGGCATGAAGGCCGATATTGCGGCCGCGCCCGAGGGCTCGGTCATCCTCCTCCACGCGTGCGCGCACAACCCGACCGGCGTCGACCCGACCCACGCCCAGTGGAAGGAACTGTCGGACCTCATCAAGGACAAGCAGCACGTGCCCTTCTTCGACATGGCCTACCAGGGTTTCGCCTCGGGCGACGCCGACTACGACGCCTTTGCGGTCCGGCACTTTGTCGAGGAGGGCCACCAGATTGTCCTCTGCCAGTCATTTGCAAAGAACATGGGCCTCTACGGCGAGCGCGTCGGCGCCTTCTCGGTCGTCTGCAAGGACGCCGACGAGAAGAAGCGGGTCGACTCGCAGCTCAAGATTCTCGTCCGGCCGCTCTACTCGAACCCGCCCGTCCACGGCGCGCGGATTGCGAGCACCATTATGGGCGACGAGGCTCTCAACAAGCAGTGGCTCGGCGAGGTTAAGGGTTCGTCTCCCCGAGCGCTCGCAGCGGTTCCTCCAACATCGACCGAGCTAACCCCCCCCCCCCTTTCCGCTCCTAGGCATGGCCGACCGCATCATCGAGATGCGCGACGCCCTCTACGCCGGTCTCGTCGGCCACAACACGCCCGGCGACTGGAAGCACATTCAGCGCCAGATCGGCATGTTCTCCTTCACCGGCCTGACGACGCCCCAGACGGTCGCGCTCGCGCAGAAGGCCCACATCTACGTGCGTGCCTTGGACGTGATCGGGCGCCTAGTCACAGGGCATAGACGCTGACGCTAAAGCTTGGTCGTTGACGGGTAGATGACCGCCGATGGTCGCATCTCGATGGCCGGCCTCAACAGCAAAAACATCGAGTGCGCCCTCCTGCTTTCCCCCTTGCATCGCTCACCATCCTGACCCTCCCGAGTCCCGCACTGCCGCCGCCAGCTACTTTGCCGAGTCAATGTCCAAGGCCGTCAAGGGCGACCTCTAAAATTCGCCGGCGCAGACCAAAACGGAGCTCCCCTCCTCAACCCTCCCGCAGTGCAACCTTCACCCTTCAGAGCATAGTGCGCCCCTGCCGAACTCGACCCCTTGTTCCAACATCTTCCTCCCCTTCTCCCCTTCTTGTTGCCGCCAACAGACACCCTCCTTGTAACTCCCGCCTACCGGTCCGGCCGCCGCTACCGCCGCCGCTCTACCTCTGTCTCTCTGCTCTGATGAGGTTGCACATCAGAACATCACACGACCGCGTCGTCAGGCAAAACAAGCAAACGAATTGATTGACCAAGAGGGATCAAAGGAGGTGGCAAAGATCGAAGGCGGGCAGAAGATGTCGGAAGGTCGGAGAGGAGAGTGAGAGAAATCATGCAGGCGACGTCAAGCGATGGCCGCGCCTCATCGCCGGCCCTTCTTAGCCCCGGCTGGCGGGGGCGGCGGGGGTAAGTCGTCGTCGTAGATGATTTTGGTGTATGTGACGAGCGAACGCTTGAGCACCTGCGCGAGCGGGACAGCAGGCTCGACGTTGCCAAAGGCATCCAGCTGTGGGTGGGGCGGAGATAGGAGGCACATCGTCAGCTTTTCTAGACGGTCAGTCAGGAACAGTGAGCTGCCGCGTTATGGTCGCACAGGTGGTACCGGCTTGATGGCTGGCTTCGGGCCCGTCGGCTGAGCCCGGTGCTGTGGCTCAAGCGCCAGGCTGTTCCTCGGCCGGATCAGGACGAGGCCCCGATTCCATCGGACCGAGTAGCGCGCCGCAGCCTGTTGCTGCTGCGACCTGGCATCGATTGGGCTTGCAGCACCGACCTTGGCCTTGCCTCTGAGCACCGAGTTTGCCGGCGCCGTTCGCATCGGCGACTCGTAATCCTCGAGGTCGCCTGGCCCGCGCACATGGCGCTTGGGCGTGGGCGGCCGCTCCTCGTCCGACCATTGGTCGCCCTCCTCGCCAGGTGCGTCAAAGAGCGCCCGGCCCTTGCCGAGCGTCGCTTTGGTCAGGGGACCGCTTCCGGCCTTGCGGACCTTGGGCCCGGGGCTCTCCGGCCGGTTCTGGCCCTCTTTACGAACGACGACCTTTTCGAGCGGCGAGAAGTAGGCCTGATTGTTGCGCGTGTTGAGCAGCGTCAGGCTCTGCAGCTTGGCGTCCGACATCTGATCGACGACGACGGCGGCCGTCGGGAGAGGCTTGCGTGAGCGCGGCGCACGAGCCGCGGGCGTGATGCCGGCCGAAGACGGCGTTGGCGGCTTGCGTTTCGGCGCGGTAGGCAGCGTGGAGACAGGCTCGGCTGCGACAGAGGCGGCCGCCGGCGGTTGGGCGGCGACAGTCGGTCTGAGCGGGCGCCGCACGGTGGATGCGGCCGGCGGCAGCGGTACGTCTGCATTGAGTCTCGACGACGGCGGCAGGATTCGTGCCGCGCGGGTCGCTCGAGCAGGCGGGGAGGCTACGCTGCTGGGAACCGACGGCGTCCTGAGCGCTTGATTGACAGGTGAGCGTCTGCTTGGCCCGACGTCTTGAGGAACCGGCGAGCTAGCAGCCGGCGGTGGCGTCGGCCGTGCCAGACGCGTTGCGGCTGCCGCCGGCGCTAATGGACCGACGACTGCCGCTTTGGCAATGCGCGAGCGGATCGAGCGGACGATAGGCGCGTGCTCGGCGGGAGGGAGACGAACCGCTTTACGGTCGACGGGTGGGGTCGACAAGGCTGACGACCCGGAATCGGAGCGCGGCGAACCGCTGCGCGCGGGAACTGAAGCAAAGGAAGTGGCAGAGGCTGTCAGACAGTCTCCAGAGCAGCGGCTGAGCGACAAGCGGACTGACCTAGTCGGCTGCTGCTGGCGGAGCGCTGCCCAGCCTCGATTGCTGGAGGACAGATGGGGGTGGCGCGCACGATGACCGACGACGCGATGTGTGCAGCTCTCAGCGGCGTTGAGACAGGGGCGGCGGCCGGCGCTGGCTCGGCCTGGGGACTTAAGTCGACCGCCGCCTCGCTGGTTGACGAAAGCGTAGCTCCTGGCGGCGAACGCTCCGTCGGCTCGATCTGATCCGAGACGGTCCCTGCCAGCTTGGCTTCGGCTGCCGGCGCGGGAGGAACTCTGTCCGAGCCTTCGCCGGGTGTTTCGACCAGCAAATCGACGTCTGGCGGTAGCTCTTCGACTGTGGCTTGCCGGTCCACCACGGCCGTATCGCACGTGTCCAGAGGCACGAGCGAGGCCGTAGAGGCAGGCGGTGATGCGAGGCTACCCGTCTCTTTGAAGACCGCGCTCGGCTCAACCAGGATGCCGATAGCCTCGTCGGAGGGTGTCAGGATCACCGCAGTTTCTGGAGCGATTGGCTCCATAGCCGGCGTGACCTCTGTAGCCGACGTCGAGGTCACGTCTGTGATAGCGGCAGCCAGGACGGCCCCAGGCGGGCAGGGGCTTGTGGCCAGTGCGTCGCCCAATGGGCCGTCGTCAGTTGGAACCTCAGTAGCAGGCGCGTCTGGTGACGAAGTTGGGTTTTCGTGGACGACCTCAGCAACGGAAGGTTGCTCGGCAGGTGGCGCAAACGAAGCCCTTCCTCCGTCAGCGACCTCAAGCTCAGCGGGCACCGCGACGGTAGCCTCTACAACGACGGGCTCGCACGCCACCGACCCGACCATGCCGGGCGCCTCGACCGCTTGCGGTTTCGGCACGTCGGCAGCGAGATCCTGCCCGTCCAGCTCGGATGTTGCTGTTGCCTGGACGGCGCGGGGCGATACGTCGACGATACTGCCCGAGTCGGTAGCGTCCAACGTAGCAGCGGCAGGATCTGACGCCTCTTCCGAGTCGGGCACAGCCTGAGCGGATGTCACTGATGGCGTCATGAGGTTGTCAAAAAGGAGGGAGGTCAGACTTGAAAGGTGAGGCCGAGGATACGCAACGCACCACTCAGGTCCCCCTGCGACTCGAACGATGATGGCGGCTGAGCTTCGTCAACGATGACGTCTGCCGCTGAGACGGTCGAGACGTCGTCCGGCTCTGGAGAAGCCAATTCTGTTCTCGAGGTTCCAAGTCGTCAGTCAAGCTCTAGCGCAGCAACAGTCAATCTAGAAGCCCACACACCGGCCTCCGGGATGGCTGACGCGGTCTCTGGCGAATTTCCTGCACTCTCGCACTCGACCTTGACCGCCGAAAGTGGATGTGAAGGAGCTGCGGTAGAGGGCGGCAGGGCGTCAGCAAGGACGCGCGACGGGTTGAGCATGGCTGGGCCGATGGGCTCACCGTCCACAAGATACTCGTCTGAAGCAGGCGAAGGTGACCGCCCGGCGGCAACTGGCGAGTCGTAGCACGTCATGGCGGAGTTGTTCGGAAGCCCGACCTCCTCAACAGCGGCCAGTTCGGTTGCAGCCTCCTCGACAGTGACTGACGACTCGACTGCGTTGGGAAGAGACGCGTCCGGCGACGGTTCCTCTTCAACCTCGGCCTCTTGCACCGGTGGCAGCTCTGGATCGATGCCTGGCGCCGCCGTTCCCACTGCGTTGAACATGCGCGCTGCCGGCTCGAATGCAGTTGCGTCCGTGTCGTCGAGCAGCTGCTCTGGTCGCCGATGATCCAGGACCGGCGAGCCGAGCATTCTGGCCGACTGCGGGGAGGCCGGTGAATCTTCGCTGTTCGCCATTTGAATCTCGAGCGGGGCGCCTACCGGCTCTGAAGACATAGGGCTTGGCGAATGGGCTGCGAGCAGCGACGGCGACGCCGGCGGCGTGCTAGCGGCCACCAGCGCCTCGAGCAGGATCGTCTCGAGAAAGTCGGCGGGCTCCTTCTTGACGTGAATCGTGCGAGGGAAAGGCGAGGTGGCCGATGCAGGCAGGGTAGGTGTTGGAGGCAGTATGGGTGACCTCGTCGTCCGGCGAGCAGCGGGTCGCGGCGGCGTCGTAGGAGCCGGTCCGGTCTCTGGCATGCTCTCGTCCAGGGGCTCCGTCTTGACGATCGAGGCCATCGGCGGCAGCTCCAGGAGCTCTGCATTATCGTCCATCGCCGGCGGCGCATCCGCAGGCTCGTCATCCGAGTCTGAGCTGTCGGCGTCGCTGTCTCGCGGCGCGCTGATCGTCAGGGCGGGCGACAAGCGCGACGCGCGACGGGTTGTGACCGAGGTCCCGAGCAAAGCAGGCTCAATTGAGACTGCGGACTCGGCCTCGTCGCCGCTGAGGAGGTCCGCCTCGCTATCGTCGCTAGAAGTGGAGCGCTGGGACTGCGCGGGGCCGACCGAGCCGTCGTCGGCGGCGCTGCTGCTGCTCGCAGCGGACGACGCGTCGTCGTCCGACTCGAGCCGGTCGCGGAGCGAACGGTCCCAGCCGAGGCTCTGGCGTCGGACGAACTCGCGCGAGTCCTTCTTGCGCACACGCCGGAGCCAGTTCTTCTCGGGCGTCCGCTGTGGCCCCCACTGGACGCGGGTTGGGTTGGCGTCGCTGTCGGAGGACGACGAGCAGCACGAGTCGGCCGGAGACGACAGGTTGGACGCCGTCGACGAGGTCGAGCCGGAGCGGTCGCGGCGGACCATCGCTTGGCGCTCGGGCCTATCAGGCGTCGTTGGCCAAAATGGGTAGGGAGAAGAGGAGAGGAAGGAGGTGGCGCGTCGCGAGAGGGAGCAGAAGGGGCGGTCGTTGTCAGGGCAAGGCTGAGAGGCTCACGGCCGTCGGTCGTCGTCGTCGGCGCGCGGTTGTTGACCGAGGCGAGGCGATCGAGGACGGACGAAAATAACAAAGGGGGGGAGGGGCACATGTCGACGCGCCCAGACGACGGACGACGACGCAGCAGAGATACAGAGAGAGCGGAAGGGCCCTGCGCCTGTCAGGAAAAGAGGATCATTTGTCTATGTCTTGCGGCGCTTCGCCTCTCGGGCGAGCCCTCTTGTCGTCACCCGGCCCGGTGCTAGTACGTCCCCTCGGGCTTCGTTTCGACGGCCGACTCGTGCTGGAGGTGGTCCAGGACCCGATCCGACAGTAGCTTGTAGCCCTGTAATGTGCAAGTGAAGTCGACAGAGGAAGAAAGGGGGGAGGGGGCATGTGGCGAGGTCAGTGCTCTACGACGAGTCAAACGCGCCGACCGCGGTCGCACAAAAAGCGGAAGCGAGCAGCCAAGGACGCACGCGCTCAGAAAGGTGCAGACCATCGGTCAGGAGGTCGCCCAGCTGCTGACCCTCGACCGAGCGGTAGTCATCCATGGCCTGCCAGAGATCGACGAGCTCGACCCCGCACGTAGCCCTTCTGCGAGCGACCTCCCTGCACGCCTGGGCGTACCGGGCCGTGTTGGCCTCGCTTCGGTTCGGCTCGAGCCCAGCGATGCCCTTGGACGCGGCCCAAACCTCGCCTTGCGGGATCGGAGGGGTGATGAGCACCTTGGGCACCGAGGCCGGGAGCAGGTCGAGGATCTGACCGAGCTTGGAAGAGTACTCGTCGAGCGGCACGTGCTGGGCGCCGAACAGGGTTGCGTCGTTGGCACCCAAGAACAGCGTGCAGAAGGCGATTCGCTGGTGACCCTTGGGGTCCTCTGATGGCGGACGGAAGAGCTCCTGAGCAATAGGGAGGACGTCTCTCGTCGTGTAGCCCGAGTAGCCGCTGGAGAAAGCTCAAGCGGTCAGATTAGAGGGAAAGCGCAGCACGGCCCGAGACAGCTCGTCGGACGCACGCACCGGTTGATCACATCGAGCCGGCGGACGTAGACCCCTAGACAGAGCGGGACCACCATCAGTCATAGCTGGTCAAAGGCATCAATAGGCGTCGAACTCACGCGAGAGCCGGGCAGCGAGGCCCTCGGCGTTTTCCCACGAGTTTTGCGTGACTGTGAATCGGAGGGTGGCCAAGCGGGCCCATCTCGCACGTCAGCCCTCCTGCGCGGGGCTCGAGCCTGTCGCGAGGACCGCGCACTACTGTCTCCGACAAGTACGCCGCATGGAAGAATGGGAGTGAGCGACATCTCGCTTGATTTGGGAGGAGGAGGCGGGCAGAGCAGAGCTGTGGTCGACGTCAGCGGCCCGAGAGCCTTGCTTGCTGCTGCTGAAGGCGGCCTGCGGCAGAGGGGTCGGCGCGCAGCCGATCTAGCGACGACGAGGTCATGCCCCGTCGTCCGTCCTCTCGCTTCCTGTCGGCTAACTGTAAGAGTGTACCAGGATGAGTAGTGGGAGCTCAGAGCTCAAGCCCCGCATGCCCTCTGGCAGTGAAGGAGGGTCGCCTGAGCGGATTACCGAGCAACTCAGCCTGACGACCCTCGGTGACAGGCGACGGACGCGCCGCCTCGTCGATGCTGCCAGGCCCTCTCCCCTCTCTCTCTCTCTCTTTCTCTCGCCCCACCTTCCCCACCCTTGGTCAACCTCGTTCCGTTCCCTGTTGTTCTCTCGCTCGCGCTCGTCTGTCGGTTCGCTAGACAGCTCAACCGTCTCTCCTCCGACCTAGCTTCTCGGACCGCTCATGTCGACCTCGTCAGCGACCGCCGCGCCTTCGGCCTCGCGGGCCACGCAATCCACGCCTGGCACGAGCTCAGTCAAGATGTGGGACCGCCGCCTCGTTTGCTCGGCCGTCGAGTAGCTCGCCTCAGAAGCTGACGACTCTTCACCTCCTCCGCCTCGCCTCCGCTCAGTCCCCAGACGGCGGCCGAAGGCGGTCTTTCGATCACCGTTCGTTCCACCTGAGAGCTCTCACCCCTGTGCAGCGGCGCCGGGCCCGCCGCCGCCGGGTTGATCGAGACTTGCGCACACTGACGCTCGGGTTGCCCGTCCCAACCCCCTTCAGAATCCTGCTCGGGCCGCAGGCGAGACCTACTACAAGATCGCCCAGGACAACTTTGTCACCTTTGGCTGGAACTTCACCTCGCTCTACGTGCGTCCGCCTCCCGAGAGCAGGCAGTCGGGCGCGAGTCGCGCAGGCGCGGGCGTGCTCGAGCTGACCTCTGGACCCTGGGTCTCCCCGCATTCCCTCACCTTCACCTTCACAGATCCAGCCCCAGTCGCTGACGATCATCGCCTCCGCCGACACGGGCAACACGTATCCGATCGCCGTCGTTCCTGGCACGGCGACCGAGCTCGTCTGGTCGCCCTACGACGTCGAGCAGACGTACTCGCTCCCCTGGGCCGTCACCTCGTACACAGCGACCATCTGGGACGAGCGCGGGCCGACGGCGACGCCGACTGGCGGACGGATGACGGTCAACAGGGACATCAAGTTCGCACTCTACCGGCCCCAGGCCTACACGCCGCTGAGCTGTCGGTCCTCTTGCGTCTCCGGTTGTGTAACAATTTCGCTGACGGCTGACCTCCCCCATTTCCGATCTGTCCGCCTTCAGCATGGACGTGCGCCTCGTGCTCGTCGGCAAGTGAGACAATCAAGTCGCCCGTCTTCCTTATGGCCCTCTTCACGACGTTCGCTATCATGGCCAGCGGCTGGGGCATCCTCCGGCGGGCGGCGGCGCTCTGAGGCCCGGGCGCTCATCGACTGCACCACCTCCAGAGCGGGCCCGACCTGTCATCACTTCTTCTCTTGACGCTCCTGTCACCACTCACCTTCCTCAAGCGTCGTCGACACGCGCCGCCGACGCCGTCCCTTGACGGCCTTCTCCCCTTCGCCCTCACGACCCTCCCCCTTACCCTTCACGGACGCTGCCCTTCTCGCCTTCTCTTGCTCTTCCCTTCGCATGTATCCCGATTCACACTCGAACAACCTTCCAATGCTTCCCAGCTATCTGCACGACCCATTTCCCTCAACCCTGCCTTGCCCTGTGGAAAGCCCGACCCGCCCAAGGCCCCCCCCCCACCCCCGGAGGCAAAATCCAACGACGCGCCTGCCCTTCGCGCGCGCGTGCACGCGCCCTCCCCCCGCCGCGTTGTTGACCTGCCGGCCCTCGACCCTTTCCTGCCTCCCGACTGTTGCTCTCGCGGGTCGCCTTCAGCTAGGTTCAGCCCTCGCTCTCCTTCTTTCTGCATGCCTCGCGAGGTCAATCCACCTCGGGCGTACGCCTCGCCTCTGCCGGTGGCTGGCAGCAGCGCCGCCAAGAAGGGCAAGACCGCCCGGCGCTCGACGTCGGCCAACGCCAGCTCGTCGCGCCTGGCGTCGTCCAGTACGACGACGGCCGAAGCCGCTACCTCCTTGTCGCCATCCATCACCGCCGTGCCGACCACAAAGGCAAAGACGGCTCGCAAGTCGACCGCTCCCGTAGTACGTAGGCCCGTCGCGAACTTGCCCTCATCCCCTCTCCGGCCTCGACTCGCCGCCCCAACCCCCGAGCATGACGTTTCTGACGCGCTCGTGACCCAGCAGAGGAAGGCCACTCCGCCCAGTCGGAGCTCTATCCTCGCGGCCAGCACGTTTAACCTGCCACTCCCGTACGACGACGCGCTCGACTCGCTCCTCAGCACCGACCCGTTGCTCGCGCCGCCGCGATACGCCGCCCGGATCTCGCTCGTCGACCGCCTCACCTTCCCCTCCTCGGTAACAGCCGACGGAGGAAGCTCGCCAGTCCAAGCCTACTCTGGCCCGCTCACCCCGCCAGACAGCCAAGAATCGTTCGAGGCCGCGCCTGTCGCCGCCGTCTCTGCGAGGAAGAAGGCTCGCGACTCGGGCTTCGTTGGCTCGGACGAGGCCGGCGAGGAGGACGCCTACGCGGCCATGATCGTCGTGAGTCGGTCTCCGAGCTCACACCCGGCAGGAGCTGTGATCAACGAAGCGACCCTGCTGACACCTGCGCACCGGGATACGATAGGCTCGCGACCGCTCGCGACCGGCCCAGCCGTCGCCGCCGGCCAGCGCGCCGGTCCGCCGGGCCTTCTCGCACGCGCCTCAGTCGCCGCTGAAGAGCTCGCTCGCGCGCGCCCGCAAGCGAACGCCGTCGATGCTCAACTCGCCGAGCAAAGGTCCCGGCACCGACGCCAATGCCAGCCCAAACCCCAAGGCTCGCAAGCAGGCCCGCGCGTCGGCCGCGCCCGGCAAGGCGCTCAGCGACCACCGCTTTGCCTTCTCGACCCCTGGGGCCGGACCCTCGCGCCGTCCCATGACGGGACCGAGGACCGAGCGGCCAGCCAAGAAATCGACTCTGTCGCAGTCGACCAAGGCGGCGGCCGCCCAACGCCGCAAGTCGGCGCCGACGAGCCTGCCCAAGGGCGTGCCCATCGTCCGGACGGCGACCGATCCCAATATGCCTTCGCCGCCGCCGAGCCCAAGCGACGATCCCATCTTGCTCAGAGGCGCCGAGCGGATTCGTTACTTGGATCCCTCGTCCGGCGCGGATGCCGCGCGGGAGATCCAGGCTCAACAGGACGCTGAGCAGGAGGATGAGCTCGGACTCTCGGTCGCCGTTCCGGTGCCACAGGAGAAGCAAGAGAGCTCCCAACCGCCTCGACTGGCAAGTCTCGATCAGTCAAGCGACAAGGAGACTGACGCTGCCGACGACGACTACTGGGGCGGTGGGATGGACGCCGGCGGCTTCGAGGTCCATGATCTCGGCCCATCCTCGGGCAGCGACAACGATGACGACGGCGATGACGACCCGGACAACACCTTCTACTCGCACTCGAAGTCGTCTGGCGTCCGTCAGGAGCTCCGATTGTCCGATCTGGACTCACTCCTGGCACTGCGCGCTGCTCCTCCGCCTGCGGCCGTCGCTCCGCCCTCGTCGAGAGGAACGACGCCGCAGGCAGCGCCGCCGCAACCCCCAACGCCGCCGCCTACAGCGTCCTTCGCTTTCGCGTCGGCCTCGACGTCGCAGCGGCCGCGCTCCGTCTCGGCGACACCGACCCCGCCGTCCTCCTCGCCGGCGTCCCGACGGCTTTCGCCGTCCGCGACGCCACTGGCCGCCGACCAGCACTCTACCGCCCCGCGCGACGCCTCTATGAACCGGCTCGAGGTGTCGCCGACGCCTTCGGCCGATGGATCTTCACTGCAGTCGTTCGACCGCTGTCTTCCGCCGATGCACGAACTCAGCATCGCGACCACCCCTTGTCAGCTCGACATCCGACCCTCAGTCGCGCTCACTCCATTCATATTACTCGCCGCTGCTGAGTCGCCCTCGACCACGCCGCTCGCCGCGCCTACCTTTACCCAGCCGCCGGCTTCTCTCGCCGGGTCTCCGGTCGCTCATGTGCCCATCGCTGAAGTAAAGCTTACCGAGGCTGAGGTTGCCGTACAAGAGCCGGCTGTCATTCGCATCTTCGCCGCGCCTGCGGGTGACTCTCCTCCGCGGTCGGCATCCCTCCAGTCGGCCGTCTCTGGGACGCCCCTGTCGCAGCGCGTCGGTCCGACCTCGCCCTCGTCAGCGGCGACACCCTCGCAGGTGCTCGAACCGCTCGACACACCTGCGCCCACTCTGTCGCCGTACGTCTTTGGCCCTCCACGGACGCCGGAATCGTATTCTGGCAGCGAGCCGGATGAGGAGTCGCAAGCTCGGCACTCACTCGTTCCCGACCGCACGGGCGAGGACGGCAACGATGCGACCGCGGCCGACGCTCCCCGGAGCGACGACAGCGTCTTTGACGAGCTCGACCGGCAGTGGGAGGCCCGCAATCAGACGCTCGATGCTTTAGGCTGGGCGGCTCGCGTCCGAAGCTCCCTCAGCCCCGACAGCTCAGACGCAGAGGACGAACCGGAGCCGGCCGAACTGGGATGGATCGAAACGACGCTGGCCGAGAAGGAACCGCTTGAATCGGAGGCGGTAGAGGTCGAAGCGGTCGAGTCAAAGCCAGTCGAGGTCCAGACGATCGGCTGCGACTCTGACCACGAGCCCGTCGCCCCGGACGCCGTTCAGCTAGAACTCGTCGAGACCTTCTCGCCCAAGCTCTCTTCAGTCGAACCCGGGCCCTTAACCATCGAACCCGAGCTCTCCTCCTCGGTCTCTGTCGACCCCAAGCTCACTGAGTCTGCAGCCGAGCCAGGCCTTAGTGAGACTGTGCCCGAGCTTAACCAAGTCGAGGCAAGTTTAACGCCATCCGGTATCGTTGAGCCCGACGCTCTGGCGCCGGCTCGGGTTGGGCTCGACGCCGACGCTGATGAGGCCGGCTCCGCTTTGGATCCGCCCTCTGGGCTCGACTCCGAGGAGGAAGAAGTCAACGGCACCGGATCAACGGCCGGCGACTCAGATCGGACGCAAGCTGCTATCGACGGCGACGGCGACGGCAGCTCCATCATCGACGACGACCGCGACTCGTTTTTCGGTGAGATCGAGATCGAGCAAAAGTCCCTTCTCGAGGAGCTGGCGGACGACGATGACCTGGACGTTCTAGACGTCACGTCCGGCGCCTTCGACCACCAAACGGATCAGCTGGCCGAGTTCCGCGACTTTGTCAATACCGTCGACGAGCCGGAGGTGCAGAGCTATACGGACCTTCGGCCGCACGCCCACGCGCCCACGTCGTCGAACGACGACGACGAGATTGTCACCGTCGAGGTCGTATCGTCCGACGGGCATCAGGTCGTTCCCATCGCCGCCGAGAGGGGGGACGACCCGGTCCTTGCCTGTCTAGAGGACAAGCGTCAGCCGGCGGAGTTGCTAGCTGCCGAGCGACCTCTGGCCGAAGCCGATCGCCTTTTCGACGAGGAGGTCCAGCTCTACACCGAGACGGGTCGGTTCTTCAGCGAGAACTCGACTCTCACCGCCTTCGCCATCGAAGAAGCCGTCGACAACGAAGAACTACCGACGGACGCCGCGCCGCCCGTCGAAGCTGTCACTGCCGACTTGCCGATCGAGCCATCGGCCGAGATGGACGCTCCGGAGAAGGACCCTCGTCCCAAGTCGGCAAGCCTTGACGCCGATGAGCCAGTAGAACAAGCGGTAGCACTCGCCCCGGTCGAGACCGAGGCAGCTGATCGCCTCCTCTCGTCGTCAAGACGGCCACAAACGCCGAGTCCAGCGCGCTTGCCCCTGCCATCTCTGTCTCCGGTCCGCGTGGGCATCGCGTCAACTCCGGTTCCGCGATGCGTCAGCGTCGCCGACGCGACCGGCATCACATCGACCTCGCGCTCATCGGGTGACGATACGAGTTTAGACACCGCATCCGTCGAACCGTGGGTCAAGGTTTCGTCCAACGATCCTCGACAGGCCGCCCGCGCTACCGCTTTTCTGAAGCTGGTGAGTCCCGAACTCTGCACACTCTCCAACAGGGCTTGCCCGATTAACTCTATCTGCTTCGCAGTTTCACGACTATATCGAGGCCGAGGCCGACCCTGACACCTCGTCCACGTCGACCGCACGCGACCGCTCCACCGCCTCGCGCCTGTCGTCCCTCAACACCTCCTACGGCCGATCCGACTACTTGGCCGCCGACTCGTCGGTGTGCTCGGTAGCGGACGATCTCCTGATGGAGGCCGAGCAGGAGATCGCGCTCGAGACAGACGTAGGCGGAACGGCGCCGACGGCGGCTGCAGACGCCGACATGTCGGCCGATGAGACCGAGCTCGCCATTCCTGGCAGCTTCACGCGTGTCGAGCGGTCACTCGCGAGTTCTATGGGCCGACCGGCCGTCGTCGCCGTCGTCGTTGATCGACCTTGGGGTCCGGCCGAGTGGCGAGCTCTGATGGAGTCGCTCGACGCCGTAGGCCCGGACGCTAGCAGCGGGGCCGTCCTCGAACGCTTCATGTTGCGCTCGCGCGTCGCTGAGCGTGATCTCCAGGGCGAATGGTCGAGGTGCGCCCCGGCAAGATCGGCTTGCTCCAGCGCGTCAGCTCACTGATCACTTGAACCCACTCCCCCCCCCCCCCCTACCCCCATCCTTCTTCTGTCATCTGCTGTTGCTGCAGGCCGAAGCTTCTTCTCCGATTGGCATCGATCCAGCAACGACGGTCGAACGAGGCTGGCCGACCGACCAAGCGTCGCCGGTCGCATCACCCGCAGAAGACGCTCCTCGCGCCGCACAAAGCGGCCAGCGCGGCCCTCTCGCGACCCTCCAACCCTGGCCGTCGATCGTCGACGCGGATGTCTAGCTCAAGGTCGACGGCAGGGGTGTCTGGCTCAGCCGCCTTGTCGTCGTCGTCGTCGTCGTCGTCGTCGTCGACGGCGCCGACGGCGATGGCCTCGCTTGCAGACCGCGTCCTCTCGTTCCTGAACGTCTTCCGCCGCGAGCCGGTCCCGCCGCCGCCGGCGTTCCAATCGCGGACGAGTATCCCCGAGTTTGAGATGGCGCCGCCGCCCATCGTGCCGGGCACGACGCCAGAGGTCATCCCGCCCTCGTCCGCCGCCGCCGCCGCCGCCGTTGGTTCGCGCAGAGGATCGGCCGGCCGCCAGCGGGCGCTCGGTCGCTCGGAGCGATCGACTTCCCCGGCCGCGCAGCCGATGATGGCACCGACGTCGTCCGGCAGCGCTCGGAGGCCGTCTTCTGCCCTCCGATCGATCGCCATCCCCCGGCCATCGTCGTCGTCGTCGTCGTCGTCGTCGTCGACGGCGGCCAACCTCTCAACCTCCCTCTCGAGCACGCACAGCAGCGTCGACGGCAGCACGCTGCTTCCCATCGTCAGTCAGCCCGGCCGTCGACCGTTCGAACGGTCCCAACGGCCCCCGGCGGCCGCGGCCGCCACCGCCGGCGCCCTCCACCCGAGGAGCTCGTTCGAGCCGTCGCCGCCCAACGTTGGGGCGCTCGTCAGGTCGTTTGAGCGCGCGCGAGCGATGAGCGGTCAGCCTCTGCAGCAGCAGCACCGGCAGCCGCGCTAGCTGCCCTGCCCTGCCTGTGAGGGCGGGGCGGCCGGTCTCGAGCCCGAGTTGCCCCACCCTAAAAACCCCTCCGCTTCGACCGATTTTTCCGCAAATCCAGCCTGCACCCCTCCCTCTTGCTCCTTTCCCGTTTGTCATCGATCCCCTCCTCACCGACCGTTTCGACCCCCTTCGTTTCGCCTCCCCCCGCCCGTGTGCCTCTTATCGACTGCTTCTCCTCCTTTTGCACCCTCTCTCTCTCGTGTGCACAACCCTTCCCCCCGAGACGGCCAGCGAAGAACCGAGGCCGGCGACGATGGGTTTCGGAGGAAGAGAAGCGAGGGGGGGCCAGAAGAGGCTTGGAAACTTTTCTATCGTCATGCAGCCGCGCGGGCGGGGGTTGGTTGATTGGTTGGTTGGTTGGCCGAGGG
>Ga0308160_10001468_pt1 | contig 32844 bp, 25 predicted proteins | sample PhyFR1_FD_201036 | JGI IMG/M metagenome (GOLD analysis project Ga0308160, IMG submission 201036) | Phyllosphere microbial communities from UC Gill Tract Community Farm, Albany, California, United States - DLSLF.R1 | ecosystem: Host-associated > Plants > Phyllosphere > Unclassified | place: USA... | reverse complement strand
CCGCGCGATCTCGGTGACCGAACGCCAGCGCTACATCCTGCGCGTGCGCGCGCTGGCGCAGGCGGTGGCCAAGGCCTACCACGCGCAACGCGAGAAGCTGGGCTTCCCCGGCGTGAAGCGCTGAGGCTGCGGCCGATGCGGCCAAACAGCGAACTGTTGCTGGTGCTGGGGTTGCTGTGGTCGGCGCCGCTGGCGTTCGGCTATTTCTGCGCCTGGTGGGCGCAGCAGCGCGGACGCAGCGCGGTGGGCTGGTTCCTGTTCGGATTCCTTTTGCTGCCGGTGGCCGGGCTATGGCTGCTGGCGATCAATGGCGACGACCGCGATGGCCGCGGCAAGTCGAAAGACAAATCGATTGGGCGCGGCGACCTGCTGGCGACCCGTAAGGACGTGATATGAGCATGCATCCCCTGCTGATCGAACTGGGTACCGAGGAACTGCCGGTCAAGGCGCTGCCGGGCCTGGCGCAGGCCTTGTTCGACGGCGTGATCGCCGGGCTGGAGAAGCGCGGCATCGCGGTCGAACGCGGCGACGCCAAGCCGCTGTCCACCCCACGGCGGCTGGCGGTGCTGCTGCCGGGCGTGGCCGCGGAGCAGCCGGAGCAGCGCTCGGAAGTGCTCGGTCCCTATCTCAACATCGCGCTGGACGCCGATGGCCAGCCGACCAAGGCGCTGGTCGGCTTCGCCGCCAAGGCCGGCATCGACTGGACCGCGCTGGAGCGCACCAGCGACGCCAAGGGCGAGCGCTTCGTGCACCGTGCGGTGACCGCGGGCGCGCAGACCGCCGCGCTTCTGCCGGAGATCCTGCGCGAGGCGATCGCGGCGATGCCGATCCCCAAGCCGATGCGCTGGGGCGACCACGACTACGGTTTCGCGCGACCGGTGCACTGGTTGGTGCTGCTGTTCGGCAACGACGTGGTGCCGGTGCAGCTGTTCGGCGTGCAGGCCGACCGGGTCAGCCGCGGCCACCGCTTCCTGCACGACGCGCCGGTCGCGCTGGCCCAGCCGGGCGACTACGTCGCAGCGCTGCAGGCGGCGCAGGTGTTGGTGGACCCGGATGCGCGCCGCGCGCGCATCGTCGCCGAGGTCGAGCAGGCCGCGCGCCAGGCCGGCGGCAGCGCGCGCATCTCCGACGACAACCTGGAGCAGGTGGTGAACCTGGTCGAATGGCCGTCGGCGGTGCTGTGCCATTTCGAGCCGGCGTTCCTGGCGGTACCGCAGGAAGCGCTGATCGAGACGATGGAGAGCAACCAGAAATTCTTCCCGGTGCTCGACGACGGCGGCAAGCTGACCGAGCACTTCATCGGCATCGCCAACATCGTCTCGCGCGACGTGGCCGAAGTGGCCAAGGGCTACGAGCGGGTGATCCGCCCGCGCTTCGCCGACGCCAAGTTCTTCTTCGACGAGGACCTCAAGCAGGGTCTTGAGGCGATGGGCGCTGGCCTGGCCAGCGTGACCTACCAGGCCAAGCTCGGCAGCATCGCCGACAAGGTGCAGCGCGTGGCCGCGCTGGCCGAGGCGATCGCGCCGCTGGTCGACGTGGACGCCGCGCAGGCGCGCCGCGCCGCCGAGTTGAGCAAGAACGACCTGCAGTCGCGCATGGTCAACGAATTCCCCGAACTGCAGGGCATCGCCGGGCGCCACTACGCCAAGGCCGCCGGCGAGCCGGGCGAGATCGCGCTGGCGATCGACGAGGCCTACCAGCCGCGCTTCGCCGGCGACGACATCGCGCTGTCGCCGCTGGGCAAGGTGCTGGCGATTGCCGAGCGCCTGGACACCCTGGCCGGCGGGTTTGCCGCGGGCTTGAAGCCGACCGGCAACAAGGATCCGTTCGCGCTGCGGCGCAATGCGCTGGGGTTGGCGCGGACGGTGATTGAGAGTGGGTTTGATGTGAGTCTGAAGGTGCTGCTGACCGACGCAGCAACCCGTGCAATGGAAGCCATTCGCCTAACCGCGGTAATGAAGAAAGTAGAAGCCGCCAACGAAGCAAAGCGGAAAGGAGCGGAAACATCGCCGATGCAGTCTCAGGTGGGCGGGGTATCGTTGGATCAGGTTGAAGAGGTCTACGACTTCATCCTCGACCGCCTGCGCGGCTACTACACCGACAAGGGCGTGCCGGCGACGCATTTCAACGCGGTGGCCGCCTTGTTCTCGGTCGGGGCTGAAGGAAGCGCGGCTTCTGTAGGAGCGGCTTCAGCCGCGACCGCCACCCACGGCTCGCTCTACGACTTCGACCGCCGCATCGACGCGATCGGCATCTTCGCCACGCTGCCGGAGGCCGAGGCGCTGGCTGCGGCCAACAAGCGCATCCGCAACATCCTGCGCAAGGCCGAGGGCGCGATCCCGGCGCAGATCGATGCGACCCTGCTGCGCGAACCGGCCGAAAGCGCCCTGGCCGAGGCGGTGGAAGCGGCTATCGTGGAAACCGATGGCGCGCTGCGCCAGCACGACTACGTCACCGTGCTGAACTTCCTGGCGCGGCTGCGGCCGCAGGTAGACGCGTTCTTCGACGGAGTCATGGTCAACGTCGACGACCCGGCGATCCGCGGCAACCGCCTGGCCCTGCTCAAGCGCCTGGGCGACCGCCTCGGCAGCGTCGCCGCGATCGAGCATCTGTCGTCGTAAGCAGCGCGGCGGAGACATGTAGGGGCTGCGAAAGCAGCCTCTTCTTTTTGTGGGGAGCAGTTCTTGGTCGCCTTGGGCCATCAGTCGCGACAAGCGAAGCCAGCACTCCCACAACCAAGTGAAACCGCGTCGGGACTGAAGTCCCTCCCACAGTGCACCCGGCCGGCTACCGGCGAGTGCCAGCCAAGCGGCTGCACTTGAAAGAGCCGCAGCCTCCGGCGACACCGCTTCTTGTGGGAGCGACTTCAGTCGCGACGCGCGAAGCTGCAATCCCCGTTGTGCTGAGAAAAAGCGTCGGGGCTGAAGCCCCTCCTACAGTGCACTCGGCCGGCCATGTACAAGCACCTGTTTTGAGCCCCTCTCCCCTCGGGAGAGGGGTTGGGGGTGAGGGTCCGGCGCGAAGCGTCTCGCGGATCTAGGTGCACGAGGCTGCGCCCGTACCCTCATCCGCCCCTGCGGGGCACCTTCTCCCGATGGGAGAAGGAACTGCCCGCATGCCCAGACACACGAGCGCAGTACAACTCGGGCCTGCCACGCACAGTGCGACACACAAACGCCTTTACGAATCCCCACTCCCCGCTTTTCCACAGCCGAACGGCTGGTCATCCCCGATCCCCGCCTTCAATCAAACAACGCCTGGATCGCCGCCAGCCCGGCATTGGCGCGCTCCTTCTTGCGCTCGGCGTCGGCCACCGGATCGGCGCCGTCGCGTTGCATTTCCTCGGCCGGGATCTCGTCGAAGAAGCGGCTGGGCTTGAGCCGGATGTGTTCGCCGAACTTGCGGGTCAACTTGCTGTAGCTCATCCACAGCTGCTCCTTGGCGCGGGTGATGCCCACGTACAGCAGGCGCCGCTCTTCCTGCAGGTTGCCCTCTTCCAGGCTGACCTCGTGCGGCAGCACGCCGTCCTCGCAGCCGACGATGAACACGTAGCGGAACTCCAGGCCCTTGGACGCGTGCATCGTCATCATCCGCACCTGGTTGCCGCCGTCGTCCTTGTCGTTGCGCGACAGCAGCGCCAGCTGCGCCGCCAGGTCGCCGACGGTGGCGCCACGCGGGCCGCCCTCGAACCACTTGGCCAGTTCTTCCAGGTTGCTGCGGCGGCGCTGGAAGGTCGTTTCGTCCTTGCACTGACTGCGCAGTTCGCGGATCAGCCCGGACTGCTCGGCGAGCTGGCGCACCACGTCGGCCGAGGACAGGGTCAGCGAGGCGGTACGCAACTCGTGCAGGACGTCGACGAAATCGCTCAGGCCGTTGGCCGCGCGCGGCGGCAACTGCTGAAGCGCGCCCATCGACTCGGCCGCGCGCGACATCGGTAAATTTTTCGCCGACGCCAGTTCGGCCAGCTTGGCCAGCGACGTCGCGCCGACCTCGCGCTTGGGCGCCTGCACCGCACGCAGGAACGCGGCATCGTCGTCGGGATTGACCAGCAGCCGCAGCCACGACAGCACGTCCTTCACTTCCTGCCGTTCCAGGAACGCGGTGCCGCCGGTGATGTGGTACGGCACGCCGGCGATCTGCAAGGCCTTTTCCAGCGGCCGCGACTGGAAGTTGCCGCGGAACAGGATGCAGAAATCGCTCCACGGCACCTGCTTGGCGGTGCCCAGGTAGGCGATCTCGGCGGCGACCTTCTCCGCCTCGTGCTCGCTGTCGCGGCATTCCCATACGCGGATGCGCTCGCCGTCGGCCTGGTCGCTCCACAGGGTCTTCAGGTGCTCGTGCGGGTTGTGCGCGATCAGCGCATTGGCCGCGCGCAGCACGCGGTTGGAGCAGCGGTAGTTCTGCTCTAGCTTGACGATCTGCAGCGCCGGATAGTCGCGCCCCATCTGCATCAGGTTTTCCGGATTGGCGCCGCGCCAGGCGTAGATGCTCTGGTCGTCGTCGCCCACGCAGGTGAAGTTGCCGCGCGGGCCGGCCAGCATCTTCAGCAGCCGGTACTGCGCGTCGTTGGTGTCCTGGCTCTCGTCCACCAGCAGGTAGCCGATGCGCTCGCGCCAGGCCATGACGATGTCCTCGTTCTCCTCCAACACCTGTACCGGCAGGCGGATCAGGTCGTCGAAGTCCACCGCGTTGAACGTGCTCAGCCGCGCCTGGTAGCGCTCGTACAGGCTGGCCGCTTCCTGCTCGCGGTTGCTGCGCGCCGCGGCCATCGCCTGCTCCGGCGACAGCCCGGCGTTCTTGGCGCGCGAGATCAGGTTCTTGGCGTCGTCGATCGCATCGGGCTTGGCGCCGTGCATCAGGTCCTTGATCTGCGCGGCAGCATCGTCGGCGTCGAAGATCGAGAAGCCGCGCTTCAGACCGACCGCGGCGTGCTCGATCTGCAGGAACTTCAGCCCCAGCGCGTGGAACGTGCAGATGGTCAGGCCATCGGCGGCATCGCCGCGGATGCGCTTGGCCACGCGCTCGCGCATTTCCTTGGCCGACTTGTTGGTGAAGGTGATCGCGGCGATGCGCTTGGCCGGGTAGCGGCCGGTGGCGATCAGGTGCGCGATCTTTTCCACGATCACGCGGGTCTTGCCGCTGCCGGCGCCGGCCAGCACCAGCAACGGGCCTTCGCAATGCAGCACCGCGGCGCGTTGGGGGGGATTGAGACCGTGCATGAAGACTTCCCTGGGCCGCGCATTGTAGCGGGCGCCGGCCGGTGGCGAGGACCGCGCCGCCGCGTTAGCGCTGAACGGGTTTTCCCGGGCGCATCCGGCCTGCGACGGGGCCGGCCGCCGCGCTAGAATCGGCCCATGGCGAAACTGTACTTCTACTATTCGGCGATGAACGCCGGCAAGACCACGACGCTGCTGCAGTCGGCGCACAACTATCGCGAGCGCGGCATGCGCACCGCGATCCTGACCCCGCGCCTGGACCACCGCGACGGCAGCGGCGTGGTCGCCTCGCGCATCGGCCTGCGCGCCGATGGCAACACGTTCGTGCCGGACACCGACCTGCTGGCGCTGCTGCAGGACGACATCGCCCGCGACGGCGCGCTGCATTGCGTGCTGGTGGACGAGGCGCAGTTCCTCAGCCGCGCGCAGGTCTGGCAGCTCAGCGAGGTGGTCGACCGGCTGCGCATCCCGGTGCTGTGCTACGGCCTGCGCACCGATTTCCGCGGCGAACTGTTCGAGGGCAGCCAGTACCTGTTGGCTTGGGCCGACGAGCTGCAGGAGATCAAGACCATCTGCCACACCGGCAGCAAGGCGACGATGACCGTGCGCGTGGACGCCGACGGCCACGCGGTGCAGGACGGCCCGCAGGTGGAGATCGGCGGCAACGAGCGCTACGTGTCGGTGAGCCGCGCCGAGTTCAAGAAGATCATGCGCGGAGAAGGTCGCATCGATCCGTTGCAGATTGCGCTGCAGCGATAATCCACACGCGGCGTCGGGCTGACGGCTGCGGCGCAGGCGCAAGAAGGCTTCAGCCAGGAGGCGACGCGCCATAGGGCCGCGCTGCGCCTGGAGCGTATGCATGGGTGCCAGTTGCTGCGTGCGCTATGCCCTGCTTTGGTGCACGCGCCAGCCGGTTCGGCCCGGCTGCCGGCAGCGGACGCGCCGATCGTGAACGGCGATTGACGCTGCCTACACCACACCCGGCGCATAGGCCATCAGTCTATGGATCGCGGCCGCAATGCCCGTCTAGAATCGGCGGCGATCGCACTCATGGGAAGAGTTCTATGCATCAGTTCAAGGGATATGCCGTCGGCGGCTGCGCCGCGCTGGTCGTTGCGGTTGCGCTGGCACTGTCCGGCCCGGCCAGCGCCGCCGACAACGCCCGCACGTTCGACGACATTCCGGCGCAGGTGATGACCGACGGCTTCCTCGAGGCGCACCTGGACCTGTTCTATCGCCGCGCCGGTATCCGCGCCGACAAGAAGGGCGAGTTCGCCGAGGCCAAGAAGAACTACCAGCTCGCCGCGCGCTATGCCGACAAGCCGTCGCAGGCGCGGCTGGGCGAGATGTACTGGGAAGGCCAGGGCGGCGCGCAGGATCGCGCGATGGGCTTCCTGTGGATGGCGCTGGCCTCCGAGCGCGGCTACGACGCCTTCACCACGCGCAAGATGGAGTACTGGAACCAGCTGACGCCCGAAGAGCGGCAGCGCGCGATCAAGCAGGACAAGAAAATGCTGGCCACGTATGGCGACCAAGTGGCCAAGCCGCGCCAGGAAGCGGTGCTGCGCCGCGAGGCGTCGCGCAGTACCGGCAGCATGCTCGGCCATTCCGGCGCTTCCGCCTTGCAGATCAACGGCCCGCGCGGCGGCAGCATCGATCCGGAAGTGTTCTACGCCAAGGAATTCTGGGAACCGGGCGCGTACTGGAAACTACAGGACCGGGTCTGGGACGGCCGCACGCCGGGCCGCGTGGATATCGGCGATGTCGAGGACATCACCCAGGAAACCGCACCGAAGCCGCAGCAACCGGCCAAGCCCTGAGTCCGCGGCAACGCGCAATGCCGGACACTTCGCGCGTCGGGACTGAAGTCCCTCCCACAGTGCCAAAGTGCACCCAGCACCTTGCTGCGAGCCTCTTGTGGGAGCGACTTCAGTCGCGACGAGCGAAGCCAGCCGATGCGTAGCCTTGCGAAAAGCGCCAGGACTGAAGTCCCTCCGACAGTGCACCCGGCCGCTATCCGCAAGCCACTGTAGGAGCGGCTTCAGCCGCGACGAGCGAAGCCGGCAACTTCAGCGCACTGCCAAAAGCGTTGGGGTTGAAACCCCTCCTACAGTGCACCCAGCAAGGTGGCTGCGGGACTTTTGTAGGAGCGGTTTCAGCCGCGACAAACGAAGTCGGCACTGTACGCAGCGAGGCGCTACCGCGCACGACGCGGCAGCGCTCGGCCGCAACTCAATACAGCTTGCGCTCGGCCGCCGGCGGCGGCGTCCACTGGTACAGCCAGGTCTCGGTCAGCGGCTTGTCGCCGGCGCGCAGGAACAGGCGGATGTCGATCTGCTGCGTACCGTCGTCCGGCGGCACCACGTCGAACATCGCGCGGTAGCCGGAGAGTTCGTGCAGCGGCCGCGCCGAGACGATCTCGGTGCTGCCGCGGCTCAGCTGCAGCACCGCCTCGACCTTGGCGTCCTTGTCCTTGCCGAGCCTGGCCAGTTCGCCGCCGACGAAGTCCACCGCGAAGCGCCAGGAGAAATGGCTGCGCTTCTGCCCGACCACGCCGCCCAGGCCGGTGCGCGTGGCCACGCACTGCGCCAGCGGCGAGGACGCCGGCGGCTGCGCGCCCCAGTACAGGCGATAGCCGAACAGCAATTCCTGCCCGGGCTGCGGCTTGTCCTGCGGATTCCAGAACGCGACGATGTTGTCGAAGGTCTCGTCGATGGTGGGAATCTCCACCAGCTGCACCGAGCCCTTGCCCCAGCCCTGCTTCGGTTCCACCCACAGGCACGGGCGCTTCTCGTAGTACACGCCGTCGTCGTGGTAGTGGTCGAAGTTGCGGTCGCGCTGCAGCAGGCCGAAACCGCGCGGGTTCTCGTCCACGAACATGTTGAAGCGCAGCTGCGGCGGGTTGCACAACGGGCGCCAGATCCATTCGCCGCCGCCGGTCCACATCGCCAGGCCGTCGGTGTCGTGGATCTCCGGGCGCCAGTCCCAATCCATGCGGCGGTCGTTCTCGCCGACCTGGTACATGCTGGTGCACGGCCCCAGGCCCAGCCGCTCGATGGTCTTGCGCGGATACAGCGCGCTGTCGATGTCCATCAGCAGCACGTCGCCGTTGGTGATCGCGAAGCGGTAGGCGCCGGCCACGCTCGGCGAGTCCAGCAGCGCGTACACCACCACGGTGTCCGAGCCGGCCTTGGGCTGCTCCAGCCAGTAGGCAATGAAATCCGGGAATTCCTCCGGCCCGCCGGTGCCGGTATCGATCGCCAGCCCGCGCGCGGACTGGCCATACTGGCCTTCCTTGCCCACCGCGCGGAAATAGCTGGCGCCGAGAAACGCGGCGAAGTCGCGATCGGTGTCCTGCTTGGTGTTGAGGCGGAAGCCGGCGAAACCCAGCTCCTTGGGCAGGTGCTTGCCCTGCAGGCCGCTCTTGCCGTAGTCGAACGCGGCGCCGTCGTAGGCCAGTTCCTGCGCCTGCCCGTCGACCAGGTCGAACATGTGCACCGGCGACTTGAAGTACAGGCCCAGGTGGAAGAACTTGGCCTGGAACTTCGACTCGTTGTCCACCGCCCACAACGCGTGGTCCTGGCGGTAGCGGATCGACTGGTACTGGTCCCAGTTCAGCGATTCCAGCGGTCCCGGCAGCACCCGCTTGTGGCTCTGGTAGGGCGCCTGGGCCATGGCCCGAGCGTGGCCCTTGAGCCAGGCGTAATCGAAGGGCTGCGGCTTGCCCAGGCGGCGCAGGCCGACCGCGGGCGCGGCCTGGCCGAGCATCGGCATCGCGGGCAAGCCCATGGCGGCGAAGGCGGCGGCGGCGTTCTTGAGGAAATCGCGTCGTTGCATGGGCCGGATCGAAGCGGAAAGGGCCTCCATCATAGACAAGCGGCGTTAAACGCGAGAGCTAGGGCGTGGTGCAGGCGCCCGCCAGCGCCAGCGCCGCGGCGTGCCGACACAGGAAACTGCGCTGCTGCGCCGGGTCGTCGCCGCCGGCGTAGTCCAGCAACGTCCATTGCTCCTCGGCCTGCATGGTCTGGCCTGGCGCCAGGGTCCGGTACGGCGCGTGCACTTCCATTTCCAGCAGACCGCCGCCCGGATCGGAGGCCGGCGCATCCAGATAGAACTCGACCTGGCCCTGCTCGGGGTGGATGCGCGTAAGCGGCTGGTGCGCGAAGCGGATCACCCAGGCCTGGCCGCCGGCGAAGGCGGCGATCCAGCCCGCCGACGGCTGCAGCAGCAGCTTGCCGCGCTGTCCGGCGCTGCCCGGCGGCGCGGCCGCCAGCGCCATCAGCCCGTCCTGCAGCAGGTACTGCGGCGGCGCGTAGCCGGCGCCATCGCTGGGCTGGACGCGGATATCGGCGGCGGCCGCGACCGGCACCAGCACCCGCGTGGCCGCGCTCACCCGGGTGTTGAACCACAGGTCCCAGGCCACCGCGGTCTTGCGCACGTTCTGCGCCTGCACCTGCAGCAGCACGCTGTCGGCGCGCTGCGGCGACAGCGCGAAGGTCTTGCGCAGCCGCACGCCGCTGACCGGGCTGTCCACGCCGCGCAGCTGCAGGCGCTGCGGCGCGCGTACGGTGATGGTGGTGGTGGCGAAGCTCAGGTACGGGTCCGGCGGCCAGTTCGCATGCGCCGCGCGCCGCGCCGGATTGGCGTCCTGGTGCTGCCACCACGCGCTCTGCGGCCCGACCCAGACGTCGTGGCCGAAATAGGGGATATCGTTCGCCGCCGCGCTGACCGTCGGCAGCGGCTGGCGCTGCACCGCGTCGCCGACCTTGATCAGGTTTGGCCCGCCGCTGCGCTGGAAGCCCAGCACGCGCCCGCCCAGGGTCGGGGTGACCGTAAGCCGGACCACGCCGTTGTCCATGACCCACGGCGCAGGCGCGGCGGCGTCAGGCGCGGTTGCCGGGGCCGCGGCGGCGAGCAACGGCCAGACGCCGAGAAGCGCGAGCAGCGCCGCGCGCGGGCGCCGCCGTCCATTCTGCGTATCGGTGCGCATGGCGAACCTGCGATCGAGGAAGGAAGCCCGATTGTGGCGACTCTGCGGCCGCGGCGACAGTCGGTCGGTTGCACATGCGCGCCGCGGCCGTTGCCGCTCGGCGCACTCCGGCGGACGCGGCTGTCGCAGGAGGGCGCAGCTTCGGCAGTGGGCTGATTCGAACACGTGCACGTGTTCGAACACCTGCACGTGTCGCACCGGCGAAGACGACCATCGTGGCGGTTTCGGTCGCGGCTAGTGAAGTCCTTGGGCAGACGCCACGGCTCCGACGCTTCTCGACGGTGGCGGGAAACTGCAGGGGTCGCTGGCACAGCCAGAGCGAGCGACGCCATGCGACCGCGCGGCAAGTGAGACGTTCGCGGCCGCGCTCGTCGCGTCAGGCCACGGGTTGCGGCGCGCGCCCACGCCGCGTGTCGCTCAAAGCGCCGGATGACGCCGCGGCAGATGCGGCGTCACCGCTTGCTGCAGCCGCCGTATCAACGCCGGATCCATGAACGCATAGTCGTCGGGAATGTCCAGACAGACGATGCGCTTGCCGCTCAGGTGTCGCTGGAACGCGGCCGACAGTTTGCTGCGGTGGCGCCGTTCCATCACGAAGATCAGGTCGGCCCAGGCCAGCAGCTCCGGCGTCACCGCGCTATCGGCATCGGCATTGACCCCGGCCGACGCGGTCTCGATGCCGGGCCAGTCGGCGAAAAGCTGCTCGGCGGTCGGGCTGCGCAGCCGGTTGCGGGCGCACAGGAACAGGACATGGCGGACGGGCACGGCGCGGCGGATCGAAGGGCGGTGGCCCATGGTAGCGGCGATCGCCGGTGGTTCGGGGCGGCGGTGCCAGGCCGTCGCCGGCTGTGGCCGGCACTGGGTCGGGAGTGGCCGGCGTCGCGTCGCCGCCGCAACAAGACTCAGCGCGCCGCGGTCAACGCCGCCGGCGGAGCGCACGCGGCACTCAGCCCCTCCACCTCGTGCACCAGCGTGCCGCCCTGCGGCTGCGCCTGCGCCAGTTCGCGCTGCAGCGCCTGCAGTTCGCCGCGCCCGTCGCCCGCACCGCCGCGGCGTTGGCAATGCAGCTCGGCGGCATAGGCGCGGGCGCGCCAGCGCAGCTTGCGGCTTTCGATGCCGTCGCCGCCCTGGCGCGCCTGCGCCTCCAGTTCGTGCAGCGCCTGCGCGTCGTGGCCGAGCCGGCCCAGGTTGCGCGCCCAGGCCACGCGCACTGCACGCGTACGCGGATGGGTCGGGCCGTAACCGGCCTCGGTGCGGCGCAGCGCCTGCGCCAGCAGCGCATCGGCCTGCCGCGGTTCGCCGAGCGCGGCGCGCGCCTCGGCGATCAGCCGCTCGCTGTCGCCGACCGCCGGGTTGTTCTGGCCGAGCTGCGCGATCCAGCGCGCGCGCGCCTCGTACAGCGGCGCCAGCGCATCGCGGTGGCGGCCCGCGGCCGACAGCGCCAGGCCCTGGTTGAGCAGCATGTACGGCAGCAGCGCCTGGCTGTCGGGCGCACGCATGATCGCGACCGAGCGGTCCATGTCGGCGATCGCCAGCGCGTCCTGGCCGCGCTCCAGTTCCAGCATCGCCAGCGAACTCCAACTCATGCCGGTGTCGCGATGGGTGGGGCCCAGCCGTTCCACGGTCAGCGCATGCGCGGCACGCAGTTCGCGCTCGGCGATATCCAGGCGGCCCTGGTCGATCATCACCGCCGCCCGCAAGCGCCGCAGCCCGAGGCTGACCGGGTGGCGATCGCCGTTCAAGCTGCGCGACAACGCCAGTGCCGCGCTCACCGCCTGCTCGGCCTGGTCGACATCGCCGCGATCGCGGTAGGCCACGCCCAGGCTGCGCAGCAGGTTGACGCTGAGCGGATGCCGCGGGCCGGCCTGGCGGTCGAGCAAGGCCAGGGCCTGCAGGTAGCCAGCGATCGCCGCATCGGTGTTGCCGATGTCGCTGTCCATCGAGGCGATGTCGGTCATGCTCTCGACGATGCCGGCCGGGTCCTTGAGCACGTCGCGGTGCAGCGCCAGCGCGCGCTCGAACCAGGCCCGCGCCGGCGCGCGTTCGCCGAGCACGCGCCGGCAACGTCCCAGTTGCGAGAAGAACCCCGCGGCCTGCAGCGGCAACTGCGCCTGCGCTTGCTGCGCCTGCGCCGCCAGCGGCTGCAGCAGCGCCACGCACTCCTGCGAACGGCTCAGCAGGCGCAGCGCGCGCCCATGCTGCGCCGCCGCTTCCAGGCGCAGCGCCAGCGGCACGTCGTCCTGCGTGGCCAGCAGCGCGCGCTGCCGTTGCAGCAGCAGCAATGCTTCGCGATAGTCGCCCAGGCCGATGCGCAGGCGCGCGATCACGCCCTGCAGTTCCGCCCGCGCCAGCGGCTGCCGCAGCAGTTCGCGTTCGCCGCGCTGTTCGCCGCTGGCAAGCAGCCCGCGCAGATCGAAGCCGTCGCCGCGCTGCGCGTTGCCGGCGCGATCGAACAGGCCGATCACGAAGTCCTGCATCGCTTGCGCGCGCACGGTTTCGCGGTGCGCCTCGCGCACCTGCCACAGCGCCACGCCCGCGGCGCCGAGCAGCGCGGCGGCGGTCAGGCTGCCGAGCACCACGCTCCAGCGATGCCGCTGCAGGTATTTCTGCAGGCGGTAGGCCACGCCCTGCGGGCGCGCCTGCACCGTGCGCCCCTGCAGATGGCGGCGCAGGTCCTGGGCCAGCGCCTCGGCCGAGGAGTAGCGCTGCGGCAGCGGCTTCTGCAGCGCCTTGAGCAGGATATTGTCCAGATCGCCGCTCAGCCGCCGGGCCAGGCGCCGCGCCTCGGCCGGGTCGCGCTGTCCTTGCTGCGCGGCGCGCGCCACCGCCACCGACGGCCGCGGCGCCTCCACCGCCAGGATCGCGCGCTCCCATTCGGCATCGCTGCTGCGGCGCAGGTGGTAGGGCTTCTGGTCGGTGAGCAGTTCGTACAGCACCACCCCCAGCGAATACACATCGGTCAGCGTGGTGATCGGTTCGCCGCGCACCTGCTCCGGCGCGGCGTAGTGCAGGGTGAACGCGCGCGCCTCGGTGCGCGGATGCGCGTCGGCCGCAGGGTCGGCCTCGGTGTCGAGCAGCTTGGCGATGCCGAAGTCGAGCAACCGCACGTCGCCAGCGGCGTTGACCAGGATGTTGGACGGCTTCAGGTCGCGATGCACGATCAGGTTGGCGTGCGCATGGCTGACCACCTCGCACACCTGCAGGAACAGCCGCAGCCGTGCGCTCACCGGCAGGTGCAGACGTTGGCAATAGTCGGTGAGCGGCTCGCCTTCGACATAGGCCAACGCCAGGTACGGGCGCCCGTCGCTGGCGATGCCGGCGTCGAGCAAACGCGCCAGGTGCGGATGCTCCAGCCGCGCCAGGATCTCGCGTTCGCGGGTGAAGCGCTGGCGCAGCGCGGCATCGGCATAGCCGGGGCGCAGCAGCTTCAGCGCGACCTGGCGCTGGTACAGGCCGTCGGCGCGCTGCGCCAGCCAGACCTGGCCCATGCCGCCTTCGCCGAGCAGCCGCTCCAGCGCATACGGCCCGATCCGGCTACCGGCGCACAGGCACTCCGTGGCGGTGGCCAGCAGCGGCTCGCTGAGCAGGTCCGAGCCGGCCGCGTCCAGCGCCAGCATGCGCACCAGTTCATCGGCGCTGGCCGGATCCTGCGCGTGCAACTGCGCCAGCCGCGCCGCGCGCGCCTCCGGGGTCAGTTCCAGCAATTCGTCGAGCAACGGCGACAGGCGTTGCCACTGCAGCGCGTCCATGCGGTGCTCCGGTTGGTCCCTAGTGATCCTGCATCGCCGCCAGCAGGAAGATGCGCGCCTTCTGCCAGTCGCGGCGGATGCTGCGTTCGGAGCGCTGCATCAGCTCGGCGATCTCCTGTTCGGACAGGCCGGCGAAATAGCGCAACTCCACCACCTTGGCCAGGCGCTCGTCGATCGCCTGCAGCCGGTCCAGCGCCACGTCCAGCGCCAGCAGATCCTCGTCCAGGCGCACCCCGCCGCTGTCCTCGGGGATCTCGGCGACGCGCTTGAGATCGCCGCCGCGCTTGCGGGTCAGGCGGTTGCGCGCGTAATCCACCACCACGCTGCGCATCGCCGAGGCGGCGTAGGCGAAGAAATGCGCGCGGCCGTCGAAGCGGGCCATGCCGTGCGCGCCGAGCAGCTTCAGATAGGACTCGTGGACCAGCGAGGTCGCATCCAGGGTCTGCGCCTGCTGCCCGGCCAACTGGCGCCGGGCCATGCTGTGCAGTTCCTGGTAGAGCGTGCTGAGCACGCGATCGAGCGCCTCGCGGTCGCCGCCGCGCGCGGCATCCAGCCACACGGTGATCTCGGGGGCGGTCTCTACCACGGCGGTCTCTCCTCCGGCCGGGAGTCGCGCGGACTATAGCGCGCGCCGGCGGCCAGCGGCTGCCGTCCGTCAGCGCTGGCAGCTCCCGCACCAGACGCTGGCGCGCTGGCCGATGCTGGCGTGGCGCAGCGGCCGCCCACAGCGCTTGCAGGCCTCGCCCTCGCGGCCGTAGACCGCCAGCTCCTGCTCGAAGTAGCCGGGCGCCCCGTCCGGGCTGATGAAGTCGCGCAAGGTGGTGCCGCCGCGGGCGATGGCGTAGCCGAGGATCGCCTTGGCCGCCTCGGCCAGGCGTGCATAGCGTGCCCGCGAGACCTCCCCGGCCTCGCGCAGCGGACTGATTCCTGCCTGGAACAGGCTTTCGGCGGCATAGATGTTCCCGACTCCGACCACGATGCGTTGGTCCATCAAGAACGTCTTTACCGGCGCACTCCGGCCACGGCTGCGCCGAAATAGATAATCGCCGTCAAAATCGTCCGACAGCGGCTCCGGCCCCAACTCCTCAAGCAGCGGATGGATCTGCCCCGGCGCCTGCCACAGCAGGCAACCGAAGCGGCGCGGATCGTTGAAGCGCAGCACGCGCCCGTCCTCCAGGCTGATGTCGACGTGATCGTGCGCCCGCGGCGGCGTGTCCCCGGGCAGCACACGCAGGCTGCCGGACATGCCCAAATGCAGCAGCGCGCTGCCGGCGTTGGTATCCATCAGCAGGTATTTGGCGCGGCGGCGGATGCCGTCGATGCGCTGCCCCGGCAGCTGCTGCGCCACCTCCGGCGGAATCGGCCAGCGCAGGTCCGGCCTGCGCAGGATCACGCCGTGGATGCGCCGCCCCAGCAGATGCGGCTCCAGGCCGCGCCGGGTGGTTTCTACTTCGGGGAGTTCGGGCATGGGTGCTGGACTGCAGTGGCGTGCGATTGACAAGCTTAGCCGGTGGAATCCGAGGTTGTCGCCGCAAGGCAGAGCGCTATTGGACACCGGATGTGAACAGCAGCCAGCCACGCTTGGTCGATCGTGGTTTTGCGTTTTTTACTGCGGCGGCGCGGCCAACTCTCTTGCGCTCAAGTACCCATCGCCATTGCTGTCCTGCTTGCGAAAACGAACGGTCAAGGTGGCCTGATGCTGGGCGCGGGTGATCGGCTTGCCGCGGGCACCAGGGAGTTCGGCGGCGCTGAGCACGCCGTCGTGATCGAGGTCTCGGGCGTCGAAGGCGTAGCTCATCCAGGCCAGGTATTCGTCCAGGCTGACGCGGCCGTCGCCGTCGCGGTCCATGCGCTGCAGGTAGCTTCCGGTGCTATCGACGACCTGCGCGCTGGCGGTGCCAACAGCGCCGCCAAGCGCGGCCAATGCCACAAGCACCGCCATGAACGACGAACGCCGCACGAGGCGGCGTTCGCGAAGCGGCTGCAGGAGGCCGCGGGTCATGCCAGGGCGTAGCCCTTCAACCGCGCCGCATAGGCCTGCAACGCGGCGATGCCGCTGGCCTCGGCGTCGTGGCACCAGGCCTGCAGTTGCTTCAGGCGTTCGCTGGCGTCGTGGCTGCGCGCTTCCAGCAGGGCGGCCAGGCGCGCGCGGTGTTCGACCAGGGTGCGCATGCGCGGGCGCTGCGCGACCCAGTGCTGCAGCTGTTCGCGCGCGTCGGGCTTGAGCCAGCGGCCGTCGTCGACCAGGCCCTTGCGCAGGCGCCGCGGCAGCAGCTGGCGCAGCTTGGCGCCGGCCTGCGCGGCCTCTTCCTTCAGCGCCGGGGTGAAGACGTTGCGCTGGTAGTCGGTCATCGCCTGGAAGCGGTGCGAGAGCAGCGCGCGCAGGGTGTCGGCATCGGGCACGGCGATGTTCGGGCGCACGTCCAGGGTCGGCGCCACCCGCAGGACCTTGGCCAGGCGCAGCGCGGCCAGCGCGCGGATCGCGACCCAGCCGATGTCCAGTTCCCAGCGCCGCATCGAGAAGCGCGCCGAGCTCGGGAACGCGTGGTGGTTGTTGTGCAGTTCTTCGCCGCCGATCCACAGCGCCCACGGGGTCAGGTTGGTCGAAGTATCGGCCGATTCGAAGTTGCGGTAGCCCCACCAGTGGCCAAGGCCGTTGACCACGCCGGCGGCCCAGAACGGGATCCAGGCCATCTGCAGTGCCCACAGGGCGATACCGGGCAGGCCGAACAGCAGGAAGTTGAAGGCGAACAAGGCGATCGGGCCCCAGTTCGCGTGCGCGGTGTACAGCCGGCGTTCGATCCAGTCGTCCGGCGCGCCCTTGCCGTACTGCTCGATGTCGCCGCGCATGGCGCGCGCTTCGCGGTACAGCTCCACGCCGCGCCAGAACACGCGGCCGATGCCCTTGGTCTGCGGGCTGTGCGGGTCCTCGTCGGTCTCGACCTTGGCGTGGTGCTTGCGATGGATCGCCACCCACTCCTTGGTGATCATGGAGGTGGTGAACCAGGTCCAGAAGCGGAAGAAGTGCGACAGCAGCGGATGGAAATCGACGCCGCGATGCGCCTGGCTGCGGTGCAGGTACAAGGTCACCGCGAAGATGGTCAGCTGGGTGAACACCAGCAGCACCGCCAGCATGCCCCACCAGCCGACGTCGAGCAGGCCGGTACTGAGGAAGTCGAGGATCGCGTCGGACATTGCCAGAACTCCAGGCCGGTGAAGGCGTGCGCCAGGTTGGTATAGGAGACATGATGGGGCCAGTGGCGGCAAACTTCACCCATCGCCTGCGTACGGTATTCAGCCGCTGCGCGCTCTTGATCACAGAACGGTTTCACTTCCATGTCCGTCGCCATCCCCGATGCAACTCCCATGCCGGCCGCCGCGCCGCTGATCGAACTGGACCGCGCCAGCGTGGTGCGCGGTCAGGTGCGCGTGCTGCACGAGCTGAGCCTGCGCATCGCGCTCGGCCAGCACACCGCGCTGCTCGGCCCGAACGGCTGCGGCAAGTCCTCGTTCATCAAGCTGATCACGCGCGAGCTGTATCCGCTGGCGCGCGCCGGCGAAGCCGCGCCGGTGCAGGTGCTGGGCCAGAGCCGCTGGCAGGTGGACCGGCTGCGCAGCCAACTGGGCATCGTCACCGGCGACCTCAGCGTCAATCTCGCCGACATGCCCGGGCTCGACGTGGAGAGCGCGGTGCTGTCCGGCTTCTTCGCCAGCTACGTGGTGCCGCCGCATCGCGAGGTGACCCAGACCATGCGCGACCGCGCACGCGAAGCGCTGCAGCTGGCGCATGCGTTGCCGCTGCTGCAGCGGCCCTACGCGGAGCTGTCGGCCGGCGAGACCCGGCGCGTGCTGATCGCGCGGGCGCTGGTCAACCGGCCGCAGGCGCTGCTGCTCGACGAACCCAGCACCGGGCTGGACCTGATCGCGCGCCAGCACCTGCTGGCGACGATGCGCGGCCTCGCCCGCCAGGGCATCACCCTGGTGCTGGTGACCCACCACATCGAGGAGATCGTGCCGGAGATCGATCGGGTGATCCTGCTGCGCGGCGGCCACGTATACGCCGACGGCACGCGCGAGGAACTGCTGGCCGATGCGCCGCTGTCGGCGGTGTTTGGCGGCCCGGTGCGGGTGCGCCGCGATGGTGCGACCTATAGCGCGAGCGTGGCCGAGGTGGAATAGGTGGGGTGCGCGGGCTTCTGGTCTGCGCACTGCCGTCAATGCTGGTCTTTCAAGATCAGCGGTGTGTGAGCTGGACATGCCGTCGAGATATCGGTGCAGATGCGTCCACTCGACCTGGCATGCCCATGACTTCGTTCGTCGCGGCTGAAGCCGCTCCTACAGTGGCGCTATGGCGCTATGGCGTTGCTGCATCGGCTAGCGCACGAGCAGCTGCAGCAGCTGGTCTGTTTGTCTCCGCACCCGGTCGTATCGCGGGCAACACCTGTGGGAGCGACTTCAGTCGCGACGGGCGGTACCGACACGCCATCGCAACTGAAGCCCTTCCTCCACCACCACGTCTGCTCCTTCCACTTCGCCAAGCGTGGAAACCTGCGCTGAAACCCGCTAGCCGCCACGTCCATCGGCAGCCGGCGGCTGCGCCTGATGCAGATCCAACGCCAGGAAGTGATGCACCGCCGGCCGCTCCGGGCCGATGTGGTAGCGCAGCGCGGCCTCCTGCAGGTCGGCGTCGGCATGCGAGACGCGCTGGTGCTGACGCAGGTGCTCGGCCCAGGATTCGACCAGGAACCATTCCATCACCCGCTCCGGCTCGTTGCTGTGCTCGGTGATGCCCCAGGCGTAGGCGCCGTCGCGGCGCCGCTCCTGCGACAGTGCGCGCAAGGCGTGCAGGAACGGCGGCCGGTCTGAAGCGCGCACGCGGTATTCGATCTGCACCATGACCGGGCCACGGTCGTGCGCCACCGGTGCATTGAGCAAGGGCTCGGGCCAGTGGTTGGACGGCTGCAGGTCGGCCTCGCCCTTGGGCAGGCGCAGGCGATGGAACACCAATGCGACCAGCAGCAGCGCGCCGGCGCCGAGCAGCAGCGTGGCGGCGATGCCGAGCTGCGCGGCGATCAAGCCCCAGCCCAGGCTGCCGCCGGCCATCGCGCCGTTGAACACGGTCAGGTACACCGCCAGGCCGCGGCCGCGCACCCAGTTCGGCAGCACTGCCTGGGCCACGCCGTTGAGCGTGGTCAGCGCCACGATCCAGCCGACGCCGAGCACCAGCAGCAACAGCACCGCGACCGTCTTTGACGGCGTGGCCGCCAGCGCCGCCATCACCGCCGCGGTCAGCACCGCGGCCAGCAGCACCAGGCCATCGGCGTCCAGGCGCTTGCGCAACTGCGGCAGCACGATCGCGCCGAGGATCGCGCCGACCCCGACCGCGCCGAGCAGCACGCCGTAGAACCCGGCGCTGCCGCCGAGCATGCGCCGCGCCACCAGCGGCAGCAGCGCCCACACCGAGCTGGCGAACACGAAGAACACCGCCGCGCGCAGCAGTACCACGTGCAGCTCGCGGCTGGCGCGGGCGTAGCGCAGGCCGGCACGGAAGGCGCCGAAGAACTGCTCGGACAGGCCGCTGTCGGCGACCTTGGCGCGCGGCCACCACAGCAGCGCGGCGACTACGAACACGTAGCTGAGCACGTCGCTGGCATAGGCGGCGGCCGCGCCCAGGCTGGCCAGCAGCAGGCCGCCGCCGGCCGGGCCCAGCGCGCGCGCGATATTGATGCCCAGCGAGTTCAGCGCCACCGCGTTCTTCAGGTCCGCGCGCGGTACCAGTTCCGGCACGATCGCCTGCCAGGTCGGCCCCATCAGCGCGCTGCCGATGCCGCCGACGAAGGTCAGCGCGACCAGGTACTCGACGGTGAGCGCGCCGGTCCTGGACAGCAGCAGCAAGCTGGCGCTGACGCTGGCCAGCAGCAGCTGCACGCAGATCAGGAAGCGGCGCCGGTCGAGGATGTCCGACAACACCCCGGCCGGAATCGCCAGCAGGAACACCGGCAGCGTCGCAGCGGTCTGCATCAGCGCCACCGCGGCCGGATTGTCGGACAGGTCGGTGACCAGCCAGGAACTGGCGACGTCGCGCATGAAGCTGCCGACGTTTCCGAGCACGGTGGCCGCCCACAGCACCGCGAACACGCGATGCCGCAGCGGGGCGAAGCTGCCGGTCGCCGGCGCGGGCGCGGTGGACTCAGCCATGCGCATGCTCGCGCAGGTCGTGCCAGGCCACCAGCACGAAGCCGCCGACCAGGCCCAGGTGTTCGTAGAACGCGTTCATCGCCGCGAAGCGTTGCATGCCGCTCATCTCCCAATAGCGGTTGGCCACGCACGCGGCCACCAGGGTGAAGCCGGCCAGCGCCAGCGCGCCCAGCCAACGATATGCGCCGCTGAGAATCAGCAGCGACGCGCCCAGTTCCAGCACGATCACCGCCGCTGCCAGCGGCGCGGCCGGTGCCATGCCGAAATGCACCATCTCCGCCACCGCGCCGTCGAAGGCGAAGGCTTTGACCAGCCCGCCCTGCAGATAGGCCGCGCACAGCCCGAGCAGCGCCAGCCAGCGCAGCCAGGCCGGCGTCAAGCGTGTGCCGATCGAGCGGGTCGCCTCATGCATGGCGCACGCTCCGCGCGATGTTGGCGGTACGCGCGGCGCGCGGTAGGTTCCGCGCACCGACGCCGGCCTGCGTGCTCATCGTGTCCATCGCACTCCTCCGGCTCATACCGCCCAGCACGCGCAACCCAGCGCGCCCCAGAAGCTCTTCAGGTCGGCGATCGGCAATTGGCTGCTCCACGCGGTGGCGTGCTGGTGCCCATGGATCGTGCAGTCGTGGGCGCAGCCGCAACTGGCCGCGATCTGTTGCGACTGCGACAGCGCCGCCTTCGGCGCCTCGCCCCAGGCGCCGTAGCCGCGGAAGCTGCGCGCCGGCGACCAGTCCGGCAGCGCCGGCGGCGGCGGTGCTTCGTCGTATTCGGCGAACGCGCCGCTGGCCCACACCACCTTGCCGCCGACCATGGTCAGCAGTGCGGTGGTGTCGGCGATGTCGCTTTCGGCGCAACCGAAATAGTCGCGGTCCGGCACCACCAGATCGGCGAACTGGCCGGCCTGGATGCGGCCCTTCTTGCCTTCCTCGTTGCTGAACCAGGTGACGTGCTCGGTCCACATCCGCAACGCGGTTTCGCGGTCCACGCAATTGCGCTGCGGATACAGGCGCAGGCCGCCGACGGTGCGCCCGCTGACCAGCCACGCCAGCGACACCCACGGGTTGTACGAGGCCACGCGCGTGGCGTCGGTGCCGGCCGAGACCTTGACCCCTTTCTCCAGCATGCGCTTGACCGGCGGCGTGGCCTGCGCCGCGCCCGTGCCGTAGCGCTCGACGAAATACTCGCCCTGGTAGGCCATGCGGTGCTGCACCGCGATGCCGCCGCCGAGCGCGGCGATGCGGTCGATGGATTTTTCGGAGATGGTTTCGGCGTGGTCGAAGAACCAGTGCAGCCCCTGCAGCGGGATCTCCCGGTCCACGCGCTCGAACACGTCCAGCGCGCGGCTGATGGTCTCGTCGTAAGTGGCATGCAGGCGCCACGGCCAGCGGTTCTGCGCCAGGATCCGCACCACGTCCTCCAGTTCAGTCTCCATCTGCGGCGGCATGTCCGGCCGCGGCTGGCGGAAGTCCTCGAAGTCGGCGGCGGAGAACACCAGCATCTCGCCGGCGCCGTTGTGGCGGAAGTAGTCGTCGCCCTGCTGGTAGCGCGAGTTGGCGGTCCAGTGGAGGAAGTCTTCCTTCTCCTGCTGCGGCTTCTGGGTGAACAGGTTGTAGGCCAGGCGGATGGTCAGCTGGCCGGCGTCGGCCAGTTCCTGGATCACCTTGTAGTCGTCCGGATAGTTCTGGAAACCGCCGCCGGCATCGATCGCGCCGGTGACGCCGAGCCGGTTCAATTCGCGCATGAACTGGCGGGTCGAGTTGACCTGGTAGGCGTAGGGCAGCTTCGGGCCCTTGGCCAGCGTCGCGTACAGGATCGACGCGTTCGGCTTGGCCAGCAACAACCCGCTCGGGTTGCCCTCGGCATCGCGCACGATCTCCCCGCCCGGCGGCGCGGGCGTGTCCTTGCCGTAACCCACCGCGCGCAACGCGGCGCCGTTGAGCAGCGCGCGGTCGTACAGGTGCAGCAGGAACACCGGTGTGTCCGGCGCGACCGCATTGAGTTCGGCGATGGTCGGCAGGCGCTTCTCGGCGAACTGGTGCTCGCTGAAGCCGCCGACCACGCGCACCCACTGCGGCGCCGGGGTGATCGCCACCTGCCGGCGCAGCATGTCCATCGCGTCGGCGAGGCTGCGCACGCCGTCCCAGCGCAGTTCCAGGTTGTAGTTGAGGCCGCCGCGGATCAGGTGCAGGTGGTTGTCGATCAGTCCCGGCAGGACGCAGCGGCCATGCAGATCGATGCGCCGGGTGTGTGCGCCGGCCAGCGGCAGGATCTCTTCGTCGCTGCCGACCTGCAGGAAGCGGCCGTCCTGGATCGCCACCGCCGTGGCGCTGGGACGCGCGCGGTCCAGCGTGGTGAAGCGGCCGCGGTACAGGATCAGGTCCGGCGCGGTGTCGGTCGCATGCGGCTCAGCCATTGTCGTGTTCTCCCCGTTCCGGTTGCGCCGGCGCTCGCGTGCGCTGCGGCAGTTCGCCGAACACGTGCGGCTTGACCTGGTGGTGGAACCACGCGGTCGGGTTGGCGTCGCTGCGCAGCAGGCGCTGCACCAGCGGCGGCAACTGTTCGCCGAGCAGGATGCCGAGCAGGCCGACCAGCGCGATCACCGGCGGCGCCGGCGAACGCACCTTGAACAGCGCGTAGATCACCCCGACCAGCAGGCCCAGGCCCAGCGATACCAGATAGGTCTTCATCGGCGTGCTCCGCTCAGCCTTCGTGGGCGCCGAACATGGTCCGGGCATAGACGATGCCCAGGCCGTAGGCGCCGCCGTACTTGCGCGCCACCTCGGTGGTGGTGGCGTAGGTGTCGGTACGCGCCCAGTCGCGCTGCAGTTCCAGCAGGTATTGCAGCGCGGTCATCGGCCGGCCGCCGGCCTGCACGATGCGCTCGATGGCGCGGTTGTGCGCCTCGGCCGACACGTCGCCGCAGGCATCGGCGATCACGTAGACCTCGAAGCCCTGGTCCAGCGCCGACAGCGCCGGGCCGACGATGCACACGCTGGTCCACAACCCCGCCAGCACGATCCGCGGCTTGCCGATCTCGTTGACCCGGCGGATCACCGCCGCGTCTTCCCAGGTATTCATCGACGTGCGGTCGAGCAGCGCCTGGCCCGGGAACGGCGCCACCACTTCGTCGAACATCGGCCCGGAGAAGCTCTTTTCCGCTACCGTGGTCAGGATCGTCGGCACGCCGAAGCTGGCCGCGGCGTTGGCCACCAGCGCCGCGTTGGTGCGCAGCGCGCCCGCATCGATCGAGTGCGTGGCGAAGGCCATCTGCGACTGGAAGTCGATCATGATCAGGGTGTGGTCGCCCGGGGAAAGCAACGAGGCGCCCGGAACGGGCAGAGCGGCGAGCGGCATGGCGACATCCTGGTGTGCGGGGGAAAGCGCGATGCTGGCGCGCGCTGGCGGCCGCGTCTTGGAGATTCGTGTCGCTTTGTGCGCAAAGCGCACCCCGTTCCATGCAGCGGCGGCGCTACCAGGCCCAGCGCAACTCCACGCCGACATAGCTGCTGTCGCGCGCACCAGCCTGGCGCAGCGCGCTGCCGACGTCGTAACGCACAGCCTCCAGCGCCGCGCTGAGCTGCGGCGACAATGGACGTTGCAGCCGCAGCTGGGTGTAGCGGCCGGTCCAGCGCCCGCCGTGGCCCGCGGTGCCGGCAACCGGCACAGTGGGCTGCAGGTACACCGCATCGGCGCTGCTCTGCCGCCACAGCAGGCCAACGCCCAGGGTCGCGGTCAGCGCCGGCGCGGCCTGCCACTGCAGCGACGGCTTCACGTGCAGCAGATTGCTGTAGCCGGTGTAGCCGGCGAGCGCGAAGTAGTAGCCGTTCGGGAACAGTGGATTGAACGTGTCCACGCGGCCGTCGCCGGCATGCGCGTCGCCGGAGGCGGCATCCAGTTGCAGACCCAGGCGTGGCTGCGTGGCGAACCGTTGCAACGTATACCCGGCACGCGCGCCGACCGCCCAGGCCCGGATCGCCTGCTGGCCGACGCTGCCGCGCTGCGCCATGGTTTCCAGGTCCCAGTCCGCGCCGCTGGCGGCGCCGGCGAAACGCAGGTCGACCACATGGCGGCGCTCGCGACCGCTGCCATCCAGGTAATGCGCCTGGTCGCGCGAGTACAGCGCGTAGTAGGCGGACAGTTCGTTGTCGCCGAACACCTTGCGCTCGGCGCGCAGCGTGCCGAAACGCACGCGGCGGCTGGAGCTGTCGTCGAAGGCGCGCGTGTCGGCGTACTGCACCGGCTGGCTGAGGAAACCGAGCACGCGCCAGCGCGCGGTTTCCCAATCGGCCCACACCGCATCGAACGACTGGCGCACGTTGGGGCCATCGCGCGAGGACACGAAGCGCTGCAGATCGAAGGCGAAATCCTGCCGCCCCACGCGCGCCTTGAAGGTGCCGGCGGCGAAGGCATGCCGATAGGCGACGAAGGCCAGGCGCAGGTCGAGCCGGTTCTGGTCCGCGCCGGAATGCACGCGCTTGGCATAGGCGCGTACGTCCTCGAGTTGCGCGAACGCCTGCCAGTCGCTGCCCAGGCGCAGATCGGCGTGCAGTTGCAGCCGCTGCAGCAGGTAGGCATCGGCCGTGTCGCCGCTGCCCAGGCCGGGCGCGTCGATCGACTCGAACCGCTCGCGCAGGTTGGCGCCCAGCGACAGGTAGCGTTGCGGGTCGGCGGCGTCCAACGGCAGGTACTTCAAGCGGTCCAGCGGCGTTTGCCGCAGGGCCGGATCGGCCAACGCCGACCAGTCTTCCTGCCAGCGGTTGGTGCTCGGCTGCGGCCGCGTCGCCGCCACGGCCGGCCGCGGCGCTCGTTCCTCGGCACGCACCGGCGCTGAGAGCGCGACCGTGCAGGCCAGCGCCAGCAATGCGCTGTGCCGCATGCGCCCGGCGCCGTGCAGGCCCCCGCTCAATGCGCCAGCGGGCTATGGATCTCGGCGACGTAACCGCCCGGGAATTCCACCACCGCGCTGCGCCGGTCCTGCGCGGCGAACGGCGCCACCAGCACCTGCACGCCGGCCGCCTTGGCCTTGTCCAGGGTCTGCTGCAGGTCCTCGACTTCGTAACCGGTGGTGTCGCGGCCGTACGGATACGGCAGGTGGCCGTCGCTGACCGCCACCGTGGTCTTGCCGAAATCCGAAAGCAGGCGGATGCGCCGGTAGTGTTCGCCCGGGCGACCGATCTCCTGCCCCGGCGCCTGCCGCACATCGTCCACGAGCTTGCCGTGGGAGAAGGCGAGGAAGCTGCGCACGAAGGCGTCGGCGCGGTCCGGCGACAGGTACACGCGGTTCTCCGGCAGCGTGCGGAACGCCGCGTACGACGGCGCGGTGGTATGCCAGTACAGCTGCGTGTTGACCCCGCCCGGCCACTGCACCACCGCATCGCGGCCGATCGGATCAGGGAACGGCGCGACCAGCACGTCGGCACCGGCGGCGCGCGCCGCGGCGACGGCCTGGTCCAGGTCGCGCACCAGCAGGCCGTTGCGCTCGGCGCCGAACGGATGCGGGATCGGCGTGGTGAAACCGAACAGCGAGACCGTGCCGACCGGGGTCTGCAGCAATTGCGAGGTGGTGCTGCTCGGCGTCGGCGTCACCGTCGCCACCACCTGGCGCGTGCTGCTGCCGCCGAAGGTGGCCAGGAAACTGGCGACGAAACGGTCCACATCGGCCGGCGCGACATAGACGTGGGTGGTGTCGTATTGCGGGGCGACCGCCACCGGCGGCGTGGCGGCGGCGTGCGCGGCCATCGCGGCGAACACGCCGAGCGACAGCAGGCTCGACGACAGCAGGGCGGCGACGATTTTCGAACGCATACGGACTTCCTCGGCTGCAGCGAAGACCGACGCCGCGACAACGGCGCTGGCAACCGGCACGCGATGCGCCGGCAACGCATGCTGCGCGAGCGCGCGGCGGACGTATTGGAAATTGGCGCGGTCTTGCGCCGCCGTGGGCGCAGCGGCGCGGCGCCGGCTACGCGCGGCGGCGGCTGTCGCTGGCCATGGCCATGGCATCCGGCAGTGCGCTTTCGAACGCGGCGCGCGCCGCACGCACCGCGGCGTGGTTGGTCTCGGCCCACTGCACCAACTGCGCCAGCGGCGCGGCCAGCGACTGCCCCAGCGCGGTCAGCCGGTATTCCACGCCCGGCGGCACCAGCGGCAGCACCGCGCGCGCGACCAGGCCTTCGCGCTGCAGGTCGCGCAGGGTCTGGGTCAGCATGCGCTGGGAAATGTCCGGCACCTCGCGGCGCAATTCGCCGAAGCGGTGCGGGCGCTCGGCCAGCAGCAGCAGGAACAGCGTGCTCCACTTGTCGCCGATCTGCGCCAGCACGTCGCGCACCGGGCAGCGGTCGATCGGCATGCCCTCGCCGCGGTAGTCGCGCAGCTTCTGGCTCAGCGGCGGCTCGGTGGACACGGCAGCCAATGGCGCAGAGACGGACATGGCGGTTACCTCGAGGTAATCAGGGGCGGGAAAAGTGCCGTATTTACAGCCCTGCGGCGATCTCTACTATGCACCTGGTTCCTTTTTCAGACCACCGCAGTCCGCTGCACGGCCGCGCCGCCTGGCGGGCGCCGGCAGCGTCCACTCCCCAAGGAAACCCATGTCCCCTCATCCCGATTCCCTGCTCGTCACCGGCGCCGGCGGCCAGTTCGGCCAGCGCGTGCTGGCCCATCTGCTGGACACGCTGCAGCTGCCGCCGACGCGCATCGTCGCCCTGACCCGCCGTCCCGAGACCCTGGCCGCCTGGGCGGCGCGCGGCGTCGAGGTGCGCCACGGCGACTTCGACGCGCCTGCCTCGCTGGATGCCGCGTTCGTCGGCGTGGCGCGCCTGCTGCTGATCAGCACCGATGCGATCGACCGTCCCGGCCACCGCCTCGCGCAGCACCAGGCGGCGATCGCCGCGGCCGCACGCGCCGGCGTGCGCCATGTGGTCTACACCTCCTGCCCCGAACCGCAGGATTCGCCGCTGCTGATCGCGCCCGACCACGCCGGCAGCGAGGATGCGCTGGCCGCCAGCACCCTGGCCGGCTGGACCGTGCTGCGCAATCACTGGTACTTCGAGAACCTGTTCATGAGCCTGCCGTCGGTGCTGGCCTCGGGCCACTGGTACAGCGCCGCCGGCGACGGCCGCATCGCGCATATCGCGCGCGACGACCTGGCGCGCGCGGCGGCGGTGGCCTTGGCCGGCGGCGGCGAGGCCAAGCGCACGCTAACCCTCAGCGGCGCCCGCGCCTACAGCACCGCCCAGATCGCCGCGTTGGTCGCGCAAACGCTGGGCACGCCGATCCAGGTGGTGCCGGTACCGGTCGAGGGCCTGGTCCAGGGCATGGTCGGCGCCGGGTTGCCGGAGCCGCTGGCGCGCATGCTGGCCTCGTTCGACAGCAACACCGCCGCCGGCCGCGTGGCCACCGTCACGGGCGACTACCAGGCGCTCACCGGCCAGGCGCCGCAGCCGTTCGAACAGTGGCTGCAGGCCAATCGCGCGCAGCTCGCCGCACTGGCGCCGTGAGCGCCGCGGGCAAGTGGGCGTGGCCTACTTGCCGATGCAGAAGCTGGAAAAGATCCGCCCCAGCAGGTCGTCGGCGCTGAGATGGCCGACGATCTCGCCGAGCGCGGCGTGCGCCAGGCGCAGTTCCTCGGCGGCCAGCTCCAGCCGCTCGTAGCCCAGCTCGGCCGCCGCCGCGGTGGCGTGTTCTGCGGCGCGCTGCAGCGCCTCCACGTGGCGCGCACGTGCGGAGAATTCGCCGTCGCTGCCGTCGCCGGCGGCATGCCCGGCGATCGCGCGCAGTTGCGCGTGAAGCTGTTCGAGTCCGCTGCCGGTGCTGGCGGAGACGTACACGCTGTCTTCCGTCGCTTCCGGCACGGCCTCGAGCAGGTCGCTCTTGTTGTGGATCCACAGCCGTTGCGGCACGTCGGCGATGGCCTCGGCGATGGCGGCGCGGCCGGCGTCCGCATCGCGCGCGTCGAGCACGATCAGCGCCAGGTCGGCGCGCTGCAGTTCCAGCCGCGCGCGGCGCATGCCTTCGCGCTCGATCGCATCGCCGCCGTCGCGCAGACCGGCGGTGTCCACCAGGGTCAGCTCGACGCCATCCAGACGCACGGTTTCGCGCAAGGTGTCGCGAGTGGTGCCGGCGATGTCGGTGACGATGGCGCGCTCGCTGCCGGCAAGCGCGTTGAGCAGCGAACTCTTGCCGGCGTTCGGCGGCCCCACCAGCACCGCGTGCAGGCCGTCGCGCAGGCGCCGGCCGCGTTCGGCGTCCAGCAGCAGTTGCGCCAGGTCCGCACGCGCCTGCGCCAGGCCGGCGCGAACCTGTTCGCCGCCGAGCGTGTCCAGCGATTCGTCGGCGAAATCGATCGCCGCCTCGGTGTGGATGCGCAGCCGGATCAGGTGTTCGGCCAGGGCCTCGACCCGGCGCGAGAACACGCCGTCCAGCGACCTGCGCGCCGCGCGCGCCGCGCGCAAATCGCCGGCGGCGATCAGGTCGGCGATCGCCTCGGCCTGGGCCAGGTCCAGTTTGCGGTTGAGGAACGCGCGCTCGCTGAACTCGCCCGGCCGCGCCGGCCGCGCGCCGAGTTCGCAGCAGCGCGCCACCAGTTGCCGCAGCAGCACCGGGCTGCCGTGCGCCTGCAGTTCCAGCACGTCCTCGCCGGTGAAGCTGCGCGGCGCCGGGAACCACAGCGCGATGCCGTCGTCGAGCGTCTCTCCCTGCGCATCGCGGAAGCGCGCATAGCGCGCGGTGCGCGGGGGCAGCGCGCCCAGGCCGAGACCGGCGCCGATCGCCGCGGCCAAGCGCCCGGACACGCGCACCACGCCGACCCCGCCCGCACCCGGGGCGGTGGCGATGGCGGCGATGGTGTCGGCGGCGTGCGGCATGGCGAAAAACGTCCCGGCGGCGCTGCAGGCTACAACGTCTGCAGCTGGGTACGCGCGTAGGCCGCCGAGGCGCCGCCCGGCTGCAGTTCCAGGTAGGTCTGGAACGCATGCTTGGCCTTGGCCGCATCGCCCATCTGCCGATAGGCGTCGCCGAGATTGATGTAGGCCACCGCGCGCGACGGATCGATCTTCAGCGTGTTCTCCAGCCAGCGCGCGGCCTGCGCGTACTTGCCCTGGCGGTAGTAGATGAAGCCGAGATTGTTGGCCGCCAGCGCGAAATCCGGGCGCAGCTTCAGCGCTTCGGTGAACTGCGCCTCGGCCTCGTCGTAGCGCTTTTCCTTGTACAGCTGCAGGCCGCGGTCGTTGGCGCGCTGCGCCTGCTGGCGATCGGACAGCGGCCCGGCGGCGACCGGCACCGCCAGCGGTCGCTCGCCGCCCTGCAGGTCCTTGACCACGGTCGGCTTGGGCGCCGGCGCCGCGGCCGATGCAGCCGTCGCCGTGGCGGGCGTGGCCACCGCCGGCACCGCCGCCGCGACCCGATCGTTCATCGCGATCGCCGCCGAGGACAGCTGCTGGGTGTTGGCGGTCAGGAATTCGTCGCCCTCCGGCACCTGCAGCACGAACTCGCCGCCCTGCGAGCCGGGCAGGCTGCCGAACGCCGGCGTCTGCGGCGAAATGCTCGACACCGCCGGCGCCACGTACGCGGCCAGCTCGGTGCCGGTGATCAGGCCGTCGCCATTGAGATCGCCCTTGCCCGACAGCGCCTGCAGCAATACCCAGGTGAACACCGAATGGCCGTTGGGACCGCTGTCGGCGACCTGCTGGTCGGCGCCGCCGGCGGTGAGCATCTGCCGCGCCACGCGCCGCGCGTTCTCGCGCAGGTAGGCGCCGGTGCCGCCGCCGCCGCGGGTCAGGCCCAGGCCGCTGTAGCAGGCGTCCATCACGAACAGCACGTGCTTGGCTTCCAGGCTCTCGGCGATGTCCTGGATCTCGGTCATCGGGATCGCGTCGGTGGCGAATTGCGCCGGGTCCGAATCGGCCGGCACGATGTAGCCCAGGTCGCGCCCGGAGGCGAGCTTGCGGGTGGCGCCATGCCCGGCGAAGAACACGAACACGCGGTCGTTCTTGCCCACCCCGCCGTGCGCCAGACGATCGTGGAACGCGGCCAGGATGTTGTTGCGCGTGGCCTCCTGGTTCTTCAGCACGATCACCTGCGAAGACGGGAAACCGAAGCTGCCTGTCAGTGTCTGCGCGATCGCCTGCGCGTCGTTGGCCGCGTACTGCAGCTTGGGCCAGTGCGCGTAGTCGTCGATGCCGATCACGATGGCCCACGACTTGTCGTAGCCGCTGGTCACTGCCGGCGCCGCCGCCTTGGCCGCCGCGCGCGCCACGCTGAAATCGCGCCCGTTCCAGGCGGCGAACTGGTAGCCGTCGGCGCTGAGCCGGTCCAGGATCTGCGGCAGCGCCTTGACCGTGCGTGCGTGGATGTCGTGGAACAGCAGGATGCCGCGCTGCTCGCGGCCGACCTGCTCGAGCACGCGCTGCACGATCGATTCGGGCACCGGGTCGGCCCAGTCCAGCGAGTCCACGTTCCACATCACCGACTTCAATCCGGCTTCGCCGAGGATCTGCATGCCCTCGGCGTTGCGCGCGCCGTACGGGAAGCGGAACAGCGGCGCGCGCTTGGCATCGACCGCGCGCAGCATGCGGTCGGTGTCCAGGATCTGGCTGCGCAGCGCGGCGCCGGTTTCCTTGGACAGCTGCGCATGGGTCAGGCTGTGGTTGCCGACCGTGTAGCCCTGCTCCATCAGCTCGCGGCTGACGCTGGCCAGCGGCGCCAGTTCGACCTTGCCGTCGGCATCGAGCTTGCCCAGGTTGCGGCCGACCTCGAAGAACGTGGCCGGCACGTCGTAGCGCTTGAGGATGGCGACGATCTCGTCGGTGTACTCGCGGTGCGGGCCGTCGTCGAAGCTCAGCACCACCGTCTTCGGCGGCAGGTCGCGGCCGAACACTTCGCGGTCGCTGTCCTGCATCGACATCGGATACGGGGTGATCACCCCGTAGTCGCGCAGGATCCGTTCGCGCGTGTACAGCGTGCCCAGGTGGGCGAGGTAGTCCTCCCACTTCTCGCGCTTCTGCACGATCGCGCGGGTGCGGTCGAAGCGGCTGAAGATCGCGGTGATCTCGCGGTTGTAGGTGCGCTCGATCTCGTCCAGCGCTTCCAGATCCTCGCCGATGCGCTGGTGCAGCTTGATCGCCGGCAGCGAGGAATCCTTGCCGATGCGCGTCTGCCAGTCGGCCAGGATCTCGCGGAACGCCAGGCGGTCGGCGTCGTACAGGTCCGGCGCCGATTCGACGTAGTCCAGCAGCGCGCCGACCGCGGCGAAACGCTGCGCGTCCGGCTGCGCCAGCAACGCATCGAACTGCTTGGCCAACCCGTCGCGCCGCTCCAGGCCTTCATGGAACAACTGCTGGCCGACGCCGCTGGAAGTCTGCCGCTCGGCCGGCGATTGCTTGGCCTCGTCGGCCAGCAGCACGATGATCTTGCGCTGCGCCGCCAGCTGTTCCTGCAGCTGCGTGCGGATCGTCGCGGCCTGCGCCTGCAGCGCCGGCGAACCCGGCAACGGCGTGGCGTTGGTGTCCGCCGCGTGCGCCGACGGTGCTGCGCCCGTGGCGGTGGCCGTGGACGACGTACTGCGCTGGCAGCCTGGCAGCGCAAGCGCGATCAGGCACAGCGCGGTGAACGGAAGGGAGGCGGAACGGCGGTCGAGCATGGCCCGGGACTCGCAAGGACGGTGGCAGGACAGGCGAGCGCGCAATGCCGCGGCCGCATACGCAACGCCCGCCTGGCGGCGGGCGTTGTCGAACTTACTTCTTCGTCTTGGCCGGTGGCTTGGCGCCGGCGCCAACAGTGGCCGCCTCGCCGTGACGCTTGGTCATCCACCATTGCTGCAGCAGACCCAGCGAACCGTTGGTGACCCAGTACAGCACCAGGCCCGACGGCACGAAGGCCATCATCACGCCGAACACCAGCGGCATGAACTGCATCATCCGCGCCTGCATCGGGTCCATGCCCGGCGACGGCGTCAGCTTCTGCGTCAGCCACATCACCGCCACGTTGATCACCGGCAGGATGAAGTACGGATCGCGCGCGGTCAGGTCCTGGATCCAGGCGAACCACGGCGCCTGGCGCAGTTCCACCGATTCCACCAGCACCCAGTACAGCGCGAAGAAGATCGGCATCTGCACCAGCACCGGCAGGCAGCCGCCCATCGGATTGATCTTCTCCTTTTTGTACAGCTCCATCATCGCGGTCTGGAACTTCTGCTTGTCGTCGCCGTAGCGTTCCTTGAGCTGCTGGATGCGCGGCTGGAACTTGCGCATCTTGGCCATGCTCTTGTACTGCGCGGCCGACAGCGGATACAGCATCAGCTTGAGCAGGATCACCAGGCCGACGATCGACCAGCCCCAGTTGCCGAGCAGCGTGTGCAGGTGGCTGAGCACCCAGAACAGGCCCTGGCCCAGGATCGCCATCAGCGAGAAGCGGCTGTAGTCGACCACGCGGTCCAGGCCGCGCACGTTTTCCTTGGCGATCTGGTTGACCAGCTTCGGGCCGATCCACAGCCGCGCCTCGCTGCTGGCGCGCGCCCCGGGGGCCACGGTGAAGCCCGGGCCGCGCGCTTCGATCACATGCCGCGGGCCGTCGTTGGACAGCACGTACAGCGCGTCCTGGTCGGCCTGCGGGATCCAGCCGGTGAAGAAGTGGTGCTGCAGCAGCGCGATCCAGCCGCCCTTGATGGTCTGGTTGACCGGACCGTCTTCCAGGA
>Ga0308160_10001467_pt1 | contig 32884 bp, 20 predicted proteins | sample PhyFR1_FD_201036 | JGI IMG/M metagenome (GOLD analysis project Ga0308160, IMG submission 201036) | Phyllosphere microbial communities from UC Gill Tract Community Farm, Albany, California, United States - DLSLF.R1 | ecosystem: Host-associated > Plants > Phyllosphere > Unclassified | place: USA... | reverse complement strand
CCAGGCGGTCTACCCCCAGCAGCGCTACCTGCCCGCCAAGATCCGGCACTTCATCGACTACCTGAAGGACATCTACCGGCGGCCCGGGTACTGGGAAAAGTTGGGAGCGGCAGATGGGATCGGGATAGCTGCCGGATAAGAAGCCGTCGAGGCTCAGGTGTTCGCGTCCCGCCTTGCCAGACGCCGGGCCGCCTGTACCTGCGGCGTATCGCCCAGCGGCAGCAGCGCGGCCGAACGCGCCAGCCCACGCACCAGCCGCGCCTCGCCGAAGCGCAGGCCCTGCCCTTGCAGCTGCGGCAGCGAGCGCACGGGCTCCGGCGCGATCTCGACGGCGGCGCGCACCAGCAGGCGCTGGAACGGGCGCAGCGGCGCCGGCACGATCGGCGCTTCAAGCATGATCCGCAGGAAATCGGCGAGGATGGTCGAGCCCTCCAGCGTGGGCGCGGTGGCGGCGAGCAGCGCTTCCCACCCGGCCCAGGTGCGCGGCACACCGGTCGCGCCGTACAGCTGCGCGGCGGGTTCGCCTTCGGCGAAGACCGCATCCTTCTCAAACGGCGACAGGTGCTGCACGTAGGCGTGATAAGCCTCTGCGAATCCGAACACGGCGGTGGCCTGCACCCAGTCGAGCAGGCGCGGATCGTTGGCGTGGTAGGCGGTGCCATCGGGTGTGGTGCCGCGCACGTGCTCGTGCATGCGCACCACGCGCGCGATCAGCTGCTGCGCCGCCGAGCGCGGGCCATATACGGTCATCAGGGCCGCGAAGCCGGTGCGGCGCAGGCGCGTCAAGGGATCGCGCGCGAAGCTGCTGTGGTTCCAGACGCCCGAGCGGACCGAGGGTTCGGCCAGTTCAAGCAGTACCGCCGCCACCCCGCCGATGAACAGCGAGACCGGATTGGCGAACACGCGCCAGGCGACGCTGTCCGGGGATGCGAGCGCCGGCTCGCCCGCCGGCTGGCTGAAATCGAAGGCCATGCCGGGGGGCGGCTGCAGCAGTTCGCGGAGCGCTTTGAGCATTACTGGCCTCCTGCCAATTCATGCGGTGGCTGGACGCGTGGGCGGCGCGTACGCTACAGGTCCGCAAGCCGGCGGGTGGAGCCGACCACCCTACTCCTGCCCGATCAGCACCACCGGATTACGCGCATCGAACTGCACCTTGCCGCCCTTGACGATCGCCGTCTTCCCCGAATACCAGTCGCGCACGGTCTGGCCGTCCAGGAAGACGCCGGTCACCGGCACGGCGGTCGGTTTGTCCGTCGGCAGGCCGAGCGCGACGACCACGCGGTCGGTGACGTCGCCCTTCTCGTAGGTGCGTTTGAAGGTGTACGGATAGTGCTGGATCATGCGGTGCACGCCGGCGCCGACCGCCGGATGGGCCTGACGGAAGCGGCCCAGCCTGGCCCAGTGCTCGCGCACGTCGCGCACGCGGTTCAGGCCGCGCTGGGTGTTGGCGGCCAGCTCGTCCCAGTTCATGAAGGAGCGCAGCGTGGCGTCGCCTTGCGCACCCTCGATCTGCAAGAGGCGCGCCGTTTCGTCGCCGTAGTAGATCTGCGCCGCGCCCGGCGCCAGCAGCAGTTTATTGGCCGTCTCGTAGGGACGCTGGCGCAGCGCGTCGTAGGGCTGGCCGTCGTCGTGCGAGCTGAGATAGTTCAGCACCGACACCCCCTTCATCGGCCCCTGCAGCGCTTCCGAATAGGTGCTGAACAGCTTTTCGTAGGATTCGACGGCGTCGGTCTTCATCGCGAAGTTGATCATGCTGTCGAAGCCCTGAGCCGGATAATCGACCTTCATGCCGCCGAGGTCGAAGGCGTGGCCGTGCTGAATGGCGTAGTTGTAGACCTCGGCCGTCATGTAGAACGGCGTGTTATCGAGCTTCTTGGCCGGATTCGCCTTTTTCCAGTCCTCGAAGGCGGCACTGGCCACCTTTTTCAGTTCCTTCCACACGCCCGGCTCGGTGTGCTTCACCGTGTCGGCCCTGAAACCGTCGACGCCGAACTTGCGCACCCAGTCGGCATGCCACTTCATCAGGTAGTAGCGCGGCGCGCGCGGATAGCCGGTGCGCTTGAAGAAGGCGTCGAGCTCCTGCACTTCGCGCTCGTAGCGCCCTTCCTTCTTCCACTTCTCGACCAGCGCCGGCGGCAGCGCGACCGGCTTGTTGTCGCCGGTGCGAATGTCCGGCAGGTTCTTGACGAGCGTGCAGTCGATGGTGGTGCGCGCGTCCTTGTAGGTGCAGGTCGGGCTGGTCCGCACCCATTCCGCCGGCCATACCGGATCGCTCCCGGTAACCGGGCCTGTGTGGTTCATGACCACGTCGAACAGCACGCGCAGGCCGTGCGCATGGGCGGTATCGACCAGGGTGCGCAGTTCCTCCTCGGTGCCGAGGTTGGCGTCGATGGCCGTGAAGTCGCGCGCCCAGTAGCCGTGGAAGCCGTAGCTTTTGCCGGTCCCCTCGTCGGTGCCGGCGTGGATCTGCTCGACCGGCGGCGTGATCCATAGCGCCGTCACGCCCAGCTCGGTGAAGTACCCCTCCTTGATCTTGGCCGTGACGCCGGCGAAGTCGCCACCCATGAAGCCGCGCAGCGTGGCCGCGTCATCCTTGCGGCCGTAGGCATGGTCATTGTCCGGATTGCCGTTGTTGAAGCGATCCGTCAGCAGGAAGTAGACGGTCGCGTTCTCCCACACGAAGGGCTTGGTCGGCGCCGCCCAGGGTGCCGGGGCGGCATGGGCCGCGTTCAGGGCAAACAGCAGGGAGACGGCAAGTGCGGACAATTTCATGCAGGGGTTCCTGTAAGTGGGGTCAGGTGATGACGCTCGGCTGCGCACGGCCGGTGCGCCGACGCAGTTCGGATACGCCGTCGGCGATCGCCACCAGGCCGGACAAGGCCTGCTGGGTCTCGAGATTATGGCGGCTTGGATCGGCCTCGTAGCGTTCGAGGTAGAGACGGATGGTGGCGCCTTCGGTGCCGGTGCCGGACAGGCGGAACACGATCCGCGAGCCATCGAGCATGACGATGCGCACGCCCTGCCTGGTGGCGATCGAGCCGTCGACCGGGTCGGTGTAGACGAAATCGTCGGCCAGCGCCACGCGATAGTCGCCCAGGGTCTGGCCTACCAGTTTCGGCAGCTTCTCGCGCAGCGCGGCCATCATGGCGTCGGCAGCGGTCGCGTCGACGGCTTCGTAGTCGTGGCGCGAATAGTAGTTGCGCCCGAAACGGGCCCAGTGCTCGGCAACCAGCTGGTCGACGGACTTGCCGGTCGCGGCCAGCATGTTCAGCCAGAACAGCACGGCCCACAGGCCATCCTTTTCACGCACGTGGTTCGAGCCGGTGCCGTAGCTTTCTTCGCCGCAGAGCGTGACCATGCCGGCGTCCATCAGGTTGCCGAAGTACTTCCAGCCGGTCGGCGTCTCGAAGCAGGACACGCCCAGCGCTGCGGCCACGCGGTCGGCCGCGGTGGAGGTCGGCATCGAACGCGCGATGCCCTTGATGCCGGCCGCGTAGCCCGGCGCCAGCGTCGCATTCGCGGCGATGATCGCCAGGCTGTCGGACGGCGTGACCGCGATGCCGCGGCCGACGATCATGTTGCGGTCGGCATCGCCATCGGATGCGGCGCCGAAGTCGGGCGCATCGGGAGCGCTCATCAGGCCGATTAGTTCGGCCGCGTTGACCGGATTCGGGTCGGGATGGTGGCCGCCGAAGTCTTCCAGCGGCTCGCCGTTGATCACGGTGCCGGCAGGAGCCCCCAGCACGCCTTCGATGATGGCCTTCGCATACGGCCCGGAGACGGCGCTCATGCCGTCGAATTTCATGGTGAAGCCGTGTTTGAAGAGCGCGCGGATGGCGTCGAAGTCGAACAGGCGTCCCATCAGTTCCGCGTAGTCGGCGACCGGGTCGATCACCTCGACCTGCATGCCGTCGAGCGTGGTCGTGCCGATGTCGTCGAGGTTGACGGCGGGCGCGTCGCTGATGCGGTAGGAAGACAGGGTCTGCGTATGCGCGAAGATCGCCTCGGTGACCTTCTCCGGCGCCGGGCCGCCGTTCTCGATGTTGTACTTGATGCCGAAGTCGCCGTCCGGTCCGCCGGGGTTGTGGCTGGCCGACAGCACGATGCCGCCGAAGGCGCCGTGCTTGCGGATCACGCAGCTCACCGCCGGCGTGGAGAGGATGCCGCCGCGTCCGACCAGCATGCGCGCCACGCCATGGGCGGCGGCCATGTGCAGGATGGTCTGGATGGCCTGGCGGTTGAAGTAGCGGCCGTCGCCGCCGAGCACCAGGGTGCGGCCGGCGCAGTCGCCCAGGGTCAGGAAAATCGCTTCGACAAAGTTCTCGAGGTAGCCGGGCTGCTGGAACTCGGTCACCTTCTTGCGCAGGCCCGAGGTGCCCGGACGCTGGCCCGCGAATGGCGTCGTTGCCACGGTCTGAATCGTCATGCTTCGCTCCTGTGATCGCATTTGTTTGTTAATAAAACATTACGATACGATAGGAGCGAAAAGCATGGCGCAGGCTTTAGTTACCAGCCTTGTCAGTCACCATCAAGGTCAATACGCCGGCCAGCAGCATGCAGCCGCCGCCCAGCGCGAGGGTTTGCACCGTGTGGCCGTTGAAAAATTCGCGCGTGACGAAACCGAGCAGCAGGCCGCTGACGATCTGCGGGATCACGACGAAGAAGTTGAACAGGCCCATGAAATAACCCATGCGCTTGGCCGGCAAGGCGCCCGCCAGGATCGCGTACGGCATGGTCAAAATGCTGGCCCAGGCGATGCCGACGCCAATCATCGGCAGCATCAGCATTTCCTTGGTATGGATGGCGGCGATACTGGCCAGGCTCACTCCCCCGATGGCGAGGCAGGTGGCGTGCACGATCTTGCGGCTGGTGGCGCGGGCGAACACCGGCAGGACGAAGGCGGCCAGCGCCGACACGCCGCTGTACACCGCGAACATGATGCCGACCCAGTTGCCGGCATCCTGGAAGGCGGCCGACTGGGCGTCGCGGGTGCCGTAGATGGAGTCCGCGATCGCGCTGCCGGTGTAGATCCACATCGCGAACAGGGCGATCCAGGTGAAGAACTGGACAAAGGCCAGCTGCACCATGGTCTTCGGCATCTTCGCAAAACCGCTGAAGATCTCGGTGAAGGCGACGCCCATGCGGCGCGCGTGTTGGCGTTCGCTGTTGAACGAATCCATATCGGCTGGCGGCAGTTCGTCGGCGGTGAACACGGTCCAGCTGACGGCGACGATGAAGACCAGCGCGCCGGCGTAGAAGGAATAGCGCACGGTGTCGGGAATCGTGCCGTCCACCGGCACGTTCGACACGCCCAGGTGCGTGAAGATGGTCGGCAGCAGCGAGGCAATCACGGCGCCGCAGCCGATGAAGAAGGTCTGCATCGCATAGCCGGCGGTCTGCTGCGAGACGTCGAGCTTGTCGCCGACGAAAGCGCGGAAGGGCTCCATCGAGACGTTGATTGCCGCGTCCATCATCCACAGCACGGCCACCGCCATCCACAGCGCCGAGGAGTTCGGCATCAGGAACATGGCGATCGCGGCGAGCAGCGCGCCGATGAAGAAGAAGGGACGGCGCCTACCCCACTTCGGGTGCCAGGTGTTGTCGCTCATGTAGCCGATCACGGGCTGCACCAGCAGGCCGGTCACGGGCGCGGCCAGCCAGAACAGGGCCAGGTCGTCCGGGTTGGCGCCGAGCGTCGAGAAGATGCGGCTGGTGTTCGCGTTCTGCAGGGCGAAGCCGAACTGGATGCCGAAGAAGCCGAAGCTCATGTTCCACAACTGCCAGAACGACAGGCGTGGTTTGAGCGCCTTGGTGTGCATGTCCATCTGTGTCCCCAATGGCCCGGCGTCCTGCCAGGCTCGAAGTTATGTGGCGAACGCGCCACCTTGGCGAGTCCCCGTCCCCAGGCCAGAGGACAGACTATTACAGGATAAATTTGTAGCAAAATAACATGGCGTTTTCCGAGTGTCAATCTCGCTAAGTGGTAGTAGAATCACCACGCCCGGCCATTTGCCGATGGCATTTGTAGTCAAATAACACGACAACACGGAGACACCATGCTCGACATGCAGCGCCGGCTGAGCAATTCCTTTTACGCCCTCACCAGCTTGCCGGCCACGGCCATGGGCTTCGCCCTGTGCATCCAGATTTCGGCCCTCAGCTGGCTGCTGAGCACCAAGTACCACCTCGACATCCACGAGATCGGCATCGTCTGGGCCGCCGGCCCGACGGCGGGCATCCTGGGCCAGGTGATCATCGGCTTCATCAGCGACAAGACCTGGTTCTGGGGCGGACGGCGCCGGCCCTTCATATTGATCGGCGGCGTGCTGGCGGCGCTGTCCGTGTTCCTGCTGCCGCGCATCGAGGTGGTCGCGGATTTGCTCGGCATCGGCAACCTGCTGGTGGTCGCCGTGATCATCGCGCTCACGCTCGACCTGTCGATCAATATCGGCTTCAATCCGACCCGCTCGCTGATCGCCGACGTCACGCCGGATGGCGAAGCGCGCACGCGCGGCTATACCTGGATGCAGACCATCTCGGGTTTCTGGGGCGTGATGGCCTACCTGATCGGCGCCTTCATCGACAATTACGCGCTGATCTCGGTCGGTGTCGTGCTGGTGCTGGTGTTTTCGATCGTGCCGGCCCTGCTGATCGAGGAACCGCGCGACATCGCCCCGCCCGAGACGGCAGCCGCCTCCATCACCGACTGGCCGCAATTCTGGCGCCTGTGTGCAGCCCATGCGTTTACCTGGTTCGGGGTGCAGGCGATGTTCGTCTACATCATCTCCTTCATCCAGCAGCATGTGGTCACCGCCGGCGCCACGGCCGACCAGGCGGCGGCGCAGTCGGGCCACGTGATCGCGATTTCCTTTGCCGTCATGAACGTGGTCGGCTTCCTGCTGCCGGCCCTGGTGCTGGCGCCGCTGGTGACGCGCTTCGGGCGCGTGCGCACGCAGGCCGCCTGCATCGGCATCATGGCCCTGGCCTATTTCGCGATCGCCCTGTTCGCGCGCTCGCCCGCCGCGCTGTACGTGCTGATGGCGGTGGTCGGCATCGGCTGGGCGGCGGTGGTCAGCCTGCCCTTCGCGATCATGAGCGAGAAAGTGGACAAGAGCCGCATGGGTTACTTCATGGGCCTGTTCAACCTGTCGGTGGTGCTGCCGCAGCTGGCGACAACAAGCGTCGGTTTCGTGCTCAACACCGCGGCCGATAAAAGCCTGCTGTTCTTCATTTGCGGCGGCTGCCTGGCCGTCTCGAGCGTGCTGTGGCTGCTGGTGCGCGAGAACACGGCGGCGCTGCGCGCCGCACCCACGCTTGCGGCCTCACATTAACAACAACAGAGACATTTCATGCGATTCTGCTTCCTTCCGCTCCTGCTGGCCGCCTCGCTCGCGTCGGCCGCCGACACGCCTGCGCCTTCCAAAGCTTCGACCGCCCTGCCCGGCGTCAGCCTGCTGCCCGAGCTGGTCGAGATCCCGGCTTTGCACCGCAAGCGCCAGATCCGCCTTTACCTGCCGCCGAACTACGCCACCTCAGGCAAGCGCTATCCGGTGCTCTACATGCACGACGCCCAGAACCTGTTCGACGACGCCACCGCCTTTGCCGGCGAGTGGAAGGTCGACGAGACGCTGGACGCACTGTCGAAAGAGGGCAAGCTGGAACTGATCGTGGTCGGCATCGACAACGGCGGCGACAAGCGCATCACGGAACTGAACGCCTGGGACAACGCGCGCTTCGGGCAAGCCGAGGGCAAGCAGTACACGGACTTCATCGTCGACACCCTGAAACCCGCGATCGACGCCAAGTACCGCACCTTGCCCGACCGCGCGCACACCGCCATCATGGGCAGCTCGATGGGCGGCCTGGCCTCGCACTACGCGATCGCGCAGTACCCGCAGGTGTTCAGCAAGGCCGGCGTATTTTCGCCGGCCTACTGGACGGCCACGCCTTCCTTCGACTTCATGGCCCGGCACCCGCTGCCCAAGGATGCGCGTGTCTACCTGCTGATGGGAGAAAAGGAAGGCGACTCGATGGTGCCGGACGTGCGGCGCATGGCGCAGGTAGTGAAAAAGAGTGGGCATCCGGCGAAGAACACGGTCTTGAAGATCGTGCCGGAGCAGCAGCACAACGAGGCGTTCTGGAGCGGCGAGTTGCGCGAGGCGCTGCTGTGGATGTTCGCGGACCAGAAGGTCTCGCGTTAATCGAGACGGCCGCGCACCGTAGGGTGGGCACTCGTGCCCACGCGGATGCGGCCCGTGCATATCGAAACATCGCTGGGCCACCGGAAACACAATAATGATGGTGCCACGGCTCAACCGGTGAGACCGCGTGGGCACAGAGTGCCCACCCTACGCGACTCACCTTTCGCGAAAGATCAGCCCTTACGCGGCGCCTTTTTAAACCCCGGCTTCTCGTTGAAGCGGCGCTCCGCACCGAAGGACTTCTTCGGCCCCGCCTTCTTTGGTGGCGGCGTCTCGCCGTCGCGCGTGATCTGCAGCTGCTGGCCCGCCACCCACACCGTTTTCAGGTGGTCGATCAGGTCCGGCGGCAGGTCGGCCGGTAAATCCAGCGTACTGAAGTCGTCGTAGATCTCGATGCGGCCGATCAGCTTCGAATCGATGTTGGCTTCGTTGGCAATCGCGCCGACGATGTTGCCCGGCTTGACGCCGTTGATGTGGCCGACTTCGATGCGGAAGGTGGCCATGCCCTCTTCCGGCGCGCGCATCACGCGCTCCTTCTTGAAGCCTGGCTCGCGGGCCGGGCGTGGCGGACGGTCGTCCCAGCCGCCGTCGTCGCGCGGGGAGCGCGGCGGACGCTCGACGAAGTCGGCGCGCGCCGGGCGCTCGTCCCAGGTCGACGCCTTCGGTTCGCGGTCCGGCTTTTCCAGCAGCAGCGGCACGTCGCCGCGGCTCAGTTTTGCCAGCGCGGCGGCGATGTCGACCGCCGGCACGTTGGCTTCACGCTCGAATTCCTCGATCAGGTTGCGGAACTGCTCGAGTCCGCCGCCGGCCAGGGTCTGCGCGATCTGTTCCTTGAACCGGGCGATGCGCACGTCGTTCACGGCCTTCACGGTCGGCAGCGTCAGCGGCGCGACCGGTTGACGGGTAGCGCGCTCGATGGCTTTGAGCAGGCCGCGTTCGCGCGGCGTGATGAACAGGATGGCTTCGCCGCTGCGGCCGGCGCGGCCGGTGCGGCCGATGCGGTGGGTGTAGCTTTCCGGGTCGGACGGCACGTCGTAGTTGATCACGTGGCTGATGCGCTCGACGTCGAGGCCGCGCGCGGCGACGTCGGTGGCGACCAGGATGTCGATCTTGCCGTTCTTGAGCTGTTCGATGGTGCGCTCGCGCTGCTGCTGGGCCATGTCGCCATTGATCGCCGTGGCCGCGAAGCCGCGCGCCTGCAGCTTGGTCGCCAGTTCTTCGGTACCGAGCTTGGTACGCGCGAAGATGATCATGCCGTCGAAAGGCTCGGCTTCCAGGATACGCGTCAGCGCGTCCAGCTTCTGCATGCCGGCCACCAGCCAGTAACGCTGGGTGATGTTGTCGGCGGTGCCGGTTTTCGCCGCGACCGTGACTTCGCTCGGGTCGCGCAGATAGGTCTTGGCGATGCGTTTAATGGCCGGCGGCATGGTGGCCGAGAACAGCGCAATTTGGCGCTCTTCAGGGATCTGCTGCAGGATCTGCTCGACGTCGTCGATGAAGCCCATGCGCAGCATCTCGTCGGCTTCGTCCAGCACCAGCGTCTTCAGCTGCGACAGGTCGAGCGAGCCCTTTTCGATGTGGTCGATCACGCGGCCCGGGGTGCCGACGATGATCTGCACGCCGCGGCGCAGTGCCGACAGTTGCGGGCCGTAGGCCTGGCCGCCGTAGATCGGCAGCACATGGAAATTCTTCATGTGCGCAGCGTAGCTCTGGAAGGCTTCCGCCACCTGGATCGCCAGTTCGCGCGTCGGCGCCAGCACCAGGGCTTGCGGCGCGACCTGCTTGGTGTCGATGCGCGACAGGACCGGCAGCGCGAAGGCGGCGGTCTTGCCGGTGCCCGTCTGCGCCTGTCCCAGCACGTCGCGGCCTTCCATCAACAGGGGAATGGTGGCGGCCTGGATCGGCGACGGCGTTTCGTAACCGACGTCCTTCAGCGCCTTGAGGATGGGCGCCGGGATGTTGAGGTCGGAAAACGATGGGATGGGAGTATCGGACATATGGATGAGTTGCTCTTAGATTGAAACGAAAGCGACAGTTTACACCCTCGCTAAAGGAGACGTGGGCCAATTGCCGCGCGTCTAGGGTTTTGCAAAAGAAAAAGCCCTTGCAGGCAGTGAAGCCTGCAAGGGCCTGGCTTGCGCCGAGGAGGCGGTTTTTACAGCTTGTAGTTCAGGCCAAGCAGCATCTGACGGCCGTATTTGACGTAGCCGCGTGGACGGTCCGGCGAGCCGGCGTAGGTCTGGAAGTCGGTGTCGGTCAGGTTGTTAACCTGGAACAGTACCGACAGACCCTTGACTTGCGGGAAGTCGTAACCCAGCTGCAGGTCGACCACGCTGTCGCCCTTGACGAAGGTCAGCTCGTTGGCGCCGCCGATGCCGCCGATCTCGCCGACGAAGTCGCTACGACGACGCTGGCTGACGCGGGCCGAGAAACCATCCTTCTCGTAGTAGCCGGTCAGGTTGAAGACGCGCTTCGACAGGCCTGGCAGCGGGATGTCCATGGTGCCGAAACGCTGGTCCTTGATCGCGATCTGGCTGCTGGTGAACGAGGCGTTGGCGGTGACGCCGAAGCCGTCGAGCATCGGGCTGACCACGTTCAGCGGAGTCGAGACCGCGAACTCGAAGCCCGACAGGCGGCCGCCGTCGCCGTTCTTCGGCTGGTTCATGGTGCCGATGTTGCTGGTGGCGCCGGCCAGGCGGTACTCGGAGAAGTCACGCGGCACGGTGATGTTGTAGATGTACGACTTCAGATCCTTGTAGAAGCCGGCAGCCGACACATAACCGGTCTTGGCGAAGTACTTCTCGTACGACAGGTCGAGCTGGTTGGCGCGCCATGGGTCGAGCTGGGCATTGCCGCCGTTGCCGTAAGGCGTACCGGTGCTCTGCTGGGTCAGGCCGACTTCGAGGGCTGCGTTCAGCTGGTCGAGGCGGGCGCGGGCCAGGGTCTTGCCGGCGCCGAAGCGGACCACCTGGTCGTTCGGCAGGCTCCAGGCCAGGTTCAGGCTCGGCAGGTAGTCGGTGTACTTCTTGCCGTCGGTCAGAGGCACCAGGTCGGCGAACGGCCAGGCGCGCAGCGTCTGGGCGGTCGAGCTCTGATCGGTCTTCACGACCTGCACGCCGACGTTACCGCGCAGCGGCATGGCCATCAGTTCGGTGTCGATGTTCAGCTTGACGTAGCCAGTCTTGACCTTCTCGTCGATGGACCAGTTCTTGGTCGCGCCCCATGGCACCAGGATCGCCGGGGTGTACGGGCCGAAGTTCTGGGCCAGCACGGTGTCGATGTCCCAGCTCAGGGTGTTCGGCAGCGCGTACAGCGATTGCGTGCCGTTGACGGCGTTGGCCGCGAAGCTGCCGTCGCCGATCTTCGAGAAGCCGGTTTCCAGGTGTGCCTTCTCTTTCGAGCGCTTCGACAGGTTGAAGCCGACTTCGACGCTGCTGAACGGACCTTCGGCGAGCTTGTATTCGACGCTGGCGCGCGCCGAATCGAGCTTGTCCTTCATGTGCGGCGCGTTGACGTAGCCTTCGCCGAACTGGCCGCCGATGCGAATGTCGGCCGGGGTGGCGTAGGAGCCGGACAGGTTCAGGGCCGGGATGGCGCCGTTGCTGTAGTCGAAGCCCAGGGTCTGGCGGGTCGCGCGGCCGGCGTTGATCTCGACCAGCTCTTCCTTGTGGTCGGCCTTCGAGTGGCTCAGGTCGATGATGCCGACCCAGTCGCCCGAGGTGAAGCGGTTGTTCCAGCCGATTGCGGTCAGCTTGTCGTCGCGGGTCATGCGGTTGTTGCGCACGACTGGGTTGACGTCGGTGGCGGTGCCGCTGACCATCACGCCGTTGACGATCTTACCGTTGGTGAAGCCGACGGTGCCGTCGTCCTTCAGCGGGATTTCCATGCCGCGGCGGATCTCGTCCTGGTCGAAACGCGAGTGGTACACGTCCAGGGTCGAGCTGAAGTTCTTGTTCGGGCGGTATTCGAGCACGCCCATCAGGCCGTCACGCACCTGGTTGCCGGTGGTGGCCAGGGCCTTGATGCCCTTCGGGACCTTGACGGTCTGGCCGCCTACGGTGGCGTCGACCCAGTCCCAGGTCTCGAACTGTTCGGAGACGTTCGGCTTGTCCTGGCGGGCGTAGCCGATGGCGACGCCGATGGTGCGGTTGGCGAACTGGTCGACATACGAGGCGCTGACGCGGCTGCCGGTGTCCGGCGAACCGGCGCTGATCGAACCCTTCGAGTTCTTCTCGCCACGGACGTTGACACTGATCGCGCGCTCGCGTAGCGACAGCGGCTTGATGGTCTGCAGGTCGACGGTGCCCGACAGGCCCTGGCCGACGACGGCGGCGTCGCCGGTCTTGTACACGGTGACGGCGTTGATCAGTTCCGATGGGTACTGGTCGTATTCGACGGTACGGTTGGCGCTGGTGCTGACCTGCTCGCGGCCGTTCAGCAGCGCGGTCGACAGGTCGCCCGAGGTGCCGCGGATGCTGATCTGCTGGGCCTGGCCGTTGACGCGCTGGGCCGTCAGGCCTGGCAGGCGCGCCAGCGATTCGGCGATCGAGATGTCAGGCAGCTTGCCGATGTCTTCGGAGGAGATGGCTTCGACGATGCCGCTGGCGTCGCGCTTGGTGGCGATCGCGTTTTCGATCGCGCGGCGGATGCCGGTGACTTGCACGGTCTGGATCGGCGCTTCGGCAGCCGGCTCGGTGACCGCGGTCTGTGCGACGGCGTTGCCGGCCATGGCCGACACGAAGATGGCGCAGCCGACGGCGACTGGGCTCAGTTGGAATACAAGGCCCGTACCAGCGGCGCGCTTGTTTGCGGAGTTATTCATGTGTCCCCTCAGATCGAACATTTAATTTCCCGAAAGACAGACTGCTACGGCACGGGATCCAGAATCAACGTCTTTTTTAGACGTTCTGGCAAGAATTCTGTACTAAAACTAGATGCACTGTCAACGGGAGTTCATTTGCACTACGTTCCGCCAGCGATTCCTGCGCTCTTATATAGAATGACACGATCTTGCGTTGTATTGGAGCTACAAGGATCATCGTATGCACGTGTAGTCGTACTACATCTTGCTTGCTTTTCACCAATTAGGTGCGGAAATGCACCTTTTTGGTGCAAATTTCCGAATGGTATCGATGTCATTTATTTCGGCGGTAAATGCACCGCGATTCAGCCAGCCGCGCGCCCTTTGCCGACCAGCCCTGACCGGTATCAGGCCTCTGTTTGTGTATGTACCTAAACTAGCAAAATTAATGAATTCTTATTGCTGAAGATGTCACAGCTTCCTTACGCGTGATAGAGTGACAAACTGCGTATTAGCCTGTTTAGCGTGTAGGCAAACTACTAGTTTTAAGTCCGCAGCCCTGCACCCCATCCTTTTTTAGCCGAGTCCCGCCATGCGACGCTCTTTTGCAACACTTTTCCTTGCTGCCGCCCTGCTCGACCCAGCCAGGGCCGCGCCCGCCATCGCGCACCTGGACCCGCCCTTCTGGTGGACCGGCATGCAGCACAGCGCTGTGCAGCTGATGGTGCATGGTGCCAGCATCGGCAAGCTGGAGCCGGCGATCGACTATCCCGGCGTGCGCATCGTCTCCAGCACGCGTGTCGCCAACCCCAATTACCTGTTCGTCGACCTCGAGATCGCGCCCGACGCGCAGCCCGGCCGTTTCGACATCGTGTTCGGGGGTGAGGACACCGGCGTGCGCTATCCATATGAGCTGCGTGCCCGTGCGCCCGGCTCGCGCCTGCGCCAGGGCTTCGGCAATGCCGATGCCATCTACCAGCTCATGCCGGACCGCTTCGCCAACGGCGATCCAAGCAACGACAGCGTGCCCGGCATGCTGGAAAAGGCCGACCGCAGCCACCCGGGTCGACGCCACGGCGGCGACATCGCGGGCATCGTCAAGCACCTCGACTACATCGCGCAACTCGGCTTCACTCAGCTCTGGCCCACGCCGCTGGTCGAAAACGATATGCCGGGCTATTCCTATCACGGCTACGCGGCCACCGATCATTACCGGATCGATCCGCGCTACGGCAGCAACGAAGACTTCGTGCGCCTCTCGAACGAAGCGAAGCGGCGCGGCATTGGCCTGATCCAGGACGTGGTGCTGTCGCACATCGGGAAGAACCACTGGTGGATGAAGGACCTGCCGACGCCGGACTGGGTCAACTTCGGCCGCTACGTGCCGACCGCGCACCACCGCGTCGCCGTGCAGGGCAAGTATGCGTCCCGGGCCGACAGCATCAACTTCACGGCCGGCTGGTTCGGCCCTTCGATGCCCGACCTGAACCAGACCAATCCGCTGGTGGCGAATTACCTCATCCAGAACAACATCTGGTGGATCGAGTACGCCGGCCTGTCGGGACTGCGCATCGATACCTACGGCTATTCCGACGGCGCCTTCCTGACGCGCTACACGCGCCACATCATGGACGAGTACCCGAACCTGAACATGGTCGGCGAGGAGTGGAGCACGCAGGTGCCGACCGTGGCACGCTGGCAGCGCGGCAAGGTGAACTTCGACGGCTACACCTCCTCGCTCCCGAGCCTGATGGACTTCCCGCTGGTGGACAGCATGCGCAGCGCCCTTTCCGACCCCGACAAGGGTTTCAACGAGGTCTACCAGACGCTCGCGCTCGACTACCTGTACCCGGAACCGGAAAAACTCGTCCTCTTCGGCAGCAACCACGACATGGCGCGCATGTACAGCGCCGTGGGCGAAGACTTCGACCGCTACCGCATGAACCTCGTGTTCCTGATGACGATGCCGCGCATCCCCCAGTTCTACACGGGCGACGAGATCCTCATGACCAGCACCGTCAAGGGCCGCGACGACGCCAGCTACCGGCGCGATTTCCCGGGCGGCTGGGCCGGCGACAAGGTCGACGCCTTCCAGGGCAAGGGCCTCGCCGCCCGCCAGCGCGCGGCCCAGGAACTGGTGCGCAAGCTCGCCACCTGGCGCAAGGGCGAACCCGTCATCCACAGCGGCAAACTCATGCACTTCGGCCCCGAAAACAATACCTGGGTTTACTTCCGCTATAACGAAAACAAACGCATCATGATCGCCATGAACGACAACGCCAAAGAGATGGTCCTGCCCACCGCCCGCTTCCAGGAGATGCTGAAAGGGACAACTGCCGGCACCGACATCCTGAGCGGCCGCGCCATCGACCTGACCCGCGAACTGCGCCTTTCTCCGAAGGCGACGCTGGTGATCGAACTGCCGGGGGCATGATGCGCCGCTCCCTGCTTGCACTTTCCATGTCCCTCGCGCTGGCGCCGGCGGCGGCCGTCGAAAAGCCCGGCATCGATGCCTTTTTCGACGCGATGGCGATCGAGGCCGCGCCCGGCCAGCAAGCCCGCTTCGTGGCCGGCGACAACCTGGCCGGCTACTTCGAAGGGTTTACGCAAGACTATGAGCGCGGGGCCGGCTACGTGTTCAAGAGCGGGACGGTCTTCCGCAACTATATGAGCTACGTCGGCGGCGTGCGCAACGAACGCGACCTGGGGCGCGAACAGGTGCTGCCCTTCGGGCACCGCGTCGCCTATGCCAACGGCAGCGTCGAGGAACTGGTACTGCTCTCGAAAAAGCATGCGCTCGCGCTGCGCGTGACGCACCCGCAGCCGGCGCTGCTGGCCATCCAGCCGCTGCTGAAGACGGCCGGCGTGATCAGTCAGGACCGGGACGTGCTGCTGGTCGCCCCAGGCAAGGACGCTACCCAGTTCATGGCCCTGGCCGCCGACCGCCCCTTCACGGTGGAGGACGGCATGCTGCGTGCCGACACTCCTACCAAGACCCTGACCGTGGTCGCGGCCTTCGGCACGACGGCTGGCGAGGCGACGCAGCGCGCACGCACCCTGGTGGCGGGCGATCCGATCGGCGACGAGCGCCGCGCCACCTACACAGCGCTGACAACGAGCTACCTCGCCACCAGCGACCTCGAATACAACAAGGCGCTGAACTGGGCCAAGGCCGCATCGAACCTGTTCGTGGTCGAGGAATACGGCGCCGGCATCTGGGCCGGCCTGCCCTGGTTCCGCGAGAACTGGGGCCGCGACACCTTCATCGCCCTGCCCGGCACCCTGCTGGTCTCGGGCCAGTTCGGCGACGCGCGCGCCGTGCTGGCCAACTTCGCGCGCTTCCAGAACCTCAAGACACCCCGCGACAAGGATTACGGCCGCATCCCGAACCGCGTCTCGCCCGACGAGATCATCTACAACACGGTCGACGGCACGCCCTGGATGCTGCGCGAAGCCTATGAATATATCCGCTACACGGGCGACCGGGCTTTTGCACGCGAGATGTACAAGCTGGCCGTGCCCTACTTCGAGGGCGCGATCGCGAACTACGTCGATGCCGATGGCCTGCTGAAGCATGCGGCATCCGACACCTGGATGGACGCGCGCGTCGAGAATCCGACCCACCAGCCCTGGTCCGACCGCGGTCCGCGCGCCAACGACATCCAGGCGCTCTGGTACACGGCCCTGGACACCGGCGCTTGGCTGGCCGAACAGGCCGGCGACATGCAGCGCGCCGCCGAGTGGCGCGCCCTGGCCGGCAAGGCGCGCGCCAGCTTCCTGCGCCTGTTCTGGGACGGCAGCATCATGGCCGACCGCCTGCGTGCGGACGGCAGCCGCGATACCAGGGTACGTCCGAACCAGCTGTTGCTGGCGACCATCCCCTTCGACGATTTTCTTCCCGTCGCCGTGCAGGCACGGGTGACGAAGAATGCCGTCTCGACGCTGCTCTACCCCTACGGCATCGCCTCACTCAGCCAGGACGATCCTACCTTCCACCCGCGCCACGAGAACCCAAGCTTCCACCACAAGGACGCCGCCTACCACAACGGTACCATCTGGGGCTGGAACGCCGGCTTCACGGTGACGGCCCTGAACCGCTTCGGCTACCAGGACCTGAGCTGGCAGCTGACGCAAAACCTGGGCAGGCAAATCCTTGGCCTGGGCATCGACGGAACACTCGGCAGCATGAGCGAGAACCTCGACGCCCTGCCCCACGAGGACGGGCGCCTGAAACCGAGCGGCACCTTCGCCCAGTCCTGGAGCGTGGCCGAGTATGCGCGCAACGGCTACCAGGATTACGTCGGCTTCCGGCCCGACCTGCCGAAGGACACGCTCGCCTTCGAGCCGGCGATTCCCGCCGGGTGGTCGCGCTTCGGCGCCCTGCTGCCCTTCGGCGCGGGCGAACAGCTCGCCGTCGATTTCAAACGTGCGAAAGGTGCAGAGCGCTGGACCTTCACCCTGCGCGGCACGCAGCCGCGCACGCTGCGCATGGCCTGGCTGAACCAGGATAAAAGCCGCTCGCAGACGGTGTTCACGCTGGCGCCCGGCAAGGCGGTGACGCTGGCGCTAAGCACGCGCCGCGCTACGCTGGACGGCCGCAAGCTGGCGGTGCGGGAGCTGCGTCCTTCCTACGCCGGCATCATCGGCACGCTGCGCTTCGTCCAGCCCCGCGTGTATCGTCCCGAGGACTTCCCGATGCTGCGCGGGCAGGACACGCTGCGCGGCATCATCGAACGACACGAATACCGTTAATCCAAGGCTTCCCATGCATCCTTCCCGCTGGCTGCTGCCCGCCCTCCTCGCCGCCAGCAGCGCGGTCGCCGCCGATCCCGGCCCGCTGCGCGAACCCTTTTATATTCGCGGCGGCTTCAACGCCTGGGGCACGGAGAACACCCTTCAGTACCAGGGACGGGGCGTCTACCAGGCCGACATCCTGGTCCCGCCGGGGAATCACGGCTTCAAGATCGGCACGCGCGACTGGAGCCGCGAGTGGGTACCAAGCCTGAGCGCCAGCGCCGCCGTCAAACCGGGCCAGCCGCAGCGCCTGGCGACCAGTGCCGGACCGGAAGCGACCCTCTTCGTGCGCAGCACCGCCACCTACCGCTTCACGCTGGACGTGAAGCAGCCCGGCGCGCCGGTCCTGCGCGTCACGCGCCTGGCGGCACGCAAGAGCGGCCCAGCGGTGGATCCGCATGCCGGCCGCGCGCGCGTCGCCACGCTGGCCTTCGCCACCTGGGACGGCAAGCAGGAAACCGCACGCTTCTCGATCGTCGATCCGGAAGCCCAGCTGCGCAGCTATACCCACTCGACGACAATGACCCTGCGCGACCCGGTGCCGCAGCACGCGACCTATGCCGAGAGCGCGGCGCTGCCTTACCTTCGCAGCGGGAACCTGGCCTTCGACGCCCTGTTCGCGCTGGCCACCAGCGAGATGCGCCAGGATGCGGTGAGCGAGATCCGCGACGGCAATTACAACGCGGGCGCGGCGATCCCCTGCGACTGCTTCGAGACCGGCGAAAAATGGCATTACGTGTGGACGCGCGACCTGTCCTACGCGGCCGACCTCGGCCTGGCCCTGCTCGATCCGCAGCGGGTGCGCAACTCGCTCGACTTCAAGCTGGCCGGATTCCGTACGGGCTTGCCGAAGGCGCCGCAGGTGGCCGGCACGCCGGACGGCCTGCAGATCGTGCAGGACACGGGCAGCGGCGGCAGCTGGCCGGTCAGCACCGACCGCGTCAGCTGGGCCTTCGCGGCCGAGGAAACCCTGCGCATGCTGGCCCCAAAAGAGCGCGCCGCCTTTGCTGCACGCGCCCTGGCGGCCCTGACGAACACGATCGAGAACGACCGCATCGCCGCCTTCGACCCACGCGATGGCCTGTACACGGGCGAACAATCCTTCCTCGACTGGCGCGACCAGAGCTACGCCGGCTGGATCGTGGACGACCTGGCCTCGATGGCGGGCAGCAAATCGGTCTCGACCAACGCCACACACTACCAGGCGTTAACACTGACGGCGCACCTGGCCCGGGAGGCCGGAGACAATGCGCGCGCCACCCGTTACGACGCCTGGGCCGCGCAGCTGAAAACGGCAATCAACGCCCGCCTCTGGCTGCCGGACGCCGGCATGTACAGCAGCCTCACCGCCGCCCACTTCGACGACGCGCCGCTGCACAAGTTCGACTGGCTGGGACAATCGCTCGCCATCCTGACCGGCATCGCGAGCGAGGAGCAGGCCCGTAGTATCCTGGCGCGCTATCCGCACGGCCCGATGGGCCCGCCCGTGATCTGGCCGCAGCAGCCGGGCGTCCCCGTGTACCACAACCGCGCGATGTGGCCTTTCGTGACCGGCTACGGCCTGAAGGCCGCCGCGATGAGCGGCAACGCGGCCGTCGCCGACGCCGCCTACGATTCGCTGATGCGCGGCGCCGCGCTGAACGTGTCGAACATGGAAAACCTCGAGTGGCTGAGCGGCCAGCCGCTGCTGCTCGACGAGAAGCATCCGCATTTGATCGGCCCCGTCATCAATTCGCGGCGCCAGTTGTGGTCGGTCGGCGCCTATCTCGGCATGGTGATCGAGAACGTGTTTGGCGTGACGGCGACGGATGAGGGCCTCCGCCTGCAGCCCTTCGTGACCACGAAGCTGCGCCGCGACACCTTTGGGGGCGCCAGCCAGGCCACGCTGCATGACCTGCGCCTGCGCGGTGCGCGTGTCAGCGTGCGCCTGCTGCTGCCGGCCGCCAGCCAGGAACAGGGCTATCACAAGATCGACAAGGTGCTGCTCAACGGCGCCCCGGGTGGCACCACCATCCCCTGGGCTACTTTACGCGACGGCGACGTGATCGAGATCGCGCTCGGCGCCGTGATCAAGGGCGACAACGGGATCCGCCGCGTGAACGCCGATCCCTACGTCGAAGCACCAAGCGTCTTCGGACCGCGCGAGCCGGTCATCGCGTCCCTCGAACGCGATGCAGGGGGCCATGCGCGCCTGCGCTTCACCGGCAAGGACGAAGGCGCCGTGTACCACATCTACCGCGACGGCAAGCAGGTAGCCGCCGACATCAAGGCCGGCGCATGGCGCGACCGCGAAGCGCATCCCTACGCCTGCTATGCCATCGAAGCGCAGTTCAGCGCCAGCGGCAACCGCAGCCACCACAGCGTGCCGCGTTGCCTCGACCCGGCAACGGAGATCGGCGTGCTTGATGCGCGCGTTTCCTCGAACCTGAACCCAAGCGGCACCGGCACGCCGCGCTTGATCGGCTGGGGCGCGCCGCAAGACCGGCTGGAAGTGCGCGAGCTGCGCATCGGGCAGGCGGGCAGGTATGCGTTCCAGCTGCGCTACCGGAACGAGGCGAACCAGATCAACCTCGGCATCAGCGGCGGCGTGAAGTGGATGACACTGGAAGACGCTGCAGGACGCGCGGTGGCGCAGGGCGTGGTCCAGCTGCCGCACACGAAGCCGGGCGGCACGCTGCCCTTGTCGACGCCGCTCACCGCCTCCCTGCAGCCGGGCGCCTACCGCCTGCGCCTGAGCGATTTTTATAACATGAGCTACCTGGAGAGCAATGCCAGCTTCACCGGCACGGGCGGCACGACCGGTCCGTCGAATCGCTTCGACCTCTACGGCGTGCGTGTTCAGCGAACGGAGTAAACCCGCTCAGCCGCGTGCCTTCATGAAGAGCGCGGCGACCTGCCTGGCCGTCTGCTGCAGCAAGGTCCCGGCATTCTGCATCGCATACTCCAGGCTCACCGGTCCGGGCTGGATCGACAGGCAGCCATCGAAGGCCGCTTCCAGCGCCGGATCGAATTCGACCGCGCCCGAGAGCAGCGTCACCGGGATGCCGCTGTCGCGCGCCAGGCGCGCCACCATGGCCGGGCCTTTGCCGAGCAGGGTCTGCGCGTCCGAGCGCCCTTCGCCCGTGATGACCCAGTCGTAGTCGATTGCGCCCGGCACCAGGCGGTGCGCCTCGAGCACGAATTGCGCGCCGGGCCGCAGGCTGCCGCCGAGTACCGTCACGGCGAAGCCCAGTCCGCCGGCGGCGCCGGCGCCGGCAGCGCGGCTCAGATCCTCGCCCAGCAGCCGCGTGCAGCAGGCGGCGAAGTGCGCCAGCACGCCGTCGGCCTGGGCGAGATCCCCGAAACCTTTCTGGCGGCCGAAGATCATGCTCGCGCCTTCAGGGCCGTTCAAGGGACTGGTCACGTCGGTCAGGCCGATCAGCGTGAGTTCAGCCAGCCATTCGCTGCCCGGCCTTCTTTCCACCGAATCCACCTGCATCAGATTGTCGAAGACCGGATCGAGCTCGCGGCCGGCCGCATCGCGGCAAACAAAAGCCAGTTCGGCCAGCAGGCCGGCGCCGGCATCGTTGGTGGACGAGCCACCCAGGCCGAGCGCGATGGTGCGAAAGCCCCGTTCGTGGATCGCGCGGATCGCCTGCCCCACGCCGCGCGTGCTGCGCGCACCGGGCGGCGCGACGGCGGCCGGCAGGCCGACGATCTCGGCGACGTCGAGGACGGCGAAGCTGCCGAGCGCGGGGCTGGTGCAGGCGGCGAAGGGCATCTCGATCCTGCGGCCGTTGGCGTCCTGCACGGCGACCTGCTGCCAGGTCCCGCCCAGACCCTGTGCGATGGCGCTGGCGGAACCCTCGCCGCCGTCGGCCATCGGCGCTTCGGTCACCAGCGCGTCCGGGATGGCGCCGCGCACGCCGGCGGCGATGCTGGCGGCCACGCCGCTGGCCGGCAGGCTGCCCTTGAAGGAATCGGGGGCGACCAGCACCCGCAATGGTTTGCGTTCACGCGACGACGTCATGGTGTTCTCCTGGATGGACGCTCGATCATAGCGCACCCGGCGGGAGAAAGAACTCAGCTGCGCTACTCCGCGGCCGGCGACGCGGAGGGCTTCAACAGTTTCAGCCGGCCCTCGACCACCCGGAACTCGAGCGGCATGTCCATGTGCGTGACTTCGCCGTCGGTGGCGACCTTGATGCGTTTGCGCGGCGACAGGCGCGCATGCTTCACCGTCAGGCGCTTGAAGGAAAAGGCGATCACGTTCTCGGCCTCGCCCAGGCGGCCCAGTGCGCCGCGCAGCATCAGGCCGAGCATGGCGAGCTTGCCGACCGAGCGCGGGGCGATGGCTGCCAGTTCGCCGTCCTCGACGGCGTCGGTGAGCGGTTCCATGCCCACCTGCTCCATCTGCAGCCGGTTGTTGCCGACGAATAGCGTCGGCGTGCGCAGCTTGCGCGTGATGCCTTCGGTGTCGAGCGTGATACGCAAGGGGCGGTAGCGTCCCAGCGCCGTTTTCAGGGCCGAATAGATCGCGACGAAGCGGCTGCGCCCGTACTGGCGCTTGTCCTGCTCGCGCGCTTCCAGCAGCTGCGGGTACAGGCCGACGCTGGCGTTGACGAGGAAGATGCGGTCGTTGACCATCCCGATCTGGACCGGCGTGACGCGCGCGTCGAGCAGCGCGCGCACGGCGTCGGCCAGGTCTTCGGGAATGCCGTGGGTGCGGCCGAAATAATTGAAGGTCCCCTGCGGCAGCACGCCGAACAGGCAGCCCTGCTGCACCGCCTCGTGCGCCACGGTGTTGATGGTGCCGTCGCCGCCGGCTGCGACCACGATGCCCTCGTTTTCCTTCGCCTGTCTTGCCATGTGGCGTGCGATCTCGCCCAATTTGGAAGGATCGTCGACGACTTCGAGATGGCAGGTGCGGCCGGCTTCCTGCAGCACGTCACGGATGGTCGACTTGCGCAGTTCGGTTTCGGAATGGCCGGAGCCGGCGTTCATGACGACGTAGAAGGCTGCGTTCGGACCGGGTTCGGCGGAGTACATGGACGTAAGGCTGCTCTCAAGGATGATCGAATTGGCAATCTCATCCTACCATTGCCCAGAACGCCATGCTGCACCGCAGCCTAAGGGAAATACTCGGCTTATTCGTCAGTAGTCGGCCAGTGGTCGGGGTCCTGCAAGAGTTGATACATGACATAGGCGTCGACGAAGCCGAGCCGCTTGTGGCGGAACGCCTTCGGCAGCGTGCCGACGATGGAAAAGCCGAGCTTCTTCCACAGCATGACGGCCGCCGTATTCGTGCTGACCACGTAGTTGAACTGCATCGCCAGGTAGCCCTGGCTGCGCGCTTCCTCGAGGCTGTGCTCCCCGAGCAGGCGGCCCACGCCGACACCCTGCGCCGCCGGGCTGACCATGTAGGAGGCGTTGGCGACGTGGCCTCCACGTCCAAGCTGGTTCGGCACCACGCGGTACATGCCCAGCACGCGGTCGCCGAGCGTGGCGACGCGGCTGGTCACGCCGTTCCCGAACCAGTACATCTGCGCGTTTTCGCGCGTGACGTCGGGACCGAAGGGATAGGTCTCGCCGGCGCTGACGTGGGCGCTGAAGATATGCCACATGGCGTCGAAATCGGCGCTGGTGGCGGGACGGATCTGGATGTCTTTCACGGCTGCTCAATACTTGATGAATCGATAAACAAGCTGGCGATTCTAGCACTCGGCTCGGCGCGTTCAGCGTTCGATACGGAAATCGACCGCGCCGGGCCGTCCGGGCAGGTTCAGGCGCGCGGCCGCACGGGGCGCCTCGGCCACCACCGCCCCGCGCCGCACCACGGCACGCCGGGCCGCGCGCAGGCGAATCGCCTCCACGGGGTCACGCGCATCGAGCAGCACGAAGTCGGCGTTGCAGCCGGGCGCGATGCCGTAGTCTTCCAGCCCGAGGATGCGCGCCGGCGTCTCGGTGACGGCCAGGAAGCACTGGCGCATCGCCTCCTGTCCCGTCATCTGCGCCACGTGCAGACCCATATGCGCGACTTCCAGCATGTCGCCGGAACCGAGGCCGTACCACGGGTCCATCACGCAGTCATGGCCGAAGGCGACGTCGATGCCGGCCGCCAGCAGCTCCGGTACGCGCGTCATGCCGCGCCGCTTCGGATACGTGTCGTGGCGGCCCTGCAGGGTGATGTTAATTAATGGATTTGCGATCGCCGCCACGCCCGACTCCTTCATCAGGGGCAGCAGCTTGCTCACATAGTAGTTGTCCATCGAATGCATCGAGGTCAAGTGCGAGCCGGCGACGCGTCCCTGCAGGCCGAGGCGCCAGGTTTCATAAGCGAGGGTCTCGATGTGGCGCGAGAGCGGATCGTCGGTCTCGTCGCAATGCATGTCCACGCGCAGGCCCTTATCCGCCGCGAACTCGCACAGCAGGCGCACCGACTCCGCGCCCTGCGCCATGGTGCGTTCGAAATGGGGGATGCCGCCGACCACGTCCACGCCCATGGCGATCGCCCGCTTCAGGTTATCGAAGGCGCCCGGACTGCGCAGCAGGCCATCCTGGGGAAAGGCCACCAGCTGCAGGTCGAGGTAGGGCGCAACCGTGCGCTTCACCTCGAGCAAGGCTTCCACCGCCAGCAGGCGGTCGTCGCAGATGTCGACGTGGGTTCGGATCGCCAGCAGGCCGCGCGCGACGGCCCAGTCGCAATAATGCAACGCTCGTTCGAGCAAGGCTTCCTGCTCCAGCTGCGGTTTCAGTTCGCCCCACAGCGCAATGCCTTCGAGCAAGGTTCCGGATTCGTTGACGCGCGGCAAACCGTAGCTGAGCGTGGAATCCATGTGGAAGTGGGCGTCCACAAAAGGCGGCGTGACCAGGTCGCCGCCGGCATCGATTTCGCGTATGCCCTGTGCGGACAGGGCAGGCTCGACAGCGGCGATGCGCCCATCCAACACCCCGATGTCGATCCCGCGGCGGCCGTCGGGCAAACTGGCATTGCGAATGACAAGATCCATGGACGCTCCTGTTCAGAACGACCAATTGTAGCGATTTCGCTTCGTTTGGGATGTTGTTTAGCGTGTCAATTTGTAACGGTGCTGCAACGCAATATTACCCTGATGACATAACGGCAAATTTCGCTTTGCAGCGCTCCGGAACGGCACTACACTAGTTATGTTGCAGTGCGCCATAAACGACAAGCCGAACGATAAGCCGAACGATAAGGAAATACCGATGACCTCACTTCCAGAACAGTTCTCCGCAGCCCGCCTTGCCCAGCTCGACAATGGATTCAAGCTGATGAGCAGTTTCAGCGACCAGGCCTTTGACCGCACCAGCCGCGTCCTCGCGCTCCAGTTCGAGGCGTCGCGCACCGCCATCGAACAATCGTCGAAGGCCCTGCGCCAGCTGCTCGAAGTGCGCGACCCGCGCGACCTGCTCGCCCTGGGCGCGCAATCCCAGCACAACCTGCGCACCTTCTTCGACTACGGCCGCGAACTGTTCAGCGTCGCCGCCGGCTCCGCGCCACTGCGCAGCTACAGCGTCGACGCCTTGAACGCCATCACCACGGCAAATGCCGCTGCGGCGCAGCAAACCGTCGACGCGGCGGTGGCCAGCATCACGCCGGCCGCACCGGCGCCGGAAGCCGTAGCCGAGAGCATCCCGGTCGTCACCTCCGACGTCGAGCCGGAAGCAGAGCCGACCGCCATCGCCAAAGCCGCCAGCGAAGTGCTGGACGTGCCGGTCGCGCCGCCGCACCCGGTGGCCGCCAGCGTTCCGGTCGAAGTCTCGGTCGAGATCGAACTGCCGAAGGTCGAGCCGGTCGATGCGACGCCGCCGGTCGTGATCCCGGCCACCACCAAGGTCACGGAAATCCGCGGCACCAAGGGCCGCCGCAAGCAGCCCTGAGCGGTAAGCCGAGGCGCGCTGCGCCTCGCTCCTAAAGACAGTAAACTGGCGGGCTTCGGCCCGCCTTCTTTTTTTGTGCTGCGCGGGCGCCAACGCAAGGAATCATATGAGTTTAGCGAGCCTGGTCGGCGGCTTCGTGCTGCGCCACTGGAAAGCCTATGCATCGTCGGGGGTGATGCTGATCGGCGTCGCCATCTGCACCGTCTGGATACCGCGCAAGGTCGGCGCCATGATCGACGGCCTGGCCGCGCACAGTCTCTCCAGCCGGGATCTCACCGTCGGCATCCTCCAGCTGCTGGCCCTCGGCGTGGCGATCTACGTGCTGCGCGTGAGCTGGCGCATCCGCCTGTATTCGGCCGCCTACCGCCTCGGCGTCGAACTGCGCACGCGCCTGTATGTGCGCCTGTCGAACCAGGGCCCGGCCTTCTACCAGAAGCAGCGTACCGGCGACCTGATGGCGCTGGCCACCAACGACATCGACGCCATCGAGATGGCCGCCGGCGAAGCGATGCTGGCCGGCTTCGACGGTACGCTCACCCTGGTGATGGTGCTGGGCGTGATGCTGCTCGGCGTCGACTACCGACTGGCCCTGATCGCGCTGCTGCCCTTCCCGCTCATGGGCCTGGCCTTCTGGTACATCTCGCGCCACATCCACACGGCGGAAACGGATTCCCTGAAATGCTTTTCAAAGCTGAACGACCACGTGCAGGAGTCGCTCTCCGGCGTGCGCACGGTGCGTGCGCTGGGCCTGGAAGCGCGCAGCAGCCAGCAGTTCTCGGAACTGGCCGGCCAGGCGGCCGACGCCAGCCTGAGTGCGCAGAAATGGGAAGCGGCCTATGAACCGGCCGTCGGCCTGACCCTCACCGCAGCGAGCACCTTGACCCTTGGATTGGGCGGCTACCTGGTCTGGCACAACCAGCTCACCATCGGCGCGCTCACCAGCTTTACGATGTACCTCGGCCAGTTGATCTGGCCGATGTTCGCGGCCGGCTGGGTGCTGTCCCTGATCGAACGCGGCCGCGCCGGCCTGGCGCGCCTGCAGCCGATGCTCGATGCGCCACTCACCGTGGAAGACGAAGGCAGCTTGACCCACATCGAGGACGGGCCGCTGGTGCTGCGCGACGTGCGCTTCAGTTACGGCGGCGCCGAGCGGCCGGCGCTCGACGGCGTCTCGGTGGCGCTGCGTCCCGGGATGACGCTGGGCCTGGTCGGTCCGACCGGCGCCGGCAAGTCGACCCTGCTGCGCGTGCTGCTGCGCCAGGCCACGCCGCAACAGGGTTCGGTGAGCTGGGGCGGCCATCCCCTGGAAAGTTATAAACTCGATGCGCTGCGCGCGGCAACCAGCTGGGTGCCGCAGGAATCCTTCCTGTTCTCGGCCAGCATTGCCGAGAACATCGCCCTCGCCCGCCCCGGCGCCAGCCGCAAGGAAGTCGAGCAGGCGGCCGACATGGCAGCCATCCACGACGACATCCTGCGCTTCCCGCACGGCTACGACACGCCGGTCGGCGAAAAGGGCATCACGCTTTCCGGCGGCCAGCGCCAGCGCGTGGCGATCGCCCGCTCGCTGCTGGCCGAAAGTTCGCTGCTGCTGCTGGACGACGCCCTGTCGGCAGTCGACACCGGCACCGAGACGCGCATCCTCGAGCACCTGGCCGAGCTGCGCGCCGCGCGCCCCGAACTGACGGCCATCATCGCCAGCCACCGCCTGTCTGCGGTGGTGAATGCCGACCTGATCGTCGTGCTGAAGGATGGCCGCATCGTCGAATCGGGCGACCACGACGCCCTCATCGCATTGGATGGCTGGTATGCCAGCCAGTGGCGCTACCAACAACTGGAGGCCAGCCTTGACGCAGCCTGACACCATCGAAAAAGCCGGCCGCGCCCAGGTCACGCAAGCCGCTTCCCTGCTGCGCCGCGCCGCCTGGCCGGACCGGCGCCAGCTGATGCTGGCCACGCTGTGGCTGATGCTCTCCGCCTTCCTCGAAGTGATCGGCCCGATCCTTGGTAAAGCCCTGATCGACGAGCACCTGGTGCCGCGCCATGCCGACTGGCCGCGCATGGCCCTGCTGCTGGCCGGCGTGCTGCTCACCGGCTGGGCCGCGAGCTGGCTGCGCTACCTGCAGCTGATCCGCCTGTCCGGCATGGCGATGCGCTCGGTGCGGCGCCTGAGGGAGTGGGTGTATGGCCACGTGATGCGCCTGCCGATGGCCTTCTTCGACCGCGCCATCACGGGTCAACTGGTCAGCCGCGTGACCAACGACACCGAAGCGGTGAAGACCCTGTACATCCAGGTGCTGTTCGTGCTGCTCGATTCGACCATCGTCCTGGTCGGCACCATGATCGCGATGGCCTGGCTCGACTGGCGCCTGATGCTGATCGTGCTGGCCCTGCTGCCGGCAGTCCTGATCATCGTCTGGCTCTACCAGCGCCTCTCCGCCCCGGCGGTGACGCGCGCGCGCGCCCTGCGCAGCGACATCAACGGCCAGATGGCAGAATCGATCGGCGGCATGACCGTGCTCCAGGCCAGCAACGCCGCCGGCCGCTTCGGCGAACGCTTCGCGTCCACCAACGACAAGCACTATTACGCTCGCCTGTCCGAGCTGAAGGCGAATGCCTTCCTGCTGCGTCCCGCCCTCGATTTGCTGAACGTGATCCTGCTGGCGGTCGTCATCTTCAGCTTCGGCCAGCGCAACATCGGCGCCGTCGAAGTCGGCATCCTGTATGCCTTCATCAGCTACATCGCGCGCGTGGTCGAGCCGCTCATCCAGATCACGATGCAGTTCAGCGGCCTCCAGCAGGCGGTGGTGGCGACCGCGCGCGTGGCCAGCCTGCTCGACGAAGCCGGCGCCGCCGAACACGCCCACGATCGCGCAGCCGGCTCGCGCCTGGAAGCGCGTCCCGACGCACCGGCCGTGCGCGTACGCGACCTGAGTTTTGCTTACGTGCCGGGTCAGAACGTCCTGCACGACATCAACCTCGACATCCCGCAAGGCGCCTTCTTCGGCATCGTCGGCCACACCGGCAGCGGCAAGTCGACCCTGCTCTCCCTGCTGCTGCGCTACTACCCGGCCGAGAACGGCCGCATCGAGATCTGCGGCGAACCGATCGCCGGCATCGACAACGAGCGCTTCCGAAACGAAGTCGGCCTGGTGCCGCAGGATCCGTTCATCCTGGCCGCATCGGCGCGCGAGAACATCGACATGGGGCGCGGACTCTCCATGGACCGCATCGAGGCCGCCGCCCATGCAGCCCATGCGCACGACTTCATCGCGGCGCTGGAACAGGGTTACGACACCTCCCTCGGTGAAGGCGGCTCGCGCCTGTCCTCGGGCCAGAAGCAGCTGATCGCGATCGCCCGCGCGCTGGCCGGCGAACCGCGCATCCTGCTGCTGGATGAAGCGACCTCGCGCATCGACAGCGCGACCGAGCAGATCGTGCAGGAAGCGCTGGACGAATTGCGCGGGCATGTGACGATCATCGCGATTGCGCACCGGCTCTCCACCATTCGCGATGCGGATCGGATCGTGGTGCTGAACCATGGGCGGATTACGGAATCCGGGGCGCATGAGGAGCTGATGCGGATCGAGGGGGGCTTGTATCAGAGGTTGTATCTGTTGCAGCAACTGGCGGTGTGAAGCGGCGGCTGCGGGCCCTTATTCGCCCGCAACCGGCAGCCGGATCGCAAACGTCGCTCCCTGCCCGCGCCCCGCGCTGCTGACGCTGAGCGTTCCCGTGTGCAGCTCGACGATCCGGCGCGCGATGTAGAGCCCGAGTCCGAGCCCCGTGGCGTTGCCGTGTTCCTGCAGCGTGAAGGCGCCGAACACGTGCGGCAGGTCCTCGGGCTCGATACCCTGCCCGGAGTCGGCGATGTCGATCGCGACCATGCCGTCGAGGCGCTCGATCATGATGCGGATGACGCCGCCCTCCGGGGTGAACTTGACGGCATTGAACAACAGGTTCCAGATCACCTGCTGTAGGCGGCGGCCGTCCGCTTCGAGACGGATATGCTCGCCGCAGTCGCTCGGCGTGACCAGCAGGCGGATGTTCTTCGCGTGCGCGGCCGTTTCCACGGTCGAGATGGCGTCGCGCACGACCTGTCCCAGCATGATCGGCGAGCGGGCGATCGACATCTGCCCGGTCAGGGTGCGCGCGGCATCGATCAGGTCTTCGACCATGCCCGCTTCCTGGCGCACGTGCACGCGCATCGCTTCCAGGCCGCTGGCGACCTTCGGCGGCAGGTCGGGCACCGTGCGCAGCAGCAGTTCGATACGCATCGACAGCGCCGACAGCGGGGTGCGCATCTCGTGCGACACGGTGGCCAGGAACAGTTCGCGCGTGCGGTTCACGCGTGTCAGGTCGTCGATGGTTTCGCGCTGGCGGTCGAGCGTGCGCGACAGCGTGCCGAGCAAGGCCGAATAGGTTTCCATGCGCTTTTCGGACACCGGGGCGTCCAGGCGCACCTCGTTCCACAGCAGGTGGCCCGGCACGCCGATCTCTCTGGCGATGCGTTCGCACTCGAGCGGCGAACTGAAATCGGCGAAGCGCCAGCCGAACACCAGCACGCCATACACCTCGCCGCGCAGCAGCAGCGGCAGCGCACACACACGCAAGCCGCCAAACTGGTCCGAGGCGGCCTTGCCGTCGGCGCACACCGCCCGCACCAGGGCGCCTTCGAGCGCCGTGCCGGGACCGTCCTCGGCCCACAACCGCGAACCTGCCAGCAGGCCTCCCAGGCGCGACGCCGTCCGCGGACCGATGCGGCGCATGCCGTCCGTATCGAAGGCGGAAGTTACCAGGCCTGTCGCTTCCGTGAATTGCTTCAGCGGCGTCTCCCAGTCCTCCCAGTTGACCGGCGCATTGGCCGGCAGCTTGACTGTGATCACCGCGGCTTTTCGGCAGGCAAATCCGCTGACGCAGGCAAAGGAGCGCCAGTGACGACGGCTTCCTCGATCAGCGGACTTTGACGCGACGGGGAGCGCGACAGCAGGCCGTAGTACGAGGAGAACGGCAGCTGCGGTACGGCGCCCGACGCGTCGCTGCCGTCCTCGTCGACCAGCAGCAGGCCGCCGACGCCGATGGTGTACTCGCGCGTGACCTGCGTGTTGCGGCTGCCGCGCACCTTGGGTACGGCGATCGCGCGGCGCAGGACGGTGGACACTTCAACGTAATTGAGCAGGATGATGTTGTCGACCAGGTGCGAGCCCTTGAGTTCTTCGCTGATCTGGGATACGCCCAGCAGCTCCGGGCTCTCGTAGTTGAACAGCGTGGTCGCCAGCCGGTTCTTGAAGAAGGTCGCCAGCGCGTACAGGTAGTCGGCCACTTCGTTGCGGCTGGTCATCTCGTAGACGGCGATCGAATCGAACACCACGCAGTCGATGTCCTGCTCCTCGACCAGCTTGACGATGCGGTCGAAGTGGACATCGAGTTCCAGTTCCAGCGGCGACTCGTAGTGGATGAACAGCTGGCCCGCCTCGACCATGCCTTGCAGGTCGAAGCCGAGCGACTTGGCGTTGCGCATCAACTGCGCCGGGTGTTCGTCCAGGCTCACCAGCAGGGTCTTGTGGCCCTCCCGGATCGCATTCGTCAGGAACTGCACGCTCAGCACCGTCTTGCCGGTGCCGGAGATGCCGCTCACCAGGGTGACCGATCCCTTGTAGACGCCGCCGTCCATCATGGCGTCGATCGATGCGGAACCGGTCGACAGGCGCTCTTCCGAGGTCGGCTGGACCAGCGAACCGAGGGGGCGCGACTGGGCGCGGCGGTAGACATGCACGCCCTTGCCCGGCTCGATGCGCATGGTATGGCTGCCTTCAATGAAATCCTGGCCGCGCGACTTCATCACCGTCAGGCGGCGATGCGCACGGCGGCGGTTCTCTTCGCGAGTGAGCGAAATGATGGTGTCGAAGACGAAGCGTTCGTGCGCCAGCACGCCGGTCAAGGACTCGTCCTTCTCGGCCGTGACCATGGTCGTCACACCCAGGCGGGTCAGGCCTTCGATCAGCAGATGCACGTCTTCGCGGAAGGGCTTGTCGTTCACTTCCGCATACAGGCGCAGCGGCGTGAGGCCGTCGATCAGCAGGCGCTTGGCACCCATCGCCACCAGCGAGGCGGCGAAGGCGCCGTCGTCGCTGCGAAATTCGCTCAGCAGCACTGCGGGACTGGTCTGGATGATCTTGATCTTGCCCACGTCGATCAGGCCTTGCAGGTTCCAGTCGAAGCCGGCCGCGTCGCGCAGCAGCTTGGCGGGATCGAGTTCGAAGGAGACGATGGCACCCGGCTCGTCGCAGTCGAGCGCGCCATGGTAGATGAAGCCCAGGCCAAGCGTGGTCTTGCCCGAGCCAGGCGGCCCTTCCACGATCAGGTTGTTGTTGCGAGGAATGCCGCCGTGCAGTATTTCGTCGAGGCCGAGAATCCCCGTCTTCACCAGTTCGTTCATTGCGCATTTCCTTTGTGAATAGCGGGTCAGCTTAACACGCGCGCCGGAATGAGATGGGGCGACAGCTCTTCCATATCGAATCGGGTAACTGGGTAATTGTCGGAGGGAAAATATGGAAGAAGAATCAAACGAACTCATCGTTTTTTTTCCGGGACCGATCCTGGCATGACCTATTGCCAACATTGCCCTTTCAACGTCGCATTTTTGCGATATCCGGCCAAAAAAAACGATGTTTCTGTCTTGCAACAAGAATATAATGGCAGATGGGCGCGCGTACGTACGCGATACCGACCACCCCATCGAGGACATCTATGCCGGCAGCACGCAAGACCAGACAGCCACGCCGTCGCAGCGCGACGCTATTGGCCTCGTTGTTGCTGGCGGCGCCCCTGTTCGCCGCCTCGCCTGCCTGGGCCCAGGCCACGCCCTCCCTGACCGAGCGCCTGGCCGAGATCCGCGAAATCAACCGCTTTACCCCCGAACGCGCCCTGCCGATGCTGCTCAGGATCGAGGCGGAGGCGCGTGCGGCATCCGTCGAAGAGACCGGCGAGATGCTGGCGCAGCTGTGCGTCGCCTACCAGAAGGTGGGCAAGCAGGAGCTGGCGCTGGCCACCTGCGACGAGCTGATCGCCTTCGGCCGCGCGCACAAGAATAACGGCGCCCTCGCCAAGGGCCTGGTCCGCAAGGGCTACATCAAGTACGACCAGAACGAGCTGGCCGTGTCGCACGACCTGATCTGGGAAGCGGAGCGCCTGGCGAATACGACGGACG
>Ga0308160_10001466_pt1 | contig 32913 bp, 26 predicted proteins | sample PhyFR1_FD_201036 | JGI IMG/M metagenome (GOLD analysis project Ga0308160, IMG submission 201036) | Phyllosphere microbial communities from UC Gill Tract Community Farm, Albany, California, United States - DLSLF.R1 | ecosystem: Host-associated > Plants > Phyllosphere > Unclassified | place: USA... | reverse complement strand
CCTTCCTCGACCGCCCGCTCGGTGAGCTGAAGCAGATCGTCTTCCACCTCGGCAACGGTGCGTCGGCGTGCGCGATCGACGGCGGCCGCTCGGTCGACACCTCGATGGGCATGACGCCCCTCGAAGGACTCGTCATGGGCACGCGCTCCGGCGACCTCGACCCCGCGGTGCTGTTCCACCTGCATCGCAAGGCGGGGCTCGGGTTCGACGAGCTCGACACGCTGCTCAACCGCCGCAGTGGTCTGCTGGGGCTGTCGGGCACCGGCGACATGCGCGACGTCACCGAGTCGGCGTCGAAGGGCGACGAAGCGGCGCAGCTCGCACTCGACGTGACCGTTCACCGCTTGCGGCACTACCTCGGGGCGTACCTCGCGGTCCTCGGTGGGCTCGACGTGGTGGTGTTCACGGCGGGCGTCGGCGAGAACGCACCGTTGATCCGCGCGGGTGCGGTGCATGGGCTCGAGGGGCTCGGCATCATCCTCGACGAGGACCGCAACGCCGAGCGTGCGCGTGGCATCCGGGTGATCTCGACGGACGACTCCCCGGTGACCGTCCTCGTCGTCCCCACGAACGAGGAACTCGAGATCGCCCGCCAGACGGTCGCCGCCCTGGCGTAGTCCCGGCGCTTCGGTCCCGGAGCGCACTTCGACAAGCTCAGTGACCGAAGGGCATGCCTGAGTGCCTCTCCGGTCCGCGAGCACCTCCTCCGGTCCCTGAGCTTGTCGAAGGGTCCACGGGCGACCTGTCCGATCGGCGACTCTCCGCGCGCGCACTTCGACAGGCTCAGTGACCGAAGTCGTCCTCGAGTACCTCCTCCGGTCCCTGAGCACCTCTTCCGGTCCCTGAGCTTGTCGAAGGGCCCACGGGCGACCCTTGCTCCCATGTCCCCTCTGCGGAGGACAAAAGAATGAGTGGTTCCCCCTATTAACTTTCCCTGAGAATCCGCTTAGTCTCAGAAAACCAACAGGTGCGTCGCGCCTGTCGGACCCCTAGACGAAAGTACTCACCTCAGTGAATTTGAAGACGTCACGCCGCACTGCGGCTCTCGCCACCGGCCTCGCAGTTGTCGCCGGATCCACCCTCCTCATCGCCGGACCCGCCTCCGCTGAAGACTTCCAGGTCACCGCCGACCAGATCGCTGCTGACGAGACCGTCTACGCAGGCTGGCACGAGGGCTACGGAGCCGACGAGCTCGGAGCTCCTGCCGTCCTCAGCGAGGCTGGCTTGACCATGACCGGTCGCTCGCAGATCATCTACGGCTTCAACAACGACGGCGGTCTCCCGATCGACGGCACGACCGTGACCTTCGCGTCGCTGGTCGAGACGGCCGACTTCTCCTCGGCCTCCGACGCGCTCGTGTACCAGATCCCGGTCTTCGTCGATGGTGTCGACTCGGCCTTCAGCACGCTGCGCCCGGTCAACGCCGGCGCGGCGGGCATCGACGGACTGTGGCAGGCGAGCAACGCGAACGTTCCCGGTATCGCTGCCAACACTCCGGTGACGGTGGATGAGATCTCGGCTGCTCTCGGTGGCTTCCAGCTCCTCGCGTTCGGCGTCGTCGCGATCGACGGCCAGACCGATGTTCTGCAGTCCGTGACTTTCAACGGCGACACCCACAACTTCGCTGCTCCGGTCGTTGCTCCGGACAAGCCGTCCGTCGCCATTGACCCGGAGACGATCTACTTCTCCGACGTCCGTCCCGGCGGAGCCGGCTTCACGGTGACCATTGCGGGCTTCACCCCGGGCGACACGCTGTCGATCGCGGTCACCGACCCGAATGGCGAGATCTTCGGTGCTGCTGACGGCGGGAACACCTTCATCGCCGACGAGAATGGCGGCGCCGTTCTGCCGGGCCTCACCCTGCAGGGCGAGGGCATTCAGGTTGGTACCTACACGTTCACTGTGACCGACACTGCGGGTGTCCCCGCAGCTGACTCCATTGCCGTCATCGCCGACCCGGTCGCCGCTGGCGCCCCGGTCGTCCCGACGCTGGCTGACACCGGCTCGGACTCGGGCGTCCTCGTCGGTGGCGCTGCCGCGCTGCTGCTCCTCGGTGCTGCCGGCATGCTGTTCGCAGCAGCTCGCCGCAAGGGCGCGCAGGTCACGGCCTAGTCTCACCCTGCGAAGCCCCGTCCTCGACTCCGGTCGAGGGCGGGGCTTCGTGCTGTCGCCGGGGTGCTGCCACGTCGACAGGCTCAGTGACCGATAGCCCCCGTTCCCTGAGCTTGTCGAGGGGAGAGGTTTCTCGTGTGCATTTCGACAGGCTCAATGACCGGGTCTCCGTTCCGGAGCGCTTCCCCTCGGTCCCCTGAGTGCTTTCCCCGGTCCCTGAGTGCTTCCCCCGGTCCCTGAGCGCTCCCTCGGTCCCTGAGCTTGTCGAAGGGTCGTCCGTGGCGCATTTCGACAGGCTCAGTGACCGATACCACCCCGTTCCCTGAGCGTGTCGAACCCGGTTCGAGCTCCGCGGGGGAGGAAGGCGGAGCGGCAGCCCCATTGCTGCACTCCGCCCGGTCGCATGTGCCGGGACTGCTTGGCCCAGGCCATGCGCGCCGGCCATTTGCGCGTTCGGGTAACGAAAATGACCGGAACCCATACTTCGGAGCACTCCGCAGACCGGTTTGGGTCGGAATCGACGCCCGGGCCCGTACCCGGGAGTGCGATGGCGTCGTCAGGCGGCGCGCAACCTCGGCTTGCCGCCGCGGCGTGGAATGCGATGCGGATCGATATGCGCGGGCGGGATGAACCAGGGCACGTGGTCGCGCACGATGACCTCCCATCCGTCGTTGTGGATGCGATGGTGATGGAAGCTGCAGAGCAGGATGCCGTTGGACAGGTCGGTCGGTCCGCCTCGTGACCACCAGACGAGGTGATGAGCCTCGGTATACGACGGTGGATGGGTACAGCCGGTCCAGGCGCAGCCGCCATCACGCTCGGCGAGGGCCATCTTCTGCCCCTTGGTGAACAACCGTGTGCCAACTCCGAGGTCGAGCACCTGTGACGGCCCGCCGAGCACCATCGGGATGATCCGGCCATCGGCCGCCATGCACCGAGCGGTGCCGGCGGAGATCGGTTCGGAGACGCCGTCGATGTAGGCCTTGCCGTCGGACCACTGGCCGTCGTCGGCCAGATCGGGTTCGTCCATGCGGATGATGAGGGAGACGGGCGCCAGTTCCATGACCGCCGACTCGCAACCCGCGGCGTGACGGAAGACCCCGACGAGGGCTTCCACTCGGCGTTCGTCCATCGTGCGGGTGTCCGGCATCTCTGCGGCCGGAACGTAGGCGTCGTCGAGGGGATCCGCGGAGGGCAGCTCGCTGCTGTTCGCTGCCGCCCCGGCCGTTTCATCGGAGGGATCGACGAACCGGACCTGCCGCAGCTGCTTGCCGACGGCGGCGTCCATCGTCGCACGGACCCATCCCGCCGCCTCGGGTGCGAGGAAGGCGCGGAGCTCGGTCATGCCGTCGGGGAGTTCGCGGAGAGTGCAGCGCTGCTGCTTCCGGAGGGCGATCTCCCGTGGCACGGGGCCGTCTTGGTCGAGGCTGGTGCGGACGAGCTTCGAGAGACTGGTGACCTCGGCGAGTGGCGCGCCGTCGCAGTGCTCGATGCCGGCGCTGACGGCTCGGTGGATGCGTTCGTCGTCGACACCGGAGCCCACCAGTCGCAGCTCGCGCAGCAGGATGCCCGCGCCCTCGACGCTGAGTGCGGACCGGACGAAGCCGGATGGGGTGGTCGCTTCGTCGTGGTCGACCGTGCACGTCGGGTTGTCGCTTTCGGACAGCGGCAGGCAGGGGGCGTCGGCGGCTGGCCGGGGTTCGATGGCCGCGGCGATCTCGGGGCGGTCGCATTCGATGACGTCGCCGGTGAGGGCGAACTTGGGGGTGATCGCCTGGGCGACCGAGGTGATCGTGGCGGCGCGTCCGCGAGGCATGCGCCACCGCTCCGAGAGCATGACGGCCGGCGTCGCGTACCCGTGGCTGCGGGCCAACGGGTCGTGGCCGACGATGCCGCTGCGGGAGCGCTCCGACACCGAACCCATGACGCGTGCGGCGAGGACCTCGACCACGTGCTGCACGGCACCGAGCTGGTCGAGCACGCGGACCACGCCGGCGTCGTTCATGGCGGCGAGCTGCTCGATGGCGTCGTCGCCTGGCCGGATCGGGTCGAGCGCGCCGGACCACGTGCCGAGGAGCTCGGAGACCGTCTCGCTCAGCGTGCCCAAGGGGTCGGTGGAGACCGGACCGAGGGGAACGCTAGGGCTGCTGGACATGGGACCATCCAAACATGAGCCACTGACATTCGAACGCCGACCGATTAGGCCTCTGATCTGGGGTATTTAGCCAACACATGTTGCGCCTAGGTGCCTCGTTGGGGTCGGCGAGCGGGGAGGGGCTTCTCGCGCGGCCCGCGTACACTCGCCATATGCGCCCCCTGTCCGCTCGCGAGCGCGACCTCATGGTCGCCCTGATCACCAGCGGAACCGTTCACGGTGCAGACCGGGCCGTCGCGGCCGCTGATCGGGAACGGTGGGCGGGGCAACTCGCAGGCGTCTCGGTGCACGGCACGTGCGGCTGCGGCAGCTGTCCGTCGATCGACTTGACTCCCGACAGCGGCGATCGGCCGACCCGGACGCGTCAGACGGTCCTCGAGGCGAGTACCTCGAACGCGTTCCTCCTCCTCTTCTTCGAGGACGATCGGCCGATGTACCTGGAACTCGCCCCGTTCGGCGATGAACCGATCACCGAGTTCCCGCTGGTGGCAGACGTCGAGTTCTGAGGTCGCACCTCGGCGGGGGTCGCCGCCCTTCGACAGGCTCAGGGACCGGGAGGGGTGCTCGGGGCCCGGAACGGGTGCTCAGGGGCCGGAAGGGGTGCGGAGAGAACCGGAGCGTTCGCGTCCGTCGCGATCCGGTTCGGTCCCTGAGCCTGTCGAAGGGCACCACCGCCCGCTCAGTCCCGCGTGCCGAACAACCCTTCACCGTGTTTCGTCAGCACCTCGTACGCGTCGGCGTAGTTGTCCGGCAGCGGGGCTCCCGGCTCGTACTTCGCGAGGAGGATCCCGATGAGTCCGAGGGCCGGCGGCGTGAGTGGTCGCTTGCGGTCCTTGTCCTTGTCGGCACGGGCGTTCGCCTCGGGGTTGGGCGGCACGTAGGCGGGCGTCACCGTCGGCCACAGCACCGGTTGCCGTGGGGACGTGAGGTTCACGGCGTTGAAGATGCTCGTGGCGGTGCGGTCGCGTTCGGTCAGCGGGTCGAGGCCGTGCAGTTCGGCGAGGGTCTTCATGAGTGAGCCGTGGTGCATCTCCTCGTTGATGACGCTGCCGGCCTTCGTGTACGCGGAGATGACGATGGTCGGCACCCGCAGGCCGAGGCGGTCGAAGGTGAAGCCCATCTCGCCGGCCTCCGGCTTCCCTGACGGCGGGGTCGCCTTGGGTGGTGCGACGTGGTCGTAGATGCCGCCGTGTTCGTCGAAAGTGACGAGCATGACCGTGTTCATCGCGTTGGAGCCGGTGGTCGACGCCCCGTGTTTGATCGCCGTGTAGACCTCGCCGAGGAGTTGCTCGCCGGCGCGCATGTCGGAGTAGGCGGAGTCGAGCTCCGGGTCGACGTCGTCGCGGCTCGGGTTGTCGGGGCGGACGACCGGCGGGTGCATGTCGTTGTGGTCGAACACCATGCGTGGTTCGACGAATGCGTAGTCGGGTAGGTCACCGTTCGCCGCGTCCTCGTGGAACTGCTCCATGCTGCGGAAGTTGCTCTTCCAGTACTGCTCGATCGACGGTGCGCTCAGGAGGCCGGTGAGCGAGACGACCTGTTGGGCGTCGTAGTAGACGCGCCAGGTCTTGCCGGCTTCCTCGAGGCGGTTGAACACGGTGGGGACGGCCGGTGCGCTCAGCCACTTGCCGATGCCGTCGCCCTCGATGTTGGTGACGTAGCCGTGGGAGGTGCTCGCGTGGAAGAAGGAGCGGTTGCAGAAGGTCTGGGAGGGGACCGCCGCGTACCAGTGGTCGTAGACGCCGAAGTTCTTGGCGAGCGTGGACAGCACCGGCAGCATCTCGGGGGAGAAGCCGCCCATGACGGTGGAGTACTCCTCGGGCGTCGGCTTGCGTCCGCGGGCGAGCGTCGAGTTGATGATGTAGTCCTTGACGAAGCCGTCGTTCTTGGGGGAGGAGGTGTCGGCGGGGAGGTTCCACGGCGGCTGCAGCGGGTTGCGGAGGTCGCCGTTGCTCTCCGGGTCGATGGTGCCGAAGAGCTGCGTGTTGACGTGCGGGTAGAACTCGCCGGGGTCCGGGTCGGGTTGCGCCATGATCTGGTCGGTGGGGCCCGTGTAGACGTGGGCAGGGACGGCTTCGCCGGACTCGCCGGGGTTGCTGTAGTCGCCCTGGGCGAGGCCGTCGAAGGTCTGGCCGGCAGGCTCGCCACCCGCGGGGTACAGCCATCCGAGCATGTGGTCGAACGAGCGGTTCTCGAACATCACGACGACGACGTGATCGAACCCCGGTTCGCTGCGCTTGGGGAGCGGCGTGAAGCCGTAGTCCTCCTGCGGGTTGGACGTGGTGGTCGCTGCGATCCCGCCGGCGACGGCACCACCCGCCGCTAGCCCCGCGACGCCGAAGCCCGCGGCGCGAAAGAAGTCGCGGCGGGAGGTGGGGCGTTTGGGGTGGGCAGTGGGGGCACCCTCGGCTGCCGGCGTGGAATCTCTGCCTGCTGCCATTCTTTCCTTCTTCGCTCTCGACGGCGTTACCGTGCTGTTAGTAGCGTAAGCCGCTTCGAAGAGATCCACGTGAAAGCGCTCGCGCATCGGGCTGGGTTACGTCGATCTTGTGGTCGTGTTGCACGCCGACGCGAATCGAGCTGGTCAGAGCTTCGCACCCACCGTGGGCAACCGCTACAAACGGCTGCCCACCGCTGGCTGAAAGCGCCATGGTGCAGTTGCTCGTGCGGTAACCTCCGGTGACGCAATCGAAACTTGGGGAGTTCTATTTGTCGCGCACTGCCGCTTTGCCAACGCTCGAGCTTGTGTTCAACCCCAAGCTCAACGCCCTGAACGCGATTCGTCTGCTTCTTGCTGCGAGCGTCATCGTTGCGCACTCGTGGCCGCTCACCGGAAGAGAATTCGGGGGACACCGCATCACGCTCGGGGTGGACGGATTCTTCATCCTGTCGGGCTATCTCATTGCTGGCAGCTGGGCCCGTCGGCCAGATTGGCGAGCGTTCCTCCTCGCCCGTGCGCGGCGCATCCTTCCCGGCTTCTGGGTGGCGCTCCTCGTTACCGCCTTCGTGCTGGCGCCAGTCGGAGTTGCGCTGCAGGGGAGTGACGGATGGAAGCTGATTTCGTCCGGAGAATCAGTTTCATATGTCGCTCAGAATGCGGCGCTTTACATATTCCAACACTCCATCGGGAACACTCCGAGCGGTGTGCCGTACCCGGGCGTCTGGAACGGGTCGCTGTGGACGCTCCAATGGGAGGCATTCTGCTACTTGGGGCTACTTGCCCTCGGCCTCACCGGGTTGCTCGCTCGTAAGTGGGTCGTGCCAGTGCTCACTGTTGGCTGCTGGGCGCTCTACGTGGCTCTGCAAGGTCGACTCGACGCAGACTCATTCGTGCTAAGCCGTATGGCGGACGGCCTTCGGTTTGCCCTGCTGTTCCTGGTCGGTGTCTTGATCTTCACGATTGGCCGAAGACTGCCTGTGACCTGGCCGATCGTCACCTTGGCCGCTGCGTTGTTCGTCGGATCCCTGTTTCTGCCTGACTATCGGACTCTTGGGGTTTGGCCGTACGCGTACCTCTTGGTGTCCGTCGGCGCACTGACGAAAGTGCGGTGGCTCACGATGAGGAACGACCTCTCGTATGGCCTCTACATTTACGCTTTTCCGATTCAGCAAGTAATGGCTGGAACGATCCTCGCGAGCTTGCCGGTCGCGGCGTTCGCCGGTCTGGCTGTGGCTTCGACTATTCCGTTGGCTGCGGCAAGTTGGTTCTTCGTGGAAAAGCCGTCGTCAAGACTCTTCACCCAACGGAGGCCGGATCTGGCACCGACCGTGGGGCCGCTGTCGTCAGCGACAGGTGAACCTCGCTAAAGCGCGCTCTCGGTGTCGGTGCATAATGCACGCTGTGGCGCCCGTCTCGAACTGCGCGGACGTAGCTGGATGGGCCGCGGGGCAACCTCAGGTCAGGTGCGCGTCGCGCGGCGGCCGCTTCAGGAGGAACAGGCAGAACGCCTGCACCGCGATACCGACGAGTTCCGCGCAGAGGCCGCCGAGCTGCGCGCCCGGTGCGCCGAGCGGGCCCGTGAGGGCGAACGTGGTCGCCACGCCGGCGATGGCCGCGAGGACGTTCGCCAGGGCAATCCAGTTGGCTCGGCCCTCAGCGACGAGCGACAGTCCGAACCCTCGCGAAGCACAGATCGCGAACAGGATCGCGCCACCGAGGACGGCGACCTGCCAGACGATGTCGATCGTTCCCGAGAAGACCAGGTTCGCGACGAAGGGGACGAGCACCGCGAAGCCCACGCCGGAGATAGCACCGAGAGCGGCGTTCATGAGCAGCGACTGTCGGCTGCGTTTGACGCGCCCATCCTCGGGAGCGCTACCGACCCAGCTCTGCAGGCGGCTAGGAACGCCGCCGAGGATCGCGAGGGCCATCCGCATGAGCCGGTCGACGGCAGCGAACACTGCCACGGCGGACGGGTTGACGAGACCGACGATCGCGATCGGCAGCGAGGTGTAGACCACGCTCACGGCGCGTCCGCCTGTGAGTGGGAGCTGCTGCTTGATGATCGCCCCACCGCTCGTGAATGCCGAGAGCCGTGGCAGGACTCGCTGACCGAACCGAAGCGCGACCGCCACCTGGGTGAAGATGACCGCGACGAGGGTGCCGATCCCGTAGACGAGCAACGGCGCACCGGCGAGGAGAAGCCCGGCCACCCCAGCCATGATCAGCAACCGCGGGATGCCTTCGAACGCCAGGATGGCAAGGGGCCGGTTCGCCCCCACGAGGAACCAACCCGGGCTGAGGCAGGTTGCCACGGAGGCCGCAGCCAGGACAGCGGCAGCAGGCTTATAGTCGGTGGCGATGACTGCGGCGGCGACCGCAGCGACGGGTGCGCCGACCAGCGTTGCAAGGAGCTTGGTCGCCAACGCCGATTGATACAGCGAGGCGCGCTCAGCGGTCTGCGCTCTTGCCACCCGTTGTGGGCCGAGCACGCTCCACCCGAGTTCGCAGATGGTCGCACCGGCCAGGCCGAGCGATTGCGCGACGGCGACCGCTGCGAAGCCGGTGCTCCCGTACTGGGCCGTCAACGCCGGGTAGACCAGCAGTGGAGTGGCCGCTCCGAGGCCCGGGATGAGCAGGTACAGGAGGAGGTTCGAGGCTTGGCGCAGTCTTCTCATCAGATGTGGGCACTCATCCTGATCAGGCGACGAGCGCGCTGGCGTGCTTCACGACGTCGGTCAGCGGTGCGCCGAGTTTCGTGATGAACGTGGAGTCGAATCCGGCAGGTTCGCTCGACCGGGCCATTTCGATGGCGTCGTTCAGACGCTGTCCGAGGAGGGTGGGATCAGGCTCGGCGGTGAGTAGTCGCGAGTGCAGAGCGGCTCTAGTGCCGGCCAGCTCGTTCGTCACGGTGATGCCACCGGAAACGACCGAATCGAGGGGCGGGTGCGACGGGTGGGGGCTGTGCTGCAGTGAGAACATCACATCCGTGTTCGAGAGCAGCTCGAAGTATCCGTGCCAGGACAACTTCCCGAGCGACGCAAGGGTGGTGGTGCCTGACAGCGCGACGGTCGCGTGCGATTCTCCAACGGACGAATAGGAGACTCCACTACCAGCCGGCGATGTGGCGGAGAGCTTCAAAGCGGAGATTCCGATCGCGAAGAGGTTGCGAGGCTTGTTCGGACGCCCGTAGAACATCACTGACGGTTGCGCGGACTTCCGCCGATTCGCAGCCGACTCCTCGAGGCGTCCGAGGTCAAGACTCGGTGCGAACACCAGCGCTGGATCGACATCGAGCTGCTCGGCATCCCGGAGGTACGCAGCGAGTGGTTCGGAGTTCACCACCATTCGGAACCCTGCATGGTAGGTGGCACGAGCCATGGCGAACTCCGTCGACCACGGATAAAAGCCAGGCTCGTAGTCCTGAGCGAGGTAGATGACGCGGTCCGGTCGGATCACGTTGAGTCGAGTAGCTACGTCCAGCGGGTGGACCGTGGTCCAATGCGTGCCGATCCACAGTTCGTCCGCGCTGACGGCCAGACCGGTGAGCGCTGATACGTGGAGGACCTCGACCTCGGCCCATCGCGAGAGTCCGAACTCATCCCGCAGGAAATCCCGGATGCTGGCCGACGCCCGCGGGTTGGGCTCATCCCACAGCGCGAAGATGCGGAGTGGCAGCTCGAGCGAGTTAGCGACACCCACACTGACCTCCAGCGCCGTGCGGATCCCGGCGAAGATGGCTGCGGCCTTGATCTCGGGCACGATCAGGGAGACACGTGGCCGGGCCTGATCGCTTGGTCGGACCGATGCGACAGCAAGGCTCATCGGGTTGAGGCCTGCGAAGGCGTTGGCTCCCGGCACACGAGCGGATGCTTCGATGAAGCCCCGCTCGACCCGGTCACGCTTCGCCTTCCGTCTGGCTCGCATCGCGAGGGTCCGCACTTGGTTGAGAGCAGCGTTCACTTGGTACCCGTCTCCTGCGAGAACCGACGAACGGCGCCCTCGCATATCGCCCGAAATGCGTCTTGGTGTGCTTCGACCGTGAACAACGTGAGGGCTCGTTCCCGCGCCTGTTGTCCCAACAACGTCCGGGTGTCCGGAGACGCCACCTCGCCGAGCGCCGAAGCGAGCGCCGAGACAGACGACGGTTCCACCGTCAGGCCGCCGGATCCCACTGCCCAGGTCATGGGTTCGATGTCGCTCACGATGACCGCGCGACCGGCGAGCATGGCGTCCATCAACTTCGCCGGGAGCTGACCGTGGGCGTATCCGTCGTCTTTGCTCGGGATCACCACGATGTCTGCGTTCTCGACCAGTACGAGGCCCTCTTCGAAGGAGGTCATTCCGACCCACTGCTCCCAGGGCCGCGCGTCCTCAGGTGCTTCGTCAGTGAGCTTGAGCGTGATGCCAAGATCCTGACGGTTCGCAACCGCCTCACGCAGGATGTCGACGCCCTTGTGCTTCCGATTCGTTCCGACGAATGCGATGGAGGGCTTGGAGCTGGTGTGAGGTGCTCCGAAGCCGCGGTCATCGCGAACGTGGGGAACGATGGGCCCGCCGTAGATGGCTTGGAGGACCGGATTGCTCACGATGGTGTCCGCCTGCAGTGCGAGCCGCTTCAACTGCGTGTTCTTGCGCACGGCGCTGAACTTCAGGATGCCCTTCGCAAAGCGGCGCAGCGGGCGCCGCCACGACAGCGCGGCTTCGAGATCCGGGTCATCGACATCGAGAAGGAGCGGCCGTTGTGCAGCGCGCGCGAGGCGTCTTGCGCGCCCGAAGGACGTCTCCACCGGCTTGACTGCGAGGACCAAGTCGGCAGCTTCGACAGCCGCAAGGAGTTCGGGATCATCCTCGTCGACCGCGCGGCAGTTCGCGGCGAAGTCTCCGCCGCGCAGCGGACCCCAGATCTCGCCGCCACGTGGCGCGAACACCTCGGTCTCCCAGCCGTTGGCCCGCATCAGCAGCCACAGGCAGTAGGTGCGACCGAGCGAGTTCGACGTGATGTCGGGGGTGAAGATCGCGATTCTCATGCGTCCTTCTCACCTCGAGAGAGCTCCGGGAAGCGCAGCCGACCCATACAAGATGCCTTTCAGGGCGAAGCGGGAACAAATGGCGTGATCTCAGCACTGTCCTGAGCATGATGGTGCGTCCCAGACTACCAACGGGGTACATCACTGAACATCGCATCACTCATCCGGAATGCCGGTCATTCTGCGGGGTGTCGCTCGTCCCATCGATATCGGAGAGAACTCCCGGGACCACTGGTCGGGTGAGACATACTGGACCAGTGAACAATCGTGGGGTGGTCTGGGGGATCGGCGGTGCTATCGCCACAGCGGTCCTGGTGCTCGCCTGCCTTCGTTTTCTCTCTCCAGTGATCTCCCTGCTGCTCCTCGGGGCTGGGCTGCTGATCGTGTGGGCACTCTTCAAACCGCTCCAAGCGGCGTGCGTGCTCGCCTTCTTGACGGCAGCGTTCCCGAAAGCCGGAATCAAGGTCGACGGATTCCCCTTCCCTGTGTTCCTGTTCGGGCTCATCCTCGCTGTCGCTCTCGCCACGATCGCACTCGGATGGAAGCGTCGCGCCCCGACGATGGACATCCTGCTGCTGATCTACCTGGTCTGGGTCCTGTGCCGGGTCGTCGCAGTCGGACTCCCGGCCGGTTTCACACCTGCATTCCAGTTGCTTGCCTGGTCGGCGATCCCAGTCGTCCTCCTCGTCATCACGACTCACCTCAAGGGTGACGGGACGCCCATCCGAAAGAGCTTGGAGCGCGGATTCCTCGTCGCCTGCGTGTATGCGCTTGTTCAGTTCGTCGGTGGAGTGGTCGAGACGGCGATTCCCGGCCTTTCCTACGCACTTGGCGATGACATCCTGGAGAAGAACAACGTCATCTACTCGAGCACCGTTGCCGACTTCTCCAAGATCCCGTCGACCTACCAGAACGGCAACATCTTCGGACTGGCGGCCGCGGTGTTCTTCTCAGCAGCACTGCTGCGGATCGCGAAGAAGCAATCCAGCGTTCAAGACGTCGTCGTCCTCTTGGGGGCACTCGCGGCGATCGCGCTCTCTGGCTCCAGAACGGCGATCCTCGCGGCCGTGATCGTGACGCTTGTCGTGTTCCTACGCGGAGGAAGCCTCAGCCGCAAACTGGCCATTTCTGCCGTGGCAGTGGGCGTCGTGATGACCGTGGTCACGATTCAGCCGGGCTTCATCGAGCGGTATTCGATCGACAACATCCTCGCATCAGGAGGTGCAGGCAGGAGCGATGTCTGGTCTATGGTGTTGTCACAGCTGACGCCGCTGGAGTACTTCTTCGGGATGGCGACCTGGCGAACTCCCGCAGAGGGGGTCATCGGGATGATGATGCAGATCGGCATCTTCGGGATGATCCTGCTTGTCGCGATCATCGCGCGTTCCATCTCGCGCCGAAGCGGCATGTGGGTCGTGTGGTTGACGCTCGCCATCGGAGCAAGCATCGATTCCAGTTACATGCTGTTCCCGACCTGGTTCATCCCCGCAGCCCTCGCGGCCGCAGCGGTGACGACCCCGGCTCGTCCGGCAGAGAGTCAGCCCCAGTTGGTCGTCCCGAACTCAACGACATCGACGAGAGCGACCGGCCCGTCTCGAACTACGGCCGGAACGTCTTCGGTCTGAGACTCGGCTTGGCGCAATACCGTGCAAGCTCGATGTGCGCGACGGCGGTCCGCCACAACCGAGGCCGTTACGGCGATCAGATCGACGGGACGAACAACCATCGATCAGCGGCAAGTCGACCGTCGACCTGAGGTAGGTCGGCTAGTACGGCGGAGCGCTCACGGCGGGACCGGAGAGCGTCGACGACTGCGAGCGCCAGCGCCCTACGCGGAGCCTGAGGTGCTAGCACGCGATGTCCGTGGTTCTCCAGCCAGTCTGCGATGCCGGTCTCGGTGCTGGCGACGATCTCAGTGCCGACGCTGAGGCCCTCGACGATCGGGAGACCGATCTGCTCTTTCCAGTTGGTGAAGGGTTGCGACAGCAGGACGGCGACGTCAGCATGGCGCTGCGCCTCGAAGATGACGTCACGGGTGGGGTCGATGATGACCGTCGTGCGCGGAGCGGTCTCCGCCCAGTTGAGCACCTCCGCTTCAAGCGGCCCCTTGCCGAGGATCTCAAGTTCGGCGTTCGGTAGCGCAGCCAACACGTCCGACCAGCTGTCCATGAGCTGCCGGATGCCCTTCCGCTCGTCGAGTGCACCCACGAACAGCACCTTCGATGCCGGCCCGTCGCTGTCGACGGTGAGAGCGGACGGGTGGGCCGTCGGCAGGCCCCAGATCAAGGTCGTCTCCGGGGGACGACGCTTCATCCGGGCGCCAAGGAGGGCCTCGTAGTTCGTCTCCGCGTCGGCGGTGCCGAAGACGACGCGAGTCAGCGACCGGTAGCAGAATCCAACCGTCAGACGCAGCAGGGCCCGGGTGACGGCGACTGGCAGATGCGTGCTCGCAGCGACCTTCCGCGGCAGGTCTGCGTTCTCGATCGCGTAGGTCACGAGCTGGGTCGGCTGCCGATGAAGCAGTCGGCCGACGCGCGCCGCCGCCGCGAGAACCAGGTTCTGCGGCAGTGCGCTCGGAGCGTACGGTTCGACGATCTCCAACCTCGAGTAGGTGCCCTTGAGGACCAATGCCGCGATGTGCACGAAGGACGTCTGTTCGACCCGGACACCTGCAGGAGCTCGCGTCACATCGAAGTCGTACATCGGCTTCTGATAGAAGAAGTCGCCCGGGGCGCTGTCGTGCAGCCGCTCGAGGTGCGTCGTTCGCGCGCCGCGGTAATACCGGGCGATGGGTTTCTGGGTCATCGGGGCCAAGCGTCCTTCGTCACACGTTCGAAAGCAGGCTGTTCCGTCTGGCGCAGACCGTCTTGATACGCCAGCCAGATGTCACCACCGAAGCGGAATCGGCCTGCGGCGACGCGTTTGCCAACACGCAGCGTCGCGCGGATGACGGACGCCAGGAGGAAACGCGGCTGACGCGCAGCGACACGGCCGAGTCCATACGCCGAGTAGAGCTGGACTCGGTCGCCGGCGATGCTGTGCGACGACGAGACCGCATGAGCGACGGTCGCGTCGGGTGCGATCGCAACCCCGAAACCCGCGGCGCGGGCGCGGTAGCCGAACTCCACGTCCTCCCAGTACATGAAGAAGGTCTCGTCCAGCAGGCCGATCGTCTCCAGAAGTCGTCGGGAGACCAGGACGCACGCCCAGGTCACGAAGTCGGGGCTCGTCGACCCCGCCGTCTCGTCGATCCGCAATGGGAACCCGATGGCCGGGCCGAGCGCCTGGAGCGAGCCGTCCTCATTGAGAATCGCCGGGCCGACGATCCCCACACTCGCATCGCGTTCGAACTTCGCCAGCATCGCGGACAACGCCCCCTCGTGCAGCCGAGCATCGTTGTTGATGACGAGCGCGAAGTCTGCGCCAGCGTCGAGGGCGTAGCGCAGACCGACGTTGACTCCGGCGGAGAAACCGCCGTTCTCCGACCGTTCGAGCAAGACGTGATCCGGAGCGTCCGACGTGTCGAGCGCTTGCCGAAGCGTGCCGTCCGCCTCGTTGTCGACGATGACGATCTGGTTCAGGCCGCCGTCCTGTGCGAGCGAGGCGATGCACGCGCTCGTGTTCGCGGCGTCGCGCCAGTTCAGGACGACCGCGGCAATCGACGGTTGGGGCGAGGAGACCGCTTCAGGACGATCCATCAACGCTCTCGCAACACGTTCGAGACGATCTCGGCCGTCCGGTCCCAGCTGTAGGTCGCCGCGAGCGCGTCCGCACGGGGTCGTTCGACAAGGGCGCGTTCCATCGAGTTTGCCCAGGCCAGGTCGTCGTGCGCGTCACCGACCGGGAACCCCTGTCCGCTCGAGATCTCGGCGATCGACTCGCAGCCCTCCCAGAAGATCACCGGGGTTCCGCAGGCGATACTCTCGACAGCCGGAAGCCCGAACCCTTCGACCAGTGACGGGAAGACTGTCGCGACTGCGCCGCGGTAGAGGTCGGCGAGCTCCGGGTCGGTCAGGCCACTCCACACTTCCACGCGATCTGCCACGCCGAGTTCGCCTGCACGACGCTCGGCGCCCTCACGATCGTTCATGACGACGACGATCTTGGCGTTGGGAACGCGAGCCAAGGCACGGAACACCACATCGACGTTCTTGTGCGCCCGCAGGTTGCCGACGTAGAGGAAATATGGCTCGGAGACGTCAGTAACCGGGGTCTCGCCCGGGTGGAATGCCTCCGACAGCCCGTTGCCGGCGTTGACGACCTGGACGCGATCGTCGTCGACCCACTCCTCGATCGCGCGCTTCGAAGTCTCCGACACGGTCAGCACCAGTCGATTCCTGCGGATGATCGGGCGCAGGACAGCCGAATAGTGCGCGAGGTACACGGCGCGACGGTTCGCCGTCGGGTGCAGATGGATCAGGTCGTGGACGGTCACCACCTGTGGTGAGCGCGCAAGAAACCCGTTATAGCCGGGGGAGTAGATCGTCTCGCCGCCGGGTGTCCGGCGTACGCGAAGGAAGTCCTGCGGATCGGACGGCTTGCCGCCCACCTCGAGCGGCGACCAATCGATGCTCAACCGCGGGAGCACTTCGGACGCGTAACGACCGATGCCGTGGACGCCGCTCCACCTGGTGTCGGCAAGGATCATGAGGCGAGGGTCCGATCGGTTCCGTCAGTGCGGGCGGAATGACCGACCCAGCCGGTGAGCTTGGTGGCGAAGGCGGCGGAGCCGAAGAGCGCGTTGACGCGCTCCTGCGCCGGAACCATGTCGACCAGGAGGGCGCGCTCGACCGCCTCGCGCAGCGTCGCGTCGTCGAGCGCATCGACGACGACACCACCGTCGATGGCGAGCACGCTCTCGGACGCGCCACCTTCGGACAACACGAGCGCGGGCGTGCCGAGGGCCATCGCCTCGACGGGCATGATGCCGAAGTCCTCCACTGCTGCGAACACGAGGAGTGACGCCGCCTGGTAGAGCGCGAAGAGCAGCTCGTCGCTCGGCCTCGTCATGATGATGACCGGCACCGTCGCGGCGTCTGCGAGTGCTTGCAACTCGGCCTGCTGCGGTCCAGCACCCGCGAGCACGACCGGCAGACCGGCGAGTTCACCGGCGCGGATGGCGACGTCGAGTCGTTTGTAGTCGACGAAGCGGGAGGCACCGAGGACGTACTCGGACGGCAGCGTCGAGAACAGGTAGGCGTCCTCGGCGCTCAGGCGGTCAGCCCAGGTCGGCACGCTCTGGAGGTACTCGACGCGGACCGGTGGGTGGATGACCGTGGCCTCGACGCCCCACGAGCGTTCCATCCGCTGGCGGATGTAGTCACTGTTCGCGGCGAAGGTCGCGCCGTCCTGCGCGCGCTTCCGGTCGATCCTTCGGAGTGCGGGGGCGAGCGCTCGGGCTGCCAGGTTGCCGCCGCGGACGTCCAGCTCCGGCGCCCAGAGGTATCGAGCAGGCGTGTGGACATACACGAACCGCTGCGGTCCGTCGGCCGGCTGTCGTCCGCCGGCGTGATGCGCGAACGCGTGCGAGCTGATGAGGACGAAATCGGCGTCTGAGACGTCGGTCCTGGCCCAGGTGGTCGGCATGAACGGCAGCGCGGCCGCCTTGCTCTTGCGGAGTGGTGTGCGGGCGATCCAGGATTCACTCACGGAATGGCCGGGGAAGCGGTCGGGCGCGTTGCTCCACAGGCAGTGGATGACGGCGTCGGGATAGGCGGCGGCCATCGCGTCGACGACATTCTCGGAGCCGCCGTGGCGCTCGATCCACTCGTGGATGATGAGCCCCGGCATCAGTGGGCTTCCTTGCCCGGAGCCACGACGGCCCGGATGGTGCGCCAGAGGATGATGACGTCACCGGTCAGGGACCAGTTCTCGACGTAGTACAGATCCAGCCGGATCGCGTCCTCCCAGCTGAGCGCGGACCGGCCGCTCACCTGCCAGAGCCCCGTCATCCCGGGCTGCACGATGAGGCGACGCTTCGCCGCGGAGTCGTAGAGTGCGACCTCGCCCTCGCGCTGAGGACGTGGGCCGACGAGGCTCATGTCACCGCGGAAGACGTTGATGAGCTGGGGGAACTCGTCGAGCGAGAACTTCCGCAGAGTGGCGCCGACGCGGGTCAAACGCGGGTCGTTCTGCACCTTGAACAGCGGGCGATCGCTCGTGCCCTGTTGGGCGAGCAATGCGGCCAGTTCGGCGTCGGCGTTGACGCGCATGGAGCGGAACTTGAGCATGTTGAACGGCTCACCGTTGAGCCCGATGCGCTCCTGGCGATACAGGACCGGGCCGGGGCTGGTGAACTTCACCAGCAGGGCGACGACAAGCAGGATGGGCGAGGCCACGAGCAGGATGAGGCCGGAACCGAGGATATCGAACGCGCGCTTGGAGAAGCGCTTGCGACCCTCATAGCGAGGCGTCTCCACGTGGATGAGCGGGAGACCCGCCACTGGGCGGGTGTGAATGCGCGGGCCGCCGACGTCGGTCAGGCTCGGGGCGACGATGAGGTGCTGACGTCCTGGTTCGAGGCTCCAGCTCAGCTCTCGGACGCGCACCGGGGTGAGCTCGTCGGAGCTTGTGATGATGATCGTGTCAGCGCCAGTGACCGAGATCGCCTCAAGCACGGTGTCCACCGTTCCGGACACGGGGATGCCCGTGTCACCGAGCGTTCCGCCGACCTTGCCCGTCGGAACGCAGGCGCCGACCACTCGGTAACCGGCGTCCGTATTGCGGGTGAGTTCTTTGGCGATGTGTTCGGCCGAATCAGCCGATCCCACGAGCAGCACCAGCGACGCATAGCGACCGTGGGCGCGCTGCACGGACAGCCACTGGCGCCACATCCACCGTGAAAGCAGCAGAACGAGGATTCCCAGGGGGAAGGCCAGCAGGAAGTATCCGCGTGCGAGATCGAGCTTCACGAGGAAGGCGATGATCGCGATGATGCCGAAGAGGCGGATACTCGCGTCGGCGATGAGCCGGTACTCCGCGTTCCCACTCCCGACCACTCGGTACTCCCGAGTGCCGAAGATGCGAAGCGTCACGAGCCAGGCGACGATGAGGGTGATCGAGATGACGGTGTAGTTCACGACAACGCGTGTCATGTCGAAACCGACCGAGGTCGTCTCCTGATCGAAGTCGAACCAGAACAGCTGGGTGCCGAAGACGATCCAGATGAGGACGATCGAATCGGTGACAGCGAGACGACGTGCGTAGACCCGTCGCCAATCGCGCGCGACAGTGCGAGTTGGGTCGGGGGGAGTGCTCGCAGGCGTCGTTGGCAGCGGCACGGAAGGCTGCGACAGCATGCGGTCTCCGTGGTGGAACACGTAAGTACTACGGGTGACGAGGGAAGAGCTTTGTCGTTCGATACGCGGATGTATCCATCCTGTTGCTGAGGATAGCGGTCGACGTACCCGACATCTGTCCTCCTTTTAGCGATTGACCCCCAGTCGGGGTCAATCGGCAACAAGTGTAGGGAAAACCCTATCCCCAGGTGACGCCCCCGTCTGCCGAGCGGTACAGCTGGTCGCCGACCCAGAGCCACGCGCCCTGGCCAGCGATCGTGAGTGCAGCGGGCGCTGAGGCGTCGGCTCCGTCGATGCAGCCGACGAGCGGGGCGCTCGCGAACGCTGCGGGGACCCCATTGATCGCCAGCGCGCCCAGGCCGTTGCACCCGGGGACACGGCGGGCTACGAACATGAGGCGGTCGCCCTCGGTGGCAAGCGCGTGCACGCCGGCGTACGGGGTGGTGTTCCACGATCCGGTGGTCGGGTCCCATTCCGCCATGACGGCCGCACAAGCGGTCACGGTCCTGTCGGTCGTCGCACTCATGACGTCGACGGCTGGGCAGGGAAGCCCGACTCCCTGGCCCGACACGACGATGGCCGCGTCATCAGGGGTCGGGTAACTGATCTCGCCCGGCAGAGCGGCATCCGGTGCCCAGGAGTCACCAGCATCTGCAGAGGAGAAGCCTCCGACCGCACAGGCTTCGCCGGTTGCACCGACGATCTCGATCTCCCCATCGTCGCCGGTCGTGAGAGCGAGCACCTGACGGAGGTCGAATGCGTTCGTCGCCAGCGGTGTCCAGGTCTCCCCGGCGTCGACGCTCCGCTCGACGACTGCGGGCGTCGACGAGCAGGCGCCCGCAGTGGCACGCCAGAGAGTCTGGCCATCGACCGTGGTGAGGAAGCGCTTGCCGTCCGCTGTGGCGTCGCCCGTCGGTTCCGCCGATGCGCCAGGCGCGGGTTCCGGCTCCGGCGTCGTGTTGAAGGTGACGAGTGGTCGTGGCGTGCGGTCAGCTGTCGGTGCACGGTTCGCCGTGAGGGCGAGCCCGACAAGGATCGCGTCGACGATGAGGAACAGCACCAGACCGATGATGACCAGCACTCGCTGGCTGGAATTTAAGGAATCGCGCCACCGCGACCGGACGTTCGCCGATCGGAATGTGGAGCGTCCGCGCTTCGTGCTCACCGCCGATCGCCCGACTGCGCCAAGTGCTTCGCGATGATGTCGATGAACTCATTGATCTGCGCACCGACTCGCTCGTACGTTTCCGAGCTGCGACGGTACGGGTCTTCGATGTCGTCGTCGTCAGGGTTCGCCGGAGGTGGCACCAGGCCGCGTTCGGCCGCGACTGACGCGACGAGCTCCCGGAGATCGGCGGCTGGTTCAGTCTCCGCGATCAAGCGAGCGAACTGCGGGACGGTGAATGTCACTCGCGAGGCACGGGGGAGGAGACGGGCGACATCACTCCGGTGCTCTCGCGTCGCCGTGAGGATGAGATCCGCTTCCGCGACGATGTCCCGGTCGAGCTGCCGCGCGATGTGGTTGCTCGGATCTCCGCCGAAACGACGTGACTGCTCGACGACCTCTGGCGGCATGGTCAGCTCAGGTTGCATCCCCGTGCCTGCACTCGACACGCGGATGAGGTGGCCACCCGCGGTGACGCCGGCACCATCGAGCCGTGCCTTCAGGAGCTGGGCACCAAGCGCCGACCGGCAGATGTTCCCGGTGCAGACGAAGAGCACCGAGAACTGACGGATGGCCGCTGTTGTGGCGTCGGTCACGCCTTCACGTCCTCGGCGTAGCCGTAGCCGGCACCGTAGCCGTAGCGCGCGTAGCCGTAGGCGTCCGGGCCCTTCGTCGGGACCATGGTCATGACGAGACCGGCGACCGAGGCGTTCACATGGACGAGCGCCTCGAGCGCACCCTTCAGCTGGTTCTTGTGGGTCCGGCCGGCAGCGACGACGACCAATGCGCCGCCGGTGTGGCGAGCCAGCAGAGCGCCATCCGTGACGGGCAGGAGCGGCGGCGCGTCGATGAGCACGTAGTCGAACTGCTTCTCGAGACCGGAGATGAGCTTCTGCATGACGCTCGAGCCGAGGAGCTCGCTCGGGTTCGGCGGGATCGCGCCTGCAGGGAGGACGGTGAGCGCACCGCGACCCCATGGCTGCATGGTGTCCTCGAGCGTCGCGCGACGGATGAGGACGTCGCTGAGGCCGACGGCCCCTTCAATGTCGAAATAGGTCGCGAGCTTCGGTCGACGGAGGTCGGCGTCGATGATGATGACGCGGTGGCCGGCGTCCGACAGGGCAATCGCGAGGTTCGCCGCTGTGGTGCTCTTGCCCTCGCTCTGGATCGACGAGGTGACGACGTAGCTGCGGGGTTGATCGCTGACGTCGAGGAACTGGAGGTTCGTTCGGAGACTGCGGAACGATTCGGCGCGCGGGCTCTTCGGGTCGGCTTGGACGATCAGGGGGCGCTGCTTCGCCTTCGGATCGAACGCGATGCCGCCCATGATCGGGATCTCGGTGAGACCCGCGATGTCGCGTTCGTTCCGTATGCGGGTGTCGAGCGTCTCACGCAGGACCGCGAAGGCGATGCCGAGAGCGAGGCCGACGAGGACACCGAGGGCGAGGTTGAGTGGCACGTTCGGGCTGCCCGGCGTCGTCGGCACGTTCGCCTCTTGCACACGGGTCAGTTTCACCGGGCTGGTCGCACCGTCGTCGGTGCTCTCGATCTTCGCGACGACACCGGTCAAGCTCTCGGCGGTGGTGTTCGCGAGCTCGGCGGCGAGAACGGGGTCCTCACTCGTCGCAGTGATCTGGATGATCGTGGTGTCGGGCGTGGCTACGGCGGAGACTTGCCCGCCGAGCTGGCCAGCCGTGATGTTGAGTTCGAGCGCCGCGATGACCGGCTGGAGCACGATCGGTGTGCTCACGAGGTTGACGTACGTCTTGACCCGTTGCTGCGAGTAAGTGTTGCCTTGGGTGAGGTCGGAGACGTTGTCACTCGACTGCGTCGACACGAACACCTTGGCCGACGAGCTGTACTCGGGCGTCTTAGCAAGCGAGTAGGCAGAGGCTGCGGCGACGCCGACGAGCACGAGCGCGACGATGAGCACCCAATACTTGCGAAGGACACGGAGATAGTCGGTGAGCTCCACGCGGTGGCTTCCGTTCGATGAGGAGAGCGGTTCACCCTGATGCCAAGGCGTGCCCCGAACAGGGCGTTGGGAGCCATGCTGCCATAAACCGACGCCTGTTCCCGAGCGACCATGTCATGAGCGTGGCCGATTGCCGTAGTTTGCTCTCGTGACGATCCCAGGTGAGACCACTCCGCGCGATGAGCAGCAGGCGGCTCCGGCGCGCCTCGTCGTCGCGACGATCGGATTCGCAGCGACCGTGGTGATCGCGCTGGGGTTCCCGGGCGGTGTCCGGATCGTCGGGCCGTTCTCCCCGCTCGGCGGCTACCTGCTCGTGTGGCTTCCACTCGTGGTCGCCCTCGTCATCGTCCTACTCGTGCCCGGTTTGCGCCCGACGGCTCCGTCCACCGTCCGGTGGAGCATTCGCCCCATCGACCTCCTCTGGGGTGCTGCGGCGGGCCTCCTCCTGCGAATCGTCGTGAGCTCGCTCGAGGTGCTCTTCTATGGCGGACTCCCGGCCACCGCCGGGACTACTGTGCCTCTCGCGACCGCGGACGAGGTGGTGTACGTCATCGTCGCGCTGCTTTCAGTGGTCCTGATTGCGCCGGTCATCGAGGAGTCCTTCTTCCGTGGACTCGTCCTCCCGTCGATCATCGGAATACTCCGCGGCGGGCGATGGATCGCGGTCGTGATCAGTGCGTTGCTCTTCGCCGTCTTGCACCTCCTCGCCGTCACCACCGTCGCACAGGCGATCGTCGTCGGTGTCGGGACCCTCCTCGTCGGACTGGGCGCGGGAAGCCTCGCGGTGCTGACCGGCCGGCTGGGTCCCGCGATCGTGGCGCACGTCGTGTTCAACGGGTCGATCCTCGCGCTCGGTCTGTCCGCCGTAACCGGCGGCACCGGCGTCGTGATTGAATAACCCCCATGCCGGCACCCGAATCCGACAATCGTCGTTCGCCTTCGTCAGGCTCATCGAGAACCTCTTCCCGGGGGTCCGGAAGCCGGCGAGCCACGAGCGCGCGCTCCCGCGCTCGACGACGGGAGAACGCGGACCCCGAGCGGCTGCGTGCTCGACGCCGGAGGACCGCGCTCATCGTCTCCGGTGTGCTCGTCCTGTTGTTGGCGGTCGTTGCATGGATCGGTGTCCGTGCGTTCCTCGCCAAGGGGGAGTTGGAAGCGGCAGTGCCCCTTGCTCAGCAGGTCCGCGAGCAAGTGCTCGGCGGAGACGCAGCTGCTGCAGGAAAGACCGCTCGTGAGCTCGCATCCCACGCCCGCGAGGCCGCTGCGCTGACGAGCGACCCGATCTGGCGCGCCGCCGAGATCGTGCCGTGGATCGGGCCGAACCTCGCAGCAGTTCGGAACCTGGCGGGTGCCACCGATGAGGTCGCGGTCGGAGCGATCGCTCCGCTGGTGAACCTCTCCGGATCCCTTCGCCCCGACCTGTTCAAGCCTGTTGACGGTGCGGTGCCGCTACAGCCGATGATCGATGCTCAGCAGGACGTGCGCTCAGCCGACGATGCTCTTGAGGGCGCGGCCAAACGCGTCCGAGGGATCGACCAGACCAGCCTCATCAGCCAGGTGTCGTCGGCGGTCGACCAGCTCGGACCGGTCCTCACGGAGACCGCTGACACGGTCGATGCGGCACGCCGCGCGATCGACCTGCTGCCGACGATGCTCGGCGCGGACGGTCCACGCAACTACCTGATCATGTTCCAGAACCCGGCCGAGCCGCGCGCGAGCGGCGGTAACCCTGGTGCTCTGGCCTTGATCGGCACGGACGGGGGCCGCATCTCGCTCCTGCAGCAGGCGACCTCAGGTGATTTTCCGCGGTTCCCGGAGCCGGTTCTGCCGCTGTCGACGGAGACCGCCGGCATCTACGGCAACATCACCGGCCGTTTCATCCAGGACGTCACGCTGACACCTCGGTTCGACGTGTCCGCCGAGCTTGCATCGGAGATGTGGTTCCAACGGTTCGGTACCCGCGTCGATGGCGTCCTCAGTATCGACCCGGTCGCCCTGGGATACCTGCTCGCGGCGACGGGGCCGATCGACCTTCCCTCGGGTGATCAGCTCACGACCGAGAACGCCGCAGATCTGCTGCTGAACCAGGTGTACCAGCGCTACCCCGCCGGTGCCGAGCAGGATGCCTTCTTTGCAGCAGCGTCGGCTGCGGTCTTCGACCGCATCTCGACTGGTAACTTCGACGCCACGAAGCTGGTGGCGGCACTCGCCAAGTCTGGCGACGAACGACGTGTTCTGGTGTGGAGCGCTGCTGATGCGGAGCAGGTGCTCTTGGCCGGAACCACGTTGACCGACATGCTCCCGACCGAGGAGCAGCAGGCCGACGCGTTCGGCGTCTACATCAACGACTCCACCGGTAGCAAGATGGGGTACTACCTCGATGTGGAGACGCAGAGTGGCATAGCACAGTGCGGTGCCGCAGGACAGGTCTTGGGTTTGCGTTTGAAGATTACGAACACGGCTCCGGCTGACGCAGCCAGCTCGCTGAGTGACTACATCACCGGCGCTGGCATCTACGGGGTCACGCCAGGCAACTTCAACTTCAAGGTCGCGGTCTACTCGCCTCCAGGTTCCTACACCGAGGGAGTTCAGCGTGATGGCGCTGATCTCTCGGTGCAGCCGGGGCTCGACGGTGATTTCCCGGTCTCACAATTCAGGCTCGAGTTGGCTCCAGGTGAGAGCACGACGATCGACGTGGGGGTTTCGACGTCCGGCGTGTCGAAGCAGCCTTTTGTCGTCTCGACCCCGAAACTTCATCTTTCCGAAACACAACAGCTGGTGCCTACCTGCAAATTTGCCGTACAGTAATGCGTGTTGTCGGATTTGAGCCGTTTTCGGGGGGTATCAGAGTCGGCTCAATATTCTTCGTCACGACGCCGCTGGTTGTGACGGTAGCTACAGCTATGCCAGCACAGCACCGCTAACTGACAAGTCTCCAAGGGGAATCCACATGCTCAAGAAAATCACCGCGGTCTTCGCGCTGGCCCTCGCTGGCCTGTTCGTCGCTCCGCTCGCTGCAAACGCTTCCTACGTTCCCGGCGCCGACATCGTCGTCTCCGGCAACGTCGCTCCCGGTGGAACGTTCGACGTCACGTTCACGGATGGCGCTTTCCAGCCGAACGAGGACGTGTCCCTCGCCCTCACCGGTGAGAATGCGACCGGCGCGACGCTCGCAGCCGTCGACACCAAGACGCTCGTCAAGACCGCCTCGGCCACCGGGTCCGTCGTCCTGACCGTCACGCTCCCGACCAACGCGACCGGCACGTACACGGTCACCGGCACCGGCCTCTCCTCGCAGCTCATCGGCACCATCACGGTCACCGTGAAGGCGGCTGCTGCAGGTGACGGCGCCGGCAACGGCGGGCTCGCCGACACCGGTTTCAACACCCCGGCCTTCCTCGTGTGGGGTGCTGCCGGAGCAGTCGTCCTCGGCGCAGCGCTCATCGCGGTCTTCGTGATGATCCGCCGCCAGCGCGCAGGCGTCGCAGCGTAACAATCCTCTCGACCTTCGCGTCAACAAGAACGGCCGGTGCGTCTGCACCGGCCGTTCTTGTTTGTGTCCGAGACCCTACGCGTCGTCGCTCGGGTGGTCGGGGTCCTCCTCCTGGTTGAAGTTCGAGGCGTCGGGGTCGTGACCCACCGCGAGGCCGTCCTCACTATTGGGGATGGTCTGGTTCTCGCCCAGGCCGCCCGGCTTCGGCGTTCCCTCGCTGCTGTTCTGGTCGGTGTCGTTCGTGTCGTTCGTCATGGGGAACAGGTTAAGAGGTACGGGATCGCGGGTGAGCGGGCTTGACAGGGTGCTCGGGCGGCGGTTTCGGGCCCTTCGACAGGCTCAGGGACCGCGTAGGGGGCTCAGGGACCGGGAGGAGTGCTCGGGGAGCGGGGCCCTTCGACAGGCTCAGGGACCACAGGGACCGGCTATCTTGCGGAAAACGGACAGGCCGGGACATACCTCCCTTCCGGGGGACAGCTGATGGGCAATACAGTTCCAGCAGCCTGGATCCGGTCGTCGGATCCTCCACGACCGAAACGAGCATCATGACCATGGCCATCGGCAAGAAGACCGTCCCGACGCCCATCGCCGTCTCCTTCTGGCTGTGGGTGGTCGTCGCCGTCCTCCTCGTCATCTCCGGCATCATCACCGCCACCTCGTCCGCCGAACAGACCGCCGCCGCCAACCTCAAGCTGCCCGTGCCCACCGAGGTCATGACCATCTCCTCCGGCATCGGCTCGATCATCGGCGCCGCCCTCCACGTGCTCTTCGCCTGGTTCATGGTCCAGGGCCGCAACTGGGCGCGCGTCGTCCTCACGATCTTCGGTGTCCTGTCCGTGCTCGGTTCCATCGCCACGATCTTCACCGGCAGCATCCTCGCGATCATCGTCGTGATCGTCACGATCGTCGCCGTCGTCGAGATGTACCTGCCGGCAGCCCGCTCGCACTTCTCCCGCCCCGTCCGATGACCCAGGAACGGACCGACTCGCCGCTGACCCCGCGCCAGCAGCGCGCCGAGGATCGCCGGGCGGCCGCGGCCCTGCCGTACACCCCGGCGGACGGCAGCCGGTGGGGCGCCGGCACCGCGCTCGTCGTCCTCGCCATCACCCTGGCCCTGCTGGTCGTGCTCCGCATCGTGCTCCCGGTGATCTTCGGTGACACGCAGCTCGCCGACCTCCTCCTCTGGACCGTCTTCTACGGCGGCATCCTCGTGGCGATGGGCGTCGTCTGCAAACGACTCGGCACTGGCTCCTGGGTCACCGACTTCGGCCTGCAGTTCCGCTGGTTCGACGTCTTCATCGGCCTGGGCTCGGCGATCGGCATCCGTCTCGTCGCCGGCATGATCGACGGCGTCGTCATCACCCTCATGGGTGGAACGCCGAAGTCCAACATGGCACCACCGGCACCCGAGATCGGGTGGGTCATCCTCAACTCGGTGATCGCGGTCACCATCGTCGCGCCCTTCTGCGAAGAGCTCCTCTTCCGTGGCCTGCTCCTGCGCGGCTTCCGGAACACGATCCTCCGCGGACGGTCCACCGGAGCGGTGCGCGGTGGCGCCGCGACGCCGTCCACCTCCCGTCGCCGGACCGCGGCCGTCGTGTCCGTCGGGGTGAGCGCGCTGCTCTTCGCCGCCGTGCACCTCTATGAAGGATGGGGGAGTCCGGTGACGATGGTCACGCTGGGCCTCAGCATCCTCGTGCTCGGCATCGTCAACGGCGTCTACGCCGCGACCACGAAGCGCCTCGGCCCCGGCATCTGGACGCACGTGTGGTTCAACGGGATGGCCGCCGCGACGGTGATCGCGACCGCGATGAGCTGACGGACCGAGGGGTTCGGGGCGGGGCTGCTCGGAGCGGAGAGGTGTGCTCGGGGCCCTTCGACAGGCTCAGGGAACGGAGCAGCGGTCTCAGGGACCTGGGAGTGCGAGCGGGGCCCTTCGACAGGCTCAGGGAACGGAGCAGCGGTCTCAGGGACCTGGGAGTGCGAGCGGGGCCCTTCGACAGGCTCAGGGAACGGAGCAGCGGTCTCAGGGACCTGGGAGTGCGAGCGGGGCCCTTCGACAGGCTCAGGGACCGGGAACGGCTAGGGGCTCAGGGACCGGGAACGGCTAGGGGCTCAGGGGACCGGGCGGGGTGGGACGAATCGGTCCCTGAACCTGTCGAAGGGTGGGGGCTCAGGGACCGAGGGGTCAGGAGGCGGCGGGCCGGACGCGGCGCTCGTAGGCGGCGTCGGCCGCGAGCACCGCACGCACTCGGGCGAGGTCGAACTTCGGGTTGCGATCGAAGTCGTAGATGCCGTTCTGCTCCTGGAACGTGTCCGTGAGCTGCGTGTAGCAGTAGCCGAACATGTTCTCGTCATCGGTCAGCACCCGGACAAGTCCCGCGAAGCGCTCGTGGAACTCCTCGACCGACGCCACCCGCGCCCCATAGCCCCAGGAGTCGCCACCGGTGTCCGCCGCCACGAGCTCCGCGTTCCACCAGATGCCCCCGAACTCCGACACGAAGAACGGCTGCCCCTCATACGGCAGGGAGATGGTGCGCCCGTCCTCGAGGTTCGTGAACGGCTCACCGTCCGCGATCCCGCCCTGCTCGACGGCGAACGCCGCCGGGTCCTGCTCGTAGGAGTGCGCGTCCCACACGTCGGTCTCCCGCACCCGGTGCGCGTAGCCCGAAGCGTCGATCACCGGCCGGCTCGGGTCGATGAGCTTCGTCGCGAGGAACATGCCACGCGTGACGTCGTCGAGGACGGTCACCCGATCGTGCAGCGTCTGGTGCGTCTCGTTCAACGGGCACCAGCCGATGATCGACGGATGGTTCACGTCGCGCTCCAAGGCTTCGACCCACTGCGTGATGAACGACGCCGTGGGTCCCTGGTTGTGACCGACCGTGCCCGCACCCGACACGCCCCAGTCGCCGAATTCGCCCCACACCAGGTACCCGAGCCGATCCGCGTGATAGAGGTACCGCTCCTCGAACACCTTCTGGTGGAGCCGCGCACCGTTGAACCCGGCGTCCATCCCGAGGGTGATGTCGGCCACGAGCGCGTCGTCGTCCGGCGCGGTCATGAGCGAGGACGGCCAGTACCCCTGGTCGAGCACGAGCCGCTGGAACACGTGCTCGCCGTTGATCAGCACCGCGGTGCCGTCGATCGCGACACTCCTCAGGCCCGCGTAGCTCGAGACGCGGTCGGTGACGTCGCCCGCACCATCGCGGATCTCGATGTCGAGGGTGTAGAGGAACGGATCGGCCGGGCTCCAGAGCTGCCGCTGGTCGGTCGGGACCTCGAGCCGCACCGACGGCGACATCGTCGACCCGAGCTGCGCGGTCTCACTGGCGACGACGACACCGTCGGCGGACAGGGTCACCGTCGCGGTCGCACCGGCGGCATTCCGACTGGGGATGAGCGTGCAGTCGAACCGCGCGGCGTCCGCATCGGGGACCACGGTGAACCGCCGGAGGTGCAGCTCGTCGACGGCCTCCACCCACACCGTCTGCCAGATCCCCGTCGTGCGGGTGTAGTAACAGTCGGTGTTGCCGTACCAGGTCGCCTGCTTCCCGCCGGCCTTCGGCTCGTGGCGGGTGTCGCGTGCACGCACCACGATCTCCAGCTCCTGGCCCGGCTCGACCACGCCGAGCGGCACCCGGATCGGCGTGAAGCCGCCCCGATGCCGCATCGCCTCGACCCCGTCGACCCACACGGTCGTGTCGTGGTCGACGGCACCGAAGTGCAGCACACCGTGCTTCCCCTGCCAGCCGGCCGGCACCGTGAAGCGCGTGCGGTACCAGACGGCCTCCATGAAGTCCGTGTGCTCGACGCCCGACGCAGCCGATTCCGGCGCGAACGGGACAAGGATGCGGTCGGTCAGTTCGCGTCCGAGGAGCCCGCGCTCGAGCCCGCTGTCGCCGGCGTCGATCTCGAACTCCCACAGGCCGTTGAGGTTGACCCAGCCGTCACGGACGAGCTGCGGCCGGGGGTACTCCGGGCGCGGCTGCGGCGCGGTGTCGGCACGGCCGCTCGGCAGCGGGGCGGGGAAGAGGAGAGGGTGCGTCATGGGTGTCGTTCCGATGCGTGGTGGTGGGTGGAGGTGTCGTCGGCCCTTCGACAGGCTCAGGGACCGGGGATGGGCTGAGGGGCCGGCGGTGGACAGGCCCTTCGACAGGCTCAGGGACCGGGGATGGTCGGGCCCTTCGACAGGCTCAGGGACCGAGGGGGCTGAGCCTGTCGAAGGGCGGGGGAGTCGCTACCGGGCGTCGTCGACGGCCTTCGTCAGCTCGGCGACGAAGGCCTCAGCGGCCTCCTTGGGGGTGGTCTTACCGAACTGGACGTCCTGGTTGTAGCGGCCGAGGATCTTCTCGCTGTCGCCACCACCGACGGGCGTGATCGCCGGCGGTGTGCCGGACTCCTCGCGCGCGGCATCGACGACACCTGCCACGATGCGGTCCGTCGGCGTCAGGTCGGGCTCGATCGCCTTCTGGAAGTCCGGGTTCGCCGGCATGCCGCGCTCGGTGCCGAACAGCTTCGCGACCTCGGTGTCGGTCGTGAGGAAGTCCACCAGCAACGCCGCTTCAGCGGGGTGCTCGGACGTCGACGAGACCGACCAGTACATCGACGGCTTCAGGTACTGGAACCCTTCGGATGAGTCCTTCGCCGCCGGGAACGGGAGCAGGTCGAGCTGGTGGTCGGGAGCGGCGGCCTGGAAGGCGGTGAGCACCGACGACGGCTGGAAGGTCATCGCCACCTTGCCCGTGCTCATGTCCATGAGGTCGATCGCCACACCGTTGCCCTCGGCCAGCTGCGAGGCGCTCGGGGCCGCCCCGCTCTCGATCTGGTCGAGCGCGTACTGCCAGTAGCTCTCCACGACCTCGGGCTTCAGGATGACCTTGCCGTCCTTGTCGTAGATGTCGTTGCCGTGCTGCCGCGCCCAGAGCGTGAGGGTCGGCATGTCGCCGCCGAAGGGGGACATGCCGTGGACGGCGCCGCCCGAAGCCTCGGTCACCTGCAGGGCGACCTCGTTGAGCTCGTCCCAGGTCCAGGTCGTCGCGTCGGGCAGCTGGATCCCGTACTGCTCGAAGATGGACCGGTTCACCATGAGGCCGACGGTGCCGACGCCGATCGGCACGCCGTACAGCTCGTCCTTCACCTTGCCCTGGTCGAGCACCTCCGCGCTGAGGTCGGAGGTGTCGAGGAACTCGTCGAGAGCACCGAGGTCGGCGAGTGCCCCGCGCTGGGCGTACGAGGCGAGGTAGAGCTGGTCGAACTGCATGACGTCGGGGGCGTCTCCGCCGGCGACCGTGGTGGCGAGTTTGTCCCAATAGCCGCCCCACTCGGTGGACTGGCCCTTGACGGTGATGTTCGGGTATTTCTCCTGGAAGAGGTCGATGGCGGCGCGGGTGCGCTCGTCGCGGGCCGTGGCACCCCACCAGTTGAAGGTGATGGTGACGTCCTCGTCGCTGAGCGCGGCGTCGCCGTTCCCACCGCCGACGGCGCAGCCGCTGAGGGCGAGCGCCGAGATGGCGGTTGCGGCTGCGAAGCCGAGGAGACGGGACCGGGATCGTGGTTGGCGTTGCATGATGCTCCTTTGCATGGGTGGATCGGTTGGGAGGGGGCTCAGGAAGCGGCGGTGATCGCCGTACGGAGTTCGTCGATGTAGGCCTTCGCGGCCTCGGCCGTGGTCTTCCTGCCGAACTGGACGTCCTGGTTGTACCGGGCGAGCATGGACTCCGCGTCCTCGGCACCGACCGGCGTGATGCCGGGTGCGTCGCCCGACAGTGCGGTCGCGGACTCGATCGCATCGGCGACGATCTGATCGCCGGGCGTGAGGTCCGGCGCGACCGCCTCCTGGAAGGTGGGTGTGGCCGGCATGCCGCGCTCCGTGCCGAACAGCTTGGCGACCGCCGGCTCCGAGGTCAGGAAGTCGATGAGCAGCGCCGCCTCAGCAGGGTGCTCGGACTGCGACGAGACCGTCCAGTACATGGACGGGCGGACGTACATGTAGCCGTCCGTCGCGTCCGCATCCGCCGGGATGGGGACGAGGTCGAAGGCGCTGTCGGGCGCGGCGGCCTGGTACGCGGTGACGAGCGCGGACGGCGCGAAGGTGAACGCGGTCTTCCCCGTCGCGATGTCGGAGAGGTCGAGCGCCGAACCGGCCTGCTCGGCCAGTTGCGATGCCGTCGGTGCGGCACCGCTGTCGATCTGCGCGAGCGCGTAGTCCCAGTAGTCGGTGAGGACCGACTCCTCCAGGATGAGCTCGCCCTCGGTGTCGTAGACGTCGTTGCCGTGCTGCCTGGCCCACAGGGTGAGCGTCGGCATGTCCCCGCCGAAGGGGGTGATGCCGTGCACCGCGCCACCGGACGCTTCCGTCACGGCGAGTGCCGTCGCCGTGAGGTCGTCCCACGTCCACGTCGTCGGATCGGGGAGGTCGACGCCGTACTGCGCCAGGACGCTCGTGTTCACGAGGACGCCCGTCGATCCCACGCCGGCCGGGACGCCGTGCAGCTTGCCGTCGACCCTGCCCTGATCGAGGAGCGGTTCCGGGAACTCCGAGGTGTCGAGGACCTCGGTGTACTCGTCGACGTCGACGAGCGCTCCGCGCTGCGCGTAGGAGGAGAGGTGCGTCTGGTCGAACTGCATCACGTCCGGTGCGTTGCCGCCAGCGGCGGTCGTGGCGAGCTTGTCCCAGTACCCACCCCACTCCGTGGACTGGGGCTTCACGGTGATGTTCGGGTACTGCTCCTCGAACAGGTCGATCGCGGCCCGGGTGCGCTCATCGCGCGCACTCGCTCCCCACCACGCGAACGAGATGGTGACGTCCTCGTCGCTGAGGGACGCGTCGCCGTTCCCGCCGCCCACGGCACAGCCGGTGAGGGCGAGTGCGGAGACGGCGGTGGCGGCCGTGAAGCCGAGGATGCGGGACCGGGGGCGTGGGTGGCGTCGCATGGTTCTCCTTCGGGAGGGATGGAACGGGATGGGGATGGCCCTTCGACAGGCTCAGGGACCAAGTGCAGCTCGGGGGCTACTTGCCTCCGGTGGTCGCGATGCCTCGGAGGAGGAACCGCTGACCGAACAGGAAGGCGAGGAACACCGGCAACAGGGTGACGACGCTCATGGCGAAGAGGGCGCCGTAGTCCGATTGCGACTGCGTGTCGACGAACGAGCGGAGGGCGACCGACGACGTGTACTTGTCGGGGTCGGTCACGAAGATCAGCTGGCCGAAGAAGTCGTTCCACGTCCAGATGAAGGTGAAGA
>Ga0308160_10001464_pt1 | contig 32941 bp, 31 predicted proteins | sample PhyFR1_FD_201036 | JGI IMG/M metagenome (GOLD analysis project Ga0308160, IMG submission 201036) | Phyllosphere microbial communities from UC Gill Tract Community Farm, Albany, California, United States - DLSLF.R1 | ecosystem: Host-associated > Plants > Phyllosphere > Unclassified | place: USA... | reverse complement strand
CAATGCCAGACCAGGTCAGGTCAATGGAACAAGCCATGACGGAAGCTACGATCAGCAATGAGCGACTGTCTGCTGGGACGCAATCTCGTTCGCGAGGTACTTCGACCAGCTCAGGACAGAGTGGGGGTGGAAAGGCCGAAGAGTATCGGAAATGGGACGAGCGAGGTAGGGAATGGCTGTATGGCTACGTCTGGTTCGAGCAGAGGAAAGATGTAGGAATCACCAGGGGATACATGCAGGTGAATTTCAACTAAGGTCGTTCGCTGATCAGGCAGAAATCGCTTGTAATCCTGACGCATCTCCCACTTCCTGCCCTTTTCATGGCAGTCTTGGAAACTATCGCACCTATTTTCTTCGAACATGGATACTCTGCTTTGGAGGCCGCTTGTCACTCCATCGCTGCTTGGTGAGTCTACTTGGAAATCAGAGCTGATGATAGGCCGGACCCAACACCCGACGCCAACCTCGAATTGCCCTTGCTCACAAGTCTTTTGAATGTCAAAATGCCAGACTCGACGGAAGCCCCGCAAGTCCGTAAAACCCTTCTTACCGGCCCAGATCGACCTCGAGCTGTACGTACTCCGGATGACTGAGCTGACATCAGATACTGGCATCACTTCCTCACTCGACCCCTCTGCGGGCGTTTGCAACGATCTTACCGTCACTATGGTCATTGTGGGAGTGCTTGATAGCGGCTGAACCTATATTGGTCATTGCTCCGGATCCTCAGCGATGCTCAGAGATCGTGTGGTGGTTGCGGGATCTTATCCGTCCAGTGGGTCCTACCATCGATTTGCGATTTTTATTCACACTGACTGAGTAGATACCTCCACCAGGGGACTTCAGGCCATACCTACACATTCACGATCACGACTTCTCACTACTCGTCAATTCGAACAAACCTCAGGCGGGTGTCGTAGTCGGCGTGACCAATCCCTTTTTCCGTAATGCAGCATCACACTGGCCCAACGTCATTGTTATTCCATCCGACAAGCCCCGTCGGCCAGGCTCGACTGTCAAACACCCTCTAGATGGTCCAGAGGGATTCATTACTCAGCGCCATCGCAGTATATCGAAAGATCGGCCATTACTCAAACGCTTGGAAGCGGTTGTCGCCCAGGGCGATCTTGATAGTGAGTCATACAATCCTGGCAGTACTGATCATAGACGTCGAAGCGAATGAAGCGCTAAGGATGCATTTCCAGCAACTTACCGAAAAGTTCTTGGTACCTCTGAATCGATATTTCCAAACCCTTATTCCCGCCAAATCAAGTCGACAGCCCGATATCAAGCCATTCTCATTACCCTCCTTCCTAGCGCATTTACGATCTACCGGTCCAAATCCGCTCGCGTTCAAGACTAAAGGCTTGACTATGAAGTCGAGGGTGGAACATGATTTCTACGCTACTTTCGCGATGAGTCCGACCTTTGCCGGGTGGTTGAGTGGAAGGATCGAATCGTTAGGTTCGGCAGTTAGAGCTCAGTCACATGGATCTGAGATACGTCCTACGATTGGACTATTTCGCGACACGGATACCGAAAGTCAGAATGGCCGATTAAGCTCCGAGACTGGGTCAAGTGTGACGGGTTGGAGGAACAGTGATGATACGCCCAGAAGAGATACTTTGATGCCTGGCGATGTGTTTGGTCCAAGAAGGGGAAGTGGGGGATGATCATGAAACATAACGCATACACGCTAGAACATGTGTACAACCTGTAGCTACCTATGTATATCAATCTATCTTGCTGAACCACACTTCTGCCGCTTCCTCTACTAGATCCGTATCGTCTACAAGAGGACGCTGATCAACAGTAGGTCCAGCATCATACCAGTTACCAAACATCCCCATTCCTCTATCAGTGATCACCGCCGGTCCAGCATTGTGAACTACTGCTACCTCCCGCCCAGTAAGACCCGGGTCCGAACGATTATACACTCCCAATATCGTCCAATTGAAAAGTGGTCCGTCGAAATGCGAGACCGCGACATAGTTCGCAAATGGCTTATTCCAATGTGAGAGCCAGACTGACGAGGTGTTTAATTTGAAATCGCTGATTGCCAGTGCATCAACAACTGCAGCTGGTATGCAGTCGTCTTTTTGCTGATTGATGGCGTTTAAGCGGAAAGTGCCGTATCCAGGATGATAGTATTCTCCTTCAATCTCCTTTGCAGGTCGAGGATCGCTTGGTGGCTTGGTACCGATTGCTTTTTGCGTACCGAATTCATCCCTCATGAATCTCCCTTCCCAGTCGATGATCGGATTCTCGCCCAACAACTCATCAACTAGCCTATACGCGATAATGTCGTAGACTTCCTTTGCGAACGTGACGTCGTTCACAGCGATCATGAGCCCCAAACCAGCTTGTGGGAGGGTGTAGAGTAATGACGAAGCACCTGGTAGACCGCCGGTGTGACCGTACACCTGATGTCCTCTGTAGGTGTATGACCATTGACCTAGACCGTAGGTTGCTACCCCGAATTCGTTGGCTTCGTTGTGTCCTAGTGGGACTGCGAACATATCGAGAGATCGCCTGACAAGCTTTGGTTCGGGGTTGATCATCTCCTTTACCCATTTCACCTGAACGTCAGTGTAGTAAAAGCGAAATGAAGCAGGGGACACACCATATCCTGTCCACAGGTCACTATACCCCATGGTCCAGCATTGTTCAAACCATCACTCTCGCTCCACCACCCAACGCCGACTGTTTCGCCAATACAAGCAGTCTCGAGCACATCACTATCAATAGGCCATCCATCCGTCAATCTCCAAATCTCCCCGCACTGCGTGACATTCCGCCCAACACGGATAAACGAATCGACCATACCTCCCTCCGTCTGACGGGCGAGCGTGAAATTATACATTGTCCGGTCCATACCCAGTGGATCGAATATATGGCGCGTGACGTATTCATGGAATGGTAAGCTGGAGAGGGTCGAGATGATATGTGCCAGTGTTAGGTAATGAAGGTTTGAGTATTGCCATGCTTGATGCGCATCCGCTGAAGGCTCAAGGTACCGCATGGACTGGACGATCTCCTCAGGGGGGACATCGCTGCTTGTCAATCAAGTCTTGTTGGTCGCGTACCTGATGGAGTAGTCATGACTTGGCAAACCGCTTCGCATACCTGCTATCAGATGTCATCCCTAAGAGGCTTTGGACTCACTGAGGAGGTCGATCAGGTCTAGACGCTCTTCGGCGTACTTGTCCTTCAATACCCACTCGTCACCCAGGATATCCTTGATCTTTGTCTTCAAGGTCAGAGTCTTGCCATTCGGCAGTACAGTCCCATTAGCCACCAATATCTGGGTAGCGACCGATGTAAACAATTTCGAATTGGAAGCAATAGCAAAGAGTGTCTGTCGTCAGCTTCACAGTGGCGGGTGGACATACCTTATCCGTGACGTCGCTTCCCTCCACGTTCGCCTCGCCCAAGGAGATGGTCTGATTCAGCCACCCTTCTCCCGTATATGTCGGAGAGGCAACCACCGCTATCGACAAACCTTTGATCCCATACCGTCTTCGAAGATGATCAAAGTATTTCGAGGTGTTTTCTGATACTATTGGATAGTCCTTGTCGATTGTGAACTCGGGGGATGTGAATGGTAATTGCCCAGTCGTGGGTACCGACAGCACCAGGCCGAGATTGGATATCAGCCCCAAGTAGAGTAGGCAACGCATCTTCAAGTATAAAGCAGGTAAGTACAGAACATGAATAGAACATCAACATCATCCAAAGCTCTCTCTGACATATCGCTGGAGCAGTTGCTTCTTGAGACGCGCGGTATTCAGTCAAGCATAGGGGGAAAACAAAGAGTGGGAGCACAAGAGCCAAGGTGGAGTTCTAGCGCGCGCTTGTCGCCGAGTAAGCCGAGATAAGAGGTGGGCGGTCTTTTCTTGCGCCTGGTCGAGTGCTTACATGCATCGGCGCCGGTCCCTCTTTCGGACTGCGTCCTTCGGGCTTTGCCAGTGCCGGACTCGAGACGATCTCTCATGCATGCTTATCCATTGACGCTTGGCAAATACCTCATTCCCACGTGAGAATGGACCTCCACACTTGCAAGTGACCTTTGACCTCGTCCCTCTGTAGAAACATTTTCCAACTCGCCTCTTAGCAATGTCCGACTCTGAAGATGATTTCATGTCCGACAAATTCCTGGTCGAAGCTCCAGCAGCTGAGAAGAGCTATAAAGCGAAACGGGATGCCTCACTCCTAAAAGGCCAACGAGCAGGTCTAGCAAAGAACCTCCAATCAGCAAAAGTCCGAGAGGAGCAACAACGTCGCGAGGGTCTGAATACAAGCTTGTTTGAGAAGAAGGATCATCAAGAAGCTAGTGGGAGTGGAGGTGGGAAAGCTATGGCTATGATGATGAAGATGGGTTGGAAAGTGGGTGAGGGGTTGGGTAAGAAAGAGGTGGAAGAGCCTACGACGAAACGTAAAGTGGATGATGAAGAGGAGGATGAAGCGCCTAGAGGGGGCATTGGATCTTCATCGAGGAAAGTACCACGAACCGAACCTATTCGAGTATCTTTATGGTCCGGCAGAAAGGGATTGACAGCAAGAGACCCAACGCCGCCTCCTATACCTACTTCGAACCGAAACCCGGATTTGCTGGACGAGAACAAGATGGCGAAGTTGGGGCAAAAGACGGATCAATTCAGAGAGAGGCAGAAACAGACGTTTGCAGAGAGGGATGAAGAACGGAAAGAGTTCAAGGCGAGGGAGCTATTGGTTAGCTACGATGCCGAGGCGGGTGTCAAGGTAAGTTGGCCAGTCTTTACCGTACGAGTGTGGCTGATATCAGTTCCACCCACTTCATGTCATGCCATCAAACGCACTGGGAACGCTTCCCCGCCCACTACTCCGCCTGATCTACCCAGCACAGCTAGACTCGAGATCTCCATCCCCAGATCGATCCCCGTCACCACCGCCAGCGGTGTATGATCCCACGATATCTAAATCTACAAACCTATCGGCGGCGGAGAAATTGAGAGAGCAAATGAGGCGTGACATGTTGACCCAACTAGGAGGGCAGGACGAGGAGAATGTGAGATTTACTTTCAAGCCTCCCTCCGAAATCGCCAAGGCCAAAGAGGAGGAACAAAAGGAGACGAAAGGGTACGAGGGGATTGATTGGGAGTCGATGGTTTCTGGAACTAAGAAGGTCCTTACTATGGACGTGAGTCACCTTTATTTCCCATTTGGCCTTGCTAACGGATAGACCAAGACACATCTGACGTTCCTCATCTCTCAACTGCGGCACGAGCACTTGTTCTGCTTCTGGTGCGCGTACAAGTATAGTTCACATGACGAGATGGAAGCGCCAGGAGGATGTCCAGGTGAGGAAGAAGATGATCATTAAGTACATGGTATGAAAGTCGTATAATGTCGTGTCTGCAGGTGCAATCAATTAATATTGCGAAGCTTTTTCCCTCTTCTTTTTAGCTTCCTTCTTGGCTACCGCCTCCTCCATTTGCTCGATTCGATGATGTAGCTCGAGGAATAGGTCCGATACTGTTGTCGTCTGCCTGTCAGCCGCTTCATGGATGTAGAACAGGACGTACAAATTCATTATACCTCCTCAAGAGGTCTCCGACTTCTATCCTAGATTCTCTAAGCTCCTTGGAACGAGCTTGCGTTTCCTCCAATCCCTTGATGAGCTCGCCTTTGTACGGCAACAGACCTAAGATCAGCTTCATATATCAAGCTAAAGTCATTGCTCACTCTCGAGATCGCCTGCCCCACTTGCTCCCTGCTGGTTCAATAGGTCGATATCTCTCAATGTCCGCTCTGCATGCCTGATATCGCCAGCTGCCTCCAGGACCATAGTCAACTTCGTACTATCCGGTAATAATTCCGATTCAAACGTCGCACCTTCCCCTGGCGCATCAAGCGAGAGGAGGGGAAGGTACTGAGGGTCTAGCCATCAGTTGAGCCGTTTCGTGGACGTGAGAGGACGTACATCCATCCAGAAGTCGCTTCAGCGCTTCACTACTCTGAGCAGCTCGGTCGAGGGTTTCCTCGATATCGCGAATTCGACCTTGTATTGACCGCTGGTTCGAACTTGTGCTTGAGCTCGACGAAGCTCCATTTTGTTGGGGACCATATATACGTGATTCCAGAGCATGCACTCGCAGCTCGAAAGGCAGGGCTGATGTTGCTGGTATACTCATGGTCGTACAGTGAATCAACATAGAGTAGCCAGAGACGCGTTCTTGTTGCTTCATGAGTTCAGGCACAAACTCTACTCGGACTTCTTTCTGTGCTCTGTGCTGGAATGAATCTGTATGCATCATCATGACTATTCCTGCTACCACTATGGCAACACGGCAGCTGTTCGGAGGGGCTATCACTGCCATTCTGCCGAAAGAATACCTCGATGCTAGGTGTGTAGCTCTCTGGACCCTTCTCGGCCATGCTGATTAAACAGTGACCTTCGACAGATCCCCGATAGTCAGGAAGTCTTCCTAAGTGCCGACAGTGAGACTAGTATCGTCGTCGAGATTCTACAAATGGTGGAAGAGGGACGATGCAGTACAGATCTATGGGAGGCTGTCAAGTGAGTTATATTGCTGCGTAGTGCTGATCCTAGATTTCACTTCGATTCCCTAGCGCACGATAATACAGCATTGTCATCCACCATCCTCACTTCACCGCCCTCATCGCCCATCAACTCTACACCACTGGAAGGGAACGCTCAACCAAAACCAGTGACTTTGATAGGAACGCAGAAAATACATAAATTCACTCATAATCCCACAGGCGCACCTCGACCAGGCCATGAAGATGAGGAACCGGATCAAGTATGGATAGGCATGGCATTATGGAGATGCTGGATGGGCAAGAAAAAGGCTGATGTTGTACTCAGCGTTAACGTCAATCTGGGTGCGGAGGGTGGAGAGGCGGAAAAGGAAAAAGTCGCTGCTTGGCTAGAAGGGACTGTTACTAGTTTCAGAATAGAAGATTGGGGATTGTTTGGTGATTCTGATGAGTAGAGCAGCTTTGCTTAGATCCGGCATGGTCCATCTGTATGAGTACTTCAATGTATATAATTACATGCTCGCCTGTTGATGTACCCATGTGCTGCGAGTGGAGATTGAGGTCATCAAAAGATACCTTCGGGCATGACCGAATGATGACCAACGTGGGATACGAGAGAGATACGAGCTTATCCCCACTCTTTCACTTCTTCCCATCACCACCCCTGTGTACAATCCATGCTACCCTGGTTATAGGTAGTTTCACACTTCGCACCGCTCTAGCTAGTGATCGCCGAGAATCACATCACATACAATCCCAAAGGATACCTTTCGATTGTGAAACATCGTCATCGATCAGATAAACAATTCGCTCAGTAAAACCATCTTTTACATCTACAATGCCGCCAATCACAGGCGATCAGCCTGTACCTACGATCCATATCGAGCCGACCGACTCGCCATCACCATCACCACTCCCCACCCACGTTCGACCTCATAATACCCGTAATTCCAGTTACTCGTCAAATGCCTCGTCCCGATCTCGACGACCTCACCCCCAACAGCATGAATATGTTCCTTCCGGCGAACCCGGAACGATCGGTCTAGGGGAAAGATGGCTATTTGAGCAAGCTGAGAATGATGCGGACTCATCGGGGTCGGAACGGGATGAGTCCGAGTCAATCGAGGAGGAAGAAGAGCCAGCATGGGATAATCTAAGGGATGGATCGGTTTCGAGACGACCTGCTTGGAGGAGACCGAGTCCTGGATGGATCTATCCGATTCTTGTCGGTGTTGCTTTATCGCTCGGAATGGGAATCGCACCAAAGAGTGAGATATATGTCAATCTGGCCTGTCTGGCTGTAGCACCCAGACAATCTGAGGATACAAGTCTTGCTTGGAAGTCGTTCGATGCAAGCCCTCCACGTATCACCGACTCGTCTCCGTGGCTTGGAGAGATCGATGGTGGTGTGTCAATCAACACGACTGTGCCGCCAAGCTCGCCAGCCTATCATCCTTCGCCAGCGGATGAATGGTTCAGAAAAATCCAGAGGGAAATGTACGACTACGAACTCAATCACGGCTTGCACATCAATGGATCGACACCACGTGCCCCCAGGCCATCTTCACCTGTCCCAAGCCCGAAGCCATCAGCACCCAGCCAACCCGATCACGACGAGCCTGCCCCTTCCTCCCCTCGAGAGAAACCACCGTATCACGAAATCGACCCTCGATCTTGTAAACATGATCCCAAAGTCCAGGCTGCTACTGCGAAACTCTTCATGTGTATGTCACCTGTCAATGTTGAGCTGACATACAGGGATCAGCTTATCGACTGGCGTATTGTCGGCTGTGACAACTGGTTATTGGGGTCAGGTCTCTGATCGAATAGGTCGAACCAAGGTCATGGCTATAGTAGAATTTAGCTTCTTTCTCAGGTAGGTGAAGCTAGATCACAAGTTCTAAAAGTGCTAACACATCCAGTGAGATTCTCTTCATCCTGGTAGCCACATTCCCCTATTTGGCTCCCGGCGGTTATCGCTCGTTACTTCTCGGGCCCATGGTCGAAGGTCTCCTGGGTGGTATGTCTACCATTACCGCTACTATCAACGCCTATATGTCCGATGTTACCCCCGATGGATCTCGAGCCGCCGTCTTTGCACGATTGGCAGGAACGATGATGGTTGCTTTCGCCTCGGGTCCGGTTCTCGGAAGTTTCTTGATCAGACTTTCGGGCAACATGTACGTGCACATTTGTGCCGACATACCACTGACTTTGCAGCATGCTTCCGTTCTATATGAGCGTATGTATCCACGCGGTCTTTATTTGCTTGATCCTCTTTGTATTACCTGAATCGCTCTCGTCCGAATCACGCCAAATCTTGAGCAAGAACGCCGATCTCGCTAGAGCGGCGGCTCAACGACAAGATACCCTTGATAGGGAATGGGAATCGACTCCACGACATCGCGGTGAACCATCCGAACGAGATCCATTATTGCACAACGACAGCACTTTCAGCAGGATCTCTGGGAACGACGCGACTCACTCCAGGCGACGAAAGAGGATTACGGGTAATATCCGACGAATTTTCCGAAAGTTGTTCTCGTTCTTGCAGCCTTTGACTATCTTTGCGCCTAGGGAATTGGAGGATGGTAGTAAAGATTGGAATTTGACAAAAGTAGGAGGTGGCATGTTTGTGCTTGGTCTTTTATACGTGAGTCCCATGTACTAATGTGGAATCGTACTGACGATGTAGGGTGTTTTGCCTTCCAAGGTGCAGTATGCGATGTACGAGTACGGCTGGACTTCTGCAGAGGTGAATCAATATTCTTCATTGCCCATGGATCCCAACTGACTTTCAGCTCGGTCCTTACATATCGTTAATGGGTTATGCTAGGGGTACCATGCTCTTGATTGTCGTGCCTCGTAAGACTGCTTCGATCATTTCCAGTGATCAAGCTGACTTCAGTCATCCTACGAGTCGCCAAGCCGTACTTCTACGAACCAGTACCTCCTACCTCCGATATCCCATACGCCGACACGCCCGCCCTGAAAGTCAAGCAGAAGCGCCCCATCACTCTCGATCTGTGGACAATCCGAGTATCGATGACGCTCGAACTCATCCCTTACATCGGTCTAGCGCTCAACCCGAACGAAACATGGTTCATCATCTTCTCAACCCTTGTCACTTGCGGTTCAGCCTCTCAGCCAACTGCCAATTCCCTCGCTCTTTCCCTCTTACCCTCGTCGAGCGAAGCTGGGAGATTATTTGGAGGTTTGGCCGTCTTACATGCTCTTGGATCAACGATCATTAGTCCACTGCTTTACGGGACGGTATTTGCCGCTACGGTCGGTACTTACGCACCTACAATTTTCATTATTGCAGCATGTATGCTCGGAGCGGGATGGTTGTTGTTCGCCTGGGTCAGGCTCGAGAAGAAGGATAATGACGCCGAAAGGGGAAGGGGCAGGCGAGTCAAGACCATCAGGAGTAGTTCGAGGTTATCAGTAGGTCCCAGCGGGCGAGTAGGGAGGAAGCTTGCGAATGCGAACTCGAGTACGGCAGAGTAGTCTCGCATATGATATAGGGAATAGATTGTTGTTTGGATATTGGTCACTGATACATGGACCGTAATTGTACAATACATGCTTTGGTAAAATGCTAATATATATATTTTGAGGTATACTGTATGCAAGAGATATCTAGACAAATTAAGAAACAGGCAGAGGTGGAAGCTCGATAGCGTTGGTCTGGGCTGCTTTTTTAGATTGTGAAATGAGATAATCGAGGGAAAAGGCATTGTCGTCGCATCTGTCCAATTAGCTTTCGCACATGAACACGAGATGGCACTTACAGCTTGGTGATACTAGCTTCAAAGCCCATTAATCCCTTTTGTAATCCCCTAAATACACTTGCCATCTCGCCCTTCCTATCTCTCAACCATTTCCCATGAGCCGTCAACATGCTCCCTACCCAGAGTAGATCGAATTCGACATGAGGGCTTTTCTCCAGTTGATCCGCAATGAATGATAATAATTTCTCGACGTATACCGGAGGAATTTGGCGTGCTAGTAATTTGATTTCAGAAGGTGGGACGGCAGTATAGACTTGTTTGATTAATGGTAATTCACTCAATCGGAGGGCCATTATCAATGCAATCAAGTAATCTCTTGAAGCTAGAGTTGAAAGGATCGATTCGGGTGTAAGATCGAGCGAGAGGTCGAATGGATCGAATGTCGTAGACTCGTCTAGCGAGTAGATGAGTAGACCTTCTGTAGATGCTGCTGCCCATGATCTACCCGTTTGGGAGAATCGGACACAGGTCGTCTTGGCTTCCCTCCTAACTCTTCTCTTTGACATATCACCCCGTTGAGCACCAGGTAAAGTCGTGTCCATCCTATCCTCCAAGTCCGATTCATCTTCAATATCATCCATCCCAGCACCTGCTTGGGTCAACTTCCTCGAGTCCAAGAACTCCTGCGTTCCATCCATAGACAGATTCTCGGAGATTTGGAACTTTTTAACCAAAACTCCTTCTTGTCGAGAGTAGATACAGACGTATTTACTCGATCCACCTGCGATGACGCAACTACCGTCGGCGGTATAAGTTACCGAGTTGAAGTACTTGGACGCGGCGTTGTTTGCTGCCGTGAGCCTGTCGTCGACCTTTCGACCTCCGGAGATATCTCTTCGACCTTCAATGACTGTCAACAATTGGTTCTCGACGATATCGATAAATGTCAATTGACCATCTAAAGTCGCTGCGCAAATCTCTTTACCATCGGGATGGAACGATAATGCCGTAGCTTCCGATGAGAGTGTGATGGGCTCAGAACCCCTCGCACGTCCAAAGACTGGCCATAGACGAATCGATCGATCCCATGAGGATGAAGCGAGTTGATTACCGGTAGGTGAGAAGGCCAAGCCGGATACTGGAGCCGAGTGACCAGATAGGACATCGAGTAGTTTCCCAGTTTGAACAGACCACATGTAGATCTCGAAAGTATCTAATGATCCAGCACATACGACATCCCCAGAAGGGTCGACTGCTAGGGAACAGAATTGAACAGGCGTGGGTGAGGTGAATGTCCTGAAATTCCTATATCGGACGAGATCGAATGCTCGGACTGTTCCATCTAGCGAAGCTGAGAATAGGACCTGACCTTGCTTGGCGAACTCGACAGTTGAGACCGAAGCCGAATGTTCGGGGAATGTAACGTAGCAGAAACCCGAGTTTGCGTTCCATAATTTGACTTTACCATCTTCACCCCCCGTAGCGATATTTTGTCCATCTCCACTGAATGCTAGTGTGTTCATATCGTAATAATGACCTTGCTGCTTCAGGACATAACTTTCAGACTGCCATTCCCAAACGAGCAATTGACCGAGTTTGGAAGCACCGAAAGCAAGCCACTCACCAGTAGGGTTGATGGCTACTGATGAGATCTTTTCGTTAGAGATCGATAGAGTGTGGATAGGGGTGAAGGTTGGCATCTCCCATAATCCGAATACACCAGTTGAGAATCCGACAATCAAGAGATTCGAGGATGAATGGAATGTAGCACAGACGACTTTTGTTCCGGGTTGATTAAAGTAGTTACGATTTGAAACTCCCCATCGAGTGTATGCGACTGTATGATCGACTTCGGTGGATGTGGATGCGTGAGGAGCGTCGATAACGTCTATTTCCTGTTCGGGATCGTCTTCTGAGGTACCCTTCTTGGCGTTCCAGGTGAATACTGCTCCATCCCTTGCTACCGTGTATATCTACTATTAGCCAGCTACTGAGACTGGGAGACGTACTGTCTTTTCATCTTTCGAGAACCAAGCTCCTAAAACGACATCCCTATGTCCACCAAATGATTTAGGCTTGAACCCCTCAAGTGGGTCTAGGGTCCACAGCCTAGCAGTCATATCCCTCGATGTACTCAGGAAATACCTATCATCAGCCCCCTCTCTGTATCTGTGAAGTGAACATACCGTCCAGTCTTTGACCAAGTAATTCCTACAACCTCGCCCTGATGACCTGTATATGTCCCGTGTAGCACGAACGGAGCGAATTCTCGGACTAGTAAGCTGGGTGTTTCCCATACTTGAACACCATTGTTGTGGGAGATCGCAAAATATTTCCCATCTGGCGAGAATGAACATGCGTGAACGGGGGCATTGAAAGACATGTGATAGAGGACTGTGCCTTTTCGGAAATGGACCAGGAGAGCTCGTCCATCTGTCTGTCAGTTTTCGCCAATCGCCATGTGGATGTATTCACCTTCATCGAACGAGAGTAGGAGGTTCCCATCAGGCGATAGTGCTATACATGAGATATTCTTCCTGTTCTCAAACGACAACGTCCTCGATTTGTTGCTTTATTGTCAGCTTGATCCTGCCTCCTAATTATCCAGAACTCACTTGACTAGATCAAAGACTGATACTCGATTTCCAACAGGTGAAAGTACAGAATTCCCATCCGGCGTGAATACTACATTCCCCTGCCTATATACAGTCCCACACAAGTTTTGGAACTTGTAATTAGCCTTCATGATGATAATGTATAGTATAGGTGGAGGATCATCAGCAACTTTTCCAAGTTAACTTATATTTACTTTCCCACGATATGTTACTTGAATTGACGCGAGTGATTTCAGAAGTGGTTCATCATAACAAACGATAAACATTACTCATATATTATAATCATGTCTACAAGGCTACCACTGGCCACATCAGAGGTGAATAATGTACATGTAAAACAACTAGGGAAAGTAGACGCTGCGACGAAGTCAAAGGAGAAGGCAGCAGGTGAAGGGGGATCAAGACTAGAACGAGAGGTGAATACCACGTCTGCTCCCTTACGTTCGCTAACGATATCAGGTCCAGGCTCTGAAAGCTAGGATAGCAAGAAGAGATGAGACTATCATACAGCTGCAGGGACAAGTGAAGTCATCAGCCACCCGGTCTGGCCTCGAGACGCAAGTAGAAGGAATAGTCAAGAGGCACGAAGCGTCAAAAGCGAAGGTGTGTCCAAATCCCGAGTTGAGCTGATGAATAGTATCAGTCCGACTTATCTAAGCTCAAAGCGACGAATGAAGTTCTCCAAAAGACCAACGACGAGATCAAGGGAAATGAAAGCAAGGTCCTGGCGAAAGTATCGGATATCCGCTCCAAATTAGCACTGGCCGAAGCGGAGAATAGACGACTTCAAAAGGAATTAGCAGGCCGCCCAATGCCACAAGCGGGTCCTTCGGTCGATGAACGTTTGACGTGGAGGAAAGAAAAGGCAGCGATGGACTTAGAGATCAAAGCTCTGAAGAAGGATGTGGAGGGTAGGACGAAGAGGGAGGAAGAGGCGACTAGGAAGATGGAGTCGGTCAAGGGAATGAGGGGGGAGAATGAAAGGCTTAAACTCGGATGGGAGGTCATGACGGATCAATATGCGGAGTTGTGGGATGACTTTGAGAATGGCAAGAAAGCTTGGCACGAGGAGAAGCAAGCACTAGAGTCGGATCGGCGCCAGCTCGTTGGAACGGTGGAAGTCTTGACGGCTGGGCTAGCCGCGAAGAGCGAGGAATGCGATGATCAGAGTCTTCAAATTCAACAGCTACGGGACGAGCGGGATCTCCTCAGTGATGTGCTTGACGACATTCGAGCAGATCAGATGGGCCACCCAACCTTCAAGGCCCAGTCATTCGACGATACTACCCCGCTATCCCCAATGATCGACTCGTCTGACCTCGCCCACCTACTCGACCTCACTGTAACCCACAACGACCTAATCCGAGACCACGCCTCCGACCTCGAGCCTCATATTCTCTCCCTTACAGCATCAATAATGACCCTCGAACAATCCCTGCGAGAATCAACAAACACTCTGACCAGTCTACAAAGCACAAACGCCCACTTGGAGGCTGAATACGCGGAAAGCAGACTCGAGCACGCTCCCTGCGCAGTGACGATCTCTCAATTACGCTACGAAGCTGATCAAGCTCAACAAATCACTTTAGTCCGTGAAGAGGAGCTATCGGAGGTTAGAGCTGAGTTGCGAGATGTTGAGAAGAAGTATGAGAGGCAGGCGGAGTTGGTGGCTAGGGCGAATGCGAATGAGGCGAGGTCGAAGTTTGCTCTAGAGTCTTTGGAGGAGGAGATCGTTCAGTACGTCCTGCCATCAAACGAGACACTGATGATAGTCTGCAGAACAAATATCACGAGTTTGCAGGGTACGAGGAGAAGTATGAAGAGCTACTTGAACGACAAGCTATCCTTGAAGCTCGCGAGACAGTCGCCATCGAGGAAGCCGAAAGATTATCGATGCAAAACTCGGAACTGATGGGACATACCAACGGAAGTCAGCGAATAGGCTATGTCGACAACGTAAGGCGGGAAATGGTGCTCTGTAAACATGTACGTCCACAACACTCCTGGGCGTGAATGGGTCTGATGAGAAGGAATTGGCATCAACGCGTCACCTGCTCAATGCAGCTAACGATCGTATACGCGCCCTTGAGAGTGAAATCTCGGCTTATCGGTCGATATCGCCCGACCTGGGTCTTGGACAGAGTAGGACGAGGGTAGTAAGGAGGCAGCCAGAGGGGAGTCACTTGACTTCTAGCGTTAGTGCGGGGAGGCGTGAGGTCTCTGGTCTTGGGGGTGCTAGGAAGTTTGTTTAGGGTCTTGTTCTGGGATCCGGGTCGTCAATTGTACATGTACACTAGTTGAATCATGCTTATAATAATGCTGTAGAATGCAGGACATTGGATTGTATCCCAAATCCACATTGGTGGATATTGCTTGCACTTACGCCGGTGATCAAGTTACCGGACGGACCTTGTCTTTGGCTCAACCTGACTTGGGCCACGGTATTCATCACTCTCACCAACCGTACATACAGAAGACAAGATGGCAGCACTAGTACCAATAAAGAGAGCAGCAGTAATAGGAGCAGGCCAGATGGGTCTAGGTATCGCGTAAGCCACTCCACTCTCGAGTCCAGTAGGAGCTGAGGTTGTCAGCTACGTCGCGGCGCTACACGCAAAGGTGCCATTGACAATCTACGACCCATCTCCCAAAGTCCTTTCTTCGGCTTTGACCAAGTTGGAGTCGCTCCTATCTAGGGATGTCTCGAAGAATAGGATCTCTCAATCTGATTCGGATCAAGCGAGGGAGAGGGTCAAGGGGGTGAATGGTGATGGGACTACTGGGGAGGTTATTGAGGGTGTGGATCTCGTCATTGAAGTATGGCCCTTCTTGTGACACTGTTAGATGGGACTAATATGTAGGCTATCCCAGAGTTACCTGATCTCAAGACTGGGTTGTTTCAACGATTAGGAGAATTGCTACCAGCTCCTACGATCCTGGGGAGTAATACTAGTTCAATCTCTTTAACGAGATTAGCAGCTGCCGCCTCTAACAAGGGGAAGGATGTAGACTCTGCCGCAAGGGTCGTTGGGTACGCTCATGATGCTGAAAGAGCACAGAGGCATAGCTGATGGGTAGTATTCATTTCTTCAACCCGGTTCCTCAAATGTACGTGACCTTTCTCGATAGGCGGGGCTGAGCTGACGGGACAGGAAGCTAGTCGAGATCATTCCTGCTTTGCAGACTTCAAAGGACACGCTGGAGAGGGCACGAGCGTTTGGTAAAGCCTGCAAGAAAGGTGCGTTCATTGATCTTAAAACACAACATGATGGACGCTGACAATGCAGAGGTGACTCAATCGAGCGATTCTCCAGGCTTCATCGCAAACGCTATCCTCATGCCCATGCTCAATGAAGCTATCCTCGTTCTCGAGAAGGTACTGCCCACTATTCCTTCTCCGAGATCATAGTTGACGATAGGGAATCGCAACAGCCGAAGATATCGATACAACCTTCCGACTAGGTATGGGTCATCCAATGGGTCCACTTGCGCTTGCCGATTTGATTGGGTTGGATACGTGTTTGAGTATCCAGCGAGTTCTGCATAACGAAACGGGTGATAGCAAGTATCGACCGGCTGGTTTGTTGGTTCGAATGGTCGACGCTGGATGGGTCGGAAAGAAGGCGGGTAAAGGCTTTTACGATTACTAGACTAGATGTGAGCGGGTTAGCATGCACTCGTTCTTTGAACATCGCTTTGCCTGCAAGAGTCTTGTTTCCAGATATGCCAATCATACATGCATGTCAACCCAGAAGTCTACGATCGAGGCTTCTCCCTGGAACTGTCAGCATTGCCCAACACGTGTATTCAGGCGACTCACTTCTTCTCCTTCCAGAGGGCAAGGAGACCGACACCAGAGACCTTGACGACCTTGAATCGGACACCGGGAATATCTCCCTTTGCCTTTCCTCGTCGACCGAAACCAGAGATAAGAACTTCATCGTTCTCGTCGGTCTGATGTCAGTGCTGGTCATGCGGTGATGAAGGGGGTGACTCACGAAGTTGAGACAACCATCATTGGGAACGAAAGCGGTAACCTTCTTTCCGTTCTTGATGAGCTGGACTCGGACACACTTTCGGATAGCAGAGTTGGGCTGCTTGGCCTCAACACCGACCTGGGCAGTCAGCATGATTTTCCGTTTGTCCATTTCAAGTCCTCCATCGTCCGTCCTATCTCCACCATATTGGCAAATGTCGCGAATTCCTTTTTGCCTCAGATTTCCCGTTCTTCACTCCCTCTCATCCGCACTTGATTCCCTAAAAAATTCCACTGACCTTCTCTAGGACGATACCCTTGGCGTGCGAAGTTCCTCCAGTAGGCGAGGTCTTGTAGAATTTACCAAGAGCCCTCTTCTTGTAGTTCTTGTCGGCCCATCGGTTCTCACGTCGAGAAGTTCGTAGGGATCGAGCGGCTTGTAGACCACGAGGCTTGTTGGCTGTATGTTAGTGTTGACTCTTATATGTAAGGTGTGTATATTATACGTACAACCCATTTTGACTATTGATGGATGAAAGGATCTCTCGTTGCTCTTCACTTGGCTAGAGGGAATCTGTCCTGGCTGCTAGGTCAATTCTGCCTCCGTCGAGAAGGAGCGGGGATACAGATGGATTCCGAGGGGGAAGGGAGTGTGGCAGTACACAAACACCGATGCACCCATTCTTATCGCCGATGATACCGCTGGGATCATTGTCGGAGATGACCGGTTTACCCTGAGCCGGTCCACCCGGTAACTTGAACAGCAGATCTAACCACATGATTCCCCTATCCACCTAATTAACTTACACCAAACAACATCCACCATGGCACCCATAGACCAAAAGAAGCTACACCCAGCAAACGACACAAACTTTGCTCACTTCCCATCTCGGAGGTCAACAGTCTTTTCTGCGAAAGGAGCAATCGTGACTTCGCAGCCTCTTGGTAAGTTACCTGGACCGGGTAAAGTGCTAATGATAAGCATGCCAGGCTGGTCTTGAGATTTTGAACAAGGGAGGAAATGCTGGTGAGCTAAGATCTGCCCATTCTTGAGGACATAGCTGATTGTAAGCCGATGCGGCGGTGGCTACGGCCGCAGCTATGAACGTTACCGAGCCATCATGTACCGGAATCGGAGGAGGTTAGTCCAAAGACCTACCAGGAATCTGACTTGGTAGACAACTTCTGCTTGTTCTACGACGCAAAGACAAAGAAAGTCGGAGGAATCAACGGTTCCGGAAGAGCTCCAAAAGCATTGAATCTGGAGTTCCTACGGAAACAAGGAATCACCGGAGATTCCGTATGTCCCTAATGAGCGTGTCGGTCTGAGCTGATGAGCAGATCCCACTGGACAATCTCAATTCCGTGACCGTACCTTGTGCAGCTTCTGGATGGTTGAAGACGGTCGAGACTTATGGTTCTGGTAAACTCAGTATGGCAGAAATCTTGGCGCCGGCAATTAGGATCGCCAAAGAGGGGGTTCCCCACCACGAGTGCAATGCCCGATCGGTACGTTTTACTCCTGTTGACACAACGGGACTTGGAACTCATGTGTAGTGGCAAAAGAGTGAAGGACTCATCAAGAAGATGTCGGATAACTGGAGAGAGTGAGTATCCCCATTCTGTTATGTGGATGTAACTGATATGGTAGGATGATGATGCCGGATGGAGTATGCTGCCTTTTATGAGACGGAATGAAGCTAATAAATCAGACCGCGCCTCTAGCCTCTAACATCGTGAAACACCCAGAACTAGCCCGGACATTCGAAGCGATCGCAGAAGGCGGTCATGATGGGTACTACAAAGGCCGGATCGCACAAGGTCAGTCTTCCCTCTGTCGAAGATTGTTATTGACAGTGCAGCGATCGTCGACCTGGTACAGTCACAAGGCGGAGTCATGACGATGGAAGATTTGTCCGAATGCCAGGCTGAAGTCATCCAGCCCATCAAATACGAGTACAAAGCAAAGGAAGGCCAGGATGGAGTCAGCCTCTGGGAGGTGAGTGTCGCATCCCTCTAGAGCGATCCCGCGCTGATGATAGTGTCCTCCGAACGGACAAGGTCTGACTGCGCTAGTAGCGCTCGGTATCATCGAAGCTCTGGAAGCGGAACAAGGCATCGATGTACTGGAGCTGGAACACAACTCTACTGCGTATTTGCATATACTCATTGAAGCTATGCGACTAGCTTTCGCCGATAGTAAGTTTTACGATTCTGGGACTGATGGATCGAGCTGACGTGCAGCACGATACTACGTGACAGACCCCGCATTTGAGAATGTCCCAGTCGAAGAGCTTCTTAGCAAAGTAGGCATCTCCTTTCTAGTTTGTACAGCATCTGACAACCCAGCCGTACCTCCAAAAACGAGCAGCCTTGATCGACCTCAAGAAAGTCATTCCCGTCAGACATGGAAGCCCCATCAATTCGTCCGATACCATCTACCTAAGTACATCCGATAGCGAGGGTAACGCCTGTTCCTTCATCGCCTCCAACTATGCCGGTACGTCCCCTTACCACATGGCGGGAATGAGCTGATGATGAAGGTTTCGGAACAGGCGCGATTCCCAAGGGATGTGGCTTCACACTCCAGAATCGGGGTAGTGGATTCACCTTGAAGGAAGGTCATCCGAATAACGTAGAAGGTGGTAAGAGGCCTTATCACACCATTATCCCGGCGATGGTTACCATTGGCGACGAACTCCTTATGTCATTCGGAGTCATGGGAGGTGAGCCCTCCATTCTCATGATGGGTAGTATTGACCGGCAGGATTTATGCAACCCCAAGGCCATGTCCAGGTGTTACTGAACAAACTAAGAGGCTTCTCAGCTCAAGCTTGCCTTGATGCTCCCCGATTCTGTATCTCCGCCGGTCTCCCCGTTGCAGGGCAGAACAATGACGCCGGAGATCTAGATAGTCAGATCTTCATTGAGGAAGGTGTTGATCCAAAGGTCATCGAAGAGCTGCGAGGTGAGTCTCTTCCTTTCAGGAGATCTAGTCTGACGAGTAGGTATGGGACATGATATCACGTTAGCTGAAGGCTGGGCGAGGGCGGTAGCGGGTCGAGGACAGATGATACAAGCTGTCAATGATCCTTCTGGACGACGAGTTTGGGCTTGCGGAAGTGACATGAGAGCCGACGGGCATGCTGTCCCGCAGATATAGGCCATATCGTCTAGATTGAAGAGATATACAAGCGCGATATGCATGTTGGAAGTCAGATATACAGACGTGACTAATATACAACGGTCAAGGATCCTCTAATCCCGTCGATACAGCATCGCGTACAGCACCAACAGCAGCAAGTGGCGCTGGCAGCCCCTCCAGACCAAACCTCATCCCACCCCAGCAAGCTAACCTATACATCTCGCCTGCCAATTCCTTATCTATATCCGCCTCCTCCGTCCCAGGCGAGGGGCGATGCCATATGACATGATACGTCGAGGTCGAATACTCCAAAGTCGAAGCTGCGAGGGACAAGAGGAACGATGAAGCTGAGTAAATCACGCTACTGCCTGACCGAATTGGTTGGCGTTGTGAGAGGGGTAGGTACGTGCCTCCCTGGGATTCGTCGAATATGGTAGTCGATGGATCGGTGAGCATTCCCTGCGGAACGTTCGCTGGGCCAGCTTTGGGTTTTGAAAGGTGGCCAGTAGAGGGAGCAGGATCGCACATCATCACAGTGATAGGCGGGGCTCTAGCAATGAAGGTGCTACGCCAAGCTACGCTATCAGTTCAAGATCAACATGGCTCAAAGGTCTCACCTCTCATCTCATCGGTTCCCATGATGCCCAAAGAACAGATCGCGACCCTCCATTCAATAGCTGCACTATCCCCAAAAGCGACTATCCAATCCCACATAGCCTGTACCCTAATCCTCCATTCATCCCCTAATCCAGTCTCGACTTTAACATCCCAATCATCCCCTTCTGCATCCACAATAAACATGATCAGGGTATCACTTTCCTCGTCATATGTGTACGCAGCATGTATCCAGCGCCAAGATCCAAAGACGTCGAATGATTGGATTGGGACATATGTCCCCATTGTCAGTTTAGGCTTTGGACGTTCGGTGGGCGCGAGAGTGAAAGTGGGGTAATTGTGCCATGGTACTGGGTCTTGCGTGGGGAAGACCGGGCGGATCTGTTGCGAGATGGAGTTGTAGATTTCCCTAGCGGCGTCTGGCACATCGCGAGTGTCCAGCGACAAGGGTAATATGTGGATAGCCTGATTTGGCTTCGTCTCCGGCAAGTCTTTGGGAGAAGCGCCGAACGACATTTGGTCGTTCCGCAAGAACGTTAACATCACTCGACTATCATCATAATTCTGGTTTAGATCGAATAGAGGTTCTAACAATCAGTATATGACAAGAAATGCTAGAGGTGAACGAACCTTTGTCGCTGATGATTTGATATCCCTCGCGGCCGTGACTCGTGTCAATCTCTATCGTGCCAAGATTCAGCGACTCGATAATTAGCACAATACCTATCGAGAACCGAGGTACGTACAGAGTAGACAGTCCGTAGAGATTCCACAAGCCGTCTCGCTTGAGACTCATCTTCCACATGCCTAGTCACAATGACAGCTTTAACATTCTTTGGTCCACTGAGAGGTTGTAGACCGAGTTCAGACCAATATCGAAGGGATGCACTCGAGAGTCGGATGACATTCCCCTGGAAACCAGTGTGTATATTGCAAGGGGGAAGTTCGAGTGGCGTATCGTCGAGAGTCGCCAGGTCAGATAGGATGACACCTTCTTCCGCCAGACCACTCCCAACGTGAGATTCCTGTTCGCAGGCTGGACGAGAGATCCGTCGCGCATGTCGATTTTGGATAATCTGCTTAGCGAATGCCCTAAGCGATGAGCCGTCTTTGAGACCGGTCGCGTTCCGTTTCTTAGGCAGTGTGACCGGTGATTCGAGGGTATCAGTCGGCGGATCTTCTCCCCAAGAAGCTTGCCATGGTACATATACATGATCAGGTCGGGCGACCCTACTGAGCATGATAGGGAGTCCAGCAGCAATACACCATTGCCCTTGATAATGATATTTCGATTGCCCATCGACCTCATCTTGTGGTCCGGAAGGTGGAGGTGAAGGACCAGGATGGGCGCTGGCAGCATCATCGTATTCGGAGATAGGGGTTGGTGGACGGGTATATTCCTCGATATCCGATTCTGTATCGGATGCATCGAGGCGCCAAGCGAGCGAATAGTCGATTTTCTTGCCTTTCTTATATGGACCTTTCAATCGTTCAATGAGGTCGAGATTGAGCTTGGTGGGCAGCACCGAGCGAATTGGGATATGGTATAGGGTGTTAGTGCGGGAATGGGCGAGGTCCAGAGGTGCGAATTCGAGGGGAATGAGCTCCTCTGCGCGAGTCCGACGACGCTTGGGTGACTGTTTAATTGGAGAGGGAGTTGTAGACACGGGCGAAGCAATTGCTGGCGGGTCGGAAGGTAGAGCAATGGGTTCTGGATGCGGCAGCTCTACTACAGGACTGGGTTCGGGGGGAGTGACCTCCACTACGGTCGGCTGATCGGGAGTTGGGATCTCTTGAGCGGGGACAGTATGCGACAGACTCTCCGGTGTGGGCATTGAGATAGCGGCAGGCGGTTCGGGTACCACCGCATCAGGATCAGGAGGCGAATCGAAGAAATTGAAATCGTCATCCGTGATCAAACCGGGACCAGCTTCTTCCACATCTCCCATCACTTCTCTTAATGATTCTCGACGTTCATTAGGTGGCGGGGATGTCATGACTACATCGCCATAATCGATTAAATGTGAATTATCCATAGGTAAGGAATTGCGCCGATCATCATCATCCCCGAATAACTCGAAATGGTGATTTGCTGAATCGTCGGAATTTGGTGAAGCAAAGAGGTCCTCGAGGTCATCGTGGCTGTCCTCGTGACCATTACCGATGTGGCTATCTGACCAATTATAACTTGGTGAAGCGTCGATGGGATCGGGTTCGACGAAGGTGTCGGCGTCGACAGAAGTATCGCCAGGGGGAGTGAGTTGGTCCACAGGTTCCCTATACGTTGAGATAGCATCGAATAATCCGGAAGATATACCCAGTAGATCCACTGAAGATTCGAGGATTGGCATGTCGCGTACAGTCCTCATCTGGGACGTCTTCCGAGTGATATCATGGGCATCCTCCAGTAGATGGGTTGGCCAGATTGCCAATATCCCTGAGCCTTTCTTCCATTCAGCAAGATTGTCGAATGACGGTCGAGACGCAATCGAGTTGGATTTCGGTATCCAAACGGTCGTGTATTCCCAGTAAATCCGCCCTGCAAGCTGGGCGTCTAAGCGGAAAGCGGATTGACCGTCTTTCCACGTAAGTCCTAGCGCAGTTTCGAACGAAGGAGCTAAAGTACCCGCTTCGTGGTCCGTAGGGCGGTAGGGTGCGATAGGTAATGCTGGTATTCCGAGAGGTTGTATGATCTGTATTTTCGTAGTAGGCTTCGGTGGGCGGGTCGCAGACCTCTTCCTAGGTCTGATCTTGAGCATCAACCCATTCAAATCAGGTAATAATTGAATATCAGTCCTACGAATCAGCTCCTCCGAACAGCGAGAATGCAGTAGCTTACGCCTTGGCAATAACCCTCTTGCCCCGTTTCCATTCCGCCTTCTCCAATATCGCTAATCCCAACCTCTCCCATCCTGTCTGTTCTTCCCCCCTAGGATCAAAGTGGACATCACATGATATAGTAGGTCGTTGAGAGGTAGATGGTTGAGAGAGACATGAGATGTTGGAACCGTGTCTCGAGCATTCTAGTAATTCGGCCGGAGTGATTGGGTGGGGGTCAGGTAGGATATCTATATATCAGCATAGCCATGTCTGTGACTTACGTTCTAGTGATTGTAAATCCTTGGTCTGGGCTCCATCTGTGCTGAATATCCACAATTCGCGTTCCTCCTCGGGCTCAGATGTCACTGCGCCATGGACAACAGTAGCGCACCCTCCAGCCAGGATATCCTTTAAACTCCCATCACCAGTCGAATTGGTCTTTCGCCATCCTACCTCTAGTGGATCTTCCAGTAAAGCTTGTTCACGACTATCGCCCGTGGATTCGAGGGAGCGATACCGCTGGATGTGGATTGGCGTGTCTGGAGGTAGATTGATTAACCAGTGTCCTGGGAATACTGTGCTCGGACGAGCTGCTTTGTTATGCAGTATATCCCCGGACATGTTTTCCTGCTTGTCCTATGTATCTAATTGACGTCGACTTGATGTCAGCATGGTATGTATGTGTATATGTAGTCTAGTCGAGGTATAGTAGACAGAAGAGTCAGTTGACGGAGATCATGGAGTCCCCATTGTAGCATTCGAGGCAGAGGAAAGAGCAAGCGATAAGAGATGCATAACATATATATTGTCCATCATTGTCGTCAATCATCTCTCCTCTCATTCAGGAATCAACTAATCTACTCTATGGTATGTGGGCGTCTATGGCTTAGACAACTGCTCCTTTCGGAACAAGAAGGCGAATCCAATGACGATAATGATTTGGCAGAATAGACAAACCCAGAACTCCCAGTATCCGAAGGGGTTGTTGTTTCCACTCTGTCCGACATCCCAAATACCAGGGTTGGGGAATGCGTTTCCTGGTCCGACCTTTGTTGGTGAGGTTGCTCGAGCGACCATGACGGTGACGGAACCGATGAATTGCGCGAGGGCGAGGGTGGCACAGACATGCAATCGGGATAGGGTTTGGAGGAGAATCATTCCCAAACCAGCACCCTGGATTGCGTCGAGCACACCGAGCCATAACCATAGACCGACACCACTGGTACGTCAGCAGGGGCTCACGACGTCAGATAGCAAAGACTTACACGTAAGGTCCGGCAGCACCTGCCCATGGTACGTAAACACCCATTCCAGAAGTACCCCACCAGATCTGACACCACCTGGGTGCTCCAAGACCGATAGCAAAGACTGGTACAAGCCACGAGTGGACCTTGGAGTATTCTGCCAATCAGCACAATCATTACACATGCAGAATGGACATACTGATAAGAACACCAAGTAGGGCACCCCAGATACCAATGAAGAAGATGAGGATCATGACTACAACGGCCCACTTGGGGATATCGGCCGCCTGCCACAAGAACTGCCAGTTTCGACCGCTATTTTATCAGCATCTTAAACTAGAGAGCTATCTAGGAACGACTTACTAAGGACCAGAGAGCCAGTAGTCTCGTAGGATACCAGAGATCAAGAACCAGATGACCAACTTCCTTCGGAACAAGGTCTTGAAGAAGTTGGGAACATAAGGTGGGATCTGATGGTAGAACTCGGGTAGACCCCAGAACATCAATGCGGAGAAGGCGAATGAAATAGCGGCCAATGGCCAAGTGATGATAATGACCACTCGGGGAACGACAAACGAGGCTGGATCTTGACCGTTGAGAGTGTAACCCCAGTACCAGAGTGCGGAGACTGTTTCGTTAGACAAGTTCAAGACAGTGCACGATGAGACTTACCCCATATTTGCTGTAGACCTTGGACGATACAGGCTCGAGTAACCCAGATTTCAGTGGCAGCTCCAGCTTCATCACCAAAGTTGAGACCGAAGAATAGGAAACCAGCAGAAGAGGCGAATGCGTACAACCAAACCGAGACTCGTTGGATGATGACTCGGGGTGGGGTGAAGGGGCCGTAGAGCGATGGAAGACCAATCATGAAGAAGGCGCAACCAAAGATGACCCATGGTGCAGACAGAACCCAGACGGATGGCCTCATTCGGAACAAGGTGTACCAGGCGAGTGTACCGGCGACGAAGACTGAACAAATGATGTACAGGTCGGTCTCCTTGAGCGTGTTGGATCCAGAGAGCAAACTCAATTGGAAGGATGTCTGAAATCAGCACGATACATGGACAAGTGTGGAAGACTTACAGCCGATAGAAGTTGACCAAGAGCGATAATGACAGTGTACATGGGCCAACCGAAAGCAGACCTCTGTAGCAAGATCTGAATCTTGGTCATTGGCTTGTCGTGAATATTCGGTTCTTCATAATCGCCATGACCCCCGTATTGGTCTGTAGAATCATCATGCCCGTGTCCAGAAAGAGAGTAGGGGGCTGTAGGGAGATCTATCAGGTCAAGTCAAACTCGAAGAGGACGTGATGACTTACATTCGGGTCGGAATCCATCCACAACGGAAGCAGGTCGAGAAGCCATAAAGGAATCTCGAGAAGACTTGATAGACATGGCAGCTGATATAAGCGCAGGTCGAAGTGGTTGAAATAGAAACTTACAAGAAGACATCTTTTCCTTTTTTATCTCGTCAAAGAAGGCCTTTTCACTCTTGATCAAGAATTTCTCAATACACAAATCACCCTTGGAGTTGTCGGAAGACAAGTCTCGCAATTTCTGAACGAAACTTTGAGCAACTTCACCATCGGAATCGGTGAAATTGTCCATGGCCTTGTTGAGTGGCGAGGAGGTACCCTTTTCATCGACAATGGACGAGATGGAATCGAAGGATGAAGTCCTAGAGTGCATGGTGAATGGTCGAGATGGAGCGAAGCCTTCAGAGACAGAGTTTCGGCTAGAGTCATTCTGGAAGTATGGATCAGGCTGATTTCGACCGCCAGATTGCTTGGAGAATTGTCGGTTGGCAGCGGCGAGGAAATTGTCGTAAGCCTGAGGAGTCTCTCCTGGCTGTTGAGATCGGAGTGTGTGATTGTCACCTTGATCGGAAGAGCCTTGGGATGAAGGAACATCTTCGTCATCGTAGCTTCCCTGGAAGAACTTGGGTTTAGCTGATCGTCGCTTGTTGTCGTCATAGTACAGTTCAGATGCATTAGGGTCTTCATCGTAGAAGGATTCGGCTGAACCTCGTTTGGGGTCTCGCTTGTTGAATCGGTCATGGTACGCGGCACCGGTAGTGAGCTGGTTGTCAAAGTAGCCTTGGTTGGGATCGGCAGAATGGGGCGAGTGAGATAGACGTCGCGAGTCGGGCATAGGCGAAGGAGGAGCAGAAGCAATCGAATCAGGTGTACCAGGTCGGTTGAATTGAGCAAGCGAGACGTTACTTCCAACATCATGTGCGTAGAATCCAGTTCGGCCAGAATCGACCTGATCGAAACCCCAGGCGTTTTCACCGGCACCATGTCGAGAGGCATTGATGGATCGTTTCTGGAAATCCTCGAGTCGCTGTCGCCATTCAACAACGGGGAATCGCTGTACAGCAGATCGAGCTCGTAGAATAGCTCGTTCCTCGTTGGTAGATTTCAAGGCGAGTTTGATCGTTTTAGTCAATTGCGACAGCATGTGGACAGTAGCAGACGATTCGACAGGGAACCACCAACCGGGCATGAGACCGAGACCACCAAGTCGAGCACCAACACCGAGAGCACCCTTTCGACCGAATTCGACAGCGACCAAACCGAAAGGTTCATCTCGGGATGGAATCAAGGCGAAATCAGCTCCAGAGAACAGGTAGGGTGGAAGAGCAGTGAATTCGGGTTTGGAGAAGACTCGGTCAGGGTACATTTCCATAAGACGAGCGAGTTTCTCGGCGGCGAATCGACCATACAAGTCAATGACGGGACCGACACAGATCAATTGCATCTTTGGCTTCTTGTCGAGTAGTGCTGGCATGACATCGGCGATAAGATCGACACCCTTTTGCTTGGACCATCGACCAACAAACACAAACAAGTCGGCGTTGGGGTCTTGCTTGATACCGGCCCATTCTTGGGCTTGTCGTTTCTGTTCAGGTCGTTTCGATTCAGCATCCTCGTCAATCTCGACCTTGTTGATAGCCAAAGGTTGAGCTTCAAGAGCAGCGATATCGGTGGGATCGGGATTGGGCAGGGAATCAATGTTTCGTAGAGTCCAAAGAGCAGGGTATCGAGCCCAGGATCGTTTTCCGTATTTGTCCGACACACCAGCGACACCAACAGACTTCTGGTGGTGCGAAATGTACGAGGCGGCGGCGTGGAGCAAATTGAACGTGTTTCCGAATTGAACGTATTTACTGCAGACTTCCTTGGGGATGTTGAATGCAGCACAGACTTCCTTCATCTCATCCTTGGTTCGAAGAGGCCATAGACCTTGGAACTCGGCATTGTGGAGCGATAGACAGACGGGCAAGACCTTGGGGAACAAGTAGAGTGGGACGAGAGCTCCATGGTAATCGTTGATATGGTAAATGTCGACAATAGGGTTTCGTCGCACAGCCTCGGCAATGGCCTGATTCCAAGTCGAGTAGAAAATGGCAGAAGACAAATCGTCCATTCGCTGGGGGTAAGGGTCGGATTTAGTCTGGGCTCGGAAGACGGGTGAATCGAGGATAATGTAGGTAATGTTGTCCAATTGATGAGTCTCAACTTCAATCAAGTAGGGCTCGCCAAAGATGATGACCTCGATAGGCTCGGCGTATTCTCCCTGTGGGTACTCCAAGTCCTGGACCTTGGGGATAACCCAGATCAAATCGACATCTGTCATGGCTTTACCCATAAGTGTAGACATGACACCAAGACCACCAATCTTGACCTTGATCTTCCAATCGATAATCTCGTATTCCAAAGTAGCAATGAGCACCTTTCGACGCTTGTTGGGATCCTCGGGCCAACCAATGATCTTGCCCGGTGGTTTGGACGACTTTGTATTGAGCGCGACAGCCTTCTCGTTCATGTCGCCCGATTTTTCCTTGTGACCGCCAATGATGGGGAAGTAGGATTCTTTGCTGGGCTTCATACCCCACTTGTTGACCTTGATCGAGTAGAAAGTGTATCGGAAAATCATGGCAGAGACCATGGCGGTAATGACGGGCAAGATTAAGAGGAGAACGAACGCGATGATGGTGGTGCTCTCTTGTCCGACAGGAATCACAGACCAACGTCCAGTCGCGTCATTGATCAAGACGTTCCAACCGAGATGAGGCGACGGTGGCTGAGACATGTTGAGGAAATTGGGCGTCAAGGCATTAGGTGCCAATCGATCGATAACTCCGTCGTTGTCGTAATCACCCATGAAATAGTCGTTGTAGGCAAAGACGTTCAACTGGAGCGAAGCGGGCCAAGCAGCCATAAAGGCGAATGTCCAAGACGAGTCATTGTCATTCTTGAATGAAGCCTTGGCTCCAAGATCGAAACCCCAATTGTTGAACAAACCTCGAGCGAGCAACTGTGGGAATCGTCGTTGAGGTCCATTGTAGTCGGCATCACCGTGTAGCATGTGGTTGGACGACATGGCAATTTGACTCCAATATTGAACCTGAACGTGGTGTCCATCCCACCAAAGATCCTCATTGTCGAACATGGTAGCGTTGAGCTCGACCTCGCCAGCCTGGTAGGCAGTCCATGGACTCCAGTTTTGGGTAAAGTCGGCAGACCATCGGTACATGTCGGCTCCGGGGACTCGCTGGTTCAACATGTATTTGCCATCGGTCTTGGTCAACAGATCGTCTCGGTAGTCGGCGATGTTGGGGTTGACCATGGGGTTATCGTCACCACCAGCTCGGATGAGCAAGTGGTCGGTACCTTGAGTAGTCGAGTTGGCGCCAGACTCGGCGGCGACAGGGCCGATGATGATTTCGTAGATACCCTCGCCAGCGTTCTCAATCTGACCAGTCCATCGCCATGAGGACGGGGCAACACCAACGAGTTCGGGAGCGACAATGTCTGCGTCTGCGATTCTTGCACAAGAACCCTGCGAGAGAGTAGGCGTACCAGTAGCGTCACCCGAGTATACGAGGGACCTGGCTTGTTGGAACGAGTCGCAGCTCATCTCGGTATCGTATTCGATGGAAATGTCGATCGTTCCTCCAGTTGGAGCGGGGATTCGAGCATCGTGTCCGGGGGTGAACTTGGTCATGGCAGGTCGCTGTCGTCGCCATTGAGCTTGAGGGACGTAAACCTTGTACTCCCATGGTTTAAGAGTGATGCTGGGTAGACAACCTCGGTATGGGGCCTTGTTGTCGGCAAAGAATGGATCGAGCGAGTCTTCGAGTGTAATGCTGTCAAAGGGCCAGAACAAATTCTGAACAGTCGTGCCTCCTTGGTATGGCGACGAGACCCAACCCTCCTGGTTACAAGGAGTGTTTTGGGTGATGGTTCGGTTCTCGTTCGAGTAGAGGAGCCAGACGACCTGCGAAATGACACCGTCGGCGTTAAAGTTGCCAGTACCTTGTTGTACAGCGACGGGTGCTCGAGCGACGGACCACATTCCCAATTCGGTACCAGTGATGTTGGAACCGGGAAGTTGAATGAACTGTGTCCAATTTCCGAGTTGCTCAAGACCGAAACCGTCGAGAATGGCAGGATAGTTGGCCCTGAGGAAATGCTGGGATCGTAGACCTCGAAGTGCTTCGGCGGTAGGATCAAAGTGATCAAGAGCATTCCATCGATCCTCACATCCAGTGAATCCACGTCCGACGGGGAAGTTATAGTATTGCTCGGAACCAAGTCCGTAACATCCGTGTCGTACCCAAGCTTCACTGGAAACCATGGTTTGTCGACCGTACATATAATTGGCAGCACCGTTATCGAATAGGTACATGGCCTGTTCTTCACCGTACCACAAGAGTGGGACACCGGGGAAGAGGACGTTGGAAATGAATTGTCCGAGCTGTTGCTTATGTGTACCGTTGATCAATGCGGGCCATCGGAACACATCCTGATTGACAGTACCGAATTGATGTCGAGGGTCCAACTGTCCAGTCTTGTGGTTCAAGAAATCGTTGTTGACAATCATGGTCCTCCATGCATCGACAAAGTTGTTGGGGACATCGTAGGCGACTTGCAGATTACCATCCATTCCCAAGAAACGAGCAAGGGAACGGTAAATGGAGAAGTGGAAAGCGATAGAGTCAATACCGTGAACGTTCTCGCCTCGAAGGAAGTACTGCGAATCGGCTTGAGTAACGTTTAATGCACTGTCGAAATCGGGAGGTCGAAGATTGGGAGTTCGTCCTCGACCCATGTAAAGAGCACCAAAAGTGTCTCCACCAGTGACTTCACCGGTAATGATGAAATTGTCCTTTCCGAAATCTGCGGCACATTGCTTGGTGGCAGCGGACCATTCCGACATGTACTGAACGGTGACTTGAGTGGCTTTATCGATACGGATACCATCGATATCGGTAGCTTCGATGAAGAGACAACTGTATCGCTTGATCCTGTCTCCGGCTGGAGCGTACCATTCTCGAAGACGATCTTGGACCGAGGCGAATTTGGCCAATTGACGCATCCAATCGGGGAAAACACCAAAAGCTTCGACATCTCCGTATTGATCGAACTGCGAGGCATAACAACCAGTCTTTCCAGGGTCGACTACACTTCCGTCGTTGTACCAGAAAGTGGGAAGCTGACACGAGTCATTGTAGGTGTTTGTGTAGTTGAAATCGGGATAGTAATCGAAGCCCCATGGTGCGTAAGGAGGTCGCTTCCAAATGACTTCGTATTCGTTGAGGTCGAATGGCGCGGACGAGTTGAGATGTCTGTCATGAGTGCCTGTCCATAATTGGTGACCTACTCTTGAACACCAATCATATCTCCCATGGTACCAACAGTAAAATCGGCAATCATGTACATTCCTCGTCTGTGCATTTCATCCATGAGATTGATCCAGTCTTGCAAAACACCATAATGGGGATCCACAAGGGAGAAATCAATGACGGAATAACCTGGAGTCAGCGTCAAAGGCGAATTGGGACTTACTGTCTGCTTGCCAAGGCATGTTGAGGAAAGGGGTACCGGCCATGTAAATACAAGTATAACCCATGGACTGAAGATAATCGAGAGATCGATTCGACATTAGACCCTGGGTGTCTCCACCGGCACGTAGAGTAATTTCGTGAAGACCCCATTCGTGCGTTAAACTATAGAAATCGTTATTCTCTGGATCTCCATCCATCCATTTGTCCAGTAGTAGGGTGTAACATGGGTGTTCCTATTGGTCAGCCGATAGCCAAATGTGATCTGTAGAAAGGACGCACTCTCCAGTTGTCAGGTGAGGGGTAGTACGAGCTCTTTCGATTTGTCGTGTAGTCCATAACATCCTCGGCATCTATCGTCAGTAATGGAGCAGATGGGGCGCGTACCTTGATTTTTGTTGACATTCCAAGGATCAAGGGTAGAGTTGTATCGGAGCGCGTTCGCAGAGAACGATAGCAGACCAAAGGCCGCTAGTAGCGTCGATGCAGCTCGTCCGCCATGAAAGAGCATCTTGGTCGAGTGCTAGGAATGAAAAGATCGTTTACGTGTGTGGGCTCAATCGTTCAGATGCGTGAGTATAGTGATGGTGACAAAGAAGGCGTGTTTTGCGCTTTGATCGTGAATTTGAGTTTTTTCGGTCGTCGGGGCACAGGAATCCGGCCACGTCGCGAAGAAGGGTCGTGTGTGTTTTTGAGTGATCGAGACTGGTCGTGAGGGCGTGGTCGTAAGGCTATGTTTGATAGGGATACAGTCACAGGTCTCCAGTTCTACTGGGTGAGCTGTGTAGGGGGAGGGGGATGGGTGTATGAAGGATGAAGTAGGAGTAAAGTGAATTGAAGTGAAAGGATCTATCGAATAGAAGCGACTAAGTCAGAATGTCGCACAAAGGGGGAAACAGGTTAAAAGAAATAGCATAGGGGGTAAGAAGAGAGGAAACACGTCAAGAGGCGTTAACTGGTGATCAACCCTTAAACCCTGAATGCTTTCCCTCTTTTCTGCTGTGGCACACCCCCTCCCATGCCCGGTGAGCTATCTATCTTTTGATCCCGTCGGCTAGTTACCCTGTGCCAAGCGGTACGCGTCCCTCCACTTTCAATTGTCATCGCATTGACCAGCATTGCAGCACTGCCGAGTCTTGGTCAAAACAGGATAGATAGCATTACAAAACCGAGACGCCGGGGCGCTATCAATCCAAAGTCAACGAGGCAGCCAGCTACACACCATGAGCCATCAGCCGACCTTGACGCTAGCAGAAGCCCCGGCATCTTACCCACACCTCCTAATCACTCTACCCGCTACAAAACCCGCATCAAGGGATACATTCGATCGATATCACGTGTCTTTCACTTTGCCGGATTCTATTTTCGTTGATCGGCATGAGCTCATCGATATCTG
>Ga0308160_10001463_pt1 | contig 32950 bp, 29 predicted proteins | sample PhyFR1_FD_201036 | JGI IMG/M metagenome (GOLD analysis project Ga0308160, IMG submission 201036) | Phyllosphere microbial communities from UC Gill Tract Community Farm, Albany, California, United States - DLSLF.R1 | ecosystem: Host-associated > Plants > Phyllosphere > Unclassified | place: USA... | reverse complement strand
GCACTATGACCTGCCATACGAACTGTCTCAATAAGATCATCCGGGCGCCACGCAAGGTTATTATCTCTCCTTAATTCGGCTTGCCTATCAGCAGTCACTCTCAGATTTGAGCCCATAATCCCCGGAATGAATATTATGGGGAGTACACGCCTAGGAGGAATAGTGTGGACTTGAGGGGCCCGGTCTTGGCGCGGCGTTACAAAACCTTGAGCACGTTTCCCGCCATCGCTTTCAGGCTTCGCCGGAAGCTTATAACCTGCTCGATTGTGATTAGTCGCCATATGCCCTCCTTCACTTCATTAAAGGATTAGTTTTCCAACGCCTCGATCGTGTAATAAGCGAAAGGCAGTTCAGAAGTAAATTCCTGCGTCATCCCTTCCTGGTCCGTTTTTCCTTCGATAATCTGACCGTCTTCCAACGTCACACGATACCGCTGGCCTGGCAGCGGTTCCCCGGTACTTAAGTCGACCATGCGTACACGCTGATCATGCTTGACAACGCTCTCCGGCATGGACATTGTTATTGGGCCTCCATCTTTTGCCCCTTTGAATTCAACATTGGCTGATTCGACAACAAATCGAGCTGTACATTGATGAGAGATCGACCCATCGCCAAAAACTGCCTGAGCCCCTTGCGTAACCATTGTGACCTTAGGAGATTGCAGGACTATTTCCTCTGATGCGACCAAGATAATCCGTTTAGCCGATGTAATTTCCACATTCTCATCCTGCGCTTCAATCTCGACCTTTCCACTTGCCGCAATCAATCTGGTACCAAGGGTGTGAGCGAACAAGCTAATGCCCTGCAGGGCATGAAGAATCAGCTTGCGCCCTGCAGATACCTGCGTATTTCGCACGCTAACGAGGTCTAGATGCGTTTGCGCCCCGATCGCGACACCTGCCTGGCTACCCAACAGCACACCGGCAGGCGCTTCAACCGCGACAATGGAAGCGCCGCTCTCTCCTGTTACGGACCGCTCACCAGTGTTGCTTCCGCCTTCCCAACTCTCAACGTGCGATTTCAGCTGCGTGAGCGACGCTCCATCAATAGGTTCGACTTCATGGATTTCCGCCAATTCAGCCAGCTGGTTCTGTATGGTCAAGAGCACTTCTGACAGCCCCGCCAACCCTTCGCGCTCAAGCGATCGGCCGGCAGCACGAATCGAAGAATCTGCGGTAATGAGAACGCCCTGTCCACCACGCAGGGAAAGTGCTGCATCAGTACGCAATTCCGCGCCTTCCCCACGTGGCTCGGCAGAGCCGTCGCGCCTCGGATGCGTGAGATACCCCAGATTCAGCTGGCTATGCGCATGCTCGCTTCCGAGTTGCGCACTTATCTGGCCAGGCGTGTCATCCATGCGAAGCTGATTTGACCGCGTCCCTTGTCCCTCCTGGCTCACTATTCCAGAAAGGTGCTTGTCACCAGGCAGGCGACTACTGCGACTGAACACTGGTGGCGGCGTCCGGGCCCCATGAACATTCCCGATGACGAGGGGTTTGTCAGGATCGCCCCCCATGAACATGACGACGACTTCGTCGCCTACGCGTGGCAATGAGATCGCACCATATCCGCCGCCCGCCCACCCGGTCGCCACGCGCAGCCAGGCCGAATCACGGTCGGAGCCCGACGCGCCTGCACCTGATGCATGCGCATGATCCTCCGGTCGGCAGGCGGGAAAGCGCACCTTGATGCGCCCGAATTCGTCGCAGTGGATCTCCTGGTTGTCGGGCCCCACAACGATCGCTGTCTGCGCTTCGGTGCGAGGCAGATCGACGCGCGGATCGTAGGCGGGCACGATGGGGATTCCGCGTCTTACGCACGTGAAACGATTCGTATAGCGGACGCCGCGATCGGTGCTGGCCTGCACCATTGCGGCGCGGTCGATGCTCCATCGGTTGAGCGCAAACAGGCTGCCGGCCTTCTCGTCGAGCGTCCTGGGCAGGTTGTTCTCGGCTTCGACCCGCAGTTCGGTGCACACGAACTCGCGCTGGTCGACCGGGTGGCGGTCTATTTCGGGATGCCCGTCCATGCGGCGCCAGAAGCCAACGCGCATGTCCCGATCGCCGCTCTCGCCCTGGAAGAACTTGGCGTCGAATTCCTTGCGCTGCATGCGCAGCACACCCAGGCTCCGGTAGTCATTGACGGAATCGCCCGCGTGCGGTGAATCGACCAGATAGTCGTCCAGACTGGCGGCGAACTGGTTACCCTTCGTCCCCTGGTCATTCAGACTGGTTTCCTGGCTTTCCATCGACCGGGTTTGTTCGTAATCCCAGCTGCTGCGGTTCACTCGGCCGGCGGTCAATCTGCGTGCGGCATGCCAGGTGGTGATGCTGTCGCGCTGCTCGGTGGCGTGGTCGCGGTGATAGCGCGTGGCGCCAGCCGGATTCTGTTCGAGCATCTGTGGATTATCGAACAGGACTAGCGTGTGAACCGGCGGCGCGTCGGCCGCGGCCTCGCTCGCCGCGCCGGACCTGATGAACCATGCGATGCCGCGCCGTTTCCAGAGACGGCGCAGAAATGCCGCATTGGACTCGTTGTACTGCATCGTGAATTCCCTGGCCGGATACTGCTTGAGTCCGCGAAAGTCGAAGCTGAACGCGGCAGCCGCGATGGGGTTGGCGTGACGCCACTCCCGCAGCATGATTTCCGTGATGTCGATCTCGCTGCGATGTCGAAATACCCGCGTGTTACAGGTCTGATCGAGCAACGAAAACGCGTCACGGACAAGCAGCTGATAGCTTGCAAGCCCGCCATCGCTCTGGCCTTCGATCACGCTGGCGACGATGCCACATACCGTGTGCAGTTGGCCGGATGCGGTCACGAACTGCAATTCGGCCGGGTTGGCGATCAAGCGCTTGAGCTCCATGCCTGCTTCGAGGGCGACGCATTGCAGGACGTAGTCGATCCCGCCGCAGATGGTCTCCACGCCACTCACATACTTCACCAACATGAGGTCATTGACGACGCCATCGGCGGTGGCAAGGCGCAACCGGATCGCGCGGTTCATGTCGGTCAGACTGTTGACGCCGGAAGAGAGCTTATCGATGATCACAGTGGTCGCCTCACGATCAGTCAGCTAATGCCTAAGGGCAAAGCCGATCATAGTCAGGCAAAATCGAGACGAATTTGATCCCGCGCAACTTCATGATGGCGTGTCGAACGAAGCAACACTATCGCTAGACGGCGACGCTGGGTGAGACGTGGTGGTAGGCGTGGGGTGGGACGTGGAGGGACGTGGTGGTGCGACTCGGGGACGGGACGACAGCGCACAGGTCTGGCGCTTGTGTGCCGCCTGCCCTACCGGACCGCAGGGTCCTGTAGGGCAGGCGGCAGCTAGTGGCACAGCGAGCGCTGGCCACCTTGGTTGCAATCGGGCCGCTTCAGCGGTTTCGCACGACGCGCCAGACCGTATTCGACAGATCGTCCGCGACGAGCAGCGCACCACGCGGATCGACCGTCACGCCGACCGGCCGGCCGCGCGTCTTGCCTTCGGTGTCACGGAAGCCGGTCACGAAGTCGATTGGCGCGCCAGCAGGACGCCCATTGGCGAACGGCACGAAGATCACCTTGTAGCCGACCGGATCGGGACGGTTCCAACTGCCGTGCTCGCCAACGAAGGCGCCGTTGGCGAATTTCTCGCCCATTATCGGCGACGAGAAATGCAGGCCGAGCGCCGCCACGTGCGCACCCAGGCTGTAATCCGGCTTGATGGCCGCAGCCACCTTCTTCGGATCTCCCGGCTTGACGCGCGGATCGACGTTCTGGCCCCAGTAGCTGTATGGCCAGCCGTAGAAGCCGCCTTCGCGCACCGAGGTCAGGTAGTCAGGCACCAGGTCCGGGCCCAGCTCGTCGCGTTCGTTGACCACCGACCACAACTGGCCGGTTTCCGGATGCATTGCCAGCGCCGTCGGATTGCGCAGGCCGGTCGCATACGGCTTGTGGGCCCCGGTCGCGGCATCGATCTGCCACACCATTGCCCGGTCGAGCTCGGCCTCCATGCCACGCTCGGTGATATTGCTGTTCGAGCCGATGCCGACATACAGGAAGCGGCCGTCAGGACTGACGGTCATCGCCTTGGTCCAGTGGTGGTTGATCTGCGACGGCAGCTTGGCGAGGCTGACTGGCGCGCCGCCGGCCTTGGTCTGGCCTTCCTGGTAGTCGAAGCTCACCAGCTCGTCCTGGTTGGCCACGTAGATCTTGTTGTTGGCAAACGCCAGGCCGTACGGCGCGTTCAGGTCTTCGGCGAACACCGTGTTCAGCTCGTATTTGCCGTCGCCATCGGCGTCGCGCAGCAGCGTCAGGCGGTTGCCGCCCTTGACCTTGGTATTGCCCTGCGCCTTGATATAGCCGGCGATGACGTCTTTCGGCTTGAGCTTGGCCGCGTTGCCGCCACGGCCTTCCGCCACCAGGATGTCGCCGTTCGGCAGCACCAGCATCTGGCGCGGGATCTTCAGGTCGGTCGCGATCGCCGTCACGCTGAAGCCCTCGGGCACGGTCGGCTTCTGATCGCCCCACGCGGCCGGCTCCGCGATCTTCATGCTCGGCACCAGGCCACCTTGCGGTTCGGGCAGCTTGGGATCGGCGCCGTGCTCCAGAGGACCGCCGCTCTGGTTGCCGCATGCGCCCAGCAACAATGTCGCGCTCAATAACGCCAGGATATTTGTAGGTTTCATTTCAGGGCTCCCGAGCGTGGTTGCAGTCCTACCCAGGCCGTCAGGCAGATCAAGAGGAACACGATGGCCGACAAGACCAGGCCAGTGGGCATCATGGCCCAGGCATCCTTGGCGTGCTGGAAGGCGTTGACGAGGCCAAGCACCCAAGTGACGAGCAGCAGCACGAAGTAGGTCAGGACTGCGCCGGATTTGTGGCTGGCGCGCACCAGGTTTACCAGCGCACATAACAGGGCGAGTCCGGCAAACAACTCGCCGCCAGCAATCAACCAGGAAGCGAAATTGCTCCATTGAATTTGATAGGTCTGGGAATAGGCGATATCGCTTGCCAGGGCTCCCAGGAACAGGGGCACACTCCCTGCGAGCAGGATGGTGTGCAGAAGGCCAGGCCGGCGTTGGTACGCCGGGCTGACCGTATTGACAGTCGACATGGAATCGTCCTCGATGATTATTTTGATAACGTCGATCATATCGACTATGGACCAGCCCTGTCGCATCGTTGAGCTCGCGACTCATCCGCGCAGCATCATTCAGGTTGTAACGCGGAATTGACAGCCTCCCAGCGCAGCGCGTGGGCGATTTGGCTACACTGGATTCATCGACTGCTGACGGTGCGCCCCGCGGCGCTGCGTGACGCCATGCGTAACTTCTTCAACTCGTACTGGAAGGTCATTCTCGCAATTCTGGTGGCGATCCTGCTGGCAGTGCTGACGGTCGGCGACACCTACGGCGAGGCGCCGCTGGCCGCGCGGCTGCAGGCCCATGCACAGTCGCTGGGTCCGGATGCGCAGCGCAGCGCGCTGCGCCATATCGACACTTCCCTGCGCCGCTATGGCTATGCCCCACTCCTCCAGCCGGCCGGCGCCGGCGAGCGGCCGGGCCACACCATCGAGGCGTCGCTCGCCAGCCGCGCACCGGGCTCCCGGCCGAGCCGCGTGTTCATCGTCGGCGCCCGGCTTAGGCCGGACGGCAATGCCGGCGCGGCCGCCATCCTCGAACTAGCGCGCGCCGTCAAGGACCTGCGCCCGGCCTACGGCACCGAGATCCGCTTCGTGTTTTTCATGAGCGACGAGAGCGGCGACAAGATGGCGGTCGCGGGGCCGCGCGACGGCGGCAACTTCATGGCCTTCGTCGGAACGCGTGAATCGTCGCAGCGCGTGCGCCAGGCACTGGCCGCGCTGCGCAGCGATCCGATGCTGGTCCGCCAGGGGCTGGCGGCGCCGGCCCACGTGATGGGCCTTACACTGTCCGGGCATGGCGGCCACGGCGATGGTCCGGCGCTGGTGATCACCGATACCGGCTTCCTGCGCTTTCCCTACTTCCACACCCAGGCGCCGCCCGGCGGGGCACAAGCCATCACCCACGACCGCAACGACTACGACAGCATGGCCCGCGTCGTCAGCGGCCTGGCGCGCACGCTGAGCGCGCTGGCCGGCGCAGTGCAGGCTTGAGCCTTACTCGGCCAAAAACATCTCTTGCAGGTCGTTCAGGAAGCGCTGGCCCAGCTCGGTCGGCTTGACCAGCTTGTGGTCGCGGTAGATCAACCCCTTGGCCTCGGCGTCGTTGAGCGCTTTGCTGATCGCGCTGATGTTCATGCCGGTGCGCTCGCCGAACAAATTCGGATCGAAGCCGCCGGTCAGGCGCAGCGCATTGAGCATGAACTCGAAGCCCATGTCGGCGCGGCCGATCTCGTGCTCTTCCTGCACCGGATTGCCGCGCCTGGCCGCCTCGATGAACGACGCCGGCTGCTTGAAGCGCGCTTGGCGCAGCACGCGGTGCGGGAACGAAATCTTGGAGTGCGCCCCGGCGCCGATGCCGAGGTAGTCGCCGAACTGCCAGTAGTTCAGGTTGTGGCGCGCGCGCCGGCCTGGCTGGGCGTAGGCCGAGACCTCGTAGTGCTGGTAGCCGGCACCGGCCGTCACGTCCGCGATCATGTCCTGCATGTCGGCGCTCAGGTCGTCGTCCGGCAGCGCCGGCGGGTATTTGGCGAAAACCGTGTTCGGCTCCATCGTCAGGTGGTACAGCGACAGGTGCGGCGGCGTGAACGCCAGCGCCGTTTCCAGGTCGCGGCGCGCTTCGTCGAGCGTCTGCGATGGCAGCGCGTACATCAGGTCGAGGTTGAAGTTGTCGAACGTGCTCTTCGCGATCTCGACTGCGCGCAGCGCCTCGTCGCCATCGTGGATGCGGCCCAGCGCCTTCAGGTGCGCGGCGTTGAAGCTCTGGATGCCGATCGACAGGCGGTTGATGCCGCTTTCCCGATAGCTCTTGAAACGCTCGGCCTCGAAGGTGCCGGGATTGGCTTCCATCGTGATCTCGGCGTCGAGCTCCAGCGGCAGCAGCGTGCGCAGGTCGGACATCAGGCGATCCAGGCCGGCGGCCGACATCAGGCTCGGCGTGCCGCCGCCGATGAACACGGTGTGGATCTTGCGGCCCCAGATCAGCGGCAGCGACTGTTCCAGGTCGAGGCGCAGCGCGTCCAGGTAATCCTGCTCGGGTAGTTCGCCCTTGCCTTCGTGCGAATTGAAGTCGCAGTATGGGCATTTGCGCACGCACCACGGCCAGTGGACATAGAGCGACAGCGGCGGCAGCGCGGTCAGGTTCAGCGCGCCCGGTTGCAGGTATTGCAGCGCGGCGGTCGCCGGCGAGCGCGGCTCGGCCATAGGCTGGCCCGCGACTTTGATCGGAATCATGATGTGCTTACTTGAGTTTCTCGACCAGCACGCGCAGCGCCTGGCCGCGGTGCGACAGGGCGTTTTTCTCGTCGGGCGCCAGTTCGGCGGTGGTCTTGCCGAGCGAGGGAATCAAAAAATGCGGATCGTAGCCGAAGCCGTTCGCGCCGCGTGGCGTGGCGATGATCTCGCCGCGCCAGAAGCCATCGGCGATCACCGGCTGCGGGTCGTCCGGGTGGCGCACATACACCAGCACGCAGTAGTAATAGGCGGATTTGTCGACCAGGCCGGCAAGATCGGCCACCAGCTTCGCGCTGTTGCGCGCATCCGACTTGGGCTCGCCCGCGTAACGCGCGGAATACACGCCCGGCGCGCCGCCCAGCGCATTGACGCAGACGCCCGAATCGTCGGCCAGCGCCGGCAGCCCGGTCAGGCGCGACGCGTGGCGCGCCTTGGCCAGCGCGTTCTCGACGAAGGTGCCGAACGGCTCTTCGGCTTCCGGAACGTCGAACTCGCCCTGCGGATGCAGCTCGAAGCCGATGGGAGCGAGCAGCTGGTCGAATTCCTTCAGCTTGCCGGCGTTGTTGGAAGCGAGGATCAGGCGTTGGGTCATGGTGTGCGGGGCTGGATTGTACGAGGCGGCTATTTTACCGGCTTCGCACCTGCTGCGCCGACTACAGCAGCCGCAAGGCCTGTTTCTGCAGGTGGATCAGGTCGGCGATGCCTTGCTGCGCCAGGTCGAGCAAGCGGTTCATGCCGGCGCGGTCGAAGGCGGCGCCCTCGGCCGTGCCCTGCACTTCGATAAAATGGCCGGCCTCGGTCATGACCACGTTCATGTCGGTGTCGCAGTCCGAGTCTTCGGGATAATCCAGGTCGAGCACCGGCATGCCGCGGTACACGCCGACCGATACCGCCGCTACAAAATGGCGCAACGGAATCGCCGGAATCAGGCCTTTTGCCAGCAGCACGCTGAAAGCGTCATGCGCCGCCACCATCGCGCCCGTGATCGCCGCGGTGCGGGTGCCGCCATCGGCCTGGATCACGTCGCAATCGAGGTGCAGCGTGCGCTCGCCGAACGCCTGCAGGTCGAACGCGGCGCGCAGCGAGCGGCCGATCAGGCGCTGGATCTCCTGGGTGCGGCCGGATTGCTTGCCGCGCGCGGCCTCGCGGTCCATGCGCGTGTGCGTCGAGCGCGGCAGCATGCCGTATTCGGCGGTCAGCCAGCCCTGGCCCTTGCCCTTGAGGAAGCCAGGCACTTTCTCTTCGATGCTGGCGGTGCAGATCACCTTGGTGTCGCCGAACTCGATCAGCACCGAGCCTTCCGCATGGCGCGTGTAGTTGCGGGTGATGACGATGGGACGCAGCTGGTCCACCGCGCGGCCGCTCGGGCGCTGTTCGAATGTCATGGGCGGTGCTTTCTTATTTCAGTAACTGCGAGGATTTCTCGATCGCCTCGCGGATCTCGGCAATCGCTTTTTCGATATCGTCGTCGCCGAACGGGTCCGCCGTCTCCGGCGCCGCATCGGCGCCGATGATGGTCGAGCGCACCATGTCGTCGTCGAGCATCCCGGTCGAGATCACGTTCGGCAGGCCGAGGTCCGGCGTGTCGGCGCCCTGCCACTCGATTGCCAGCGCGGTCGTGTTGTCGGCCTGCGGGCCGCCGACCTCGACCGCCATCTGCGTCAGCTCAGGCACCGCCGTCACCAGCCCGCTCGAGAGACGGTGCACGACCTCGGTTTCGGGCAGGGTCGACCACAGGCCGTCCGAGCACAGCAGCATCACGTCGCCCGGCTGCAGGCTCACCTGCTCGGACATCTCGATCTTCGGCTCGCTCGAAGCGCCCAGGCAGTTGTACAGCTTGTTGCGGTCGGGATGGGTGGCGCGCTCGCTCGGATCGGCGCGGCCGCGGTCGACCAGGTACTCGAAGTGCGAATGGTCGCGCGTGCGCGCCAGCACCTGGTTGCGCCGCACCCAGTACAGGCGCGAGTCGCCGGCATGGGCCCAGACGGCGCAGTTGTGCTGGATCAGGCAGGCCACGACAGTGGTGCGCGGCATCTCGGGCAGGCCGTTGGTCGCGGCATAGCCCTGGATGTCGTAGTGGGCCTGCAGCAGCGCTTCTTCGAGGAAGCGCTCCGGCTTCTTGATGTAAGGACGCGCCTGCACGCGGAACATCATCGACACCGTCTGCAGGGCGATGGTGGCGGCGATCTCGCCGCCCAGGTGGCCGCCCATGCCGTCGGCCAGCAGCAGCAGCAGCGCGTCGCGGGTGAAGCAGTAGCCCATCCGGTCCTGGTTGACCTTGCGGCCGCCGATGAGGCTTTGTTGGTAGACAGAAAATTGCATGATTACTCCTGGCCGCGCCGCAGGGCGCCGAGACGGTCGACCAGGCCGCGCCAGCCGCCCCGTGCTTCGCTCTCTGGTGATGATGGTGGCGCCGTCGGCGCCGGCGGCGCGGGCGGCGTAGTGGATGGGCGCTTGGCCGGCCGCGCCTGCAGCGACTTCTGGATCGTGAACACGCTTTGCGGCCGCACCAGCGGGTCGAGCGAAATGCAGGATCGCACCAGCTCGATCAGCTCGGGCGAATAGCGCCCGCTCAGGCGTTCGAGCTGCTCCGGCAGCTTGTCGTCGACGCGGCGCGCGTCGATCGGCTGTGGCGTCGAACAGGTCATGCAGGCCAGCATCGAGGCGCCGACGCTGTAAATATCGGTCCATGGCCCCAGGCTGGCGCCGCGCGTGTACAGTTCGGGCGCGGCGAAGCCGGGCGTATACATTGGCGCCAGCATCGGCGAATCGCTCTGGATCGTCTGGCGCGCGGCGCCGAAATCGAGCAGCAGCGGCGAGCCGTCGGTGCGCAGGTAGATGTTGGCGGGCTTGAGGTCGAGGTGCAGCAGCTTGTTGGCGTGCACCTCGCGCAGGCCGGCGCAGATGCCATGGAACACCTGGCGCACGAACTGCTCGCTCAGGCGCGTGCCCTTGCTGGCGGCGCGCGCCACGTGTTCCTGCAGCGACTGGCCGGACTCGTAGGCCATCACCATGTACACGGTCTCGTGGGCGCGGAAGAAGTTCAGCACCCGCACCACATTCGGGTGCACGATGCGCGCCAGCGCCCGGCCCTCCTCGAAGAAGCACTTGAGGCCGATGCGGAATACGGCCAGGTGCGGCTTGGCCACGACCGGCACGAATTCGCCCGGCTGGCGCAGGGCCAGCGAGCTCGGGAGGTATTCCTTGATGGCCACTGCATTACCTTCGCCGTCATAGGCCAGGTAAACAATACTGAACCCACCGGACGCAATTTTCTTTACAATGCGGTATCCGGCAATGTCCAGCCCATCGGGCAGGGGAGCGTTATTCTGTGCAGCCATCCAGGTTAAGTATCCTTGCTAAACAGGGCGATTGTGTGGATAAATGTCGGCTTTGTAAAGAATAAAAACCGGGGATCCCATTGAGCATTTCAAGCATGACAGGTTATGCGGTCGCCACCAGCGAAGGCGCTGCCGGAACCCTGACGATCGAAATCAAGAGTGTCAACTCGCGTTTCTTGGATCTGCAGTTCCGCATCAATGACGATTTGCGCGCGCTGGAACCCGACCTGCGTTCGGCAATCATGGCCGCCATCACGCGCGGCAAGGTCGAAGTGCGCCTGTCGTTCGGCCGCAAGGTCAGCGGCGGCTCCTCGGCGCTCAATCAGGAGCTGCTGGCCGACCTGGCCCGCCTGCAAGGCGAAGTGACCCGTCACTTCGCCCAGGCCTCCCCGATGACGGTGGCCGAGCTGCTGCGCTGGCCCGGCGTGGTCGAAGAATCGACCATCGGCCAGGAATCGCTCCAGGCCGACGTCGCCGCCCTCACCGCCACCACCATCGCCGCATTCGTCGACAGCCGCAAGCGCGAAGGCGCGGCGCTCGAGACCATGCTGCAATCGCGGATCGAATCGATGGAAGCCATCGTCAAGCGTATCACGCCGTTGATCCCGCAAGTAATTTCTCAATTCCAGCACAAAGCCATCGAGCGCATGCAGGACGCCCTTGGCCTGGCCGGCCACGGCAACCCGTCGACGCTGACGCGCCAGGAAGTGCTGGAGCGGATTCGCCAGGAAGTGACCCTGTATGGCATCCGGATCGACGTCTCCGAAGAACTGTCGCGCCTGTCGGCCCACCTGAACGAAACCCGCCACATCCTGAAAAAAGGCGGCCAGGTCGGCAAGCGCCTCGACTTCATGATGCAGGAACTGAACCGCGAAGCCAATACGCTGGGCGCCAAGGCGTCGGCCAAGGAACTGGCGGATGCATCGATGGAACTGAAGCTGCTCATCGAGCAGATGCGCGAACAGGTGCAGAACCTGGAGTAGCACGGGCTGAGGTGCTCGCCGCAGCGGTTGAAGCGCTCCTCGCAGCGGCTGAAGCGCTCGCCGCAGCTGCTGAAGCGCTCCTCGCAGCGGCTGAAGCGCTTCCGCACCGCACCGGTTGGATAGTATATTTGCCAGCGCAACCACGTCGTTCCCGCGCAGGCGGGAACCCAAGTTGCTTGACACGGCCATGACGTCGAACGTCGTGGCAGCACTTGAGACTTGGGTTCCCGCCTTCGCGGAACGACGTGTTGATTCCGCCTTCGCGGGAACGACGTGTTGATTCCGACTGCGCGGGAACGACCTGTCAATTCCGCCTTCGCGGGAACGACGTGTACATTGCGCCTTCGCGGGAACGACGTGTTCATGCCAGCGTGACCAACTCCAGCACCATCTATACCGACCTCATCATCAACATCATCGCGGCGTCATGCACGCGACACAACGTACTGACAAAGGATTTCCCCCATGCTCCCACACGCTTTCTCCGGCAGCCTGTTCATCGTCGCCGCCCCGTCCGGCGCTGGAAAATCGAGCCTGGTCAATGCCCTGCTGGCGCAAGAGCCTGGCATTAAACTGTCGATTTCCACCACGACCCGTCCGCCACGCCCGGGCGAGCAGGATGGCGAACACTACCATTTCACCACGGCCGACGATTTCGTCACCCGTGCCGAGCGCGGCGAGTTTCTGGAGTGGGCCGAAGTGCACGGCAACTACTACGGCACCAGCCGCCTCAACGTCGAACAGCAGATGAAGAACGGCACCGACATCCTGCTCGAAATCGACTGGCAGGGTGCGCGCCAGGTCAAGAAGCTGTTCCCCGACGCGGCCGGCATCTTTATCCTGCCGCCGTCGATCGAGGCGCTGGAAGAGCGGCTGCACAAGCGCGGCACCGATGAACCGCACATCATCACGCGCCGCCTGCTGGCGGCGGGCGGCGAGATCGCTCACGCTCCAGAGTTCGAATATGCTATCATCAACGAGGAGTTTACTGTCGCCCTGGCCGAACTGCAGGCGATTGTCAAAGCGACACGTTGCCGGTTTGCCCAACAAGCTGCCCGCAACGCTACGCTGTTTGCCCAGCTGGGAATCCACGCGCAACAACCACAATCCTGACGCGCGCGCCATTTTGCAGGCGCGCCGCAAGCCGTTGTTACCGTATTTTTTGCTTATTTAGGAGCACACCATGGCCCGCATCACCATCGAGGACTGCCTCAAGAACATCCCCAACCGTTTCCAGCTGACCCTGGCCGCGACCTATCGTGCGCGTCAGTTGTTGCAAGGCCACACCCCGAAGGTCGACGCCAAGGACAAGCCGACCGTTGTCGCCCTGCGCGAGATCGCGGCTGGCAAGGTTGGCCTCGAAATGCTGAAAAAAGTGCCGATGTAATTCCCTTCGGGGTTGCCTGAATTAGCGTTACTCCGTCTTCTGTTATTCTGTAATCACTGCGGCTAGACGACTAACGTAATGAACCTGTTTCCTCCAGATTCGACCAATTCACGCAACCCTGCTGCTCCCCGCGAGCGGCGTGCCGACAATCGTCCGCCCGACTATGTCGAGCCGGTCGTACCCGGCGTGGCGTCGGTCACGCAGCTGATCGCCAAGCTGTCCGAGTACCTCACCCCCGCAGAACTGAAAAAGGTCAAGGAAGCGTATCGCTTCTCCGACGAGATGCACCTGGGCCAGGTGCGCAAGTCGGGCGAACCTTATATCTCCCATCCGATCGCCGTCGCCGAGATCTGCGCCGAGTGGAAACTCGATGCGCAAGCCATCATGGCCGCGCTGCTGCACGACGTGATCGAAGACCAGGACGTCAAGAAAGACGAATTGATCGAGCGCTTCGGCGCCCAGGTCGCGAACCTCGTCGACGGCCTGTCCAAGCTCGAGAAGATCGAATTCCAGAGCCAGCTCGAAGCGCAGGCGGAGAACTTCCGCAAGATGCTGCTGGCGATGGCGTCCGACGTGCGCGTGATCCTGATCAAGCTGGCCGACCGCCTGCACAATATGCGCACGCTCGGCTTCATGATTCCGGCCAAGAAGCGCCGCATTGCCGGCGAGACGATGGAAGTGTATGTGCCGATCGCCCACCGCCTCGGCCTGAACAATATCTACCGCGAACTGCAGGATCTCTCGTTCTCGCACCTGTACCCGGTGCGCTACCAGACCCTGTCGAAGGCGATCAAGGCCGCGCGCGGCAACCGCCGCGAAGTGGTCAACAAGATCCTCGAGGCGGTCAAGAACCAGTTGGCGGCGAGCGGCCTCAAGGCCGAAGTCTACGGCCGCGAAAAAACGCTGTACGGCATTTATAAAAAGATGCGCAACAAGCACCTGTCGTTCTCGCAGGTGCTGGACGTGTATGGCTTCCGCGTCGTGGTTGAAAGCGTGCCCAATTGTTATGTGGCGCTCGGCACCCTGCACGCCCTGTACAAGCCGATGCCGGGCAAGTTCAAGGACTATATCGCGATCGGCAAGATCAACGGCTACCAGTCGCTGCATACCACCCTGATCGGCCCCTACGGCACCCCGGTCGAATTCCAGATCCGCACCCAGGAAATGCACCGCACCGCCGAAAGCGGCGTGGCGGCGCACTGGCTGTACAAAACCGGCGACTCCAATATCTCCGACCTGCAGCAGCGCACCCATGCGTGGCTGCAGTCGCTGCTCGACATCCAGCAGCAGACCGGCGACTCGGCCGAGTTCCTCGAGCATGTCAAGGTCGACCTGTTCCCGGATTCGGTCTACGTGTTCACACCGAAATCGAAGATCATCGCCCTGCCGCGCGGCGCCACGGCCCTTGACTTCGCCTATTCGATCCACACCGGCATCGGCGACCATACCGTCGGCGTCAAGATCAATAACGAAGAACAGCCGCTGCGCACCGAGCTGCACAACGGCGACATCGTCGAGATCATCACCAATCCCGACTCGCGCCCGAGCCCGACCTGGCTGACGTTCGTACGCACCGGCAAGGCGCGCTCGGCGATCCGCCACCACCTGCGCGCGGTCGACATCAACGAATCGGTCGAGCTGGGCCAGGAACTGCTGGCGCACGCGCTGGCGGTGCGCAATATCAAGCCCGAGCTGTCCGAGGCCGTCATCGAGCGCCTGCTGGCCGAGTCGTCGGCCAATTCGATCGACGAACTGTATGCCGACATCGGCATCGGCAAGCGCATGCCGGCGCTGGTGGCGCGCCACATCTTCGGCCTGATGGAAGGCGACCCCGACCTACTGCCATCGAACCGGCCGCTCCCCAGCAGCGAGATCGCGCCGGTCACGATCTACGGCAGCGAGGGCGTGGCCGTACAGCTGGCGCCGTGCTGCCTGCCGATCCCGGGCGACCAGATCACCGGACAGCTGCGGCGCGACCAGGGCCTGGTCGTGCACACCTGCGACTGCCTGCAGGGCAAGCGCGTGCGCGCCAAGGAACCGGACCGCTGGATCGCGGTGCAGTGGGGCGACGAACTCAATCGCCGCTTCGACTGCCGGATTCGCCTGCTGATCAATAACGAGAAGGGCATCCTGGCCCGCGTGGCGGCCGAGATCGGCGAATCCGACGCGAACATCACCTATGTCGGCATGGACGAGGACGATGAGCAGAGCATGACGCAGTTGCGCTTTACCATCCAGATCATGGATCGGGTGCACCTGGCGCAGCTGATCCGCAATCTGCGGCGCGTGGCGGGTGTCAATCGCGTGGAGCGCGAGCGGTCCTGACCGCTGCCAGCCTGCGTTCCACAGCGTTCCCGCCCTGACCGGGCGCTCCGGCGGGAACCTGCATTTCTTCGATCAACACGTCGTTCCAGCATCCGTCCGGACACATGGCGTGAGGTTCTCGCCTGTGTGCGAACGATCTCCGGGCGCAGCGCGCCGGGATCAAGCCGTCTTGTCGACGCTCAGCGCCAGGATACTGTCGAAGGCCGCACACGCCCCCGCGCACGCATCCGCGATCTCGTCGGGCGACCTCACATGGTCTTTCAGCGCCAGCATGAACGCGCGCCAGCGCGGTCCCGGTCCCTGATCGGCCCCGCGCAGATAGCGCAGCGGATGCGGCGCCAGGCACTCGGCCAACTGCCCGTACAGCACCTTGCCGCCCAGCTGAGAACCCTCGATCACATACGCCACGCCCCAGCGGTACGCCGCGCTGGCGTCCCGCGGCCAGGCAGCCGGGGCGGCCGGCGTGCGCGGCGGCGGCATGTCGGCCTCGTTCAGGTCGGCCTCGATCAGCGCCAGCCGCTCGACCGGCGGCAGCACCGCCTGCGGACCATCGGCAAACCCCTCCAGCCACGCCTGCAGCGGCGCCAGCCAGTCGCGCACCATGGTCAGGTGCGTGGCGTAGTCATGCAGGCCGGGCGCAGCCCCCGACAGCGGCAATCCGCTGTCCAGCCGTTCATGGCGTTCGGAAGTGGCCGCGCGCAGGGCAGCCAGGGCGTCGGCGGCGTGCGCCGCGTCGTGGGGTCGGTTCATACAGGGCTCGCATCAGGGAATGCGCCATCTTAGCAGCGATGCCGTCAGTCGGCGACCGGGGCGGGATAGTCGACCGAGACGATCTCGAGTTCGTCCATGCCAAGCGGGGTCTGCAACAGCACCACGTCGCCCTCGCGGCATTTGGTGAGCGCCCTGGCCACCGGCGACACCCAGCTGATCTTGCCCTTGAGCGGATCGAGCTCGTCGATGCCGACGATGGTGACGGTGTGCTCCTCGCCGGCCTTGTTGATGTACGTGACCGTGGCGCCGAAGAAGACCTGGTCGTTGCCATGGTGGACCGTCGGATCGACCACGAAGGCCGAATCCATGCGCTTGGTGAGAAAGCGGATGCGGCGGTCGATCTCGCGCAGGCGGCGTTTGCCGTAGATGTAGTCGCCGTTCTCGGAGCGGTCGCCGTTCGACGCGGCCCAATGCACGATGCGCACCACCTCGGGACGGTCGACGTCGATCAGCTGCAGCAGCTCATCCTTGATGCGCTGGTAGCCGGCCGGGGTGATGTAGTTCTTGGCGCCGTCGGGAATCGCCTGGGCTAGGGCCAGCGCTTCGCCGTCGTCGTCGTCCGCGTTATCGGACTCTTTCACAAATGCCTTATTCATGACCTTATTGTAGCGAGACTTGGCACGGCCTGCCCCGGGATTCGCGTGCTTTTGTCGTATGATGCGGGCAAGCACAAAGCAGCATGAAAAGAAGAAACGACGAGACGAACCGATGAGCCTGCCATCTTCTTCGCACACCGAACATTCGCCGGCCTCCGGCCTGGTCTACCACTTCGTCCTGCAGCCCGATGGCGTGTCCCGTTTCTCGTGCCTGAACGAAGGCTGCAGCCCCCTCCTGGGCCTCGGCGCCGACGAGCTGCAGCGCGATCCCGGCCTGTTCGAGGGCCTGATCCTGCCTGAAGACCGCAAGGCCTACCACGAAGCGATGCAGATGTCGGCCGCCGCCATGGCGCCCTGGAACTGGGAAGGAAGGATCCGCATCCCGGCCTGGAACGACGTCAAGTGGATCAGCCTGCGCGCCACCCCGCACGCGCTGGAAGACGGGGCGGTGCAGTGGGACGGCATCATGACCAATATCACGGCCAGCAAGCACGAGCATGAGGAAACGGTGCGCTCGCACGAACGCCTGGCCGAGCTGACCGCCCACATCGAGCAGGCCAAGGAAGACGAGCGCACCCGCATCGCGCGCGAGCTGCACGACGACCTGGGCGGCAACCTCACCGCGATCAAGATGGCGCTGGCGATGCTGTCGGCGCGCCTGCCCGCCGACCAGCCTGCTCTGCTCGAGAAAGCCGAGTACGTCGACGCCCTGGTCGACCGCACCATCGAGGCGGTGCACCGCATCTCGCTCGACCTGCGCCCGAGCACGCTCGACCTCGGCATCGTGGCCGCGCTCGAATGGCAGGCGCGCGAGTTCGAACAGCAGATGGGCATCAATGTCGTCATGCGCTGTCCCGACACGGACCTCGCGCTCGCGCCGGACCACGCCACGGCACTGTTTCGGATCTTCCAGGAAGCCCTGACGAATATCGCCAAGCACGCCGCGGCGACCAGGGTCACGGTGTCGCTGCGGCGCCAGCGCAACCAGCTCACCCTGTCGATCTGCGATAACGGGCGTGGCATCCAGGCCGCCGACCGGCTCAAGCCGCACTCGTTCGGCCTGCGCGGCATGAGCGAGCGCGCCAGCGCCCTCGGGGGCGTACTGGCCTTGTCGGCGGCGCCCGGAGGTGGCACGATGGTGACCATCAAGACCAGGCTGGCGCCGCGGGCGGGCGCACCGCGCGCAGCGGCGGGACAAGTACAACAAGAACCAGATGACCGATAAAGCCATTATTCGAGTGTTCATCGCCGATGACCATGCCATCGTACGCGAAGGACTGAAACAGATCCTGGCCGAGCAGCGCGACATCATCGTCGCCGGCGAGGCCGAAAACGGCGTCGACGCCGCGCGCCTGGTGGGCAAGGCCAGGGCGAGCGTCATGCTGCTCGATATCTCGCTGCCCGACCGCAACGGCATCGACGTCCTCAAGCAGATCAAGAAAGACCGGCCCGACTTGTCGGTGCTGATGCTGTCGATGCACCGCGAAGACCAGTACGCGATCCGCGCTCTCAAGGCCGGCGCCGCCGGCTATCTCACCAAGCAGAGCGCGCCGCGCGAACTGGTCACCGCGATCCGCCAGGTGGCGGGCGGGCAGAAATACGTGAGCGCGGCGCTGGCGCAGACCCTGGCCAGCGCGATCGGCGAAGACCACGAGGCGGCCCCGCACGAGGGCCTGTCCGACCGCGAATACCAGACCCTGACCATGATTGCCTCGGGCATGACGGTGAGCGAGATCGCACGCGAACTGTCGCTGTCGGTGAAGACGATCAGCGAATACCGTGCGCGCCTGTTGGCAAAAATGAAACTCAAGAGCAGCGCCGAGCTGACTACCTACGCCATCCGTAACGGCCTGGTCGACTGAATGTGACATTCTGTTGTGTCTTGACGGCAACCCTGGCATCCACGCGCTGTGTTACTGTTTTTTAGTTGATATGCGGCAAAAAGACTGCTTATCATGTCGTCAATCCCGCGAACCGCTACCCGGCTGTCATCATGTCCATTCCGCCCTCCTCCCCCGCTCCCGCCAGTCCTGCCACCGCCCCGGCAGGCAATCCTGCCGAGATTGCGCGCGAGGCGTTCCGCCGCCTGGCCACGCGCCGTATCGCCCCGACGCCGGACGCCTACCGCGCCATTTATGACGAGATCGCCGGCATTCCCCCTGCCCCACCGGCGCCGGCGCCCGACACGGGCGCGCTCGAGGTCCTGAACGGTTTCGCGCGCCGCATGGCCGAGACGCCGGGCGAACTTTCCGACTACGGCAGGCGCATGGCGCGCGCGGTCAAGACGGAGGATTGGAACGGCTATACCCAGGCGCTGGGCCAGATGGCCGAGCGCCACCTGCGCCGCCATACCCCGGTGATGGCGCTGGGCGACGAGGAGCCCGATACCGTCCTGCTGCGCGAGATGCTGGTGCGCTCGCTATCGTTCGCCTGCGCCTCGCTGCTCGGCGGCGACGCCGAGCTGGCGGCCGAGGCCGAAGCGCTGGGCGCGGCGGTGAAGACGGCGGTCGGCGCAGCCGAGCTGCAGGACATCGCGGCGCGCCTGAAGCAGCTGTGCTTCCAGATCGAGCTGCGCAAGGACGACGGCGCCGAGCAGCAGGAACTGCTGCTGCGCCTGTTCCGCCTGCTGCTCGACAATATCGAAGGCCTGCTGGACGACGACAACTACATGCGCGGCCAGATCGTCGCCGTGCAGGAGCTGATCAAGGGCCCGCTCGACGCGCGCGCGCTGGAAGACGCCACGCGCAGCCTGAAGGACGTGATCATCAAGCAGGGCCACCTCAAGCATGGCATCGACGATGTGCGCTCGACCATGAAGAACATGATGATGACCTTCATCGACCGCCTCGGCTCGGCGGCCGCCTCGACCGGCGACTACCACGCCAAGCTGGGCGACTTCTCGGAACGCATCGGCCGGGCCGGCAATATCGACGAACTCAACGACGTGCTGAACGAGGTGCTGCGCGAGACCCGCGCGGCCCAGGACGAGGCGCTGGCCTCGCGCGACCGCATGGTCAGCGCGCACCGCGAAGTGCAGGAAGCCGAGCAGCGCATCCGCGAGCTCGAGGCCGAGCTCCAGCATATGAGCGAACTGGTGCGCGAAGACCAGTTGACGGGCAGCCTCAACCGGCGCGGCCTGGACGACGTATTCGAGCGCGAAAGCGCGCGCGCCGACCGCCGCAACACGCCGCTGTGCGTGGCCCTGCTCGACCTCGACAATTTCAAGCGCCTGAACGACACCTACGGGCATATCGCGGGCGACGCCGCGCTCAAGCACCTGGTAAAGGTCGTGCGCGACACCTTGCGCTCGATGGACGTGATCGCCCGCTTCGGCGGCGAGGAGTTCCTGATCCTGCTGCCCGAGACCACGATCGATGCGGCCGCCGCCGCGATGGTGCGGGTGCAGCGCGAGCTAACCAAGCATTTCTTCCTGCACGATAACGAGAAGATGCTCATCACGTTCTCGTGCGGGGTGGCGCTGCGCCTCCCCAATGAAGAGCAGGCCGCGCTCATGGAGCGGGCCGACAAGGCCATGTACCAAGCCAAGAATAGCGGGAAGAATCGGGTGGTGATCGCGGATTAGGCGCAGGCGTGCAGGAATTACACTTGGGCATTAAATTCTTCTCGACTGACTGCCGAGCACATGCCCATCCTGCACCGCACCCAGAACGTCTCCGCCCTGATGCCACGCTTCGTGGAGCGCTTTCGCTGCATCGGCTCGAGCTGCGAGGACACCTGCTGTTCGGGCTGGTCGATCTACGTCGACAAGAAGACCTACAAGGCCTACCGCAAGGAGGCAGTCCCGGCCCTGGACCAGTTGATCGCGAATATGGAGCGGCTCGACGATCCGAAAGACGCGCGCTCGTACGCCATGATCAAGACGATCGGCAAGCAGAATAACTGCTCGGCGCTACAAGATGGCATGTGCGCGGTCCATGCCCACCTTGGCGAATCCTATCTGTCGCACGTCTGCCATTCTTATCCGCGTTCGAACCGGCGCATGTCCGGCCAGGTGGAACAGTCGATCACCCTGTCCTGTCCCGAAGCGGCGCGCCTTGCCCTGCTGGCCGAGGACGCACTCGACTTCGTCGAAGCGCCGGTCCAGTTGCGCGAAGCGATGCTGTCCGAAATCGACTCCCGCTTCGGGGTCGACGCCAGCCTGATCGCCGAAACCCGCATCTTCTGCCTCAACCTGATCCGCACCCGCGAGTTGCGCTTGTGGCAGCGCCTGGCCCTGCTTGGCGCCTTCTGCGATGCATTGACACAGCTATGCAATACCAATGAACAAGCTGGCATCCCTGGCCTGATCGCCGAGTTCACGCGCCTGATCGAAAATGGCGAGCTGATTGCGACGCTCGATCTCATCGAACCGGCTTATGGCGCCCAGGCGATGGTGTTCGCGACCCTGTGGGCGACCAAGGGCTTCGAGACCACATCGCCCTACCAGCAAACCATGATGGACCAGATCGCCACCCGCTTCGGCGCGGATACCACTGGCCAGGTCAGTGCCGAAGGGCTGGTCGATGCCTACCGGCGCGGCCTGGACCGCATGGACGAGGCGCTTGCGGAAGCACCATGGCTGCTTGAGAATTACCTGCGCAACGAGATGTTCACCCAACTGTTCCCGTTCGGGGGCAGTTCACCCTTCGATAGCTATCTGCAGCTGGTCGCGCGCTTTGGCCTGTTGCGCATGCTGCTGGCAGTGCAATGCAATACGCAGGGAACGGTGCCGCCGATCGCCACGCTGGTGGCAACTGTCCAGATGCACTGCCGCCGCTTCCAGCACGTCCAACTTTACGCCAAGCGGGTCAATGAGTCGCTGTACGACAGTGGCTGGGCCGACATGGGCAAGCTGTACACCTTGCTCAGGACCTGAACAGCGGGCGGGTGCTGGTAAATCGGCAACACAGCGGCTATTACTTGTCCACTTCACAATCAGTATGCCGATATTTAGTCCGGCAAATAAAAACTTTTTCGCCCTAAAGTTCCTATTTTGCCTGCCGCCAAGAACCGGCTCTCTTTATTGAGCCCGCCAAAACAGGCGAAATTATTTGAATGGGGCCCTAAACTTTTTCCACAGGGCACCGTTACCAGCAACAACAGCGGTTTGAACGTCACGGAACAGCGCGACGGACCAAAGTACACAAGCAGCAAGGTCGCTGCACCCCGTAAGACCCCGTCTCTGGAGTAGACACCATGGCATCCGTAATCAATACCAACGTTTCGTCCCTGAACTCGCAGCGTAACCTGTCGGCTTCGCAATCGTCCCTGAACACCTCGATCCAGCGCCTGTCGTCGGGTCTGCGCATCAACAGCGCCAAGGATGACGCCGCCGGCCTCGCGATCTCGGACCGCATGCAGTCGCAAATCAAGGGCATGACCCAGGCTACCCGTAACGCCAACGATGGCGTGTCGATGGCACAAACCGCCGAAGGCGCCCTGTCGAGCTCGGGCGACATCCTGCAACGTGTCCGCGAACTGGCAGTCCAGTCGTCGAACTCGTCGAACTCGGCCAGCGACCGCAAGGCACTGCAGACCGAAGTCACCCAACTGACCTCGGAACTGAACCGTATCGCCAACACCACCGAATTCAACGGCCAGAAGCTGATGGACGGTTCGATGGGCACCGCGAACTTCCAGGTTGGCGCCAATGCTGGCCAGCTGATCTCGATGACCGGCTCAAACTTCACCACCTCGACCTACGGCAACAACCGTCTGGATGCCAGCAAGCTGGATGCAGCTGTTGGCACGTCGAACGGCGTTACCGCCGGCACCATGACCATCAACGGTTCGCAAGGTTCGAAGGACGTCGACGTCAAGCTGAACGACACCGCCAAGACCACCGCAGCCAACATCAACAAGCAGAGCGGCGACACCGGCGTTACCGCGACCGCCAAGACCGAAGCCCTGCTGATCGCCGATGCCGACAAGTCGTACACCTTCGAGCTGACCTCGGACAACTCGGAAGCCGTGAAGATCTCGTTCTCGGTGGGCACCGACGACGCGAACGGCTACGCTTCGGCAGTCAGCGCTTTCAACGCCCAGTCGGCCAAGACCGGCGTCACCGCATCGTACGATGCGACTGGCGGAGGCCTGAAGCTGACCCACGCCGACGGCAACGACATCAAGCTGGACAACGTTTCGAGTGGTGACGGCACCGCTACGCTGGATACCTACGATGCCGATGGCGTCAAGCTTGGCAACGGCGTCGCAACCGAAGCCGGCGCCGTCGCCGCCGGCCGCATCATCCTGGACTCGGAACAGAGCTTCTCGGTGGAAGACGGCTCTGGCTTCGACTTGGCCAATGCCGATGGTGGCAACGGTTCGTCGGCCCTGAAATCGGTCGCCGACCTCGACATCAGCACCTTCGAAGGCGCCCAGCTGGCCATCAAGACCGCCGACGCAGCACTGGCATCGGTCAACAGCCAGCGCGCCCAGTACGGCGCACTGCAGTCGCGTTTCGAATCGGCGATCTCGAACCTGTCGTCGTCGACCGAGAACCTGTCGGCATCGCGCAGCCGCATCGTCGACACCGACTTCGCAGCTGAAACCGCGAACATGACCCGCGGTCAGATCCTGCAGCAGGCCGGTACCTCGATGCTGGCCCAGGCCAACTCGCTGCCGAACGGCGTCCTGTCGCTGCTGCGTGGCTAATCGCTAGCCGACGGTAGGTACAACGCGAGGTAAGCGGTTCCTCGGCTGGAGAAATCCGGCCGGGGAATTTTTGTTAGGGAGCTGAACATGCAAATCCAGTCAGCCGCTACGCCCGTCACGGCGAAACCGGACGAACGCCCGATTGCAGTGACCGGAACGTCGGCGGTCACCGGACGCCAGGTGCGTCCGGATACCCCGGTGTCGGTGCCGAGCAAGGAAGAAGTATCGGCCGCCGTCGAGAAGCTCAACGAGGCGATGCCGCCTTCCGCCCAATCCTTGCATTTCGAAATCGACGAAGACAGCAAGGAAATCGTGGTCAAGATCATCGACCAGAGCACCAAGGAGGTGGTGCGTCAGATGCCGAGCAAGGAAGCACTGGAAATGGCCAAGGCCATCGACAAGATGCAGGGATTGTTGATCCGGCAAACCGCCTGATCGGCCATGCTTGCAATGGAGAGCGCCGCACCCGCAAGGTGTGGCGCTTTTTTTATGGCGCTGTGCTCGTTATCTGTAGATGAGGATTGAACTGCCGAGCTGGTTCGAGGTCCAACCCCTGTCATCCTCCACAGGGAACCGATCATGGAAGGGCCCAGGTTTTCCAGGCTGTTCGCCCAACTCGCACTGTTGACCCGGCATCAGCGGCAAGCGGTGCTCACCGCGCTGCATCCTGCAGCTGGGCTCGACCGCATAGTCTCCCTCATCGATGAAATACGTTCGGGCACGCGCCGTTGTCCCAGGTGCGCCTGCGAACAATGTCATCGCCACGGTTCCGCCAACGACTTGCAGCGCTTTCGCTGCTGCCGTTGCCGGCGCACCTTCAATGACCTCACCGGCACGCCGCTGGCGCGGCTCCGGCTCAAGGGAAAATGGCTCGATTACCTGGGCGCCTTGCTCGATTCGCAAACGGTGCGCGCGGCGGCCAAGCGGGTCGGCGTACACCGCAACACGGCGTTTCGCTGGCGCCACCGCTTCCTCGAACGGGTCAAGCACGACCGGCCCGCACAATTGACGGGCATCGTCGAAGCCGACGAACTGTTTTTGCTCGAATCGCAAAAGGGCTCGCGCAAACTCGATCGCAAGGCGCGCAAGCGCGGCGGCCGTGCGAGCCGTCGCGGCATTTCCCGCAAGCTCGACTGTATTCTGGTGGCCCGCGACCGTAGTGGCGCGACGATCGACGCCGTCACCGGGCGTGGCGCCTTGAAACCCGCCCAGTTGACCGAACACTTGCTGCCCAAACTCGATCCCCAGGCATTGCTCGTCACCGATGCCAACAAGGCTTATCAGGCTTTCGCGCGAACACATCGCATCGCGCACCGAGCGGTCAACCTGAGTGCGGGAGAACGGGTGCGCAGCAGCCTGGAGGGCGCGATCCACGTACAAAACGTGAATGCCTACCACAGCCGATTTTGCGCCTGGCTGGCGCGTTTCCATGGCGTGGCCTCGCACCGTCTTCCCAACTACCTGGGGTGGCGCTGGGCACTTGATGCTGAGAGGGTCACTTCCGTTGAACAATTGTTACGCATTGCATTCGGCCTCATCAACAGCACACGATGACAGCGCCTTTTTTATTGGCGTCGCGACATCTCAAGCACACGCATTCTCCAAAATCAAAATAAGACGGCATTTACCGCTCTTAAGTCCCGTTTGTTTCTGCCGATAACCACTTATATTAGCGCTTTCACGGGAGAAACTAGTGGCACTCGATATCAACAGCCTTGTTAGCCAGCTGATGCAAGCCGAAGCGGCGCCGCTGGCCAACTACGCCAAGAAGACTGCCGGGTTCCAGGCAAAAAGCGCTGCGCTGAGCCAGGTCAGCACCGCCGTCAGCACGTTCCAGAGCTCGCTGACCAAGCTGAACCAGCCAACCACCTTCCAGGGCCTGAGCGCCACTCCCGCCAACAAGGACATCCTGACCGGCACCGCGGGCAATGGCGCCGTGGCCGGCAATTACAAGGTCAACGTCACCCAGCTGGCCCAGTCCCAGAGCCTGCGTACCGGCGGCATGGCCAGCAGCACCGCGACCATCGGCGCCGGCGCGCCAACCACCCTGACCTTCCAGTTCGGCACCGCGACCGGCGGCACCTTCGGCGCCACCGGCAACGCGCTCGGCCTGGCGCCCGCCGCCAGCGGCATCGCCAACGGCTCGCTGAGCCTGAACGGCGTGGCCATCAGCACCGGCTCGACCACCCGCAGCGGCCGCGCCCTGGCCGAAGCCATCAATGCGCAGAGCGACAAGACCGGCGTCGTCGCCACCGCCGGCAGCACCGCGACCGCCGCAGGCCTGTTCAACGGCTTCGGCAAGGTCAGCGTGGACAGCGGTTCCAGCTACGCGCTGTCGGTCGGCGGCGTGCAGCTCGCCAGCCTGAACACCGGCAGCACGCCCTTGACCAGCGCCGGCATCGACACCGCGCTGGCCAGCGCCGGCACCCGCAATGCCCTGGCCGCCGCCAACATTACCGTCGAAGGCAGCGCCGCCGATGGCACCCTGCAGTTCAAGGCCGCCGATGGCTCGACCATCGACATCACCGAAACCGTGACCGGCACCGTGCGCGGCGGCATTGGCCGCAGCGACGCGACCGCCAACACCGGCGGCACGACGACCGCGACCGCGGGCGTAACCCTGCGTTCGAACGACGGCAACCAGATCGTCATCGCCGGCAATAACCCGGCCGCCGCCGGCTTCACCGCTGGCAGCGTCGGCCAGCACATGGGCGCGGGCTTCTCGCTCAACGGCGCGATCAATACCCAGACCGTCACGCTCGGCGCCGGCGACCAGTCGCTGCAAGGCATCCGCGACGCCATCAACAAGGCGGGCATGGGCGTGACCGCGACCATCGTGTCGGACGGCAGCGCCAAGCCCTATCACCTGGTGCTGACGTCGAACAAGACCGGCGAAGCGACGACCATGAAGATCACCGCCAGCGGCGAGGATGGCGCAGCGGCCGATCCCGCCATCGCGGCCCTGCTGGGCTACGATCCGACCGGCGTGCAGAACATGACCCAGACCGCCGGCGCCCAGAGCACCAAGCTGAACGTGAACGGCATCGAGGTCAAGAGCGACAGCACCAGCGTGAAGGATGCGGTCCAGGGCGTGACGCTGGACGTCACCGCCGTCGGCAGCACCACCCTGACCGTGGCCAAGGACTCGTCGGCGATCAGCACCGCGGTGAACGATTTCGTCAAGGCATACAACGACCTGAACAAGACCATCAGCGGCCTGACCAGCTACAACGCCGAGACCAAGAAAGGCGGCATCCTGCAGGGCGACGCCAGCGTGCGCTCGATCCAGAGCCAGATGCGCAAGCAGATCAGCGCCGTGGTCGAAGGCACCGGCACCAAGCTTAATTCGCTGAGCCAGGTGGGCATCTCGTTCCAGCAGGATGGCAGCCTGAAAGTCGACTCGACCAAGCTGAACAAGGCGATCACCGAGAACGCCGCCGACTTCGGCGGCCTGTTCGCGGCGATGGGGTCGACCACCGACAATATGATCACGTTCGACAAGTCGACCGCTGCGACCAAGGCCGGCACCTACGCGATCGACATCACGAGCCTGGCGACCCAGGGCGCGCTGGCCAGCGCCAGCCCGCTGGCGACGATGACCACGATCGCTCCCAACACGGTCTGGAGCGTCACGCTGAACCAGACCACGCCGGTCACCGAGAGCAAGACCCAGGAGATCAAGCTCCAGGCCGGCACGTATAGCCAGGAAGACCTGGCCGCCCTGATCCGCTCGGCGATCAACGGCAACTCGACCTACGCCGGCGCCGGCGACACGGTCGAGAGCTCGGTCGGCGACGACGGCATCCTGAAGCTTGCGTCGAGCAAGTACGGCTCGACCTCGAATATCTCGATCGCGAACATCAGCGGCACCCCGTTCGCCAACCTGTTCGGCAGCGCCACGCCGACCAAGGGCACCGACGTGGTCGGCACGATCGGCGGCGTGGCCGCGACCGGCAATGGCCAGTCCCTGACCGCAGCCGCCGGTTCGGCGGCGGAAGGCATCCAGGTGTCGATCACCGGTGGCCTGGTCGGGGCGCGCGGCAACGTGACCTTCTCCCAGGGCTTTGCCTACCAGCTCGACAACCTGACGAAGGGTTTCGTCGGCAAGGACAGCATCCTCAAGAGCAAGACCGACGGCCTGGACGCCTCGATCAAATCGGTCGCCGCCCAGCAGGAACGTTTCGAGAGCCGTCTCGAAAGCATTGAAAAACGCTATCGCGCGCAGTTCGTCGCGCTCGACGCCATGATGACGTCGATGCAGTCGACGTCCGATTACCTTACCCAGCAGCTGGCAGCGCTGTCGGCCAACTCTTAATATCAGCATCACTGGAGAAACACATGTTCGGAACCCCTAAACGCGGTGTCGGCGCCTACGCCACGGTTGGCCTGGAAACCGGCGTCGCAGCCGCCTCGCCCCACAAGCTGGTCGTGATGCTGTACGACGGCGTGATCGTCGCCCTGCTCAGCGCCATCAACGGCATCAAGGCCTCGAACATCGCCATCAAGGGCGCCTCGATCTCGAAAGCCATCACCATCATCGACAACGGCCTGCGCGCCTCGCTCGACAAGAAGGCCGGCGGCGAGATCGCGGCCAACCTGGACGCGCTGTACGACTACATGAGCCGCCGCCTGCTGGAAGCGAACATCAAGAGCGACGCCGCGATCGTCGAGGAAATCCACGGCCTGATGGCGAACCTGCGCGAAGCGTGGGTCCAGATCGGCGAGAAGCAGGACGCGGCCGAGCCGATGGCGCCGGCCATCCAGAAAGCCCCTACCCTGATGAGCGCCTGACGATGATGAGGATGATGACGATGAGCGGACCGGAAGTGGTGACGGTGTACGAGACCATGGTCGGCATCACCGAGCGCATGCTCGACGCGGCCCGCGCCGACGAGTGGGACCGCCTGGCCGAACTGGAGCAGGAATGCGCGCGCCATGCCAACCGCCTGAAGGCGAATGAAGGCGGCGCCCCGCTGGCCGACCAGGAGCGCCTGCGCAAGGTCGACGCGATCCGCCGCATGCTCGACGCCGACCGCCAGATCCGCGATATCACCACACCATGGATGGCGCACCTGTCGTCGATGATGAAGAGCACCTCCACCGAACGCCGCGTGGTGCGCGCCTACGGCATTTGACATGCCAGGGACGGGCCGCTAGATGATGCCGCGCGAACTCGTCGGCAACGTCACGCCTGTCACCCCGGCACGGCCGGCCGAACAGGCCGCCGACCCGCGCCAGCAGGCCTTCGCGCGCGAAGTCGCGCCGCTGCTCGGCAAGGCCATCCACGGCGCGATCCAGGCCCGCCTCACCGACGGCACCTATGTCGTCAAGTTCGCCGACACCCAGGCGCGCATGCAGCTCCCGGCCGGCGCCCAGGTCGGCGCCGATGTGCCGCTGACGCTGGTCGGCCTGCACCCCCGTCCCACCTTCCAGGTCGGCGTCCAGAGCGGCGCCACTGCCGCCTTCGCCGAAGCGGCGCCCGCGCCGCAGGGCGAGCTCGATGCGCCCGGCGCGCCGCTCTCGTACCGTGAAGGCGCCGCCATCGGCCGCGCCGCCGCCCTCCTCGGTTCGAGCGGGGGGCTGGCGGCGCAGGCCTTTGCCGGCGGCACCGAAGCGAAGAACACGACCCTCAGCCCCACCGCCCAGGCCCTGGCCGGCGTGCTGGCCGCGGCCCAGAAGGCCGACAGCCAGCTGGCCGGCATCGTCGGGCGCGCGCCGCTGGTGGGCAGCCCGAACACCGACCCGGCGGCGCTGGCGGCGGGCCTGCAGCAGGCCTTCGGCAAGAGCGGCCTGTTCTATGAATCGCACGTGGCCGAATGGGCCAAGGGCGCGCGCTCGCTGGCCGATCTCGCCGGCGAGCCGCAGCAGCAGGCCGCGCAGGGCGGCCAGCGTCCGAATCCGCAAGACCCGGCCACCGCCCAGTTCATCAGCCTGCAGCTGGCGGCCCAGGAGCAGGCGCATCTGGCCTGGCAGGGCCAGTTGTGGCCCGGCCAGGCGATGGAGTGGGACGTGCAGCGCGAAGCCTCGCGTGGTGGCGGCGGCGAAGAACAAGCGATCTGGCACAGCCGCCTGCGCCTGAATTTCCCGGCGCTGGGCGAACTCGAGGCGCAGCTGCGCATGGTGAACGGCACGCTGCAGATCCAGTTCGCGGCCGGCGACGACGCCACCGCCGCCCTGCTGCGCCAGCACGCGCCGCAGCTGGCGGGCGCGCTCGATGCGGTCGGCACGCCGCTGGCCGGCTTCGACGCGCGCGCGCGCAGCGCAGCCGCCGGCAGCAAGGACGACGGCGATGCCTGACGCGCTGGACAAGCGGCGCCAGAACGCCGTGGCGCTGGCCTACGGCGCCGGCGAACGCGCGCCGACCGTGGTCGCCAAGGGCACCGGCCTGGTCGCCGAGCAGATCATGCTGCGCGCCCGCGAGGCCGGCGTGTTCGTGCACGAATCGAAGGAACTGGTGTCGCTGCTGATGCAGGTCGATCTCGACCGCGAGATTCCGCCGACCCTTTACCGGGCAATTGCGGAACTGTTGGCATGGCTATATCATATAGAGTCGGTTCAACAACACGGCGGGCCTCTTCCTCCCGCACCGGATCCGACGCCCCACCTCCCAACGGAACCAGCGCCTAGGACAGATGCAAGCAATGAATGAAGCAGAACTGGAAGACTGGCACGACTACGAAGTCGCATCGCGCCGCGAGATCGTGGCACTTCTGCGCCAGATCGGTGAACACAATCAGCTGATTCGCATGCTGATCAAGGGCGAAGCCGATGTCTGCGTGACCACCATCCTGGCGGTCGACGAAGAGACCAACAGCGTGATCCTGGACCGCTCGATCGACCGCGCCCAGAACGAGCGCATCGTGGCCGCCGACCGCGTCAAGTGCGAGACCACCCTCGACAAGATCCGCATCCTGTTCGGCGCCGCCGAACTGGCCGGCACCACCTGGCGTGGCGAAGCTGCGCTGCGCGCCGAGATCCCGCCCACCCTGATCCGCCTGCAGCGGCGCGAGTACTACCGCATGGCCACGCCGGTGACGAATCCGGTGCGCGCCCTGATCCCGGTGCCGATCGACGCCGGCGGCGGCATGGGCGTGTTCCCCCTGCACGATATCAGCGTGGGCGGCATCGCCCTGCTCGACGCCAGGTTCCAGCTGGGCACCGCGGTCGGCCGCGTGATCGAAGGCTGCCGCATCGAGTTGCCCGAGATCGGCCCGATCGCGACCTCGCTCGAGATCCGCAACTCGCTCGACCTGACCCTGCTGAACCACAAGACCACGCGGCGCCTGGGACTGCAGTTCGTCGACATCTCGCGCGGCGGCCTGGCGGCGGTGCAGCGCTACATCACCAAGCTCGAACGCGAGCGCAACGCCAAGCTGGCGGGCCTGGCCTAGTTCCTGGCCTAGTTCCTGGCCCAGGTCCCGGCCCGGGACCTGCCGTAGAACCTGGCGTGGCGGCTTGCTAGCGGCTGGCCGCCACCGCATCCAGGATCACCTTCGCGACATCGGCCGGGCGCGATTGCTGCGGCACGTGGCTGCTCGCCAGTTCGGTGGTGCGGGCCTTGATCTTCCTGGCCAGCGCGCGCTGCAGTCCCGGATCGATCATGCGGTCCCGGCTGGCGGCGATATACCACGAAGGCTTGGTCTGCCAGGCGGCGACGCCAACCTTTTCCTCGAACGCCTTGGCCTGGATCGGGCCCTGGGTCGCGCTCATGACCGCGGTCTGCGCGGCTGGCAGGTCCTGGGCGAAGTCGTTGCGCAGCGCCTCCGGCGGCAGCGACAGGAAGCCCTGGGCGTCGGGCACCAGCTTCCCGATGCCGGGCGGCGTCGGATAATCCTTGCCCACCTCGGCGGTCGACTGGCCGGCATCGGGCGCGAACGCCGCCACATACACCAGGGCCGCGACCTTGTCGTGGGCGCCGGCCTCGGTGATCACGGTGCCGCCCCAGGAGTGGCCGACCAGCACCACCTTGCCGGTCTGTGCGTCGAGCACGCGGCGCGTCACGGCGACATCGTCCTTCAGCGACGTGAGCGGATTCTGGATCGCGGTGACCTTGACGCCCTTGGCCTGCAGCAGCGGAATCACCCTGGCCCAGTCCGAGCCGTCGGCGAAAGCGCCGTGGACGATGACGACCGATGGCGTGGCCGGTGCGGCGTGGGCCGCACCGCTGGCGAATGCGGCGGCGATGGCGAGGGAAGTCAGGCTGGTCTTGAGGGTGGACATGGGGTTCTCCTTTTGGGTGGTTGTCGATGTGGCCCAGTATAGGAAGACCGGCGTGCGGACGGTATCGGTCGATCGACCGACCCCGCCCTTCCCTGCCTTTCGGCAGAGCTGCGACGAAACAACCGCGCCAGCGGTCACGAGCCGGACGCTGCCTTGTCTGATCTATACTATCGCCGCGATGCGCGCTTGGAGCCTCTTCCTCCCGAGCCTGCGCAACCCGATCCCGGAGCATCCCGCGCCGGGCATACAAGCAAGGCTCGAATGGACACGGTCAGCGGCGCGCCTACTCACTCCACCCCGCTCCACGGTCACGACACGGTGACCCTGGAGCAGGCCATCGGCCTGCTCGCGATCGTGGGCGACCTGAGCATGGGGCAGCCGATCGACGCCTCCGAACGCGCCGCGCGCCTGGCCTGGCGCGTCGCCAGCGCCGCTGGCGGGGACGCCGCCGCCTGCGTGCATGCGCACATGGTGGCGCGGCTGCGCTGGTCCGGCTGCACCGCGAATGCGTCCGACGTGGCGGCCCTGCTGGGCGACGACGTCGGCGGGCGCCATGCGATGCTGGGCCGCACCCTCGGCGCGCGGCAGGCGGCATTGCTGGCCAACGATCCGTCGCTGGCGGAAATCCATTGCGAAGTCGCCGGTGATATCGCCGCCACGATGGGCCTGCCCGCGCCGGTGGAGCATGGCCTGCGCCACGCATTCGAACAGTTCGACGGGCGTGGCCTGCCCCATGGCTTGCGTGCGGGCGAGGTGCCCGGCGTGGTCTACCAGGTGGCGCTGGCCGGCGACATCGAGGTCCTGTCGCGGGTGCACGGCGTCGAGCCGGCACTGAAGATGATCGCGCAACTGGGCGACGCCAAGTATCCGGCCGCGCTGACCGCGCTGGCGCTGCCCCACGCCCGCGCCTGGCTCGACGAGATCGACGACGAGGCGCCGCCGCCGGCGCCGCCCGCCTTCCTGCCGGTGTCCGTGCCGCTCACGCTGGTGGCCGACATGATCGAATTGAAGCTGCCCTGGCTGGCGGGCTATTCGCGCCGGGTCGCGCTGCTGGCGCAGCACGCCGCGCAACTGGCCGGCCTGCCCGAGGCGCAGCAACGCACCCTGGCGCGCGCGGCGCTGTTGCACGGGATCGGGCGCGCCGCCGTGCGCAACACGGTGTGGGAACGCGCCGGCAAGCTGCGCAGCGCCGACTGGGAGGCGGTGCGCCTGGTGCCCTACTGGACCGCGCGCGCCGGCAGCCGCGTCGATGGCCTGGAGCAGGAAGCGCAACTGGCGTCGCATGTATACGAGCGGCTCGATGGCAGCGGCTA
>Ga0308160_10001462_pt1 | contig 32952 bp, 34 predicted proteins | sample PhyFR1_FD_201036 | JGI IMG/M metagenome (GOLD analysis project Ga0308160, IMG submission 201036) | Phyllosphere microbial communities from UC Gill Tract Community Farm, Albany, California, United States - DLSLF.R1 | ecosystem: Host-associated > Plants > Phyllosphere > Unclassified | place: USA... | reverse complement strand
TACCGAGAGGTTCAATCCAAAGTTGACTGTTTAGCATGTGGTCAAGTAATTATTTCAGAAATTGCAATTAATTTGCTGCGACTGCTCCTGGCCGATCTCGGCCGTTCGCAATGCTCAGTGTAAGGCATTTGTTGCTCAGTAGGCAAGTACATGGTCTTGATAGTTAGGTAATCCCCCCATTTTTAGAGCGAGCTAAAAGTAGAGGTTAAGCGGCAAGAGCAAGTTTCTGTTGTGGTGTAATGCCGCCGAGTGCCATGTTGGGCCGGTCGTGATTGTAGGTCCACAGCCAGCGAGTGGCAAATTCCTGGATCTCGTCGAGCGTTTCAAAGAAGTGATGAGCCAGCCAATCGTACCGCACGGTCCTGTTGTAACGCTCCACGTAAGAGTTTTGCTGAGGCTGGCCGGGCTGAATAAAATCGATGCGGATTCCACGTCTGACGGCCCAAGCCAAGGTCACGGCGCTGATGTACTCTGGACCGTTCTCACAACGGATCGCATCCGGTGTGCCGCGCCATTCGATAATTCGGTCCAGCGACCTGATGACGCGTTCGGATGGCAGCGAGAAGTCGACCTCGATACCCAAGCCTTCGCGGTTGAAGTCATCGATGACGTTGAACAGGCGGATGCTGCGTCCGTCGGCAAGCTGGTCATGCATGAAGTCCATGGACCAGCTCTGGTTGATCGCGGTCGGCACGGCCAGGGGCAGCGGCTTCTCGCGCACCAGTCGGTGGCGCGGCTTGATGCGCAGGTTCAGCTCGAGCTCACGATAAATCCGGTAAACCCTTTTGTGATTCCATTTGAAGCCTTTGACGTTGCGCAGGTACAGGAAGCATAGCCCGAAACCCCAGTTGCGCTGGTTGTTCGTCAATCGCACCAGCCAATCAGCGATGACGCTGTTTTCCGCGTCCAGCTTGGCCTTGTATCGGTAGCAGGTCTGGCTGATGCCAAACGCCCGGCACGCCAGGTTAATCGTGGCTGACCGCTGGGTCACGGCCCACTGCGCCATCTCTCGCCGCAGAGATGGCGCTACCATTTTTTTGTTAGCGCCTCCGCGACGATCTCGGCTTTCAGTCGCTCTTCTGCATACATCTTCTTCAGGCGCCGATTTTCGTCTTCCAGTTCCTTCATACGTGCCATCAGTGACGCGTCCATCCCGCCGTACTTGGCACGCCATTTGTAGAACGTGGCGTTGCTGATACCGTGCTCGCGGCACAGCTCGGGTACGGGGCTGCCGGCTTCGGCTTGCTTGAGGATGGCGATGATCTGGCTGTCGGTAAAGCGGGACGTCTTCATGTAGAGCTTTCTGTTTAAGTAGAAAATTCTACTTCTAAACGCGCTCTTTTTGTGGGGGGATTACCGATCTGTCGGTGTTCGAGCACGTTGCTTTCCCGCTCGATCAGGTGAACGAGGCCATTTCGGGCATCGCCAACCGCAACGGCGGCTTCAGCAACTACGTCATCCATCCGTAATGGCAGACACGAGCGAGCGTATGAAGACCAGGCGTATCGTGACAGGTATCGGCCTCGACGGAAAATCCATGTTCCTCTCCGATGCTTCTACGCCCCGGAGCAGCGAGTACGAAAGCGCGCCAGGTTTCGTGGCTTCTCTCGTCTGGGCCACCTCCCCTGCGCCCCAGGTCGGCGAATCAGGGATGGCGGATCCGACCGAATCCGTCGAGTCCTACGTTCCCGAGACCGGCGCGACACGTTGCCTGATCGTGAGCTTTCCACCGGACTCGATCATGATGTCGGCGGATTTCGACCCTGCAGCATTCGGTCGCGAGTCCGCCCAGATCATCCCTGGGTTGGCCGACCGCTTCGAGCCGGACAGTCCAGGAATGCACACCACCGATACGGTCGACTACGGAGTCGTGCTGGATGGCGAGATCTGGCTTGAGCTCGACAACCAACAGGAGACGAAGGTCGAACGTCACCAAGTCGTCGTTCAACAAGGCACGCGCCATGCGTGGCGCAACAAGAGCGACCGGTGCACGACCATGATGTTCGTGCTGATCGGTGCGACTCGCCAACAGCCGCAACGCTAAGGGCTTCGATCCGACGATGATCCACTCGATTGTCATCGTCGGATCGGTTCAGTATTCGTAGCTATTCCATGGATCTCTGATACGGCACCATCTGATGCTCTGGTACACGTTTACGTGCCTTGCATTCACTTGAGGGTGCCGGAATCCTCACTTCGATAAAACAGCGCCAGACCATTCCCCGATTTGGTATGCCACTGCACACCCCTACTACCCGACGCGGCTACAACTCCATGACATTCTCTAACCTGAAAATTGGCACTCGCCTCGCCTGCGGATTTGGTCTTCTCTGCGGGCTGTTGCTGCTCATCCTGACGATCGCTACTTCCATGCTCGGCCGGATCAATGCTAACGCTGCCGACATAGCGCAAAACAGCATGGCTAAACTTGAAGGTTCGGCGATGGTCCTTCACGATGTGGCAGCGATTGAGATCGCTTTACAGCATGCTGTGCTTGCCAGTAGCGCAGCCGAGCGCAAGGAGGATGCGGACATCATCAAGATGAAGCGTGCCGAGATAGATGGCCTCTACCGTATGGTCGACCCAGCGACTTTCGATGCGCGCGGCCGCGAGGTATTCGAGCAGGCAGGCAAACTCAACGTGGAATATGTAAAAGGACAGGATGCCATCATCGGCTTTTTGGATGCCGGCGACGAAGCAACCGCCCGCTCTTACTTGATGGGCCAGCTTAGGCCGGTGCTAGCCTCATATAAGAAACTGCTCAGCGCTCAAATGGCAAAGCAAAAAGAGCTCGGGAAGCAATCTGCAGACGAAGGACAACGTAAATATCTCATGACACGCAGTTTGCTGCTTGGCTTGGGCATCGTTGTCCTGGCGATATCCGCCGCCACTGCATGGTGGACGACACGCTCGATCACGCAACCAATCGCGCAAGCGCTTAAGATCGCTAATACAGTTGCCTCCGGTGACCTGCGAAGTGACATTCCGGCGAGCTGGCAGGATGAGACTGGCCAGCTTCTGCAGGCTCTCAAACGGATGAACGACAACCTGGTAACCACAGTCGGCACAGTGCGTTCCAGCACCGATAGCATCATGTCTGCATCAGCCCAAGTCGCAACTGGCAATCTGGACCTGTCATCGCGTACCGAACAACAAGCGGGAGCACTCGAAGAGACTGCATCGTCGATGGAGGAACTTACGTCGATCGTCAGACAGAATGCCGACAACGCCTTCACCGCAAATCAGCTTGCCAAGGAAGCTTCGATAATTGCTGTCCGCGGCGGCAGCGTGATCGATCAAGTGGTCGATACGATGCGGGAAATTGATACGTCGGCCGCAAAGATCGCTGACATCATCGGTGTCATCGACGGCATCGCGTTTCAGACAAATATCCTTGCGTTAAATGCTTCGGTCGAAGCAGCACGCGCCGGCGAACAAGGTCGCGGCTTCGCTGTCGTCGCGAACGAGGTGCGGAACCTGGCCCATCGCAGTGCTGCTGCTGCCAAGGAGATCAAGGTGTTGATTGGGAACTCGACTGGCACGGTACAGACCGGCACCAAGCTCGTGGGCGAAGCAGGGGCGACGATGCGTGACATTGTCGACAGGGTAAAACGCGTCACCCACATCATGGCGGAAATCTGCGAGGCCGACCGCGAACAAACGAGCGGCATCGAACAGGTCAATCAAGCGGTGATGCAAATTGACGCTGTAACCCAGCAGAATGCTGCCCTGGTCGAGGAAACCTCGGCCGCTGCAGCAGCGATGCACGATCAGGCCCAGCACTTGGCACATGCAGTCAGCGTCTTCAAGCTGGCCGACCAGGGCAAGTCTTCCAGCTTGGACCTAGTCAGCGTGACTCCAAATTATTCAGCGCATGAGGTATTGGCGCTCGGCCGACGCGACCGTATCGGCAGGCCGACTTCATCTACCCAGTAGCTACCGCAGCCGCGTCAGACTAGCTTCGATGCGCGTCGCGCAGGGCGCGCAACGCAACGCCGATCAGGTCGCCGGCACGGAGCTCGGTATGCAGTTGCATCGCATTACCATAAGTAAGTTCCATGACCAGGGCCCCCAGAACCATAGGCTGAACAGGAGAACGGCCTTCCGGGAAGATTTTCGCAAGACGGCTCCCAACTGCCTTCCACTGCTCGTCGAACAGCCGCGTGTGCCGCTCGGACAGGGCAGCGTCGCTGCGCGCGCGCCGGGTCATTTCCAGCACCAGTAGGCGCAGGTCGGGCTCGTGATGCAAGCTGCTCGCCCACTCGCATACGGTGTTGATCGTCTCGTCAGCTCCCTGCACAGCATCGAGCCGCTTGCACAGCTCGTCAACCTGCCCGCCCGCATAGTAGTCCACCAGCTCCAGGAACAGGTCGTCCTTTGAAGCGAAATTGGAATACAGTGCGCCTTTCGAATAGCCCGCCTCTTCCGCGATACGGTCGACCGAAGCGCCGCCATAGCCCTCCCGCGTAAAGACGACTGCAGCGGATGCGAGCAGGCGCTCGCGGGTCTGTGCACGGCTCTGTTCACGCGTCAGGCGTGCAGGTCGGTCGGAAGCAGTCTTCTTAAGGATGCCGGAAGAATCGGTTTCAGTCATGGTGCTCGCGTCCTACATGCCGATCCAGGATCGGCAGCGCTGTCAATTTCATGGATGTAGAGTCAGCAAAGATGGCCTGCTGACTCCACCGTTTCGCGATATTGTCGGGCCCGCTTTCAAAAAGCGCAACCACACGCCTCTCCACCGCCTGGCCAGGGACTCAGGGCGCGCTCTTAAGGCGCTTCATGAATTCGGCAAAGTGCGGCCGGAACTCGTCGAACAAGGGATGCTTGCGGTTTTCCAGCATCACTTCGCTGAATAGTTTCAAGCCCACGGTAAAGGCCGTGGCAGTGTTCGCGTCAAAGAGATCACGTTGGCGAATGCGCTCGACCAACGAGAGTATCTCGTCATGATTTCCGACTTCGAACTCGAGGGGCAAGCCGCCGGTGCCGGGTTCACCGTCGGCGGAAGCGATGTGTTCGACAGTAATGCGATAGCGATGCTGTTTCATGGGATTCCTCGATCACGGTTACCAAGACCAACTTGTTTGCTTCAGCTTGCTGCACCGTCGTTAAAGACGACGGTCGGGGTCACTGACATCCCGACCTTCAGCCGGGCCGCAGCGCTCTGGCCGGGCTCAATGACGATTTTTACAGGCAGGCGCTGTACAACTTTCGTGAAGTTACCAGTCGCATTGTCCGGCGCAATGGGAGAAAACGACACACTGCTGGCAGGTGCCAGGCTTTCGACATGTCCTTTCAGGATCGTCCCTGGCAACATGTCAACAGCGATCTCGACCGGCTGGCCGACACGCATCCTGGCGAGCTGGCTTTCGCGGAAGTTGGCTTCAATATAAGCCTGCTGCAGCGGCACGATGGCAAGCATCGCGGCGCCGACCTGTGCGTATGCGCCAACACGTACAGTGCGCTGGCCAACCACGCCATCGATGGGCGCCACGATTGTGGTGTAGGACAGGTTCAGCTGTGCAGCCTCCAGTGCGGCCCGGCTACGCGCCACCTGGGCTTCAGCTTGCGCGACCTGGGCATTCAGGATATCGACCTCCTGGCGAGTCCCAGACAACGCTGCAAGGTCGGCAGTATGATGCGCGGCGGCCGCCTCGGCCTGGGATTCGGCCTGCTGGCGGTCCTGCAAGGTGGCTGAACCATCGGACGACAGGTCGCGATAGCGCTCTTGATTCGCCTTGGCGAATTTCAGCGCCGCGCTGCTGGCGCCGATCGCGGCACTGGCGCGCTGGATCGCGCTTCCCTGCTGTGCGATAGCGGCGTGCAGGCGCGACAGGTCGGCCTGTGCTTTGCTGAGGTCGGCAAAGGCGATATTGACCGCAACGACGTAGTCGCGCTGGTCGATCTTCGCAAGCACCTGCCCCTTGTGTACCGCCTGGTTATCCTCGACTAGCACCTCCAGAACGTTGCCCGCGACCTTGGGCGCTACCTGTGTGTAGTCCGCGGTGATGTAGGCATCGTCGGTGCTTTGTCGATTGCTTTTACCTTCCACATGGCTGTACGAGTAGGCGCTGCCGGCCACAACGGTGGCGAGCAGGACAACAATGAGGATTGTTGCAGATTTTGGAAGCGACATGGATGTTTCCTTGAAGATATTTGAAGTGTTCAGTGTTTGTTTGCCGCCAGCAATGGCGGCGCAATGTATTCGAGGGACAGCACAAGCGGCACCAGGGCCAGCGCAAGGATGCCCAGCACCAGGTAGCCATCCGCGATGGCCAGCACAAAGCCCTGGTGGGAAACGCGGTGCGATATGTCGACGAGGGCTTCCAGAGACGGCGCAGTGGCCGCACGCCGCGCATTGGCAGCTTGGTCCAGCAGGACATTCGCGTGCGTCGCTTCGCGTACTGCCAGCACACGGCTGACGACAGCGCTGCCCAACATCGTCCCGAATGCGCGCAGGGCGTTGACGATCCCGGATACCTGAGGCCCTTCCATCGGCTGCACTACACTGGTCGCCAGGAACAGAAGAGAGATGACGGCCATCGGCTGGCCGCAGGCCTGCAACGCTTGCGCGAAGACGAACTCTCCGGCCATCCACTCGGATGTGAGCTGCGCACCTGCGAGGCAGGAGCCAGCAATCAGGATCAATCCGGCGGCAAACATATAGCGCGCGTCGATCCACTTCTTGTACAACAAGTACGAGACCGCGGGACCAAGCACGAACTGCGGCAAGCCAACTTCGAGGCCGATGACGGCCAGGTAAGGTGTGCGGAAATGCCATGCATGGCCAAGGTAGTCGGCCGGCAGGAGCGAGCCTGACAGCAGTACCACAAGCAGCCCGACGAACACAACGAACCCCAGGCCAAGGTTGCGCCGGTGGAGAAGTTGCAGTTTTACGAAAGGCAGCGGATGGAACCATTCGCAAACTAGGAACACCACTACCAGCCCTGCCCCGGCGCCGAACAGCCAGCAAATCAATGCGCTGTTGAACCAGTCCAGGCGCTCACCCTGCGACAGTCCGATCCCGACCATGGCCAGTCCGGCGATGCCGGTGACCAGGCCAAGCCAGTCGACCTGCCTGAATCGCTCAAGGCGTACAGGGTCCTGCGGAATACCCCAGGCCACGGCGCACAAGGAGAAAGCGGCCATCGGCATGGTTTGCCAGAACAGCAGCTGCCAGCTCTGGACCGTGTCCGTCCACATCGCGGACATCCAGGTCGCAACGTTTGGCGCGAAGGTCGCGGTCATGGCGTACAGCGCCAGGCCGTACACCCGTATCGGCAGCGGAAAGAATCGCAGCGCGGCGGCCATCAGCACGGGGATCAGAAGGCCACCAAAGAAGCCCTGCAGGCATCGCAGCGCCAGCAGCACGCCCACGCCCGGTGCAAACGGCGTCGCCAGCGCCAACAGCGCGAAGATCGCGACCACCGCCATGTGATACCGACGGAACGAGAACGTCACCGCAAACCATGCGGAAAAAGGCATGGCTGCTAGTTCGAACGCGCCGTACAGGCTTGTGATCCAGCTGCCATCGTCGACACCCATGCCGAATACTGTACGAATATCGGTCAGCGCCAGGCCACCCATGCGGCTGTTTAGGCCCGACATCATGGCGGCGACGAACACGCCGACCACGCCGGTCAGCAGGCGCAGACCGAACGGATGGACCGCCGGCGGGGCGGCGGGTGCGCCGCGCGCACCGGGCACCGGCGCGCCCGCAGGCACCTTGGAAAGTTCATGAATGGGCATCATCGATCAGCTCCTCGGTGGTAGTCACAGTTCGGCGGCAAAATTGCCGGCGAGGCGGCGTGCAGTCGTCTCGGCCTCGCTCATCGCGTCCACCTGGCTCACGGCGGTACCGCAATCGGCAATGCCACCGTGCTCGTAAGTCTGGATTTCCCAGCGCCAGCTGCCGTCGAACTCGTCCGCCCACACACACAGGCGGCGGTGGTCGACGCTGAACATCTCATCGTCGAGGTCGAGGACCCAAAGGGGGAGATCGGATTCTTCTGATGCATGCCAGGTGTGCATATGCGTGTCCTTATCGTGCTAGTCGTGCGTCGCCGCCGGCGGCCGGAGGCTGCATTGGTTCCCAGCCGCCGCCGAGGGCTTTGTACAGCGTGACCATGGCCAGTGTTGTTTCGACGCGGCCACGCGATGCAGCATTCTCGCTATCGAGCAGGCGCTGCTGGGTCACCAGTACGTTGAGGTAATCCGCCGCACCCTGGGTGTAGCGACGTTCGGCGTGTTCGAGCGCCTTACGGTTCTGGACAACCGCCACGTCAAGCTTTTCGGCGCGTTGCTGGCCGGTGCGGTATGCCGTCAAGGCGTTATCGACTTCATGCCACGCGGCGAGCACGGTACGCTGGTAAGCGATCGCCGCCTCTTGCTGGCGCGCTTCGGTCAGCGCGAGGTTGCCGGCCAGCCGTCCGCCTTCGAAGATCGGCAGATGCAGCACCGGTCCGACGGCGAACTGGCGAGCACCCCAGTCGCCGAGCTGCCCGAGCGACAGAGACTGGAAGCCAAAGCTGCCGGTCAGGCTGACCTTCGGGTAGAAATCGGCCTTGGCCACGCCGATCGCCGCGGTGGATGCGTGCAGTTGCGCTTCCGCGCGCAGAATGTCCGGGCGGCGGTGCGCAAGCTCGGAAGGCAGTCCGACCGGCACCTGGGCCGGCAGGCCCGGTATCTGCTGCGCCGCCGACAGCTGGGCGTCCAGCGCGTGCGGCGACTTGGCCAGCAACAGCGCGAGCCCATTCATGAGCGCAGCGCGGCGCTGTTCGAGCTCGGGGATGGCAGCTTCGAAGCTTGCCAGTTGCGCAGCCGACACCGACGTGTCGAACTCGGTTGCGACGCCCTGCTGGCGGCGGCGGCCGGCCACGTGCAGGCTCTTGGCCGCGATCTCCGCATTCGAGCGGGCGATACGTAACTCGTCCTGCACGCCGCGCAGCTCCAAATAGGTGCGCGCTACTTCCGCAGTCATAGAAACGCGCACGGCCTCGGCGTCGAAGTGCGTGGCGTCCATCTGCGCCGCTGCCGATTCCTTCATGCGCCTTGCCCGGCCCCACAGGTCGAGCTCCCAGCTGGCGTCGACCCCGTACTGCCACAGGCTGTAAGGTGTTTGTCCGGCTTCGCCCGGCAAGGAGTTCGTGCCGAAAGGATCGGTACCGTTCGCCGCGCTGGCGCTGGCGGGATCCGCCGTACCGGTCAAGGCAAGAATGCCTTTGTCGCTCGCACGTTCGCGCAAGCGCGATGCGCCCGTGTTGACGCTCGGCAGCAGGGCCGCCCCGCTTACCTTCAATGCCGCCCTGCTTTGCGCCAGGCGCGCGGTAGCGACTTGCAGATCGAGGTTAGCTGCGAGCGCCTCCCGTTCAAGTGCAACAAGCGTCGGGTCGTTGAAGAGTCCCCACCACGCAGGGTCAAATGACTGCTCGACAGGACGGCTTAGCGTCGCCTGCGCATTCCCGTCGGCGATGCTGCCCTGCCTGAACGAGGCAATCGAGACAGGACTGTCTGACCGACGGAAGTCGGGGCCAACTGAACACGCGCTCAAGGCCAGCAAACTGGCTAGGGCACTGGCACGCAAGTAGAAAGAAGAAGACATAAACAGACTCAGATGTTTGACAGGAAAAATTATACCGATCGGTATTTGGATTGTCACTGGTATTTATATCCCATGTGGTATTTCCTGTGCTAGCATCTGATCTACAGGGAGTCTCCCAGCTCCACTTGTTATAGGTTTAAGACGCACCAATGGAAATCAGACAGCTCGCGTATTTCGTTGCCATCGCCGAAACCCTTCATTTCTCGCGCGCCGCAGAAGCCCTGGGACTCGCTCCGTCCGCCTTGAGCATGCAGATCCAGCGTCTTGAGCGGACTCGGCGTTCGCCTCCTCGAGCGGAAGAAGCGTTCCGTGAGCTTGACCTCTGCGGGAAGATTGTTTCTGGAGGAAGCGCGGGCAGCACTGTCGCAGGTCGAGAATGCGAAACGCGTTGCCCACCGGGCTGGTCGCGGCGAGGCCGGCTCGATCCGACTGGGCTACGTGATTTCGGCCGCCAGCTCCGGAATCGTCCAGGCAATACTGCGCCGCTTCCGGGATCTGGCCCCGGACGTATCGATCTCGCTTGAGGAATTGTCCAGCCCTGCACAGCTGCAGATGCTCGAGCTGGGAAAGCTGGACGTATGCATTGTCAGGACACTGGTCGGGGCACCCGATCAGGTACAGCGGTTTTCACTGGGCAGTGAAATAGCTGGCTCGAATTCAACCGCTCTATTTCGCAGAACCGGGCGCTGCTCTAGCGCGCAAGCCGGACATTGCGGGCCACAATATTCGTCGACAGTCTTTTTGACAAACAGGCAAGCATGCCGGATCATCCGGTCATGCCCTCCTTCCGCCGCAAGCTCATCTTCATCCTGGCCTGGACCCTGTTCTGGACCCTGATGATCCTGGTCGCCGTCCAGGATTTCCAGCGCAACGAGCACAGCCCGGCGATCTGGAAGCCGATCCTGTGGGAAGGTTCATCGGCGCTGGTGGCGACCCTGCTGGTGCTGGTGCAGCTGCGTTACGAGCGTAGTGACGACGAATTGCTCGGCCGCCCGCTACGCTGGTTCGCGCGCCAGGCGCGGTGGTTGCCGCTGTGGTGGATCGCGTTCACGCCACTCGCCTTCGGCATCCGTCATGCCGTCTATGCACTGGTCGGCGCAACCTACCCGCACGATCCGTGGCCGCGTCTGTTCGTCTACGAGTCGATGAAGATCTCGATCTTCGTCGGCCTGTTCATGGCAGTGCGCTTCGGCATCAAGTCCTATGAGGCGCTGGTCGAGACCCAGCTGCGCGCGCAGCAGGCGATCGCCCTGCAGCAGCAAGCCCAGTTGCAGCGCCTGGCCCAGCAGATGCAGCCGCACTTCCTGTTCAACGCGCTCAACACGGTCTCGTCGCTGATGCATACCGACGTCGACAAGGCCGACGCCACGCTGATGCAGCTGGCCGGCGTGCTGCGCGCCACGCTGGAGCTGGGCGAGGCCATCGAGGCGCCGCTGCAGGCCGAGCTGGACATTGCGCGCGGCTATGCCGGCGTGATGGCCGAGCGCTTCGCCGGCCGGGTCGAGATCGCCTGGGCGATCGACGATGCCCTGCTGGCCCAGCCGCTGCCGGTGATGAGCCTGCAGCCGCTGCTGGAAAACGTGTTCCGCCACACGGTCGAGAAGCGCCGCGGGCTGACGCATATCGCGGTGTCGGCGCAGCGCGAGGACGATGCGCTGGTCTTGCGCGTCGACGACGACGGCCGCATCGACGACAGCGCCGCGCACACCGGCGGCAGCGGCTGCGGCATCGGCCTGGCCAACCTGCGCGCCCGCCTGGCGGCGCTGCACGGGCCGCGCGCCTCGCTGTCCCTGGCCGCGCGCGCGGAAGGCGGCGTGCGCGCCGAGCTGAGGGTGCCATGCGCGTCCTGATCGTCGACGACGAAAAGCCGGCACGCGACAAGCTGCGGCGGCTCCTGTCGGCGGAAGCCGGCATCGCGCACATCGATGAGGCAGCCGACGGCATCGAGGCCCTGGCCCGCATCGCGGCGGACAAGCCGGACGCGCTCTTGCTCGACATCGCCATGCCCGAGCTGTCCGGCATCGAACTGGCGGCCTCGCTGCCCGAACCGGCGCCGGCCATCGTGTTCGTGACGGCCTGGGACCAGTACGCGATCCAGGCCTTCGATGCCGGCGCCATCGACTACCTGCTGAAGCCCTACGACGCCGTCCGCCTGGCGCGCGCGGTGCAGCGTCTGCGCGAGCGTCTGCAGGCGCCGGTGCCGCAAGCGCTGCCGGCCCTGCCCGTGCAGCAGTTGCTGGTATCGGAGCGCGGCGGCACGCGCGTGGTGCCGGTGCAGGAGATCGGCTGGATCGAAAGCGCGGACAATTACGTGGTGCTGCACACCCTGTCCGGCAGCCCGCTGCTGCGCCAGACGCTGACCGGCCTGGCCGAACGGCTGGCGCCGGCCTTCCTGCGCTGCCACCGGCGCGCCGCCGTGCAATTAACGTGGATCGAGCGGGTGGTCCCGCTCGACAAGGGCGATTGCGAACTGGTGCTGCGCGGCGGTGCCCGGGTGCCCTGCAGCCGCCAGTACCGCGCGGCCGTGCTGGAGCGGATCCAGTCCGCCTGCTGATACGGCGCCTTTAATGCGTGGTGGCGCCGCGCTGGTCGCTGGACGGCGAGCTGCGCTCGATGTGCGGCTGGCCGGCCTGGGCAGTGCCGGATGCACGCTGGCTGCCATCGCCGCCGAGGCCGGACTGGGGCTGCGCGGCGGCGCCGTCGCGGGCACGTGCGAACGGGTCGGCAAACTGGCGCACGCTTTCCTGCTGGGCGCGCAGGCTGCGCTCGGTCTGCTCGGTGGCGTCGCGCGCCACTTCATCGGCCAGGGCGCGTGCGGTGCGGGTGGTATTCTGCACATGCTGCTCGGTGACGCGCGCCAGGTCCACCTGGGCGTCGGCCGCCAGACGGGTGATGTGCTGCTGGTAGGCGCGCAGCTTGTCGCTGGTCGGCTGGGCGCGCGCGGTGGCGGCGCTCAGTACTTCGGTCTGGCGGTCGGCGCTCAGCACCTGCTTGCTGGCCAACGCGGTTTCCTCGATCAGGGTCTGCATCAGCTGGATGTTCAGGTCGCACATCTGCTGGAAGGATTTGAACAGGGATTTCGACATGTCGTTCAGGAATGCAGTCTGGGCGTCGACATGCGTGCGCACTGCCGGGGTAATGTTTTGCGGGAATGGATACATGGGCTAACCTCGCTTGATGGGTGATTGGGATCGAACGAAGTAGCAAGCCTAAAGGCGTGAGGCGCCTCGCCTTTGATATGCACCAAGGATAACGGGCTTGAAAAACCCGGCTCAGAGCTGAGCGCCGCAGTCCTTGCAGAAGCGCGAGCCCGCCTCGTGGCCGCCGCTGCCGCATTGCGCGCAGAAGCGCGGCACCGCCGCCGGCCGCGCCGGCCCCGTGCGCGCCGGACCCGAGCGGCGGTCGCCGCGCCGTGCCGACAGCTCGGCCGTCACGATGCCGGTCGGGACCGCCAGGATGCCCCAGCCCAGCAGCATCATGAAGGAGGCGATCGCCTTGCCGAGGTGGGTGTGCGGCGTGATGTCGCCATAGCCGACCGTGGTCATGGTCACGGTCGCCCAGTACATCGCGACCGGGATGCTGGTATAGCCGTTCTCCGGTCCCTCGACCACGTACATGACGGTGCCGAGAATCAGGATCGCCATCAGCACCACCGAGAGGAAGACCATGATCTTGCGTCGGCTGGCGGACAGGGCCTCGCCCAGGCGCGTGTATTCCTCGATGTAGAGGGTCAGCTTGAAGATCCGGAACACGCGCAGCAGGCGCAGGATGCGGATGTCGAGCAGATAGCTGCTGCCCGGCACCAGCAGCGAAAAATAGGTCGGCAGCACGGCCAGCAGGTCGATCACGCCGTAGAAGCCGCTGATGTAGCGCCACGGCCGCTGCACGCAGATCACACGCGCCAGGTATTCGAGGCTGAACAGCGTGGTGAAGCTCCATTCGAGGACATTCAGGATGTCGCCGTATTCCCGGTGCAGGCCTGGCACGCTGTCCAGCACCACCACCAGGATGCTGAGCAGGATTGCGAACACCAGCGCGATGTCGAAGCGGCGGCCAGCCGGGGTGTCGGCCTCGAAGATGATGTCGAACATCTGCCGCCGCAGGCCGGGCGGCGGTTTGCCGTAGGACTCGGGCACCTGCGACACATAGACGCGTTCCTGGAACTTCTGTTTCAGGCCCTTCATGCGCTTTTCTCCGGCACTCACTTTGCGGCCGGCGCCTTCAATCCCTCAGTCGGCATGGCGCTCGACCCAGGTGGCGTAGCACTCCATGAACTGCTGCAGGAAGCCGTTCAGCGACTCGTCGGTCAGCTTGTCGCCGTCGAACTTGTTGGCGATGCCGCCGATATAGGCCTCGGGCGATTGCATGCAGGGCATGTTGAGGAAGACCAGGCACTGGCGCACCGCGTGGTTGGCGCCGAAGCCGCCGAGCGCGCCCGGCGAGTTGCTGACCACGGCGCAGGGCTTGCCGCTCCACACCGCCTTGCCGTAGGGGCGCGAACCGACGTCGATGGCGTTCTTCAGCACGGCCGGCAGCGAGCGGTTGTACTCGGGCGTGCAGAACAGCACGCCGTCGACGTCGCGGATGCGGTCGCGGAATTCGGTCCAGCGCGGCGGCGGCGTGTCGGTCTCGTCGTCCTGGTTGTACATCGGCAGGTGCGCGATGTCGACGATCTCCAGTTCCAGCGTGGGCGGGGCGGCCAGCATCAGCTGCCTGGCCAGCTTGCGGGTGAAGGATTCCTTGCGGAGGCTGCCTACCAGTACTGCGATCTTGCGGGTTGCCATGTCGATCCTCTCGGGTGTGCGGGATGTCGTCATGATAACCCGAAGCGGCAAGCTTGCTGCCCGGCCTCGTGCGCCCTTTCGAATCAGGCGGCGCGCAGCCCCTCGATCGACCAGGCTTTGAACGCACGCTGGATCAGAAGCGTCTCGCGCGCATCCAGCACGCTGTCCGCGTGGACAATCTCCAGCATCGTCTTCATGACCGAAAAGCGCAAGGCCTGGTCCTCGACTTCGGCCAGCAGCGTGTCGAGCAGGCGGCTGTCGATTTCGACTTCGGCGCTGCAGCGGCGGGCAGCGCTGGCCAGCAGGTCTTCGCACAGCGCGCGCACCACCTCGTCAAACGCCTCTTCGCCCAGGCTTGCGTGCTCGGGAATGCCGGAGGCGTGCATCGCCTTCAGCTCCGAGGGCGCGAGATGGCCGTCGACGATCATGGTCAGGGCCAGCAGGCGCGATACCGCTTGGGCGCTGTTGGTGGGATAAGTACGCATCGTTGAAGCTCCTTGATTGACAGAGCCACCAGATTAACCCCTATGCTCCTCAATTAAAACCGCATAAAGCTTGATGAATACTCTTGTTTTTTCGAAGGCTTTGCTTTTTGTCAGGCTCAGATGCGCCGGCGCCGGTACTCATCCAGGAAGGATGCCAGCTCGCGTCCGGCCAGCACTTTGATGGCATCGCCATGGTGCGCATACAGGTAAGGCGCGCCACCCGCGCGGTCGGTCAGCTTGGCGCGGATGAGGAAACGCGTCCCGGCCGGATACAGCGCCGGATCGCGCAGGCTGCGCGAGCAATGCACGCGCATCGAGGTCGCATAGGCCTGCCCCGCCACCGGCCGGATGCGCAGCAGGCCGGTGCGCGGGTCGCTGAAGGATTCGACGGCCACGTCGCGGTAAGCCCAGGGATCACGCGCCATCTCAGGCCTTTGCCGCAGCCGTGGCCGCCGCGCGGTGCGGGACGGCTTCGCGGATCGGCAGGTTGACCAGCGCCGCTGCCAATGCCAGCACGATGTCGGCGTACCACATCCACGAATAATCGCCGAAGCGGACAAACGCCAGCCCACCCAGCCAGGCGCCGAAGAAGCCGCCGATCTGGTGCGACAGCAGGGTCAGGCCGAACAGGGTCGACAGGTAGCGCGTGCCGAACAGCTTGCCCACCAAGCCGGCTGTCGGCGGTACCGTGGCCAGCCACGAAAAGCCGAGCGCGGCGGCGAAGATGTAGAAAGTCAGCGCGGTCTTCGGCGCCAGCAGGTAGAGCGCGATCATCACTGCGCGGCCGCCGTAGATCGCCGCCAGCAGCCACTTCATGCGGTAGCGCTGGCCCAGCGCGCCGACCACCAGCGAACCGGCGATGTTGAACAGCCCGATCAGGCCCAGCGCCGCGGCTGAAACCCCGGCCGGCAGGCCGCACAGCGCGACCTCGCCCGGCAGGTGGGTGACCAGGAAGGCGATGTGGAAGCCGCAGGTGAAGAAACCGGCGTGCAGGCACAGGTAGCTGCGGTCGCGCATGGCTGTGCGGAGCTGGCGGCCCAGCGTGAACTCGTCGGGCGCCGCCGCGGCGGCATTTTGGATCCGCTTCTGGCCGCGCATGAAGAAGGCGAGCGGAATGGTCAGCAGCGTGGTCGCCGCCAGCGAGAACATCGCCGTGACCCAGCCGCCGGCCTGGATGATGAATTGCACCAGCGGCGAGAACACGAACTGGCCGAAGGAGCCGCCGGCATTGACGAAGCCGGCCGCGAAGGGACGGCGTTCGGCGGGCAGGCGCTGGGCGGTGGCGCCGATCAGGATCGAGAAGCTGCCGGCACCGGCCCCGGCCGCCGACAGCACGCCCAGGGTCAGCATCAGGCCCCATTGCGAGGACACGAAAGGCGTTGCGGCCAAACCCGCCGCCAGCATCAGGGCGCCGACCACGATCACCCGCGCCGGTCCGTATTTGTCGGCGACGGCGCCGAAGATCGGCTGGGATGCACCCCACATGAACTGGCCGACCGCCATCGCCAGGCTGATCGAGGCGACGCCGAGGCCGGTCGCGGTATTGATCGGCGAGAGAAAGAGACCGGTGGTCAGGCGCGCGGCCATCGTGATCATCAGGATCGCGCTGGCGGACAGGATCAGCAGCCAGGCGGCGCGCGGGCTCATCGTGTTCTGGGTCGTCATGCAGGCTCCCTTGTTGTCGTTTTATTCCCGACAGTGTCGCATGACGCGGCGGAAGTTGCTTGACGACGCGTCGTCCCCGCGAAGGCGGGGCCCCATACTGAAGCTGAGGACTCGGCACAGTCGAAGCAGTCGCGGTGCTTCAGACTTACCGGTTTCTGCGGCTCAGCATGGATCCCCGCTTTCGCGGGAATGACGGTAATGGCGACGAAACGACGGCTCGAACGGGTTACACCTTCACGAGCAGCGCGGTCGACTGCGCCGCCATGCCCTCTTCCCGCCCAAGGAAGCCCAGCTTCTCGTTGGTCTTGGCCTTGATGTTCACCTGCTGCGGCGAGACGCCGAGGTCTTCGGCGATGCGCGACACCATCTGCGGGATGTGCGGCGCCATCTTCGGCTGCTGGGCGATGATGGTGGCGTCGATGTTGCCGATGGTGTAGCCGGTGGCCAGCACGCGCGAGGCGACTTCGCGCAGCAGGGTGCGCGAATCGGCGCCGGCGAACATCGGGTCGGTATCCGGAAAGTGCTTGCCGATGTCGCCGAGCGCGGCCGCGCCCAGCAGCGAGTCGATGATGGCGTGCAGCAGCACGTCGGCATCCGAGTGGCCCAGCAGGCCGAGGCGGTGCGGGATGGTAACGCCGCCGACGATCAGCTTGCGGCCCTCGACCAGGGCGTGGCAGTCATAGCCGGTTCCGATGCGGAACGGCGGAGTGGGGTTGTACGATGCAAGAGCCATGGTGTTCACACGAGTTCAGGTTGGGACACTGCCAGGTACAGCTCGGCGATCCGGATATCGTCCGGCAGCGTCACTTTCAGGTTGCGGGGATGCCCCTCGACCAACTTGGGGGTCAATCCGAGGGCTTCAACCGCACTGGCGTCATCGGTAATCGTATTCGGATCCGTCGCCGCCGTCAGCGCTTCGCGCAACAGGCTGTAGCGGAACATTTGCGGCGTTTGCGCCAGCCACAGGCCGTTGCGCGGGATGGTGCCGCAGGCTTCGCCTTCGATGCAGCGCTTGACGGTGTCGACCACCGGCAGGCCCAGCAGGCCGCCGACCGGGTGTTCGGAGGTAGCGGTGATCAGCTTCTCGATCAGCTCGGCGGTCAGGCCGGGACGGGCGGCGTCGTGCACCAGTACCCAGTCGCTCTGCGCCAGCGTGTTGGCCAGTACCGCCAGGCCATTGCGCACCGACTCCATACGGCTCGCGCCGCCGCAGCGCAGCACGGTCACGCCGTGACTTGGCGCGACGCTGTCGATATAGGGATCATCCGGGCTGACGACGATGAAGGTGTGCGCGATCAGGTCGCTGGACAGGAAGGCGTCGAGGGTGTGACGGAGCATCGGCTTGCCGCCGATGCGGATGTACTGCTTCGGCGTGGCCGCACCCATGCGGGCGCCGACGCCGGCAGCGGGAATTAATGCAAAGTATCGTGGTGCTTGGTTCATTTATGAGTTTGATCGTCTTGTCGATCCAATAAGAGACTGTACCTCACCTCGGCAAACTTTGCCGAGGCGCGCATATTCCTTCGGACTGTCGATGCCCGCCTGCCTGGCCTTCGCCGCCGCCATCTCGCGCTTCAGGAAAGGCATCCAGGTCCGGTCCAGTTCCTGCTGCACGCGCCGCAGCGCCTGCCCTTGCGGCGCCACTACCGGTCTGCCGTCGAAGCGCTGCGCCATCCGGTCCAGCACTCTCCTTTCCACTTTCGGCAGATAGTCGACGTAGGCCTTGAGATGGCGCATTTCGTGAGCAAGTATTTCGCGGTACGCACAAGTGCCTGGCTCGAACTCCCGTCCCACGTAAATCACGATGGGCTCGTAGGACAGGCTCACATTGACCAGTGGCCGCAGGCATTCGGTGCCCGTGGCCGGATCGCCGATGATGGTGCCTTCGACGCTCACGGCCACACGCGATTCGGCCCGCGTCAGTCCCAGCACGAAACCGCCATCCGCGGCGGCCCGCTTCATGCGCGTCAGGGTCCGGTACGGCAGGCTGTTGTCGATGCGGTAGCCATTGTCGTAGACGTCGACCTTGACGTCCGTGCGCTGGCTCGCATGGGAACCGGCTTGCCAGCTTTCGCAACGCTCGGCAGCCGGCGTTGCCGCGGATGCCGGGTTCGCCATCGCCATCCCCATCAGGCAGGACAGCAAGGGCGCCAGCAAGGCGGCTTTGGCCATCTCAGCCCGGGGTCCAGGTGCCGGCGGCGTACTTCTCCAGCCAGAAGGTGCCGATGATGGTCTTGACGTCGGTGATCTCGCCCTTGCGCACCATCTCCAGCAACTCCGGCACGGTGGCGGTGAAGAGCTCGAGGAACTCGCCTTCGTCCAGCTTGGCTTCGCCCTTGGTCATGTCGCGCGCCAGGAAGATGTCGAGGTGTTCGTCGGAATAGGCGATCGCGTTGTGGATCGTGCAGACGAAGTTCCAGTCCCTGGCCGTGTAGCCGGTTTCTTCTTCGAGCTCGCGCTTGGCGGTGGCCAGCGGGTCCTCGCCCGGGTCGATCTTCCCGGCCGGGAACTCGATGAAGACGCGGTCGTTCGGGTAGCGGAACTGGCGCTCCAGCAGCACGCGGCCGTCCGGCAGCAGCGGCAGGATCACGACGGCGCCCGGGTGGCGGATGAGTTCGCGGGTGGTCTCGGCGCCGTCGGGCAGCCTGACCTTGTCGCGGGTGACTTTGAGGAAGTGGCCATCGTAGGCCAGGTCGCCATCGATGCGGGTTTCTCTCAGGTGGGAATCCATGGTTGATGCTCCGTGTTACTTCGTTATTCAACGGGCACCGGCGCCATGGACGCGGGTGCTCAGTTCCGGCGTTTCTTCAGGTAGCGTAGAACGAAACCGGGGAAGGCCAGCACGACGAACATGCAGCCCGTGATGGCATAGAACTCCCAGGTCTGGGGAAAGGCATTGCCGATCCGGGATTCCAGCAGCAGGGCCAGTCCGCCGACGACGAAGTATAAAACAAACAACTCGAGAAGGCGCACGACGAAGAACTTCGTGTGCGCCCTGCCCTGCGCTGGCTTCATGGGAATGAAGCCGAACACGCTCTCGTTCAGGAAAGGCAGGTTGGCGAACGCGATCGCGACCGCGATCACCAACCAGGTTGCCAGGGACAGGTCCACGGGCAGGTCTTACGAACCCAGGGTCTGGGTCATGGCGCTCAGGCAGGCTGCCAGCAGGCCGCCCGGCATCACGCCCAGCAGCACGACCAGCACGCCGTTCAGCGACAGGGCCACGCGCATGTCCAGCGGGGTCTTGATCGGCGAGACGTCCACCGCTTCGTCGAACCAGATGGTCTTCACCACGCGCAGGTAGTAGAAGGCACCGATCAGCGAGAACAACACGGCGACGATCGCCAGCCAGTACTGGCCGGTAGCGACCACGGCCTGCAGGACGGCCCACTTGGCCATGAAGCCCATCATCGGCGGCACGCCGGCCAGCGAGAACATCAGCACGGTCATGACCAGCGCGTACCACGGGCTGCGCTTGGCCAGGCCCTTGAAGTCCGCGATTTCTTCCGCTTCAAAGCCCGAACGCGCCAGCATCATCACCAGGCCAAAGCTGCCCAGGGTGGTCAGCACGTAGGTGATGCTGTAGTACATGGCGGCGCTGTAGGCCGGCGCGGCGTTGGCGGCGTTCAGGGCATCGCGTGCGCCGGTGGTACCGGCCATCATGCCGAGCAGGACGAAGCCGAGCTGGGCGATGGTCGAGTAGGCCAGCATACGCTTGATGTTGGTCTGGGCGATCGCGGTCAGGTTACCCACGGCCAGCGACAGCACGGCCAGGGCCAGCAGCATCTGCTGCCAGTCGAACGCCATCGGCAGCAGGCCTTCGACCAGGATGCGGATCATCATCGCGAACGAAGCCAGCTTCGGTGCGGCGCCCAGCAGCAGGGTCACGCCGGTCGGCGAACCCTGGTAGACGTCCGGCACCCACATGTGGAACGGCACCGCGCCCAGCTTGAAGGCCATGCCGGCCACGACGAACACCAGGCCGAACACCAGGATGGTGTGGTTGGCGGCGCCGGCGGCGGTCAGCTTGGCGATGGTGGTGATGTCCAGCGAACCGGTGGCACCGTAGATCATCGAGATACCGTAGAGCATGAAGCCCGAGGCCAGCGAACCGAGGATGAAGTACTTCATCGCAGCTTCGGTCGAGATCGCGTGGTCACGGCGCATGGCCACCAGCGCGTACAGCGACAGCGACATCAGTTCCAGGCCCAGGTAGATCGGCAGCATGTTATTGCCGGAGATCATGATCATCTGGCCCAGCATGGTGAACAGGGCCAGCACATACATCTCGCCGCCCATGTTACCGGACATCATGCCGCGGTCGCCCGCGTACTGGCGCGAATACACCAGGGTGATGCCGACTGCCAGGTAGGTGAACAGCTTCAGCAGGTTCGCCATCGGGTCCGACACGAACATGTTGAAGAAGGTGTAGGTCGTGGTCCCGGCAGTGAAGTCGCCCCAGGTGATCACGGCGCAGCCGACCAGGGTCAGCAGCGACAGCACGTAGGTGATGTTGCGCTTCCCTTCCTTGAGGAACATGTCGATCAGGAGGATCGCGCAGGACGCGACCACCAGGAAGATTTCCGCGGACAGCGGCGCCATGTTGATGGACGCTGCCGATAGAGTAGTGTTAATCATCGGATTCATATCGTTTTAATTTCCCGCTCAATGCACCGGCGGCAGCTTGCTGACCGAGACGTGCTGCAGCAGATCGGCCACCGACACTTGCAGCGAATCGGTGAACGGTGCCGGATACAGGCCCATGTAGATGGTCAGGATTGCCAGCACGCCCAGCATGAAGAATTCACGGCCGTTCAGGTCGGTCAGTTCGGCGACATGCTTGTTGGCGATCTTGCCGAACACGACGCGCTTGACCATCCACAGCGAGTAGGCTGCGCCCAGGATCAGGGCGGTGGCAGCCAGCAGGCCGGTCCAGAAGTTGAACTGGACGGCGCCGAGGATGACCATGAATTCGCCCACGAAGCCCGAGGTGGCCGGCAGGCCGCAGTTGGCCATCGCGAACAGCACCGAGAACGCGGCGAACTTCGGCATGCGGTTCACGACGCCGCCGTAGTCGGCGATTTCACGCGAGTGCATGCGGTCGTACAGCACGCCGATGCACAGGAACATCGCGCCCGACACGAAGCCGTGCGAGATCATCTGCACGATACCGCCCTGCACGCCGATCTCGTTGAAGATGAAGAAGCCCAGGGTGACGAAGCCCATGTGCGCGATCGACGAGTAGGCGACCAGTTTCTTCATGTCCTTCTGGACCATCGCCACCAGGCCGATGTAGATCACGGCGATCAGCGACAGCACGATGATCAGCGGCGCCAGGTAGTGCGACGCGTCCGGCGCGATCGGCAGCGAGAATCGCAGGAAGCCGTAACCGCCCAGCTTCAGCATGATCGCGGCCAGCACCACCGAACCGCCGGTCGGCGCTTCGACGTGGGCATCCGGCAGCCAGGTGTGGACCGGGAACATCGGCACCTTGACGGCGAAGGCCATCAGGAAGGCGATGAAGACCAGTACCTGCTCAGTCATGGTCAGCGGCAGCTTGTGCCATGCCAGGATGTCGAACGAACCGCCCGACTTGTTGTACAGGTAGATGATCGCGATCAGGGTCAGCAGCGAACCCATGAAGGTGTACAGGAAGAACTTGAATGCTGCGTACACCCGGTTCGGGCCGCCGAACACACCGATGATGATGAACATCGGGATCAGGGTGGCTTCGAAGAAGAAGTAGAACAGCAGGCCGTCCAGCGCGACGAACACGCCGATCATCAGGCCCGACAGCATCAGGAAGGAGCCCATGTACTGGGCCACGCGTTCCTCGATCACCTGCCATGCCGAGATGACGACGATGATCGTGATGAAGGCGGTCAGCGGCACGAACCAGAGGCTCAGGCCGTCGATACCCAGGTAGTACTGGATGTTGAAGCGTTCGATCCAGGCCGCCTTCTCGACGAATTGCGGGCCATGGGCGGTATTGTTGAACTGCGTGAACAGCGGGATGGTCGGCAGGAAGCTGACCACCGCGCCGATCAGCGACAGCACGCGGGTGAAGCCCGCCTTGCTGTCACGGCCGACGGCCAGCACGATCACACCGAAGATGATCGGAAGCCAGACCGAAAGGCTGAGGTACGGGTAGGAGGAAATCGTGGACTGCATCTTGTTTTTCTCTCTGTTTAAGCGTGCCAGAACGGGAAGAAGTACAGCAGCGTACCCAGCACGCCCAGGATCATCACGAACGCATAGTGGTAGATGTAACCAGTCTGGAACGTGCGGACGATGGTCGAGAACCAGCCCACCAGCTTGGCGGAACCATTGACGACCAGGCCGTCGATCAGCACGCGGTCACCCACCTGCCACAAGGCCTTGCCCACGCCGCGTGCGCCGCCGGCGAAGACCACCTCGTTGAACTTGTCCATGTAGTACTTGTTGTCCAACAGGGTGTGGATCGGGCGCAGCGCCTTGTAGAAGGCAGCCGGCACGCGCGGATTGATCATGTAGCAGTAGTAGGCGGCAACGACACCGGCCAGGGCCAGCCAGAACGGCAGCGAAGTGAAGCCGTGCAGGCCCATCGCCAGCGCGCCGTGGAACTCCTTGCCCATCTCTTCCAGCGCCGGGTGGTTCTCGCCGACGAAGATCACGTTCTTGAAGAAGCCGCCGTACAGCATCGGCTCGATCGCGAAGAAACCGATGATGACCGACGGGATCGCCAGCAGGATCAGCGGCAGGGTCACCACCAGCGGCGACTCGTGCGGCTTCTGGCCCGGGGCCAGGCCGTGGTGGCCGTGATCGTCTTCCTCTTCTTCGTGGTGCGCGTCCGAATCGTGCAGCGCGTGCGGGTCGCCGTGGCCGTGCTCAGCCACCTTCTGCTGGTGCGCATCGTGGGCGTGCGCGTGGTCGTCATGCGCATGCGCCTGGCCGAAACGCTCCTTGCCGTGGAAGACCAGGAAGTACATGCGGAAGGAGTAGAAGGCGGTGATGAACACGCCGGCCACGACCGCGAAGTAGGCGAAGCCCGAACCCCACAGGTGGGACTCGTGCACGGCCTCGATGATCGAGTCCTTCGAGTAGAAACCGGCGAAGAACGGGGTACCGATCAGGGCCAGCGAACCCAGCAGCGAAGTGATCCAGGTGATCGGCATGTACTTGCGCAGGCCGCCCATGTTACGCATGTCCTGGTCGTGGTGCATGCCGATGATGACCGAGCCGGCGCCGAGGAACAGCAGCGCCTTGAAGAACGCGTGGGTCATCAGGTGGAACACGGCGACGTTGTAGGCCGACACGCCCAGTGCGACGGTCATGTAGCCCAGCTGCGACAGGGTCGAGTAAGCGACCACGCGCTTGATGTCGTTCTGGATGATGCCCAGGAAGCCCATGAACAGCGCGGTGATCGAACCGATCACGATGATGAAGGACAGCGCGGTGTCCGACAGCTCGAACAGCGGCGACATGCGCGACACCATGAAGATACCGGCGGTCACCATGGTTGCCGCGTGGATCAGCGCCGAGATCGGGGTCGGGCCTTCCATCGAGTCCGGCAGCCAGACGTGCAGCGGGAACTGTGCGGATTTACCCATTGCGCCGATGAACAGGCAGATGCAGGCGGCGGTCAGCAGCGGCCAGGTGGTGCCCGGCACGGTCATGTTGACCAGCTTGCCGGCCTGGGCGAAGGTTTCGCCGTAGTGCATGGTGCCGGTCGCGGCCAGCAGCAGGCCGATACCCAGGATGAAGCCGAAGTCACCGACGCGGTTCACCAGGAAGGCCTTCATGTTGGCGAAGATGGCCGTCGGGCGGGTGTACCAGAAGCCGATCAGCAGATACGAGACCAGGCCCACCGCTTCCCAGCCGAAGAACAGCTGCAGGAAGTTGTTGGACATGACCAGCATCAGCATCGAGAAGGTGAACAGCGAGATGTACGAGAAGAAGCGGTTGTAGCCTTCGTCCTCGGCCATGTAGCCGATCGTGTAGATGTGGACCATCAGCGACACCGAGGTCACCACGCACATCATCATTGCCGACAGCGCGTCGATCTGGAAACCGACCGACATCTTCATGCTGCCGATGGTCATCCAGGTATAGACGTCACCGTTGAAGGTGTTCCCGTCGAGCACGTCCATCAGGGTCATGATCGAGAGGACCATGGCGATGAACACGCCGGCGATGGTCGCGGTATGCGACACCTTGCGGCCGACCACGTTCCCGAAGAACTTGGTGCCGAGCAGGCCGGCGATCGCCGAGCCCGCGAGCGGTGCGAGTGGCACCGCCAGCAAGAGGTTAGGGTTAATTGGCCCCGTCATTTTCTATAGCCTTATGTCTTGTTTATCGAGGAGTTCACAGAACAAACCGATTAGCCCTTCAGGCTGTCGAGGTCTTCCACGTTGATCGTGTCCAGGTTACGGAACAGGACCACCAGGATCGCCAGGCCGATCGCCGATTCGGCGGCCGCGACAGTCAGGATGAAGAACACGAAGATCTGCCCTGCCGCGTCTCCCAGATAGTGCGAGAAGGCGACGAAGTTCAGGTTCACTGCCAGCAGCATCAGTTCGATGGCCATCAGCAGGATGATGATGTTCTTCCGGTTCAGGAAAATGCCGACCACCGAGATCGCGAACAGGATCGCGCCCAGGATCAGGTAATGAGCGAGCGACAGAGTCATGGATTCTCCTTGTTGGCGGCTTCGGCCTTGGCAGCGGCGGCGGCCACTGCGGCGGCGTCGATCGCCTTCTGGTCGATGGTTTGCATCTTCACGATGCGCAGGCGGTCGTTACGCTTGACGCGGACCGCGAGGGCCGGGTCGATGGCCTTGGTGTCCTTGCGCTTGCGCAGGGTCAGCGCGACGGCGGCAATGATCGCCACCAGCAGGATCAGGCCGGCGATTTCGAAGCCGTAGATGTACTGGGTGTAGATCAGGCGGCCCAGCTCACGGGTACCGCCGATGTGGCCGACGGCAGCCTCGGCCGGTGCCTCGGCGGTGCCGAGGAAACCGCGCCACAGCACGGCAGCCATCTCCAGCACGACCAGCGCGCCGATACCGGACGCCAGCGGCAGGTAGCCCCAGAAACCTTCACGCATGCGGTCGATGTTGATGTCAAGCATCATCACGACGAACAAGAACAGCACCATCACGGCGCCGACATAGACCAGCACCAGCACGATGGCCAGGAACTCGGCCTTGAGCAGCATCCAGATGCCGGCAGCGTTGAAGAACGCGAGCACCAGGAACAGCGCGGCGTGAACCGGGTTCTTGGCGGTAATGACGCGCAACCCGGCGACGATCATGATCGCCGAGAACACGTAGAACAGAACAGTTGTGAATTCCATGACTTACGCAGGAGCCCTTATTTTTATTTACCGTTATTAGCGATACTTCGCGTCCGCAGCACGGGCGGCGGCGATCTCGTTTTCGTAGCGGTCACCCACGGCCAGGAGCATCTCCTTGGTGTAGTACAGGTCGCCACGCTTTTCGCCGTGGTATTCCAGCACCTGGGTTTCGACGATGGAGTCGACCGGGCAGGACTCTTCGCAGAAACCGCAGAAGATGCACTTGGTCAGGTCGATGTCGTAGCGCGTGGTGCGGCGGGTGCCGTCCTCGCGCTGCGCCGATTCGATCGTGATCGCCATCGCCGGGCATACCGCTTCGCACAGCTTGCAGGCGATGCAGCGCTCTTCCCCGTTGGGGTAGCGGCGCAGCGCGTGCAGGCCACGGAAACGCGGCGAGATCGGGGTCTTTTCTTCCGGGTACTGCACCGTGATCTTGCGCGAAAACGCGTATTTACCGGTCAGCGCCAGGCCCTTGATCAGTTCGGACAGCATCAGGCTGCCGAAAAAGTCTTTTACTCGAGTCATTTGTTGCGCCTCTTTACTTCCAGGGGTTCCACGACGTCTGCATGACGCCGGCGACCAGGACCAGATACACCAGGGTCAGCGGGATGAACACTTTCCAGCCCAGGCGCATGATCTGGTCATAGCGGTAACGCGGGAAGGTACCGCGCACCCACACGAACAGCGACACGACCAGGAAGGCTTTCGCGAACAGCCAGAAGAAGCCGCCCAGCGCGCCGAATTCCAGGAAGGAGAACGGTGCCTGCCAGCCGCCCAGGAACATGATCGATGCCAGGGTCGCGACCAGGATCATGTTGGCGTATTCGGCCAGCATGAACATCGCGTAGGACATGCCCGAATACTCGACCATGTGGCCGGCCACGATTTCCGATTCGCCCTCCACCACGTCGAACGGGTGGCGGTTGCACTCGGCCAGGCCGGAGGTGATGTAGACCACGAACAGCGGCAGCAGCGGCAGCCAGTTCCACGACAGCACGTTGATGCCCATGCCGGCGAAGTGGCCGCGGGTCTGGGCGCCGACGATGTCCGAGAAGTTCAGCGAACCGGACACCATCAGGATCACCACCATCACGAAGCCCATCGGGATCTCGTAGGAGATCATCTGGGCCGATGCGCGCATCGCACCCATGAACGAGTACTTCGAGTTCGAAGCCCAGCCGGCGATGATGATGCCGTACACCTCCATCGAGGTGATCGCCAGCAGCAGCAGCAGGCCGGCGTTGACGTTGGCCAGTGCCGCTTCCGGACCGAAGGGAATGACGGCCCATGCGGCCAGCGCCGGCATGATGGTCATGATCGGACCGATGATGAACAGGCTCGGGGTGGCTTTCGCCGGGACCACGATTTCCTTGAGCAGCAGCTTGAGCGCGTCGGCGATCGGCTGCAGCAGGCCCAGCGGGCCCACGCGGTTCGGACCCACACGGATGTGGATCCAGCCGATCAGCTTGCGCTCCCACAGCACCAGATAGGCCACCAGGCCCATCAGCGGCAGCAGGATCACCACGATTTTCAGCAGCGTCCAGGCAAAGGTCCAGGCGGTCGGACCTACCAGGGCTTCGCCGCCGGTATAAAAACTATTGAGTACATCAGGCATCGACATTTTGATTAAGCCTTTTCAATCGAAATCGGACCGAACATGGCGCCCAGCGACGAGGTCAGCTGGTGAGCGGCGGCCACGCGCACGACATTTGCCGGCAGGCGCTTGTCGATGGCGGCGACCAGGGTCGCACTGCCCTCCCCTTGCTGCACGGTGACCATGTCGCCGGCCTTCACGCCCAGCACCTCGGCCAGCTTGGCCGAAATGGTGGCCAGCGGGGCCTGTGCGTCGGCGGTGCGCAGCAGCGGTTCCGAACGGCGCGCGAGGGCGTCGGCAAAGTAGATCGGCACGTCGGCCAGGCGCTCCAGCTTGGCATCCGCGTCGGTCGAGAACTTCGCCGCGGTCGGGGCCAGCTTGGCCACGTTGTTCAGCTTGGTGGTCAGGTCGGCGCCCTTGCCGCCCAGCGCTTCGTCGCGGATCGATTCCGAGTTTTCGTAATCGAAGCCCGACAGACCCAGCAGGTTGCCCAGCACGCGCAGCACTTTCCAGGCCGGACGGGTCTCGCCCAGCGGCTTGACGGTGCCGTTGAAGCTCTGTGCGCGGCCTTCGCAGTTGACGAACGTACCTGCAGTTTCGCTGAACGGCGAAATCGGCAGCAGCACGTCGGCGTAGTCCATGCCGTGCTTGAAGGCCGACATCGCGACGACCATGTCGGCGCCCTGCAGGGCCTTGATGGCTTGCTGCGGGTTGGCGGCGTCCAGTTCCGGCTCGGCGTTCAGCAGCACGTAGGCCTTCTTCGGCTGCGCGAACAGGTCACCAGTAACCCGGGCATTCTTCGAGGTCGCGTTGACCAGGTAGCCGCCGACGGTGTTGGCGGCGTCGACGAAGTAGCCGAACCTGGCGCCGGTCTGCTCGGCGATCCACTGGGCGGCGGCGTGCAGCGCGGAGGCTTGCGGATGCTGCGCGGCGGCGTTGCCCAGCAGGACAGCGCCCGGCAGGTCGGCGGCGTTCTCGACGACCAGGGTCGCGGCGATCGCCTTCGCCTCATCCGAAGCCTCGATGCCTTCGAAGCCGGCCGGAGCAGCGATGCCCTTGGCGCTTGCTACGGCCACGACGATGCTCGACAGCGCAGCCAGCCAGTCCGACGGCCCAGCGATCAGGCGGCCGGCGGTCGGGATCAGGTTGTCGTCGTCCGAACCGTGGACGATGGACAGCTTGGCGCCCGACTTGACGGCGGTACGCAGGCGGGTGGCGGCCAGCGGATGGTCCTTGCGCAGGAAGGAACCGATGACCAGCACGCGCTTGACGGTCGACAGGTCGGCGATCGGCATGCCCAGGTGCGGGACGACCTGGCCGTCCAGCGCGAAGTCGCTCTGGCGCAGGCGGAAGTCGACGTTCTCGATGCCGAAGCCGCGCATGGCCTTCTGCAGCAGGTACAGTTCTTCCACGGTCGAGTGCGGGGTCGCGACGGCGGCGATGCTGTCGGCGCCGTGCTCGTGGCGGATGTTACGGATGCCGTGGGCGACATACTCGAGGGCGGTCTGCCAGTCGGTGTCGATCCACTTGCCGTCCTGCTTGATCATCGGGTTGACCAGGCGTTCGGCGTTGTCCAGCGACTCGTAGGAGAAGCGGTCCTTGTCCGACAGCCAGCACTCGTTGATGTGTTCGTTTTCCAGCGGCAGCACGCGCATCACCTTGCCGCCCTTGACCTGGACGATCAGGTTGGTGCCCAGCGAATCGTGCGGCGAGACCGACTTGCGGCGCTGCAGTTCCCACGGACGTGCCGAGTAGCGGAAAGGCTTCGAGGTCAGCGCGCCGACCGGGCACAGGTCGATCATGTTGCCCGAGACTTCGGAGTCGACGGTCTTGCCGACGAAGGTGGTGATCTCCGAGTGCTCGCCGCGGCCGACCATGCCGAATTCCATCACGCCGGCCACTTCCTGGCCGAAGCGCACGCAACGGGTGCACTGGATGCAGCGGCTCATCTCTTCCATCGAGATCAGCGGACCGGCTTCCTTCGGCGTCACCACGCGTTTTTCTTCTTCGTAGCGCGAGTTGCTCTTGCCGTAGCCGACCGCCAGATCCTGCAGCTGGCATTCGCCGCCCTGGTCGCAGATCGGGCAATCCAGCGGGTGGTTAATCAGCAGGAACTCCATCACCGACTTCTGTGCGGCCACCGCCTTGTCGCTGTGGGTGCGCACGATCATGCCCGGCGAGACCGGGGTCGCGCAGGCAGGCATCGCCTTCGGTGCTTTTTCCACTTCCACCAGGCACATGCGGCAGTTCGCTGCGATCGACAATTTCTTGTGATAGCAGAAGTGCGGGATGTAGGTTCCCAGTTTGTTCGCGGCGTCCATCACCATGGAACCTGGTGGGACTTCTACTTTCTTGCCGTCTAATTCAATTTCAACCATTTGATCGTTACCTGACCTGGTTTAAAGGTATGCGGGCACGAGGCAGTGCTTGTGCTCGATGTGATATTCGAATTCCTCGCGGAAGTTCTTGATCATCGCTTCGACCGGCATTGCCGCGGCATCGCCCAGGGCGCAGATGGTCCGGCCCTTGATGTTGAAGGCGATGTTGTTCAGCAAGTCCATGTCTTCCGGACGGCCCTGGCCGTTTTCGATACGGTGCACCATGCGGTACATCCAGCCGGTGCCTTCACGGCACGGCGTGCACTGGCCGCAGGATTCTTCGTAGTAGAAGTAGGACAGGCGCAGCAGCGACTTGACCATGCAGCGGGTCTCGTCCATGACGATCACGGCGCCCGAACCGAGCATCGAACCGGCCTTGGCGATCGAGTCGTAGTCCAGGTCGGTGTCCATCATGACTTCGCCGCGGATCACCGGTGCCGACGAACCGCCCGGGATGACCGCCTTGATCTTCTTGCCGCCGCGCATACCGCCGGCCAGCTCCATCAGCTTGGCGAACGGGGTGCCCAGCGGGACTTCGTAGTTGCCCGGACGCTCGACGTCGCCGGAGATCGAGAAGATCTTGGTGCCGCCGTTGTTCGGCTTGCCCAGCGCCATGTACTCGGCGGCGCCCAGGTTCAGGATGAACGGGACGGCTGCGAAGGTCTCGGTGTTGTTGATCGTCGTCGGCTTGCCGTACAGGCCGAACGAGGCCGGGAACGGCGGCTTGAAGCGCGGCTGGCCCTTCTTGCCTTCCAGCGATTCCAGCAGCGCGGTCTCTTCGCCGCAGATGTAGGCGCCGTAACCGTGGTGCGCGTGCAGCTGGAACGAGAACTGCGAACCCATGATGTTATCGCCCAGGAAGCCGGCGGCGCGCGCCTCTTCCAGCGCCTCTTCGAAGCGCAGGTATTCCTGGAAGATCTCGCCGTGGATGTAGTTGTAGCCCACGGTGATGCCCATCGCGTACGCACCGATGGCCATGCCTTCGATCAGCGCGTGCGGGTTGTAGCGGATGATGTCGCGGTCCTTGAACGTGCCCGGCTCGCCTTCGTCGGTGTTGCAGACGAGGTATTTCTGGCCCGGGAACTGGCGCGGCATGAAGCTCCACTTCAGGCCGGTCGGGAAACCCGCGCCGCCGCGGCCGCGCAGGCCGGACGTCTTCAGGTCGGCAATGATCTGCTCGGGCGTGATGCCCTCTTCCAGGATCTTGCGCAGGGCCGAGTAGCCGCCACGTTTGACGTAGTCGGCCAGGTGCCAGTTGTCGCCGTTCAGATCCTTCAGGATCAGCGGATTGATGTGGCGGTCGTGCAGGCTGGTCATTTGTTCAGTTCCTCCAGCAGGGCGTCGATTTTTTCGTCGCTCATGAACGAGCACATGCGGTGGTTGTTCACCAGCATGACGGGTGCGTCGCCGCAGGCGCCCATGCACTCGCCTTCCAGCAGCGTGAACTTGCCGTCTTCGGTGGTGCCGCGGTAGTCGATGCCCAGCGCGTCCTTGATGCGCTGGCCGGCACGTTCGCCGCCCGACAGTGCGCACGGCAGGTTGGTGCAGACGGTGATCTTGTTCTTGCCGACCGGCTTCAGGTTGTACATGTTGTAGAAGGTGGCCACTTCCTGCACGGCGATGGCAGGCATGCCGATGTAGTCGGCCACTTCCTGCATCGTTTCCGGCGACAGCCATCCCTTTTCGACCTGGGCGTGGGCCAGCGCGGCCATCACGGCCGACTGGCGCTGGTCAGCCGGATACTTGGCCAGCTCGCGGTCGATTTTTTGTAAGCACTGCTCAGATAACATTTCTTCTCTTCCTTAGCGGTCGACTTAGCGGTCGATAGAGCCGAACACGATGTCCTGCGTACCGATGATCGTCACGGCGTCGGCGATCATGTGGCCGCGCGCCATTTCGTCCAGGCTCTGCAGGTGCACGTAGTCCGGGGTACGGATCTTCAGGCGGTACGGCTTGTTGGCGCCGTCCGACACGATGTAGATGCCGAACTCGCCCTTCGGGTGCTCGATGGCGGCGTACGCCTCGCCCTTCGGCACCGGGAAGCCTTCGGTGAACAGCTTGAAGTGGTGGATCAGCGATTCCATGTTCGACTTCATGTCGACGCGCGACGGCGGCGCGATCTTGTGGTTGTCGATCATGACCGGGCCCGGGTTCGCACGCAGCCAGGCGACGCACTGCTTGATGATGCGGTTGGCCTGGCGCAGCTCTTCCACGCGGACCAGGTAGCGGTCGTAGGAGTCGCCGTTGGTGCCGACCGGCACGTCGAATTCGACCTGGTCGTAGGCCGCGTACGGCTGGACCTTGCGCAGGTCCCAGGCGATGCCCGAGCCGCGCAGCATCGGGCCCGAGAAGCCCATGCCCTTCGCGTCTTCCGGGGTCACCACGCCGATGCCGACGGTACGCTGTTTCCAGATACGGTTGTCGGTCAGCAGGGTCTCGTATTCGTCGACATAGCCATCGAAGCGCTTGGTGAAGCCGTCGATGAAGTCCAGCACCGAACCCTGGCGGATCTCGTTCAGCTCATCCACCGCGCGCTGGCTGCGCACCAGCGACGGCTTGTGCTGCGGCATCTGGTCCGGCAGGTCGCGGTACACGCCGCCCGGGCGGTAGTAGGCCGCGTGCATGCGCGCGCCCGACACCGCTTCATAGACGTCGAACAGGTCTTCGCGGTCGCGGAAGGCGTACAGGAAGGGACCCATGGCGCCGATGTCCAGCGCGTGCGCGCCCAGCCACATCAGGTGGTTCAGGATGCGGGTGATCTCGTCGAACATCGTGCGGATGTACTTGGCGCGCATCGGGACTTCGATGCCCAGCATCTTCTCGATCGCCAGCACGTAGCCGTGCTCGTTGCACATCATCGACACGTAGTCGAGACGGTCCATGTACGGCACCGACTGCAGGTAGGTGCGGGTTTCCGCCAGCTTTTCGGTGCCGCGGTGCAGCAGGCCGATGTGCGGGTCGGCGCGCTGGATGACTTCACCGTCCAGCTCCAGCACGAGACGCAGCACGCCGTGCGCTGCCGGGTGCTGCGGACCAAAGTTCAGGGTGTAATTCTTAAGCTCAGCCATTATTTCATCCCGTAGGTTTCTTCGCGGATCACGCGCGGAATGTTTTC